>Ga0207433_10000023_pt1 | contig 342706 bp, 383 predicted proteins | sample YelNatPaOPGAMG01_FD_187559 | JGI IMG/M metagenome (GOLD analysis project Ga0207433, IMG submission 187559) | Hot spring thermophilic microbial communities from Obsidian Pool, Yellowstone National Park, USA - OP-RAMG-01 (SPAdes) (version 3) | ecosystem: Environmental > Aquatic > Thermal...
TTTTGCTTAAAAAATTTCAAGCCCCTTTTGAAGAACAAATTGCCGGACTTTTGCACGATATTTCCCACGGGGTATTTTCGCACGCTTTAGATTATGTTTTCAAGGAAGGTTCAGAGAAAAATCACACTTTCCAAGATAATATTTTTGAAGATTTCATAAAAAATTCAGAAATTCCCTCAATCCTTTCAAAATACGGCATTAAATTAGATTCCATTTTAAACAAAAACAACCTCCCTCTATTAGAAAGAGAACTTCCTGATCTTTGTGCAGATAGAATTGATTATTCATTAAGGAATGCCATTTGCAACCAAGAAGCAACCAAAAAAGAAATCGATTATTTTTTAAAGAATCTTTTAATGGAAAATAATCTTTGGGTTTTCAAAAACTTTCAAAGCGCTAAAAAATACGCAAAATTATTCTATCGTCTAAACATACTCTACTATTCAGGCTTTCCAACCGCAGTGATGTTTCGCACAGTCGGCGATGTTTTAAAGCATTGTTTGGAAAATGGATATCTAAAAAGGGAAGATCTATTTTCAACAGAAAAAACTGTTTTAAAAAAGATAAAAAGCAAAATAAAATCCGACTCAAAATTAAAAATTCTCTTTCAAAGAATGACAGGAAAAATAAAAGCGAAAAACGACCCCCAAAATTACGACGTTATAGTTTATTGCAAATCAAGAATTGTCGACCCTTTATTCAAAGATAGAAACAAAATTAAAAAACTTTCTCAAGTTGACAAAAATTGGAGAAAAATTTTAAAGCAAGAAGTAATTCCAAAGAAATACTGTTTAAAATTCGAAAAATAAATGAAACAAATTGGCTTGAAAAAGCCAACTTTTTATGGGAAAATGAAAAAATGGCAGAATTTTACGAGGGAAAAGAAGAGAGAAAATTTTATAAACCAAAAGCTGGAGAAAGGATAAGTGAAATAGATACTCGTGTCAAAATTATCGAACCTCAATTGTATGAAGCCGGTTGGAAAGAAGAAGATATAAGACGAGAGTTTTATCTTAAAAAGGGGAAAGTAATAATCGAGGGGAACGAAGCTAAAAGAGGGGAGAAAAAATTTATTGATTATCTTTTATTCTACAATCGAGCTTTCCCAATTGCAGTAATTGAAGCGAAGCATTATTTCAAACACCATGCCGATGGCCTTTCTGATGCAAAAGAAAAGGCAAAAATTTTAGGCGTTTATTTTGCTTATTCCACTAATGGCAAAAAGTTTGAGGAATTTGATTTTTCAACTAATAAACAAAGAACTTTAGATAAATTTCCAACACCGGAAGAACTCTACAAAAGATGGCAAAAAATTACCAATCAAGAGTGGCCCGATTTTTCTCAAATTCCAAAAGATAAAAACCCTTTTTTAGTTCCTCTTTATTATGATCCTCAAAAAGAACCTCGATATTACCAATTATTAGCGATAAATAAAGTCATCGAGGCATTTTTAAGAGGGCAAAAAAGAATTCTTTTAACATTGGCTACTGGAACAGGTAAAACCTACGTTGCTTCTCAGATCGTTTGGAAATTGTGGAAGGCAAAACAAGTTAAAAAAGTTTTATATCTTACTGATAGAGCTGAAGTTTTAAGAGATCAGGCTTACGATATGTTTCATGTCTTTGGAGATGCCCGAGCGAAAATCGTAGAAGGTAAAACCCCGAAAGTTCAAGATATTTATTTTGCTACTTACCAAACTCTTTATAGTATTCACAGCAATAAACGCCTCTATCAAGAATATCCCCCAAATTTCTTTGATATGGTAATAATCGATGAGTGCCATCGATCAGGCTGGAATAGATGGTATGAAATTTTGCAATATTTCAAAGATGCAGTTCATTTTGGTATGACTGCCACCCCAAAGAGATCGGATAACATTGATACGTACGCCTATTTTGGCAAGCCAGTTTACGAATACAATATCGACCAGGGGATTGAAGATGGTTATTTAGCCAATTATTTAGTTCAAAGAATTTTTACCAATATTGATAAAAAAGGAGTAAGTTTGAAAGAAGCAGAGCTTCAAGGAGCAGAGGTTTATATTCCAGAAGAAGATCCTGAAATAGTTATAAGGGAAATTTATCAGACCCCACAATTTGAAAGAGAAATCACTCTTCCAGATAGAACGAAAACCATTTGCCAAAAAATCTGCGAGTTATTAGAAAGATACGGAGTAATGGAAAAGACCATCGTTTATTGCGTTAATGTAGATCATGCCGAAGAGGTGAAAAAAGAAATCCAAAATCATTTTGCTCATTTGGGATATCCAAATTATGCAGTAAGGATTGTGGCCGAGGATGTAGAAGACAAAAAAGAATTAGAAAACTTTAGGGATTCAGAAAAACAAATTCCGGTTGTTGCAACGACTGTAGATCTTTTAACTACTGGCGTTGACATTCCCTCAGTTAAAAACATCATCTTTTTAAGAACCATTTCTTCAGTAGTTCTTTTTAATCAAATCATTGGTAGAGGTACAAGAATTGACGAGGCTTCAAAAAAGATGTTTTTCAGAATTATTGATTTTACTGGAGCAACAAGGCTTTTGCCAGATTTAACAAAACCGAAAGAAAAAGAAGCTAAAAAATTGGAAGGCCCTTTTGATTATTTTTACAAAGCTCAAATTTTCGATGTTAAAACTGGAGAAATACTTCCTGAAGTTAGAGCAACTTTAATTTTAGAACCTCATAAAATGATAGTCCAAAAATCCGATGAAAATGGAATGATATTTTTTGAAAAACTTCCTCGAACCCCAATTAAGCTCATTTTAGAAAAATCTGGCTACAATAAAAAAGAACTAAAAATTCAACCAGTTCCAAATTTCAAAAAAATTGAAACGATAACATTGAGTAAAGAAAGAGAAAGAAGGGCTAAAATTGAAATCAGAGGAATTCCTGTTTATATTGCAACAGAGGAAGAAATTTTGATAGAGGCGGGAGGTAAAAAATTAACAAAAGCAGAATACAAAGAATATTCAAAAGAAGGAATTAGAAAAAGAGTAATTAGTTTGGAGGATTTAAAATCGATTTGGATAGACGATCAAAAAAGAGAAAGTTTCTTGGCAGATCTTTTACAATTGGGAATTTCGCCGGAAATTATTTCTTCAGTGCTTCTAAAAAGAGGAGATGTCGATGGCTTCGATGCCTTAGCCTATGTCGCTTTTGATGCTCCAATTATTAGCCGAGACGAAAGAGCAAGAGCTTTAATTGAATTAAAGCAAAAATTTATAAATTCATTTCCTCCACAGGGAAGAGAAATCATTTTAGATTTGATCGAACAATATCGAATTGGTGGAATTGAAGAATTAAAACCAGAAGTATTTAACATTTGGCGATTTGTCCAAAAATATGGTAAAATAAAAAACATTCTTCAAAGGTTAAGAACAAGAGAATTACAACCAATATTCAACCAAATAAAACAACAACTTTATGAATAGACAAGAAATTAAAAACAAGCTTAACAGATGCTGCGACATAATGAGAGATGATGGATTAGTTCCCCTTCAATACATTGAACAGCTCTCATGGCTTTTGTTTTTGAAATTGTTTGATGACCTTGAAGAGAGAAGAAAAATCATAAATCCAAATTATCAATTTGTTTTTGAAGAAAAATATCGCTGGAAAAATTGGGCAAATAAATTGACGGGCGAAGAATTAAAAGAATTCATTGAAAGGGATTTAATTCCTTATTTAAGCAATCTTTCTGGAACTCCTCAAAAAGCAAAAATCGCCTCAATTTTTAAAGGAATCAAAAATCACATGAGGTCAGGTTATAGTTTGGCAGAAGTAATCGAAATAATTAACGGAATAGATTTTGAAAATCCAGAAGATACTCAAGTTTTATCAATTGCTTACGAAGAACTTTTAATGTTCACTGCCGGCCAAGGTGGCGGAGCGGGCGAGTTTTACACTCCAAGACCAATCATTAGATTGATGGTAAAAATTATCGATCCAAAAATTGGAGAGAAAATTTTAGATCCATTTTGCGGCTCGGCTGGATTTTTAATCGAGGCTTATAAATATTTAAGAGACAAGGCAAAAACCTTAAAAGAACATAAAATTTTGCAAGAGCAAACATTCTTCGGGCAAGAATTGAAGCCATTCCCATTAATCGTTGGCACTTTAAATGCAATGCTCCACGGAATAGAATCTCCAAACATTATAGAAACTAATAGTTTTGCAGAAGATTTAAGATCAATTCCAGAAGACAAAAAATTCGACATCATTTTAACCAATCCTCCTTTTGGTGGAGAAGCAGCAAAAAGATCATTGGCAACCTTCGCAATAAAAACTTCTGACACTGAATTAGCAGGGCTTTACCTTTGTATGAAAAAATTAAAAACTGGTGGTAGATGCGCAATTGTTCAACCAGAAGGAGTTTTGTTTAGATCATTAACTCAGAAAGGAAACTTAAATGCTTATGGTAGAGTTAAAAAAGAACTTTTGGAAAATTATAACTTACATACAATAATTTCTTTACCCCAGGGAGCTTTTGCGAACGTTGCTCCGAAGGCTGGCCCTGGTCCAAAAACAAATCTTTTATTCTTTGAAAAAGGCAAACCAACAAAAGAAATTTGGTATTATGAAGTGAATCCGCCACCGGGGATGAAAAACTACACAAAAACCAGGCCAATTACAGATGAAGATTTAAAAGATGTTTTTGAAAAATGGCAAAAAAGAGAAATCTCAGAAAATAGCTGGATTGTGAAAGTGGAGGAGATAAAGAAGAGAAATTATGATTTGAGCGCGAGGAATCCGAAAAAGATGAAGAGTGCAATCTATCGTAAACCGGAAGAATTGGTAAGAGATGTTATTAAAAAAGAAAATGAAATAGATAAAATACTAAAAGAGATCGAAAAATTAATTTAAATGAATTAAAATAATGAATTGAAATATGAGTAAATTAAACTTCAAAAAAACAATTATTTTGTTACTCCTCGCTGTTGATGAGAAAAAACTAATGTCGCCGATACAGATAATGAAAAGTTTATTCTTGTTTAAACAAAAAGAGAAGCCTCAAAATTTTTATGATTTTTTCCCTTATTTATATGGACCTTGTAGTTTCGATGTTTATTCTGATTTAAAAGAATTAATAAGCGAGGGCTTAATTGTTGAGTATCGGTCTTTTTATTCCTGGAATTTTTATGGAATCACATCCAAAGGAGAAAAGGCCTTAGAAAAGGAATTCATAGAGAAGAAACTTAAAGAAAAAGTTGAAGAAATTAAGAAATTTATACTTTCTAAGCCATTCCTTGAATTGCTTAAATATATTTATTCTAATTATCCTGAATTCGCTCAAAATGCAATTATAAATCCTAAAACTTTAGAAAAACTATGACTTTAGTAACTGCCTTAGCTTGTAAAAATGGAATTGTAATGGCCTCTGATGGACAAGCTACAGTTAGATCCGCAGGAGGACCTGTAAGAGTCGAGGCAGAAAAAATTTTTAAAATAAACGAAACTACATTGTTCGGAGCCTCAGGTGAAGTTGGACATATTCAAAAAAGTTTTGAGATAGTAAAAGGGATAAAAGAATTAGAAAGAGGAGAGTTAACACTTTCCATTAAAACATTGGTAAAAAACAAATTATCGGAGATGTATGCAAAAGAAATTGAGCCAATTATGAGATTTCATCGGGCGTTGGGTATATCGCAACTACCTCAACCACCAATAGCTGATATAATTATTGCTAAAATTCTAGAAAATGGAAATCCAATAATTTGGCATATTAGTCCAGATTGCAGGGATGTAGCGCTTGAAGAAATAGGGTATGGATGTACCGGTATAGGAGATATTTTTGCTCATACTTTGTTGAAAGGCTATAAGATTAAAGAACTAAATATAGAAGAAGGAAAACTTATCGCTTATAATACTCTCAAAATGGCCATAGAAGTGGGAGCTTATGGATTAGGAGAACCGATTTATATATGGACACTTACAAAGGATGAGGGAGCCAAAAAACTTTCTAGAGAAGAAATAATGGCCTTAAAAGATACTTGGATTATGTGGAAAGAAGCAGAAAAAGAACTCTTCAAGAAAATACCTAAAAAGGAAATTAAATAATTATGTTTTGGCCAACAAAAAAATTGGGCGAGTTAGAGGATGAAGGCATTATAAAACTTGGGAGAGGAAAAGTTATTTCCAAAAAGGATTTAGTAGAAAATCCCGGTGATTATCCTGTATATTCTGCCTCCAGATTAAACCAAGGAGAATTTGGGAGATATGGAAAATATATGTTTGATGAGGAACTTATTACATGGTCTATTGATGGCGGAGGAAATTTTTTCTATCGGCCAAAACATAAATTTTCAGTAACCAATGTTTGTGGCTGGTTACGAATTCTTAAACCAGAAGTACTTGATTATAAATATTTATACTTTACCCTCGATTTAATTCATAAAAGACTTTATTTTAATTATATATTTAAAGCTCACCCAAGCGTGATTCGCGATAAATATGAAATCCCCCTTCCGCCCTTAGAAATCCAAAAACGAATTGTGGCGAGGATTGAGGAACTTTTTGAGAAAATTGATAAAGCCAAACAATTAAGAGAAAAAGCATTAGAGGAAACTGAAAATATTTTTCCTCTAACACTGGAGCACATTTTTAGAAAAGCAGAAAAAAAATACAAAAAACAAAAAATAGAGGAAATTTTAGAGTTAAATCAATCTGGTATCTGGGGCGATGAGCCTACTGATCTTAAAAACTCCTATCCTATCATTCGATCTACAGAAATAACATATGAAGGGAAATTAAAATTAGACTCAGTCGTTTTCAGAAAAGTAAACAAAGAAAAAGTTGATAAATATGTCCTACATGAGGGAGATATACTTATAGTTAAATCGAGTGGAAGTCCAGAGTTAATTGGAAGATGTACATTATTTAGGCATCCAAAAGAAGATAAAAAAATTTACTTATTTTCTAATTTCATCCAACGGTTAAGACCAAACGCAAAAATAGTTACTTCCGAATTTTTATATTACTTTCTCAACTTTGAAGGGAAAAAATTTGTTCAATATTTAATGACCACTACCACAGGATTAAGGAATCTCCCCATTAAACAATATGTTAAATTAGAAATCCCTCTTCCTCCTCTTTCTGAGCAAAAAAAGATTGTGGCTTATCTTGATAATTTGCGAGAAAAAATTGAAAAACTAAAACAACTCCAACAAAAACAACTAGAAGAACTCACCGAACTCAAAAACTCCATTTTAGAAAAAGCCTTCAAAGAAGAATTATTGTAAGTGTTGCTGCCTATAATATGGAAAATAAAAATTTCAAATTCCCAAAAATGAAGCTCAAAGAAATAATAAAGATGGGAGAAGAAATATTTGGACCAAGAGAAAAACAATTTAGAGGATATTTGTTTCAACTTTTTCATGAAAAAGATCCTATAGCGAGGAAAGATAAATTTTCGGAGCGATTTCAATTATTATGTGAAAAAGAAGCGAAAATTTGTGATTTAAGTAATAAATCAGGTGAATTAGCATTTTTATTTTCGGGTGTGCTTAAGTATTTTAGAGAAAAAGGCTTTTTAGATGATCGACAATTTGATGAAGAATACGAAGAATGTAAGAGAATTTGGGAAAAATATACAAGAAAAGCTTAATTTTGAGACTCATATATAAAAAATCAAAATTTAGAAGGGAGGTGAATCAGAATATTACAATCTTGTTTAAACTACGAAGCCAGAAAAAAGACAAAACAACTTTTAGAAGAAGGAAAAAGAAAATTTGAAAAATTAATTGAGAAAAATTGACTTTTGGGAAAAATTAAATTAAGAGAAACAATTTATGGAAGAGAAAATTTTTAAATTAAGAGGTAAAACATTAGCGATTGTTGATTGGGCGAATGTTTATGGTTGGTTTGAGAAATTGAAATGGGAAATCGATCCTAAAAAACTTTACGATTATTTAAAAAGTTATCCTCAAATTTTTGATATTAGGCTGTATTTTGGAATAGATAAGGAGAATCCCAAATCGATAGAATTGCACCATTTATTTAAAAAGATTGGATACAACATTCAATGGAAAGAAGTTAAGTGGGTACCGATTGACTTGAAGTTAGTTCATTATAAAGATGAAGATGGAAGGATTAGAAAATTTTTTGAAACTGCTGAAGGGAAGAGAGTTTATGAAAAACTTAACAAAATTAAAGAAATTATTCAAAATTTAAAAATTTACAGAAGGAAATGCGATTTTGATGTAGAGATCACTTTGGATGTACTAACAAATATGGATAAAGTTGATGGCGTAATTCTATTTAGCGGTGATGGAGACTATGCTGCTTTGATGCGAGAAGTGATAAAAAGAAGAAAACAAGCAATTGTGGTAGCATTAAAGGGAGCAATGGGGAAAGAATACACGATTATTCCAAAAGGGTTATTTATTTGTAACATCAAGAAATTAAAAAAATTTGTCCAAAAATAAATATTCCCGGTAAAGAAAGCTTTACCGGGCGCGATATTCTATTGTAGCGCGAGCCAAACTCTTCTGTCAAGAGGAGTGAATTTTTTAAAAATCCCATGAAGCCAGAAAAAAGGCAAAACAACTTTTAGAAGGGGCAAAAAGAAGAGTCGAAAGATTAATTGAGGAAAATTGACTTTTGGGAAAAATTAAATTAAAATCAGCCAATAAGCTGATTTTTTGATTTTTTAAAATTAAAATTATTAGCTAAAATAAAGGTCAAAAACTGACTTATAAGAATTTCAAAATTCACTATGTCGGCGAAAAGAAAAATTATAGGAGAACTTATGAAATTTACTGGAATAGGTTTAGATTATTGCCCTGTAAATGAGCAGGGTGTGATTTTTATTTTTGCTAAGCTTCATCAACAATTGGGAATAGATGCATTGCAGTGCATTCAGGAAACCTTTCCCGATGCTATTGGAAGAAGAAAAATTGGGAAGGAAAAATTTACAGAGGTGAATATTGAATTCGAATATAGAAGCAGTGGGTTTAAGGAACATATCAAGAAGGATCAATATGATGGACAAAATTGCCATATCGTCGTTTGCTGGGAACACGATTGGAAAGAAATTCCGAAAGAATTAGAAGTGATAGAATTAAAGAGCATTATTTCAGAGTTATATGAAAAAGGTAAATTGCCTAAGAAAATAAAGGAATTGAGCGAGAAAGAAAAAGAATATTTAGAATTTTTTGGAGATTTGTTAAACAAATTTAAAGCGAGAATACCCGATGTTACTCAGCAAAAACCACTGCCCTATCCATGGTGTTGCATTCCGATAGGAATTTCAGGTGTTCATTTAGAGTGGTCAATTTATAAGCGTCCTACTCCGGCTCTTTTTGTGGGTTTGCATATGGAACGAACAAAGAAAGAAGAAAATGAAAAACTATTTAAGTATCTTAAAAGTCAAGAAGAAGACTTGCGAAAAGAATTAGGTAGCGATTTATATTTCCAATATCCCTGGGGGAAGAGATGGGCAAGAATATTTAAAAAAAGAAATTATAATCCTGAAAATAAAAACGATGTAGAAAAAATTAAGAAGTGGGGATTAGAAACTATGATAAGATTTTATAACACCTTTAAAACTCGAATAAGTAAATTTCGATTTTAAAAGATTAAAAGAGAGTATTCAAAAGCCGAGTAAAAATCGAGGTTAATTAAAAAATCATATAAAGAGAGATTGAAAATTTAATAAAGAAGGTGGAAGAGTGCGCCAAGGAAGTTTATCGAGAGTTGGAAGAGCGAAGATGAGAAACAAACATTCTAACATTCTGCAGAATGTTAGAATATCGTTTAATTTCAACGAGCCCATAAAGAAAGCAAGACAACTTTTAGGCAAAGCAAAAAGAAAAGTTGAAAAATTAATTGAGGAAAATTGACTTTTGGGAAAAATTAAATTAAAATCAGCCAATAATAAATTGTTGATTTTTGAGATGAGTTTTGATAATATTAAAATATGAAAAATAAAACACTTACTTTAAAATCTGTAGATCTGAGTGAAAAATTAAGACCGTATGAGGGGAAATGGGTGGCTTTATCTTTGGATCATAAAAAAGTTTTGGGGGTGGGCGAGACGTTAAAAGAGGCAAAAGAAAAAGCAGAGAAGAAATCTAAAAAATATATTTTTATTAAATTACCTCCTTTTAGGGTAAGTTATGTCCCATCGTTTTAGTTATGAAATTTCCTTATTTGAAAACACCAAGGGCAGATCCAAGAAAAAAGTGGATTAGTCGTCCGATAATCCCTGTTACTTTATTTGGGCCAAAAGGGAGCGTCAACGTTGACGCTCTTATTGATTCTGGGGCAGATAGATGTTTGTTTAATGCGCAAATTGGAAGGGAAATTGGTTTGGAAATAGAAAAGGTAGAAAGAGAAACTTTCAGTGGAATTGAGGGCGGGGAAATCATGGCTTATTTGCATAAAATCAAACTTCAAATTATTGGAATTGATAAAATCGTGGAACTTGAAGTCGGGTTTACCGATGCACCGGGCGTCTTTGCTATTTTAGGACAAGATGGATTTTTCGATGCTTTTAAAATTAAATTTGAAAAAGACCATAACATTATTGAAATTACACCGGTAAAAAAGTAAAAGAATTATTAAAAAAAGTCAAACAAAAATCGAGGAGTATGTACAAAAAGAAAATAAATGAAATTAGAAAGATTGTAAAAGAATTAGCAGAGAGGGAAGATTGGAAATTCCATATTTTGCCGGTTGTTGAATACTCAAAAAGATTGGCAAAAGAGTTAAAGGTTAATGAGGAAATTGCTGAGTTAGCCGCTCTTTTGCACGATATTGGGAGAATAAAATTTGGCGGTAAAAATCATCATATTACTGGAGCAAAGGAGGCAGAAAAAATATTGAAGAAATACAAATTTGAAAAGGAAATCATTAAAGAAATAAAGCATTGCATTGAATCTCATAGGGGTGCTACTAATATTAAACCAAAAACAAAATTGGCAAAAATCATTGCCAACGCCGATGTTATGGCTCATTTTGACAATTTTTTAGTTCTCGTTTATTATGGCGCTCAAAGAAAATTTGGATACGAAGAAACGATCGAATGGCTAAACAAAAAAATAGAAAGAGATTGGAAGAAAAAATTGACCTTACCTCAAGCAAAAAGGATGGTTAAGGAAAAATATAAGGCAATAAAACTACTTTTGAATTCCACACGAAAATACATTTAGAAAACGCTAATAATCCCGCGGGGCGCGCAAAAAAAGCAAAACAACTTTTAGAAAAAGCAAAAAGAAAAGTGGAAAAATTAATTGAGAAAAATTGACTTTTGGGAAAAATTAAATTAAAATCAGCAAATAAGCTGATTTTTATTTTATGGAGAATAAAAACTCGTTTCTTTCTGAACTTTCGAGGTTCTATTCTAACTTATTAGATCTTTCTGTCTATATTAGTGAATTTCTCCTTTTTTGCTTTATATTGGCACTTTTCTTTTTTAAATCTGGCGAGAAATTTATTGAGACAATCTACTTTTTCTCAATTTTATTTATCATTCTTTATAAAATTTATCCTTATTTAAGCGAAAGGAGCGAAAAAATTGAGACTATCGGGAATTTATTAGGAGAAATGATTCCTTTCGTTGGAAGCCTGTTTGTTTTATTTCTTTTTCTGAATTCGTATTTTCCAATTTATCCATCTTTAAAAGAATATTTTTTAGATTTTTGTAAGATTGTAGAAGATTTCTTAAACGAGTTTGCTATCGCTCTCTTAATTGTTTTCATTTTTTTAGTAGTTCCTTTAAATATCGCCTCTGGAATATTTCTTTTTGAGGGAATGAAACGAACGGGAGATAAAAAGAAAGGAAAAATCTTCGTTATTTTTGGCTCCCTTTTACTTTTTATTTTTGAAGTGGGATTAATGTATTGGACAGGGATTTTACTTACTGAGCAATCATCCTTTACTCCTTTTATTAAGTCTAATTTGAAAATAATTTTTGGCTTTTCTTTACTTTCTATTCATTTAAATTTCATAAGAAAGAAAATCAGCGAATTTTTTAAACGATTTTTTAAAGTTTAGTCATCGATATCGAAAATTTATTTTGCGAAAACCAAAAATTGAAAATTAATTGAAAATTGACTTTTGGGGAAAATTAAATTAAAATTAGGCAATAAGTTGATTTTTATTTTATGGATAATAAAAGTTCATTTCTTTCCAACGTTTGGAAATATTATTCAGGTTTATTAGATGTTGCTGTTTATATTAGTAGTTTTTTCTTCCTTTGTTGGTTATTAGTAGTTTTATTTTTTAAATCGGGAGAGTTTTTTTTGAATTTCCTCTATATTATATTCATTTTTTCAATTTTATTTCTCATTCTTCTCACATTATATTCTTGCTTTTCGGAAAGAAATGAGAAGGTTAAAGCTATTGGAAATTTGTTAGGAAAATTCTTTCCTTTTATTGGAAGTTTTTTTGTTTTATTCCTTTTTTTTAATTTGTATTTTCCAATTTATCCTCCCCTAAAAGAATACTTTTCAGATTTCTGGGAAATAATCGAAAGTGGCTTAAATGAGTTTGTTATTGACCTTTTAATTATTTTTATTTTCTTTACGATTCCCGTCGGCATTGCTTACCAAATATTTCTCTTTGAACCGACGAGGCGGATAAAAGATAAAAAGAAGGCAGACATTTTTTCTATTATTGGTGGGCTCTTAGTTATTGGTGTGGAAGTAGGATTAATATATTGGATTGGATTCTTAATTTCCCAACAATCCTTCCTTAGTTCATTTATTAAATCTAATTTAAAATTAATTTTTGGTTTTTCTTTGTTTTTCATCCACTTAAATTTCATAATAAGGAAAGTCGGCGAATTTTTTAAACGATTTTCTAAAGTTGGTTCTCACTAACAAAGGTCGAAAGTAAGCAAAAAATTTAAATAATTAATTAAAAAATACTTTGAAGAAAATTATTTTATTCATTGTTGTTTTGATTGTTTTAGCATTTTTAGTTTGGACATACGGTTTAGATTGTCATACAAAATGCCAATTTTTATCGGAACTTAAAAGAGGAGAATGTAGAGAAAGCCAAGAGGATTGTTTTGGAATTTTTGTCAAAAGCAGAGATTGTCCCAAAGGATGTTGTTGTTTCCGGGGAGAATGATTCTATTTTAAAAATCTTGGAATAGAGCCTCCAAAAGGGAAATAAAATTATGGAAAAATTTGAAATCTGTATTAGGGCAATAATTCAAGAGAAAGGGAAAATTTTGGTTTGTTTTCACAAAAAAGAAGATATTTATTTCTTTCCCGGTGGGCATTTAGAATTTGGAGAAAGCATTCCCGATGCGCTTTTTAGAGAAATTAAGGAGGAATTGGGGATTAAAATTAAAAAATTTTTCTTGATTGGTTTAGTGGATAATTTTTACGAAGAAAGTAAAAAGCATCACGAGATTAATTTAGTTTTTCATGTTATTCCAGAAAAAATAGTTTCATAGAGTAGGGAAGACCACATTTCGTTTTTCTTTTTTGACAAAAAGAGGTTTAAAAAAGAAAAGGTTTTCCCAATTGCCTTACAAAAAGCAATTTTAAAATGGCAAAAGGACAAAAAATTTTTCTGGGTAAGCCAGATAAGAGAAAAAAACAGTTATTCACTAATTTGCAAAGAATCAAACAAAAGGTCGATCCCAAAATAAAAATTAAAAATGAGGATAAAATTTATTTTATTGTTAATAGTTGTTTTCATTTTGGGATACATTGCTGGGAACGTCTCTCCTCTGCCATTTTTTCAATTTTTTGGAAACATAAAGGGAGAAAATGAATTGAGGGTTAAAATTCTTTCTGAGGGGAAACCAGTAAAGAATTTGGAAGTTGATGTTGCCAAAAAGCCAGGACCTCCTCCAAAAGGTGGAGTAGCCATCACAGATGAAAATGGAATTGCCACTTTTTATTTGGAATCTGGAAAATATTATGTATTTTTTAATGCCGCAAACTTTCCCAAAAATCTTGAATACCCGGCGCCAAAACAAATTGTCGTTGAAGAGGGAAAAGTTAACGAATACACAATAAATCTTACTCCAAAATAACTTTAGAAATTTGATTTTTTTGAGAAATTAAACTAGAATTAGTTAAATGCTTTATTAACTGAATTTATTTCATGACAAGGAAAATTTTGATTTTAATAATTTTGTTTTTTGCCGTTTTGGGTGGCATTTTTTATTTTAAATGGCAAAATTTTCAAAAAAGATCGACAATAGTTCCTTGCGCCAAAGAGGGAGAAAAAGTAAACAGAAATCCATTAATTGGACCAACTGACCAAAAGTGTTGTGAAGGATTAGTTGAAGTCAGAGAAAGCAGATCTTATAGCGTTTGTAAAAAAGCGCAAAAAGTTTTGCTTTATTATTACAACCCAGAAAAAGATAAAGATGAAAACGGAAATATTAAATGTTCAAGAGATGGTTTGGTTGCAATTGAAAGACAAATTCCAATTTCTCAAACACCGATTAAAGATACGATAGAACTTTTGCTAAGAGGAAAAGAAAATTTAACAGAAAGCGATTTAGAAAAAGGAATTCAAACTGAATATCCCTTAGAAGGGTTTAGGTTAAAATCGGTAAATTTAAAGGAAGATGGAACTTTGATTTTAGAATTTGAGGATCCTTTAAATAAAACTGTTGGTGGAGCTTGCAGGGTGGGAATTTTATGGTTTCAAATTGAAGCTACCGCAAAACAATTCCCTCAGGTTAAAAAAGTTAAATTTTTACCAGAAAAACTCTTCCAACCATAAAGGTCGAAATTTTAAAATTAATATAATCTCAAAACTATCCAGTGCTATGCCAGAAGAATACACTGAAGTCACTAAAGTAAGTTGGGGAAAGAGAATTGAAAAATCGTTTAAAGGAATAATCTTGGGAATCATTCTTTTTATCGCCTCATTTTTTATTCTCTGGTTTAATGAAGGAAGAGTGGATTTTTCAAAGATTGCAAAACTTTCAGTTCCAGTAGAAGCAAATTTTGTTGATGAAAAAGCTGAAGGAAAATTTATTTCGGTTACGGGAAAATTAGAATCAAATCAAACGATAGGAGATCCAAGATTTCTTAAACCGGGTCCTTATATAAAGCTTGTAAGGGAGGTTGAGATGTATGCCTGGGTTGAAAAAACGGAAACAAAACCCACAAAAAAGTAGGAGGTGAAGAAGAAAAAATTACTACTTACAAATACGTTAAAGAATGGACCCCTAAACCAAAGGATAGTTCTACTTTTAAATATCCAGAAGGACATACAAATCCTCCGATGCCTTTTTGGGGAGAAACTTTCTTTGTTGAAACAGCCAAAGTCGGAGCTTATGAATTCTCACCCAGAGAAGCCGATTTACCTCAACCCACTCCAATTTCTCTTAATGAGGAGAATGTAATCTTAAATGGCAATGCAAAATTAGAAGGAAATTATATTTTCATTGGTCAAGGAACTCTTACCAATCCTCAAATTGGTGATGTAAGAGTAAGTTTTAAGGGAGTCAGAACCGGGCAAACCGTTACTTTGTTTGGAAAATTAGAAAATGGAAATGTAGAACCTTATTATTATAAAGAAAACGTTGGATTGTATAGAGTGCTAACTGGTTCAAGGGATGATGCTATTTCTCAAATGGCAAAAGAATATAAAGTAAACCTCTGGCTTTTTAGAGGATTAGGATTTTTAATGATGTGGTTAGGATTAAATCTCATCCTTGGACCAATTAGTACATTTTTAGATGTCGTGCCAATTTTGGGTAGTATAAGTCGTGGTCTGATTGGAGTAATCTTATTTGTTATTACCTTAATTCTTTCTACAATTACAATTATAATTTCGAAGTTATTCCACAACGTTCTTATTCTCCTATTGATTGTTTTACTAGTAATGGTTGGAGGGTTTTTCTTCTTGAAAAGAAAAAGAAAACAAGAAACATAAGAGAGTAAGATTTCTATCTATTCTTTTGAAATTTTCTGTAGGCATTGATCTTGAAGTTCCTCTTGCTGAGGATAAACTAATTAGAAATGATTACTAATAAAGGTCAAAATTTTAAAATTAATAAATCTATGAAAGATCCAGTAACTGTTTCTGATCCAAAACCTGTTAAAAAAGGTTCAAAGACTGAAGAGAATTTATGGAAGGCATTTGCTGGTGAAGCTCAAGCAAGGAACAAATACACATATTTTGCAAAAATTGCCAGAGAGCAAGGTTATCAAGGAATTGCTGCGATTTTTGAAGAAACTGCTCAGAATGAATTAGAACATGCAAAAATGATTTGGAAACTTTTGGGAAAATGGGCAGATACTAAAGAGAATTTGAAAATGGCGATTGAGGGAGAGCATTATGAGTGGACAAAAATGTATCCTGAATTTGAGAAAGTGGCAAGAGAAGAAGGGTTTGAAGATGCGGCAAAATTTTTCAAGGAAGTAGCAGAAGTCGAAGAGCAACATGAAAAGAGATATCAGAGATTGTTAAATGACTTAGAGAAGGGCGAAGTTTTCAAAAAGAAAGAAAAAGTAATGTGGGTTTGTCGAAATTGTGGCTATGTCCATTGGGGAACAGAACCTCCAAAAGAATGCCCAAATTGCAGACATCCCCAAAGTTATTTTGAGGTGAGGTGCCAATATTGAATATCTTTTAAAACAATTCCTTTTAAGATGAAATTTTTTAGTTATGAAAAATTGATCGATCCCTTTTTGAAAGATGTTAGGGAATTTATTTTGAATTTCTCGGAGATGAAACCTGGAGAAAGGGTTTTGGATATTGGTTGTGGAACGGGAGATCAAGCGATTTATTTTGCCAAAAGAGGAGCGATTGTTGCAGGAATTGATATTAATCCAAAAATGATGGAAAGAGCTTTAATGAGAAAGAAAAAAGAAGGTTTGGAAGTTTATTTTCAGGGAGGAGATGCAACAAATTTACCATTTTTAGATCCAGTTTTTGATGTAGCTGTGATTTCTCTTGTTTTACACGAAATTGAAAGCAAAGACCGGGACAAGGTAATTTCAGAAATGAAAAGGGTAGTCAAAAAAGGAGGGAGGTTGATTTTTGTTGATTTCAATTGTCCTTTACCAAAATCAATGACTTCTTTTTTTGTAAATTTAATTGAGTTTTCTGTCGGAAGGGGGCATTACAGAAAGTTCAAAAATTATTTGAAAGAGGGTGGGATTTTAAAAATTTTAGAAAGGAATCAGTTGAAACCGGAAAAGGTTGAGTATTTGAAAGGCGGAATGCTAGTTGCAGTAAGAGCGAGAAACGTGTAAAATTAAGGGAGTTTCGTGAAAGGTCAAAAAATAAAAATTCATGACAAAAAAAGAATTTTTTACTAAAAAAGTCATTCCCCAAATTGAAGAGCAAATTTTTGGATACGAATTCCAATTAGTAAGGAATCAATACATTCTACAAAGATTAGAGAAAGAATTAGAAAAATTAGAGAAAACTCCAGTTTTTCAAGCAGGAGATAATGTTGAAAAAATTTTAAAAGAAAGAGCAGAGAAAAAAGCGGAAATTGAACAACAAATAGAAGAGGTAAAAAGAAACATCGAATACTTGCCATTAATGAAAGAGGAAGAAGAAAAGTTTTTAGAGTATTTTAAAGAATACATAGAAAAGCTATAAAATTTAACTCTTAGAATTTAGAGTATGAAAAGAGTCTCAAAAGTTAAATTTGAGGGAAGTTTAAGAGACTCTATTTTAAAAGCAGTGAATTTGATCGGTGGTTTTGAAAGGTTTATTCAAAAGGGCGATGTCGTCTTAGTTAAACCAAACTTTAATACAGCAGATCCATTTCCAGCCTCGACAGATTTTGAATTTTTGAAAGAAGTAGTGAAATTAATTTATGAAAGAGAACCAAAGTTAGTAATGGTAGGGGAGAGTTCGACTATGACTTTGAACACTAAAAAAGTAATGGAGAAATTGGGAATTTTTAAACTTTTGGATTTAGAAACTCCGCCAAGAATTTATGTTTTTGAAGAGTGGCAATGGAGGAAAAAAGAAATTCCTCAAGGAAAATATTTAAAATCTGTTTCGATTACAGAAATTTTAGAAAGGGCAGATAAAATTGTTCTTTTACCTTGTTTAAAAACTCACAAATATGCTCAATTCACCGGAGCTTTAAAATTGGCTGTAGGTTTCATGAAACCAACGGAAAGAGTAAAACTCCACATGCTTCATTTACAAGAAAAAATTGCAGAGTTAAACACTCTTTTTAAACCAGATTTAATAATCATGGATGCCAGAAAATGCTTTATCAACGGAGGACCAGCAGAAGGAGAATTAAAAGAACCAAATTTGATTTTGGCTTCAGATGATAGAATTGCGATAGATGTTGAAGGAATAAAAATTATTCAATCTTTCAAAGGAAATTCTCTAAAAGGCATTAACCCCTGGAATTTGCCACAAATTAAAAGGGCAGTAGAATTAGGAATTGGAGTTAAAGGAGAAAATGAGTACGAGGTTTTGGAATAATTATGATTTCTTTTGAGGAATTCAAAAAAATTGAATTAAGAGTAGGTAAGGTATTAAAAGCAGAAAGGATCGGAGGAAGTGAGAAACTTTTAAAATTAATTGTTGATTTAGGAAATGAAAAAAGGCAAATTGTGGCGGGAATTGCCAAGTATTACAAACCAGAAGATTTAATCGAAAAGGAAATCGTTGTTATGACAAATTTACAAGCAAAAAAGATAATGGGAATTGAAAGCCAAGGGATGTTATTGGCAGCTGATGTGGACGGAGAACCAGTAATTTTAATTCCTGAAAAAGAAGTTCCTCCAGGGACAATCGTTCACTAATTTAGAAAAATCTTAAATGGAATCTCCACTCAAAAAATATCTTGGAAAAAAAGTGAAAGTAATCGTTGATAGACCTTTGGGTTCCAAACATCCAGATTTTGGATGGACTTATCCCATAAATTATGGTTATTTGCCAAACGTTAAATCTGGAGATGGTGAAGAAATTGATGCTTTCATTTTAGGATTTGACAAACCCTTAAAAGAATTTGAAGGAACAGTCATTGCCATCGTCCATAGGTTAGATGATAAGGAAGACAAATTAGTAGTTGCTCCTGAGGGCAAAGATTTTAGTAAAGAAGAAATCGAAAAATTACTTCATTTTCAAGAAAAATTTTTTAAATCAGAGATTATCAAAATGCGATCCTCAAAATTTTTGTTATAATTAGAGTAGGTGTTTAAAATTGAATATTGATTTGGAACATAATCTTAGAAACTCGAACGCTGTTTATCCTTTAAAATCTACTTTTTATCTTTATGGCGTTTCTCAAATTCCGTGCCCAGATTGTCCGTATAAAAATGAATATCCTCCGGTTTCAATTCTTAAAAAGGACGAAGATTGCTTTAGAAGGTGTCAGTTTGAAATTTCAATCTGGATTTTGAGTAAGGATCAGTTAAAATTGTATGAAAAAGTAAGACCACCACAAAAAAAGAAAGGAGACATTGAAATGGCAATCAGGGAAAGAAAAATAATAGCTCTTGAAGAAACTTTGGGGTTTAACCCCCATTTTTTTAATTTATAATTAAACGATATGGAAGTTTACAAAGCGATTTTAAAAAGAAGGACGATTAGAATTTTTAAAAATAAAAAGATCTCAAAGAAGACTTTAGAGAAATTAGTAAATGCTGCGAGGCTAGCACCTTCAGCAAGAAATTTGCAACCATTGGAATATTTGGTCGTTAACGATCCTAAATTGTGCGATTTGATTTTTGAAAATGTTTATTTTGGCGGAGAAGTTGAAAAACTAAGGAAAAAAGAAAACAGGCCAGTTGCCTATATTTTGGTTTTAGTGAATAAGAAAATTCGGAACTCTGGTTTTGAACACGATGTAGGTTTGGCAGTCGGAAATATTGTTTTAGCTGCTTTTGAAAGAGGAATCGGGTGCTGTATTTTGGGAGCAATAGAGAGAGAAAAAATAAAGAAGATTTTTAGAATTCCTAAAAATTATTATTTGGATTTAGTTGTTGCCCTAGGATATCCAGCAGAAAAGCCAGTTTTGGAAGAAGGAGAAGGGAAATACTGGCGAGATGAAAAAGAAGTTTTGCACGTTCTAAAAAGGCCCTTGATAAAATTTTACATTGGAATAAATTTAAATGAAATTTGTAGCAATTTCTGGAAGTTGGAGAAAAGTAAATAAAGAAACATGAGATTTGAAAATGCACAAGAGGGTTTCATTCTCATAAATAAGCCAGCAGGAATTACCTCTCACGATGTTGTGGATAAATTGAGGGAGATTACAAGAATAAAGAAAATTGGTCATGCTGGAACCCTAGATCCCTTTGCCACTGGTCTTTTAATTTTGGGAATTGGAAGGGAATTTACAAAAAAATTGTCAATTTTTCAAAAGAAGGATAAAGAATATATTGCGACTTTAAGATTGGGGGCAGAAAGCGACACTTTTGATAAAGAAGGAAAAATTGTTGAAAAGAAAGTTAAGAAAATTCCAGAAAGAAAAGAAATTGAAGAAGTTTTGAAAAATTTTTTGGGAGAGATAGAACAAATTCCGCCTGCCTTTTCTGCAAAGAAAATTAAAGGAAAAAAACTTTATGAGTTGGCAAGGAGGGGAATTAAAGTTAAACCAAAACCACAGAAAGTGAAAATTTATGAAATTTCAATTTTGGAATACGAATTTCCTTATTTGAAAATAAAAGTAAAATGCTCTAGCGGAACCTACATTAGATCCTTAGCAAACGACATTGGAAAGAAATTGGGATGCGGAGCCTATATTGAAGAATTGATAAGAACAAAAATTGGGGAATTTTCAGTAGAGAAGGCAATTGAACTTTCAAAATTAACTCCTCAAAATTGGAAAAGTTTTTTATTCAAAGTTTGAAAAATTTAGTTTTTTGTGGGAAAATAAAAGAATGATAATTTCAGAGCAAATTTTTCCAAGAGTGGTGGCTTTAATTTGCACTTCAAACAAAGAAGGAAGGCCAAATGTAATGACGGCATCTTTTTTGATGCCGGTTTCTTTTGAACCAAAAATTTTAGCAGTCTCTATTTCTCCGAAAAGGTATAGTTTTGAAAATTTAAAAGAAATTCCAGAATTTACTCTGAATTTATTGACAAAGGAAATGAAAGAAATTGCTGAAATTTGTGGCTCTTTTTCTGGAAAGAAATTCGACAAATTCAAGATGGCAAAGTTGGAAATTGAAAAATCAAAGAGGGTTTTGCCACCTGTGATAAAAAATTGCCCAATTTCTTTAGAATGCAAAGTTTTGGAAATGAAAGAATTTGGGGATCATTTTTTGATAGTTGGTGAAGTTTTAGAGGAGTGGATAAGGAAAGAAAAATTCGATCCTCTTTTGCACAAAACAGGTGAAATTTATATGGTGGCAAAGAATTTAAAATGATAGATCCTTTAAAAGAAGCAGAGAGACTTAAAAAGATTGTTTGCAAAGATAAAAAAAGAAAATATTATAGGTTTAGGGGAGGAGATTTTTATGGAGGAATTGCCTGTGGAGACTGCGTTGGTTGCTTTTTAGATTGTGCTTATTGTTGGAGTAAATTTCCGAGAGAAAATTCAGAAAAAGTTGGAGAATTTTTTTCACCAAAGGAAGTTGCAGAAAGACTTTTGAAGATTGCAAAAAGAAAGGGATACGAGAAAGTGAGAATTTCTGGAAATGAACCAACTTTATGCAAAGAGCATTTATTGGAAGTTATTTCTTTGATTCCAGAAAATTTTCTTTTTATTTTGGAGACAAACGGAATTTTGATTGATGAAGATTTTGCAGAAGAATTGGCAAAATTTAAAAATTTGCATGTTAGAGTTTCGATAAAAGGAGCCAACGAAGAAATGTTTTCAAAAGTAACCGGGACAGATTCAAAATTTTTTAAATTTCAGCTCAAAGCTTTAGAAAATTTGGTAAAATTTAATGTTTCTTGCCATCCTGCGATAATGATTGAGTTGTACGATGACGGGGAACTTTCAGAAATTAAAGAAAGGCTTTCAAAAATTCATCCATCTTTGGCAGAAAATTTAGAATTCGAATACTTGATTTATTACCCCTTTGTAATCGAGAATTTAAAAGAGAGAGGAATTCAAATTAAAAGGTCAAATTATTAAAAAAATATGGAAAAAAGAGAAATTCAAATTAAGGCAAAAGACGAAGATCTAAAAGGGGTTTATGCCAACGCAATGGTTGTTTCTCACACCAAAGAGGAATTTTGCCTGGATTTTTTGTTGGTAAATTTTAATCCACCGATTTTAGTTTCGAGAATTATTACAAGCCCAGCTCATTTAAAGAGAATCATTGAAGCCTTGTCTGAAAATTTAAAAAAGTATGAAGAGAAATTTGGGAAGGTTGAGCCATCGAAAGAAGTGGAAATACCAATTGGTTTTAGACCAAAATGAAAATAGAAGAAAAAGTTGAAAAATTAATAAGGGAGGAGATCGAAAATTTGGGTTACCAATTAAAAAATATTGAAGTGAAGCAAAAGGGAAGGGCAAAGGAGTTGATAATTACTATCGATAAGGAAGGTGGGGTCTCTGTTGAAGATTGCGCCAGGGTTTCGAGAAGAATTGATCCGATTTTGGAAGAGGCAAATCTGTTTGAAAAGAGATGGTATTTGACAGTTTCTTCGCCAGGAACTGAAGTTACAGAAGAGGATCTCAAAAGGTTAAAGGAATTTTAAAAAATGAAAAAAGTAGCATTGGGAGGCACCTTTGAAATTTTGCACAAAGGGCATGAAGCTCTTTTGAGAAAGGCTTTTAGTTTTGGAAAAGTTACTATCGGATTAACTTCAGACTGCTTTGCTGAAAAGTTAAAGAAAAGGAAAGTCGAAGAGTTTTTAGGAAGGAAGAAAAATTTGGAAAAATTTATTTTTAAAAAATTTAAAAAGAAGGCAAGAATTTTAGAAATTAACGATATTTTCGGTCCAACTTTAAAAGAAAACTTTGATTTTTTAATTGTTTCTTCTGAAACATTTCAAAATGCGATTAAGATTAACAAAGAAAGAAAAAAATTGGGTAAAAAGCCAATAAAAATTGTGAAAATAAAAATGGTTTTGGCAGAGGACGGAAAGCCAATTTCTTCAACAAGAATAAAGAATGGAGAAATTGATAGAGAAGGAAAAGAATGTGTGTTTTGCAAAATAGTGAAAGGAAAAAGAAGATGCCTTAAAGTTTATGAAGATAAAAAATTTCTTGGGTTTTTGGATGAAAATCCTAGAAATCCTGGTCATCTTTTAGTAATTCCAAAGAAGCATTTTAAATATGTTTGGGATATTCCATACATTGGGGAATACTTTAAAACAGTGCAAAGACTGGCAAAAGCTCTTCAAAAGGCATTCAATACAGATTGGATAATTTCACCAGTTATGGGGGAAGAAATCAAGCATGCCCACGTCCATTTGATTCCCAGATTTAAAAACGATGGTTTTTCTTTTGTGCCTCCATCGATAAAAAAGATCTCACCTTATCAAATGAGAAAAATTCAAGAAAAAATAAAAAAGGAAATAAATTGAAAATTAACTCAAATTTTGATAAATTTGAAGAATGTCAGCCATTCGAGTTGAGAAATTGAAAAAAGAGTTTAATGGTTTGATCGCAGTCAATGAGATTTCTTTTGAAGTTAAAGAAGGAGAACTTTTTGGATTGTTGGGACCAAACGGAGCGGGAAAAACAACAACCTTGAATATGCTCGCAACTTTGATTAGACCAACTTCTGGCAAAGCTTTTGTTGCAGGGTTTGATGTTTTGAAAGAAAGGGATAAAGTTAGGAAATCGATTGGAATGGTTTTCCAAGAGCCAGCTTTGGACAATTATTTAACCGGAAGAGAAAATTTGGAATTTCATGGAATGATGTATGGGCTTTCAAGAAGAGAAGCAAAAAAAAGAGTAAAAGAGGCATTAAAAATTGTTGAATTAGAAGAGTTTGCTGATAAATTAGTTCAAACCTATTCTGGAGGAATGAAAAGAAGATTAGAAATTGCAAGGGCTTTGGTTCATCAGCCAAAGATTTTGTTTTTAGACGAACCCACTTTAGGATTGGATGCTCAAACAAGAAGAAAAATCTGGGAATACATTAAAAAATTGAATAAGGAAAGAGGTGCGACAATAATTTTGACAACTCATTATATGGAAGAAGCAGATTTTTTGGCAGATAGAGTGGCAATCATAGATTATGGGAAAATAGTCGCTTTAGATACGCCTCAGAATTTAAAAAACATTTTGGGCGGAGATATTATTTCAATTGAGGTTGATAACTCCCAGAATGCAAAAAAAGTTTTTGAAAAATTACCCTGGGTTAAAAAATTGAATCAAGAAAATGGAATTTTCTATTTGCAAGTTGAAAAGGGAGAAGAAAAAATTCCCCTTTTAATTAAAATTGATCAAGAGGAGGCTGGTTTTCAAATTAAATCGATAAATTTGAGAAAACCAACATTGGAAGATGTCTTTTTACATTTCACCGGAAGAACAATAAGGGAAAGAGAAGCAAGCCAAGCAGAAAGGTTAAGAGAAAGGGCGAGAAGACATAGAAGATAAATTATGGAAATAAACTTTACTGCAATTTACATTCTTTGGTTAAGGGAAATGAAAAGATTTTTGAGATCTTGGTCAAGGATCGTCGGAACTTTGATAATGCCCCTTTTCTTTTTGATTTTTTTGGGTTTTGGTTTCAAGGGAGCTTTCATCCCTGGAGTAGGTTACACAAAAGATTACATTTTCTTTTTAGTCCCAGGGATTATCGGAATGACCTTAATTTCAACATCGATAATGTCAGGGCTTTCAGTTTTGTGGGACAGAGAGTTTGGATTTCTAAAAGAAATTATGGTAGCCCCAGTTTCAAGAGTTTCGATTGCAATCGGAAGGATTTTGGGAGGAATGACAACTTCTTTGATCCAGACAGTTTTGATTTTCTTGATTGCTTTGGGAATGGGATTTAAAATTCCAGGATTTTTATCTTTCTTTTTAGCCCTTTTGGTTATGGCGTTAATTTCTGCAGGTTTCATTGGTTTTGGTTTAATCTTTGCCTCGATTTTAAAAGACATTCAGGGATTTGGAATAATTATGCAATTGATCATTATGCCATTGATGTTTCTTTCTGGCGCTCTCTTTCCCCTTTCAAATTTACCAAGATTTTTAAGATATGTTTCATATTTAGATCCACTAACCTACGGAGTCGAAAGTTTGAGAAAGGTTTTAGTCGGCCATTGCTTTTTGCCCCCTTGGCTCAATTTCTTTGCAACATTTTTGTTCCCAGTAATTACCGTATTTTTGGGAGCTTTCTTTTTTGAAAAATCAGAATTATGAAATCAGAAAAAGCAAGATGTCATGTTTTAGTTTCTGGAAGAGTTCAAGGAGTTTTCTTTAGGCAAAATACTTTAGAAAGGGCGAAGGCTTTGGGATTGAAAGGCTGGGTGAGAAATACAGAAGATGGAAAAGTTGAGGCGGTTTTTGAGGGAGAAAGAGAAAAAATTGAAAAAATTTTAGAATGGATGAGAATAGGGCCGCCTATGGCAAAGGTTGAAAATTTGAAAATTAAATGGGAAGATTTTAAAGGTGAATTTGAAGATTTTGAAATAAAGTATGATTGAAGTTTTATCTTTGGGTGGATCTTTAGTTTGTCCTGATAAAATCGATGTTTTGTTTTTGAGGAAATTTAGGGATTTTATTTTAAAATGGGTCAAAAAAGGAAAGAAATTTGTAATTTTTGTAGGAGGAGGAAAGATTGCAAGGGAGTATCAAAAAGCTGCTAAAAAATTCAAATTAAAAAGCGAAGAGTTAGATTGGATTGGAATTTTAGCAACTATTTTAAATGCCAATTTAGTGAAATCGATTTTTGGAAATTTTGCTTTTGAAAAAGTACTTACTGATCCTACAAGGAAAGTTGAGACAAAAAAGAAAATAATCGTTTTTGGAGGATGGAAGCCAGGAAGGTCAACAGATTATGATTGCGTCTTGGCAGCAAAAAATTTTGGGGCAAAAAGGGTAATAAACCTTTCTGATGTTGATTTTATTTACGATAAAAATCCTAAAAAATTTAGAAATGCAAAACCTTTAGAAAAAATTTCTTTTAATGAACTTTTTAGAATCATTGGAAAAAAATGGACTCCTGGAGCAAACCTTCCATTCGATCCAGAAGCTGCAAGGCTTGCAAAGAAAGAAAAAATTAAAGTTATATTTTTAAACGGGAGAAATTTCAAAAATTTAGAAAAGGTCTTTTTGGGTAAAAAATTTAAAGGAACGATTATTGAATAATGGAAGTTCTTGAAGCAATTTTAAAAAGAAGGAGCGTTAGGAATTTTGAGAAAAAGGAAATTGAAAAAGAGAAAATTGAAAAACTGAAGGAAGCTTTAATTTGGGCTCCATCTGCTGGAAATTTGCAAGCTAGAAAGTTTTATTTTGTTTTTGATGAAGAAATAAAGAAAAAATTAGCTAAAGCAGCTTTAAACCAGAATTTTATTGCAAAAGCCCCCTTAGTAATCATTGGCTGTTGCGATTTAGAAAAGATCTCTTGGTATGGAGAAAGGGGGAAAAATCTCTATACAATTTGCGATGTTTCCGCTGCGATTGAAAACTTAATGCTCGTTGCAACCTCAGAAGGACTTGGGACTTGTTGGGTCGGAGCATTCGACGAAAGCGAAGTTTCAAAAATTTTAAAATTGCCAAAAAATGAAAGACCGATTGTAATAGTTCCGGTTGGTTTTCCAAAAGAAATTCCATCTCCTCCAGAAAGGGAAGAAAAAGAAAAATTAATTGAGGAAATAAGATGAAAAAGATACTTTTGGCAATCGACGATGATCTTTTAAGAGAGGTTTGTAAAAGAAAACTGGTAAAATCCAATTTTAAAACTTTTCCAGTTCAAACTAAAAAAGAAATTCTCGAAGTTTTGGAAAAAGAAAAGATAGATCTGATTCTAATCGATGTTTCTATTGAAAACGTAAAGGGGCTCGATATTCTAAAGGAAATTAGGGAAAAAAGAAAAATCGATCTGCCGGCAATTGTCTTTTCTACCTTGAGAGATGAAGAATTAGAGGAAAAGGCTAAGAGATTGAAGGTTAATGATTTTTTGATTGGAACTGAAATTTCTCCGAATGAATTGGTAAAAAGGATAAAGAAAATTTTAAAATGAGAGAATTCTTTGTTGGAATCGACCTTGGAATCGAAAAAAATAAAACATCTGCAATTTGCATTTTGGAAAAGAAAAACCAAAAAGTTTTTCCTTTGAGAGATTGGTGTCAAAATTGCCAAGATATTTTTGGCAGAGAAGTTTTTAAAAAATTAAAACCATATTTGAAAGAAACAAGAGTAATTGCGATCGATGCTCCTTTAACAAAGGGGAGAGGAAAGGGAAGAATGAGACTTTTTGAAAAATTTTTCTCAAGAAAACCATTTAGGGATGAAAAAATAAACCCAGTCCCCCCAGCTTTGATTCCAAAAGTTTGCGAACTTTCTTTAAAGTTGAAAAAGAACCTGGAAAAGGAGGGTTTCGTTTCTGACATAAATTTAATCGAAACATCGTCCCGTTTAGTCGGTTCTTTTTTATTTTATTCCTACAAGAGTCCATGCAAAACTAAAAATCAAAAATCTGCATTTTTGTCAGCTTTAGTCGCCTATTTCCATTCGAAGTTTCAAACAAGGTACATTGGCTACAAAGATGGGTTTTTATTTTTGCCAAAAATTTCCCTTTGGAAAAAGGAATGGAGAAAGAAATTTTATCTTGCCTGGAAAGAGAGGCCAAGGTTGAAATATCGTTATTTAATCACAAACGTTTTTGAAAAATGAAAATACCAAAGAAAATAGTCAAAATTTTGAAAGAAGGAGGAATTGGAGTTTTGCCAACTGATACTATTTATGGGTTAGTGGGTTCAGCTTTAAAAAAAGAGACTGTCGAGAGAATTTATAAAGTAAGGAAAAGAGAGAAAACTAAGCCATTTATTGTTTTGATTTCCGATGTTGGAGATTTAAAAATTTTTGGTATAAAACTGAAACCGTTTCAAAAAAATTTAATTAAAAAATTTTGGCCAGGCCCTTACAGTTTGATTTTCGATTGCAAAAGCAAAAAATTTGAATATTTACACAGAGGAAAAAAGAGTTTAGCCTTTAGAATCCCAAAACCAAAATGGTTAAGGAAAATTTTAAAGGAGGTTGGCCCTTTAGTTGCCCCAAGCGCGAATTTAGCAGGAATGCCACATGCAAAAACAATAAAGGAAGCTAAAAGATATTTTGGGGAAAGCGTTGATTTTTATTTTGATGCTGGAAAAATTGATAAAAAACCTTCAATCCTGATTGACATTCGAAAAAAAGAAATTAAAATTTTAAGAAAATGAATCTTTTCGAGCTAAACGAAAAAATTTTTTTCTTTCTAAATCAAAAAATCGCAAATCCTTTTTTAGATAATTTTGTCCTTTTTGTATTAATTCCACTTTTTTCTCTTTTGGTTTTAGTTCCAGTTTATTTTCTTTTTAAAGGGAAAAAGTTTTTGGCAATTTATTCTCTCTTTTGCGGTTTTTTTCTTTATTGGTTCGGTCATGCAATTTTGAAGCCGATTTTTCACATTCAAAGACCCCTTGTTTTATTTGAAAATGTAAGAACTATCGGTCCCTGGCACGAAAGTCCTTATTCATTTCCCTCGACAACTACGATGCTCGCTTTTGGCTTGGCTTTACCAATTTTTTTAAAGGAAAGGAAAATTGGGATTTTTCTTTTACTTTTAGCTTTTTTAGTCGGATTTTCAGTAATCTACTGTGGCTTTCATACCCCCCTCGATGTTTTGGCCGGGATTTTATTTTCTTTGATCTTTATTTTCTTTTTTGAAAAAATCCTAAAATGGAGAAAATTGGAATAATAGGAGGAAAATTTATTTTGGAAACAAAATTCTGGAAAAAATCTAAAAAGAAAAGGGTAAAGAATCCTTTTGGTATTTTTGAATTTTTGAGTTATAAAAATTCTTTTTTAGTTTGCAGACACGGTGTCAAAGGAGAAATCCCCCCTCATAGAATAAATTACAAGGCGAATATTTTTGGGTTAAAAAAACTTAATGTTAAATATGTTTTCGGTTTCAACTCTGTTGGATCTTTAAAATTAAAAATTAAGCCCGGCGATTTTTTGATTCCTCACGATTTCATAGATTTTGACCCTCCTACTTTCTTTGACAAAAAAGCAAAATTTACAACTCCAGAAATTTCAGAAAAATTGAGAAAAATTTTGATAAAAATTGCAAAGAAATTAAAGCTTAAATTTTGGGCGAAAGGAGTTTATTTCAATACAAAAGGACCAAGGCTAGAAACAAAAGCTGAGATAAATTTGATAAAAAAATTTGCCGATGTTGTTGGAATGACGATGGCAAAGGAGGCAACTTTGGCAAAAGAGCTTGGATTGGAATATGCCTCAATTTGTTCTGTTGACAACTTCGCCCATGGGATAATCAAAAAACCATTAACTCAAAAGGAAATTGAAGAAAATCAAATAAAATCGAGTAAAATTTTTGAAAGAATGATCGAAGAATTGATAAACTACTTTACGAAATTCTAGGCATGAAAAGGGTAAAAAAAGAGTGTCTAAAATTTAAAAAAGCACTTCCCTGGTACGTAATTACTGGTCCTCCCTCTTCCGGAAAGACAACTTTGATTAACGAATTGTCAAAATTGGGTTATCTCACATATCCTGAGGCAGCCAGAGTCATTATCGATAGGGAAATGGCAAAGGGAAAATCGATAGAAGAAATTAGAAAAAATGAAGCAGAATTTCAGAAAAAAGTCTTTAGAATGAATGTGGAAATTGAAAGGGCAGCCCCAAAAGATAAAATTGTTTTTTTCGATCGAGCAATTCCAGACAGCATTGCCTATTATCAATTATATGGTTTGGATCCAAAAGAAGTTTTTGATGCATGTAAAAAAATAAGATATAAAAAAGTTTTCTTTTTAGAACCGCTTCCTTTTGTAAAAGATTATGCCAGAATAGAAAACGGAAAAACGGTAGAAAAATTAACTAATCTTTTAAAGGAAAATTACAAAAAACTTGGATACAAAATTGTGACCATTCCAGCAATGCCTGTAAAAGAAAGGTTAAATAAAATTTTAAAGGAAGTTAAATCTGACTAAAATGAGCTTATTGATTAAAAAAGTGATATTAAACGGAAAAGAAAGAGATATTTTTATCGAAGGCGACAAAATTAAAAAAATTGGGAAAAATTTGAATTTGAAAGCGAATGAAAAAATCGATGGAAAAGGAGAAAAAGCAATAATTCCTGGTTTGATAAATTGCCACACACATTCAGCTATGATTTTGTTTAGAGGTTTAGCGGAGGATTTGCCTTTGAAAGATTGGCTGGAAAAAGAAATTTGGCCAAAGGAATCAAAGTTAAAAGAAGATGATGTCTATTGGGGAACAAAATTGGCAATTTTGGAAATGATAAAGAGTGGAACTACAACTTTCAACGAAATGTATTGGTTTGAAGAAGCCCAGATTCAGGCAGCAAAGGAAATGGGAATCAGGGCAAAAATTGGATTAGTTTTATTAGATTTTTTACCAATGGGAAGCAAAGATCATATCGAAAAATTGTATAAGAAACTAGAACCTAAACACCTAGCACCTATCACCTTAACAATCGCTCCCCATGCAATCTACACTGTTTCAAAAGAAAATTTAATCTGGGCAAAAAATTTTGCAAAAAGGCAAAAACTCTTAATCCATATGCACCTTTCAGAAACAGAAAACGAAGTCAAAGAGTGTCAAAGAAAATACAAAATGAGACCTGTTGAATTTTTAGAGAAAATTGGATTTTTAGATAAAAATTGCGTTTTTGCCCATTCGATTTGGTTGTCTGATAAAGAAATTAAAATTTTAGAAAAAAGAGGTTGCAGTTTGGTTTATAATCCTACTTCGAACATGAAATTGGCTTCTGGAGTTTTCCCTTGGGTAAAAATCAAAGAAAGAAAAATAAACGTTTGTTTAGGAACCGATGGCCCTGCCTCAAACAATTCTTTGAATTTGTTTTCTGAAATGAAAATCGGAGCCCTTTTGCAAAAGATCGAAAATAAAGATCCAACAGCAATTTCAGCAAAAGAAATTTTTCAAATGGCAACAAAAAATGGGGCAAGGGCTTTGAGAATTAATGCAGGAGAAATAAAAGTTGGAAAATTGGCAGATTTGGTTTTAATCGATTTGAACAAAATTGAAATGTTTCCAAATTATGATTTAATTTCAAATTTAGTTTATTCTGATCCGAAAAATTGCATTTCGGATGTTATTTGCAATGGAAAAATTTTAATGAGAGAGGGGAAAATTGAAAGTGAAGAAAAATTTTTAAAGAATGCAAAATTTAAATTGCAAAATGCAAATTGGAAAAAATGAAAATTTTGGGGATTGATTTAGCAGGATCTAAAAAAAGAAAAACTGGAATTTGCATTTTGAATGAAAAAATGGAGGCAAATTGTTTTTGTCTTTTTAAGGACAGAGAAATTTTGGATTTGATTGAAAAAGAAAAGCCAGATTTGATCGCCATCGATGCCCCGCTTTCTTTGCCAAAAGGAAGAAAAAGTTTAAAAAGAAAATCAAAAATTCACTTTAGAGAATGCGATAGAGAACTTTGGAAATTTGGCATTAAATTTTTTCCAATAACTTTAGGTCCAATGAGAAAACTTACAGAAAGAGGAATAAAATTGAGAAAAATTTTAGAGAAAAAATACAAAGTGATTGAAGTTTATCCTGGGGCAAGCCAGGATATTTTGAAAATTCCGAGAAAACAAAAAGGATTGAAAAAATTGAAAAGAGGGCTTGAAAAATTGGGAATCAAAATTTTAAAGGAAAATCCAAACGGAGATGAGTTGGATGCAATAACTTCGGCATTTACTGGATTTTTGTATTTGAAGGGAAAATACGTTGCAATCGGTGATAAAAAAGAGGGGCAAATCATTTTGCCAAAATGAAAAAATTTTTAAATTGTAAAATCGATGTCTCAAAGGGAGTTTTTATTCCAAGAGTTGAAACTGAATTTTGGGTAAAAAAAGCCTTAAAAGATTGCAAATTGCAAATTGCAAAATGCAAATTGAGAAAAACAAGATTTTTGGATATTTTCTCAGGATCCGGTTGTATTGGAATTGCAATTTTAAAAAATATTCGAAATAGCCGTGTTGATTTTGTTGATATCGATGAAAACGCAATTGAACAAATTAAGATAAATTTAAAGCTGAATAAAATCTCACCAAAAAGATACAGAGTTATAAAATCGGACATTTTTGCAAAACTAAAAGGAAAACCTGCCCCGTACCGAACTTGTTCTGGTGCGGGGTACGATTTCATTTTTGCCAACCCTCCTTATGTTGCGAAAGAGAGGTTAAAAGAAGTTCAAGAATCGGTTAAAAAACTTGAGCCAAAAATTTCATGGTATGGGGGTAGTGGAGGGCTAAGGTATATTAAAAAGTTTTTGAAAGAAGCGAAAAATCATTTAAAGGAAAATGGCATTATTTTTATGGAAATCGATCCTCTGCAAAAAGAAGAAGTTGAAAAAATTGTGAAAAAGGAGGGCTACAAAAAATTCAATTTTTACAAAGATCAATTCAAAAAAATTCGTTGGGTGAAAATTTTAAAATAAAATGCTTTTAAAAAAGGATACAAAAGAAATTTATTGGACAAGACATATCAAAGAGAAAATGAAAGAGTATCAACTTTCAGAAAGGAGGTTATTGAGAATTTTTAAAAATCCAGAAAGGAAAGAGGAGGGGATTGCGCCAGATACTATTGCTGTAATGCAAACTAGAGGAAGAAAGCACCCTTATGAAATTTGGCTAATGTACCAAGAGAGAAATTCAAAAATAATTATGATTTCGGCTTGGAAATATCCAGGGAAAAGCCCAATTAGAAAACCGCCAATTCCTGAAGAGGTTTTGGAGAATTTAGAGGAGATTTTAAAAGAATAAGGTATTGACAAAAAATAAATAATATGCTATAATTGAATCGAGGAAAAATGAGAAGCGTATACATATTCATATCGACTGGCGCTGCCATAAAAGTGGAAGGCGAAGACGAAAAAGAGCTTAGAGAAAAGATGTATGAAGCGGCTAAGCAGCTCAGAGAGTCTATCGACTACTAACCCCCACCCCCTTTTCTTTTTTCTAGCTCATAAATTAATTTGTGGGCTGGAAAAAAGAAAGGGTATTGACAAGAATTTAAAAATTTGCTATAATATAAATGTAAAAAAGGGGGGATAAAAGACCTGCGGTGGCAAGGCGCAGGAGAAAAACAAATCCTTGCCTCTCAGCCCGCAACTCATTTATGTGGGTTGGGGCGGGGAAAGAACTTTAAAAGTGAATAAAAGTTCCCATCTTCTCTTAGTCCACAAAAGTGGGTTGAGGGAAGGTGGGAATAAAATGGAAGTAAAAATTTCAGTTATAGCAGAGAAGGAAGAGGAAAGTATTTTAGTAGAGTTGGTCAAAAATCTTTCCATAATGGCGGACATAGCTGTCACCGAAGAGAATGGTAAAATCCGTGCAGACATTACTCCAAATCCTCATTCTGCGCCGGCATTCCAAGACTCCCCTCGTAAACACCATTTTGAAAGAGTCGCGGCAATCGTATCAAAGCTCCTCCTTTAACCCCCTTTTTTTATTTTTAAGCTCACAAAATTTGTGGGTTTAAAAATGGTCAAAAGCGCCAATTTTTGGGCGCTTTTGATTTTGGCTTGACAAAAATCATTAAAAGTGCTATTTTTTATTATGATTTAGGGGAGGTGTCGAAGATGGAGGAGATAATAATAAAGTTCGATAAAAAGACTAAAAAATTATACATAAAAGTAGAGGGGGATTGGAGAGAGCTAAAAGAAGGCGACGAATTAACTTTCGTTGCCTTCACACCAGAAGCAGCCGCAGCCTTGCAAAAGTTCCTTAAAAAAATACAGCAATCCAATTAAATTAATCTATTCATTCCTTCTTTTTTTCTAGCTCATAAATTGAATTTGTGGGCTGGAAAAAAGAAAGGGCCAGAGCGATCAATCGATTCTTCCGGTAGGGAATTATGGTCAAAAGCGCCAATTTTTGGGCGCTTTGATTTTTTATTTAATTTGCTAAGATGAAGTATGAATTTCAAAAAGGCAATTGGTTGGATAACTTTTTTTGCTGGAATTTTAATCATTCTTTTTTCTCTTTATCGCTCCTACAATATTTTCATTGGAAAGGTTCCCCCTCCTGAAATTTTTAAAATTCAAAACGAAAAGCCTCCTCAAGCCAAAAAGAAAAGCCCTACAACTTTAGATGAAATTCAGCAAAAATTTGGAGAGATTTTAGCAGAGCAGTTGAAAGAAATTTTACCTAAAGAATCTGTGATGAAAATGCTGAATTTAATTTCCTGGTCAATTTTTGCAGGAATTTTAATTTTTGGTGGATCGCAAATTTCTTCTTTAGGAATCAAACTTTTGAAATGAATTTGAATTTAATCGCTTTAGTATGAGATTTTTTTGTGCTAAAATAAAATGATGATTGGCGAAAATATTTTCTTATTCATCGATTGGTATTTCATCGATTTTCCGAAAGAAATTTTAAAAGGAATAAAAAATTATTTGAAATTCGGCCTCCATTATTTTTCAATTCCCTTTTTATTAAAAACTTTCTTTTATCATTGGCACAAGTATGCTTGGCAGTATCCTAGAGCTCCAGACATTGCAAAAATTTTTGAAGTTTGGATATCAAATCAAATTTCAAGATTGATTGGAATGATACTAAGAAGTTTTTTAATTTTTGCTGGTTTGCTTTTTGAATTTTTTGTCTTAATTTTTGGTTTTCTCTTTCTTTTCCTTTGGCTTTTTTTACCAGCGATTTGGTTTTTAATTTTAATCTATGGAGTCAAATTTTTATTTGAAATTTAAAAAATCACCAATTTTCAAAGCCGTAGTTTTGGAAAAGAGTCCGATATTCAAGTGGAGAAAATTTGAAAAAAATTTTTCTCTTGCTTTCTCTCTTCTCTTTTTCTTTTTATTCTTTATCACCAATTTCTCAAAACCGATTTTGGGCCTCTCCCTTTTATCTTTTAGCTTCTTTTTAATTGCTCTGATAAAGGATCTCTTTTTTGAGCAAAAAATTAAAAATCCAGAAGGGACGGGTGAGATTTTTGATAAAATTGATTTTTATCTTGCAAAGGCGATTTATAGGGCTTTGAAATTTTCAAAATCCAAAAAAATAAATTCATCGGTTTTCCTTCATTTCCTTTTGGACGAAAAGAATCCAAAAATAAATTTTATTTTTTCGAGGCTCTTTGTTCCAATCTCTGAATTAAAAAAGAAGCTTTTAGAAGATAAAAGAGAAGAGGAAGAGGTTGAAGGATTAATAACTGAACTTGGAGAAGGGAAAGAAAAAATAAAAATCGGTGAAATTTTGTTTGCTTTAGCTCAGAAGAATAAAATTTTTAAAGATTTTTTAATCCAATACCAGCTAAAGCCAGAGGATTTAAAGGAGGTTTCGAATTGGATAGATTATCTGGAAGAAGAATTTTTAGAGGCAAAAAAATTCTGGAAATGGGAGAATTTAATTAAAAAAGGAACGGTAGCAAGGGAATGGACTGCTGGCTACACTGTTTTGCTAGACCAGTATTCTTTTGATGTTACAAGAGCAATGAGATATCAGAGCTTTAGAAGAATTTTTGCCCATGAAAAAGAGGTAAAAATGATGGAGGCAATCTTAGCCTCACCAGAAAAAAATGATGTTTTGTTAATAGGAGAAACCGGAACTGGAAGGAGATCGATGATTGAATTTTTGGCAAACGATTTGGCTTTGGGTAAAAGCCTTCCTCAATTGAATTTTAAAAGAGTTGTTTACTTGGATTTACCAAAAATAATTTCAGAAACTGAAAGCACCGAGGAGGCAGAGAAAATTGTCGATCAAATTTTCCGAGAAGTTGCTTTTGCTGGAAACGTGATTTTAGTGATCGATAACCTTCACAATTATGTCAGCGTTGAAACAGAAAGAAAATTGGGAGTAGTTGAAATTTCAGGAATTTTGTCTTCTTATTTGTCATTGCCAAACTTTTGTTGCATTGGAATCACAACTTACGAAGGACTTCACAAAAATTTGGAGCAAAGACCAGTTTTGCTTGACTATTTTGAGAAAATTGAGGTTAAAGAAGTTTCGGAGGAGGAAACATTAAAAATTTTGGAAGATAGAGCTTTGAGGCTTGAAGCAAAATACAAAGTGTTTTTTACTTTTCCAGCAATCAAAGGAATAGTTTCGCTTTGCTCAAAATATTTGCCCGCGATTCCATTTCCAGAAAAAGCAATCGATGTAATCGATGAATTGGCGGTTTTGGCATCCCAAAGGAAAGAGAAAGTTGTTTTTTTAGAAGATGTTGAAAAAGTTATAGAAAGAAAGGCTAAGGTTCCGATTGGTGAAATAAAAGAGGCAGAGAGGAGGAAACTTTTGAATTTGGAAAATTTAATCCATCAAAGAATAATAGATCAAGAAGAGGCAGTGAAAGAAATCTCAGAAGCACTAAGGAGGGCGAGGTCAGAAATTACTGTGAGAAGGGGACCGATTGGATCCTTCCTCTTTTTAGGTCCTACTGGAGTGGGTAAAACCGAAACTGCAAAGGCTTTGGCAGAAATCTACTTTGGTTCTGAGGAAAAAATGATAAGGCTTGATATGTCTGAGTTCCAAAATTTAAGCGACATTCCAAGACTTTTAGGGGGTCCTGGTGAAGAAGGTCTCTTAACAACTCCAGTAAGGGAAAGGCCATTTTCGCTTTTATTATTAGATGAATTTGAAAAAGCTCATCCAAAAATTTTGAATTTATTCTTGCAAGTTTTCGATGAAGGATATTTAACAGATGGAATGGGAAGGAAAGTTAGTTTCAAAAACACGATCATCATTGCTACTTCAAATGCTGGAGCAGAAATTATTTGGGAAGAATTGAGGAAAAAACAGAAGTTAGAGATCATCAAAGAGGAACTTCTTTCTTATTTGATTCAAAACAAAATTTTTTCACCAGAATTGCTAAACAGATTCGATGGAGTAATCATTTTTAAACCTTTGGAAAAGGAAAACCTTTTAAAAATTGCAGAGCTTTTGCTAAAGAAAATTCAAAAACAGTTGAAAGAAAAGGAAATAGATTTTGTGATCACTGAACCTTTAAAAGAAAAAATTGTCGAATTATCTTACGATCCAAAATTTGGGGCAAGAGAAATGCAAAGGGTAATTCAAGAGAAGGTTGGAAATGCGTTAGCTAAAGCAATATTACTTGACAGAATAAAAAGAGGGAATAGGGTAGAGATCGATCCTCAAAACTTTGAAGTAAAAGTTAATCCATGATGTGAATTTCTTGTGGAAAAATGACTAGCCCTGAGTTCATTTTCAGGGTTTTTTAATTTTGTTGACTCTAATGTTGGAAGTGAGATAAAGTGAAAATAGGTGGGAAATTGTGGATAACTATGGGGAAAAGTGAAAGTTTCTGTGGAAAACATGCCATTTTACGGAGAGTACACATACTCAATAGATGAAAAAAAGAGATTAGCAATACCCCCAAAGTTCAGAAAGGTTTTAGGTAAAAAAGCGGTGATCACAAAAGGTTTGGACCAATGCCTTTTTCTTTATCCAGCAAAAGAATGGGGGATTTTAGCAAAGAAATTAAGTAAACTTCCTTTATCCCAATCCGATGCTAGGGGATTTGCTAGATTAATGCTTACTGGAGCGATGGAGGTTGAAATAGATAACCTTGGAAGGATTTTAATTCCAGATTATTTAAAAGAGTATGCAAAGTTGAAAAAGAAAGTGGTAATTGCTGGGGTTTATAACCGAATAGAAATTTGGGATGAAAAAATTTGGAAAGAATATAAAGAGAAAACTGAAAAGGAGGTTGGAGATATTGCTGAGAGATTGAAGGAATTAGGGGTATGATTGCAAATTGCAAAGAAAGAATTCACAAACCAGTTCTTTTAAAGGAAGTAATTGAATATCTGAAAGTAGGAAAAAACAAAAATTATGTAGATTGCACGATTGGGGAGGGAGGGCATGCAATAGAGATTTTAAAAAGGAATGGGCCCAAAGGAAAAGTTTTGGGAATAGAGATTGATCCTGAACTTTACAAAAAATTAAGAGAAGAAAAGCTAGAAAGATTGATTTTGGTTAACGATTCATACTCAAACTTAAAAGAAATTGTTGAAAGAGAAAATTTTAAAAAAATTCACGGAATTTTGTTTGACCTTGGGATCTCAAGTTGGCATATCGAAAAGTCTGGCAGGGGATTCAGTTTCTTAAGAGATGAGCCATTGATAATGAGATACGATGCCTCAAGAGGAATTTCTGCAACCGAAATTGTTAATAGGTGGCCAGAGAAAGAAATTGAAAGAATTTTAAAAGAATACGGTGAAGAAAGGTTTGCAAAAAAGATTGCAAGAGAAATTTGTAAAGAAAGAAAAAAGAAAAAGATCGAAAGAACTTTACAATTGGTTGAGGTTATAAAGAGAGCAGTTCCAAAGTGGTATCTCCAAAGAAGAATTCATTTTGCAACAAAAACCTTTCTAGCATTAAGGATTGCAGTAAACAATGAGTTGGAAAATTTGAAATCCGGTCTTTTACAAGCAATCGATGTTTTAGAAAGAGAGGGAAGGTTGGTGGTGATTTCATTTCACTCTTTAGAAGATAGGATTGTCAAAAATTTTTTGAGAGAAAATGAGAGAGAAGGAAAAATAAAAATTTTGACAAAAAAACCAATCGTTCCTTCCAAAGAAGAAATAAAACAAAATCCAAGGTCAAGAAGCGCAAAATTGAGAGCAGCATTAAAAATTAAATGACAAAAGTTTTAACAAAAATTAACATTCTCAATTTAGTTTTACTTTTAGTTCTTTGCGGTTTAACTTTATTTAAGATCAATCTTTTGACTAAAGAAATGAATTCGATAAGTTTAGCTAAAAAAGAGATCGCCAAACTTTCAAAAGAAAATCAGAAATTGGAGGATGAAGCTTTGGTTTTAAATTCAATTTCCAACCTTGATCAATTTTTGGGAAGTTTCAATTTCGTCAAGGCAGAGAAAATGAAATTTATTCAAATTCTTGGTGGAGGTGTTGTCGCAAAATGAAAAATTTAAGAGAAAACCTAGTTTTTTCTTTCATTTTGATTTTTGCCTTAGGGCTAATTTCCCGTTTATTTTTTCTTCAAATTTTTAAAGGAAATTATTATCGAGCCCTTTCTTTTGGGATCCACAATACTTTTGCAGAAAATGTTGAAAGAAGGGGGGAGATATTTTTTTCTGGAGGAGAACCCTTAGCTTTAAACAGAGAGTATTTTTTCGTCTTTGCTATTCCAAAAAAAATAAGGGAAAAAGAAGAGACTGCAAAAATTTTAAGTGAAATTTTGAATTTGAGTAAAGAAGAGATTTTGGAAAAGATTGGAGAAGATAAAAATTTCTCCTTAATTAAAGAAAAATTGAGCGAAGAGGAAATAGAAAAAATTAAAAAATTGAATCTACCCGGGATTTATGTTGAATCAAAAATCGGAAGGTATTATCCACAGAAAAATTTGGCTTCAAACATAGTCGGCTTTGTCGATGCGGAAGGGAATGGAAGGTATGGTTTGGAAGAATATTATGATGAAATTTTGAGAAAAGGGGAGAATTTGATCTTAACAATAGACTACAGGGTCCAGTATCAAGCGGAGAAACTTTTAGAAAAGGCAAAAGAAAATCTCGATATCGAAGGGGGGCAGATAATCGTTGCAGAGCCAGATTCTGGAAAAATAATTGCCTTTGCTAACTTTCCAAATTTTGACCCAAATTCCTACAAAGAATTTGCAAAAAACTTAGAAATTTTCAAAAATCCTGGGACCCAAAACCTCTTTGAGCCAGGATCAGTTTTTAAACCAATAACCATGGCCGCTGCTTTGGAGGAAGGAAAAATCACTCCAAAAACCACTTACCGAGACCCTGGCGAAATTAGAATCGATGGTTGGGTAATCAGGAATTATGACAACAGAGTTTATCCTGGAGAGATTACAATGACTGAGGTTTTGGAAAAATCGATCAACACCGGCGCAGTTTTTGCAAAAAATCAAATCGAAAATTCAACATTTCTAAATTACATTCAAAATTTTGGATTTTTTGAAAAAACGGGAATAGATTTGCCAGAGGTATTTTCAGAAAATAAAGAATTAAAAAGTAAAAGAGAAGTAAACCTCGCAACCGCATCTTTTGGTCAAGGAATTGCTGTAACTCCAATCCAATTAGTAAGAGCTTATTGTGCGATAGCAAACGGTGGAAAATTGGTAAATCCCTATTTGGTTGAAAATTTTCACAAAGGAAATTCAAGAAAAATTCTTTCTCAAAAAACAACTTCTCAATTAACTTCAATGTTAGTTTCGGTTGTAGAAAACGGATTCGCAAAAAGAACAAAAATTCCTGGATATTTTATTGCGGGAAAAACCGGAACTGCTTTGCAGCCAAAAGTCGGAGAGAAAGGATATTCAGAAAAGACTTGGCAAACTTTCGTCGGTTATTTTCCAGCTTACAATCCAAAAATTATAATTTTGGTAAAATTGGATAACCCAAAAACAAAAACTGCAGAGTATTCAGCAGTACCAATATTTCACGATCTAGCAGATTATATAATCAGGGTTTACCAAATTCCTCCAGATTATGAGTGAAGTTTTTGGAAAAATTAAATATTTCTTTCAGAAAAAGCCAGTAATCGTAATAACTGGAGAGGGAAGAAATTTAGCAAGGGAGGCAATTTCCCTTTTGGTAAAGGATGCTCTAATTTTTTCCTTAGATGATCAAAAAGTCAAAAGGGCAGAATTTTTCTTAAAATCTTCCCCAATTTCAATTTTAGTTGTTACTCATGTTGGTGATATTCCTTTCGATAGAGATTATTTTGCTGGAGAGAGGGAAAAAATAAAAAATACCATCGAACTCGCAAAAAGTTTGCCAGCAAAAAATTATTTAGTTTTAAATTACGATGACGAAACTGTAAGAGAGATCGATGATATCACCAACTTGCATACTTTTACTTTTGGTTTTTCAGAAAGAGCAGATTTTTTTGCCACTGACTTAAAATTTAATCATGGAATAAACTTTAAGATAAATCATAAAGGAAGCATAGTACCTTTTTGGTTGGATGGAACTTTTGGGAAAGAACAGGTTTATACAGCTTTGGCTGCAGCTGTTGTCGGAACGATTTTTGGAAAAAATTTAGTCGAAATTTCACAAGAAATGAGAAATTATAAAACTCTACCTGGGAAAATGAGATTACTAGAAGGGATAAACAATTCGAAAATTTTAGACGATGCAGAATCAGCCACTCTTTTCTCAATGATCGAAGCAATAGAAATTTTGGGAAAGGTTCCAGGTTTTAAAAGAAAGATTGCAGTTTTGGGGGATGTAATTGGGGTAGGAAAATACACAATCGAAGCTCATGAGGCAATCGGTGAAAAAGTTGCTAAAAATTGCGATTTACTTTTCACAGTGGGACCGAGGGCAAAGTTTATAGCAAAAGGAGCGATGGAAAAAGGGATGGACGATTTTAAAATTTTTTCTTTTGACACAACCGAAGATGCAGCATTTAAATTAAAAGAAACAATCAGAGCTGGTGATTTGATTTTAGTCGATGGATCAAAAGAAATAAAAATGTCAGAGGTAGTTGATCGAATTAGAAAAATTTGGTAAGATTTTTTGTAAGCCGCCTTCGTCTAGTGGCCAAGGACGCCAGGTTCTCAACCTGGAAATCATGGGTTCAAATCCCATAGGCGGCACAATGGATGAAAGAAAAAGAAGAATCCTTCGGGCAATCTCAACCCTCTCTGGAACGATAATCGGAGTGGGATTTTTTTCATTACCATACATTCTTTCTAAAGTTGGCATTTACGCCTTGACTTTCTACTTTCTATTTTTGGGTTCTCTGGTAATTTTAATTCATTTACTTTTTGGAGAATTGGCAATTTTAACTCCGGATTTAAAAAGACTCCCGGGGTTTGCAAAATATCACTTGGGAAATTTTGCTGAAAAAATTGCCTTTGTTTCATCGATTCTAGGGACTTACGGAAGTTTGTTAACCTATTTAATAATCGGTGGGGGTTTTTTAAAAAATTTTTTCTTTCCGATTTTTAAAGATTCTGATTTGCTTTTCATTCTCATTTATTTTTTATTTGCCACCCTTTTTATTTTTCTTGGAATCAATATAATTTCAAGAGTTGAGTTTTTAGATTCTTTTCTCTTTTTTCTAATTTTGATTTTAATTTTGATTCTCGGACAGAAATTTTTCAAAGTTCAAAACCTCATTTTAATTTCAAAACCTCAAGATTTCTTTTTACCTTATGGGCCAATTCTTTTTTCGTTGTGGGGGGCATCGATCATTCCAGAAGTTGAGGAAGTTTTGGAGAAAAACAAAAAAGATTTAAAAAAGGTAATTTTTATTTCAATTTTAATTTCTGCCCTTTTTTATTTCTCCTTTGCAGTTTTAGTTTGCGGGATTTTGGGTAAAGAAACTAAGGAAGATGCAATTTCAGGACTTGAAAAATTTTTTGGAAAAAGTATTTCAAAAATTCTTTTTCTTTTTGGATCCATCACTACTTTTACCTCCTTTGTTGCTCTCGGATTAACTCTTCAAAAGACTTTTTGGTACGATTTAAAAATTGAAAAAAATTTAGCTCTTTTCCTCACTTTGTTCCCCCCTTTATTTTTATTTTTCTTAGGTTTTAATAAATTTTTGCCAATTATTTCTTTAGTCGGTGGTGTTTTCCTCGGTATCGAAGGAATTTTAATTTTGTTAATGTACAGAAAAATCGAAAAATCAAAGGTTAAAACCCTTCTTCTTTCACCCCTCTTTTTAATTTTTCTTTTTGGAATTTTTTACGAAATTTTTTATTTTTTAAAATAAAATGATGGGGGTAATAGCATTTACCTTAATTCTTTTTTCCTCTTTTTTTCTTCTTTTTTGGTCGAGCAATTTTTTAGTAGAATCGATTAAAAAAATTTCAAAATTTTTAGGTTGGAAGGAATTTGTCGTTTCATTTTTTATCGTTGCCTTTTCTACTACAATTCCCAATTTTGTAGTAGACATAATCTCTGCCATCAACAAAGTTCCTCATTTAGCTTTGGGAGATGTAGTAGGAACGAACATTGTCGATTTAACCTTAATTGTTGGGATCTCTGCCTTAGTTTCTAGAGCCGGCCTTTCTTTACCTAGCAGAACGGTTCAGGGAAGTTCAATTTTTACAATTTTAGTTGCTATTTTGCCCTTGATTTTAATTTTGGATGGGGAATTATCGAGGGCTGATGGAGTTTTATTACTTTTTGCTTTTTTATGTTATCTTTTTTGGCTTTTCCAAAAAAAAGAGAGGTTTGAAAAAATTTATAACGGAATAAAAGAACCTTTAACTTTAAATTTTTTCTTTAAAAATCTTTTGTCATTATTCCTTTCGATCTCAATTTTACTACTTTCTGGTCAGGGGATCGTTAAATCAGCATTGTTTTTTTCAGAGTTTTTTAAAATTCCTTTGACATTTTTTGGTGCTCTAATTGTAGGATTTGGGACTGCCTTACCAGAATTTTCTTTTTGTTTCCAGGCTGCAAAAAAATCCCAAGACTGGATGATTGTGGGGGATGTTATGGGTTCTGTGATTTTGACTACAACTCTTGTTTTGGGCACTGTTTCTCTAATCTCACCGATTAAAAATTTAAATTTCTCTCAATTTTTAATCGCAAGGATTTTTCTTCTTTTTTCAGCGATTCTCTTTTTTGTCTTTGTGAGGACTGATAAAAAAGTTACAAAAAAAGAAGCCTTCTTTTTACTTTTCCTTTATTTCTCTTTCATTTTTGCTCAAATCTTCCTTTTAAAAAAGTAAACTTTGACTAAATTAATAAAAATTTGGTAAGATTGTTTTAATGATAGAATTTTTTATTCTTTCAATTTTGGTTTTGGTAATTTTTTTCCTCCTTTACCAAAAAATCAGCCAACAAAGTCAAATAAATTTAGAGCAGCAAAAAACAATCCAAGAGATTAAAGAAAAGTTGCTTTTGGAAGCACAGCTCCAAGATCATTTGAAAGAAGGAATTGAAAAGACCAAAGATTTGATTGAAGAACTGAGAAAAAGCGATGAAGTTAGGAAAGAAAGGGAAAGGGAATTTTTAGAAAGGATAAAGAGGATTGATGAAATAATTGCTGGTACTTCTGCAAAAGGAATTTCTGGCGAAGAAATTTTAAGAGAAACGTTTAAAAAATTACCTCCTGAAATGATCGAAACTAATTTTCAGGTAAGGGGAAAGGTAGTTGAATTTGCCCTGGTTTTGCCCAACGGAAAAAGATTGCCAATCGATTCAAAATGGGTGGCAGGGAAACTGATTTTGGCTCTCGAAAAGGAAACTGATCCACAAAAGAAAAAAGAAATTGTAGATGAAATAGAAAGAGAAGTAATGAAAAGAATAAGGGAGGTAAAACAATACATCGATCCAGATTTAACTTGGAGTCAGGCAATCGCAGCAGTGCCAGATTCAGTTTATGCAGTTTGCAAACATGCTCATTTGAAAGCAAGAGAAGAAAACGTAATTTTGATGCCATATTCAATGGTTTTGCCATTGCTTTTGTATATTTACAGATTTCATTTGCAATATGCAATTTCATTGGATCTTGAGAATCTACAAAATCATTTAATTGCCATCGTCAAAAATCTTGATGAAATGGAAAATATTTTAGAAAACAAAATTCAAAAGGGGGCAGCTATGGTTTCAAATGCCTATTTAGAATATAAAAGATTAATTTCGAGAATAAAATCATCGGTAGAAGAACTTAAATTAAAAGGTTCAAGAGAAGTTAAAAAATTAAAATAGCATGGAATTAGCAGTAATTAAAACCGGAGGAAAACAATATTTAGTTTCACCAGGACAAAAAATTCAAATTGAAAGATTGGAAGTTAAAAGAAAGGAGATCGTTTTTGATCAGGTTTTGCTTTTGTCAAAGGATGGAAAAATAAAAATCGGGAAGCCATTGGTGGAAGGGGCAAAGGTAATAGGAAAAATTTTGGGTGAGAAAAAAGGAAAGAAAATAATAATTTTGAAACATCGACCAAGAAGTTCTTACAGAGTAAAAAAAGGACATAGACAAATTCTTACTGAAGTGGAAATAACTAAAATAGAAAGTTAATCTGACATTGACAATTTTTGATTCTTTTCTATAATAAAAGAGGAGGTGAGGAAAGTTGAGAAAAATAGCGAAAATAAAAGTAAGGGGGAAAGTAGTAAAAGTTTTGGAGGGCAAAGATGCAGAAATGGTTAGTAAGGCGATTGAATATGTCTTAGAGGCAATAGAAAGTTCCAAAGATATAAGAGTAGATGTCATTGAAGAACCTGGAAGGATGAAGTTAAGAAGGGAGGTTAGAGATATGGAAACTCCAAAAAACTTTAGTTATTCTCAGGCTCTTTTGGAGGCACTAGAAAAAGGGCTTAAAAACCCTCTAGAAATTGCAGAGTATATTTTTAGAAAGCGTAAAAAAGCAGGGGCAAAATAGCCCTTTTTATTTTCTTCCTTCAAAAGCTGCTCCCAAAGTTTCTTCGTCTGCGTATTCTAATTCACCTCCTGTTGGAAGCCCCCTTCCCAATCTAGTAATTTTTTTGCCAGAATTTTTTAATTTTCTTTCTAAAAATAAAGCCAAAGATTCCCCCTCTGTTGTTAAACTAGTTGCGATTATAATTTCCTTTAATTTTTTATCTTTAACTCTTTCTTCCAATTCCTTAATTCTTAATTTCTTCAACTCTTCTTTTTTTATTGCGGAAATTGGACCTCCCAGAACAAAATAAAGCCCTCTATACTTTTTTGTTTTTTCTATCGCTTCAAGATCGGTTTCTTTTTCAACTATACAAAGCAATGATCTCTCTCTTGTTTTATCAGAACAGATCTCGCAAATTTCTCCTTCTCCCTCAAAAGGTTTAAAGCAAATTTTACAAAACTTAACTTTTTCTTTCAAATCTAAAATTGCCTTAGATATTTCTTCTATTTCATTTCTGTCTTTTTTTAATAAATAAAAAACGAACCTTGTTGCAGTTCTCTGTCCAACAGTCGGAAATTTTGAGAAAAGCTCAATCAATTTTTGGATTGTTTTTGGATACATTATTCTTCAAAAATATCCACTCCCTTTTCCAAATCTCTAAATGTGACGCATCTTTCATCAAAATAAAGTTCTACCCTTCCTACAGGACCGTTCCTGTGTTTTGCAATGATAATATCTGCAATTCCTTTTCTTGGTGAATCCTGAAAATATCTGTCTTCTCTATATATGAACAAAACTACATCGGCATCTTGCTCTATCGTTCCAGATTGTCTCAAATCCGCCAATTTTGGAATCGGAGGGGACCTGTGTTCAACTGCTCTCGACAATTGAGAAATTGCCAAAACAGGAACTTGAAGTTCTCTTGCCAATGCCTTTAAAGCTTTTGAGTTTTCTGAAACTTGCTGGACGGGTGAAGCATCTTTATTCATAGGTTCCATCAATTGCAAATAATCTACGATTACTAATCCAAGTCCCTTTTCTGCTTGAAGTCTTCTGCACATTGCTTTCATTTGTAAAGCAGTTGGGTTTGGGGCATCGTCAATATAAATTGGGGCCTCAGCTAAAATTGACATTGCTCTTTGAATTTTGGCAAAATCGTTGTCTTCCCCTTCAGCAGATAATCTTCCTGTTCTTAACCTCCAAAGATCTATTCCAGCCAAAGATGCGATAAATCTATCTACGATTTGATCTTTTGACATTTCCAAAGAAAAAATTCCCACTGGAATTCCTTCTTTAATTGCGACGTTTAAAGCTATTGAAGTTGCCAAAGCAGACTTTCCCATTGTCGGCCTTGCAGCCAAAATTATTAAATCTGATTTTTGTAAACCTGCCAAAATATTGTCTAAATCCCTAAAACCAGTTGGAATTCCTCTTAAAGATGGACCATGTTTTGATAATTTATCGATCCTATCGAATGCATCCTCTAGCATTTCTTTTACAGGAACGAATCTTTGGGTGAGGGATTTTTGAGCGATCGAGAAAATTCTCTTTTCTGCTTTATCTAAAATCTTATCCACATCTTCTGATTCGTTAAATGCCATTTGTCCAATATCTTGAGCTGCAGAAATTAAATCTCTTAAAACTCTTTTTTTGTGAATAATGTTTGCGTAATTTAAAACGTTTGAAGGAGTGGAAACCGAATTTATTAATTCAGTCAAATATGCCCTCCCTCCAATTTCTTCCAATAATTTCTTTTCTTCCAATCTATTCGAAACAGTTAAAATGTCTATCGGTTCTCCTTTTTGAAAAAGCTCCAAACAAACGTTGTAAATAGTTTGATGGATCCCTCTATAAAAATCCTCAGGGGTTAAAAAATCCGCAACCTTTAAAATTGCATCCTTATCAATTAAAAGACAACCCAAGAGGCATTTTTCTGCATCGATTGCCTGAGGAGGAATTTTTCCAGAAATTTCATTTGCCATACTATAAATTTATCATTTTGAAAAGGGAATTGGCAAGGGGGAAAATTTTTTCTAAAATTTAAGGATGAAAGTTGCCCTAATTTCGTTTCATTCTTTTTTAGAACCTGGCGGAGTTAAAACTCATTTGCTTTCTCTAGCCAAAGAATTCAAGAAAAAAAGAATTAGTTTTAAAATTGTTGTCCCCAGGAGAAAGCTAAAAGAAAATTATGGAGAAAATGTAATTTTGTTGGGGACTTCATTTCCCTTAATCTGGGGTGGAGGATTGACTGATTTAGTTTTCAATTTTACTCCAATTTCGACTGAAAGGCTTTTAATCAAAGAAAAATTCGATATTTTGCATTTCCATAATGCCTCCTTTCCCTCTTTTTTTCAAATCCTTTCTTCTCCTTTATCATTTAAAACTACTAACATTTTAACTTCTCATTCTGACATCCAAAGGAGCAACATTTTAAAAAATTTCCCCCAAATTTTTGAAATCTTTGTTAATTTTTGCAACCTTAGGCTCGATGGTCTCATTGCAGTTTCAGAGGTTGCCTTGAGATATTTTGAGAAATTTAAAAAACCAAAAATAGTGATTCCAAACGGAGTCGATTTGGAAACTTTCAATCCCAAAAACAAAAAAATTGAGAAATTTTTAGATGGGAAAATAAATTTGCTTTTTGTTGGAAGAATTGAAGAAAGGAAGGGGTTAATTTATCTTTTGAGAGCATTTTTAATTTTAAAAAGAAAGTATCAAAATTTGAGATTGATTGTAGCAGGTGATGGACCTGAAAGAGAAAATTGCGAAAAATTTGTAAAAGAGAACAATCTGGAGGATGTAATTTTTTTGGGAAACGTTGAAAAGGAACTTCCTTCACTTTATACCACCTGCGATATTTTTTGTGCTCCATCGATTTTTGGGGAAAGCTTTGGATTAGTAATTCTAGAAGCAATGGCCTCAGGAAAACCAGTAGTTGGATTTGCCAATCAGGGATATAAAGGATTAATGAAGGGAAAGATTGGAGAAAAATTTTTGGCAAAGCCAAAAGATTTTAAAGAATTGGCAAAAAAAATTGAAATTTTAATAAAAAATGAAAAATTAAGAAAGGAATTGGGAAAATGGGGAGAGAAAGAGGCTCAAAGATATTCTTGGCCAAAAATTACTGAAAAAATTTTAAATTTTTATCATTTCTGTCAGAAAGAAAAAAACAAAAAGAAAATTTCCCTTTTTACTTTTTGATTTTTTTAATCCTCGGCCCCTCTTTAGTATCCTCTATCCAATAACCCATTTCCTTTATTTTTTTTCTGATTTCGTCTGCTTTTTCAAACTCTCCCTCTTTTCGATACTCTTCTCTAATTTTGACCAATTCCTTAATTTCTTGAGGAATTTTTATTCTTTTAACCCTTTCTAAACCTAAGCCAAAAATTCTATCAAAATCCAGCAAATTTTTATATTTCTCTTTATTTGAAATTTTTTGATCTCCGATTAATTTCCACATCAAAGCCAAAGCTTTTGGAGTATCCAAATCATCGTTGATAAATTCCAAAAATTCTCTTTTATACTTTTTTCCATTGTTCGTTGCTCTTTGCTTATTTTTCGTTGATTTTAACTCTCTTACTTTTTCATACAAATTTTCCAGAGCATTCTGAGCGGATTTTAAAGATTCAAAAGTAAAATTTAACTTTGAGCGATAATGAGTTCCCAAACAGAGGTAGCGAAAGGCAAGGGGATTAAAACCTTTTTTCAAAATGTCATCTAAGGTGTAAATATTCCCCAGAGATTTTGCCATCTTTTTCCCTTCAACAAGAAGGAATTCACCATGCAGCCAATACCTTGCCAAAATTTTTGAAAAAGCAGCTTCTGCTTGTGCAATTTCGTTTGTGTGATGGATTAGAATGTGATCTACTCCACCACAATGAATATCGAAAGGAATTCCAAGTTCTTTTATTGCCATCACCACACATTCAGTATGCCAGCCCGGAAAACCCTTTCCCCAAGGTGAATCCCAAACCATTTCTTTCCTTCCTTTTGCGAATTTCCAAAGTGCAAAATCTGTTGGATTTTTCTTTCCAGGAACCATTTCAACTCTTGCTCCTGGCAAAATTTTCATTTTTTGTGGCCAAAGCCTCCCATATTTTTTTAATTTTGAAGTGTCAAAATAAACTCCGTCTTCGATAACATAAGTGAACCCTCTTTTCTCTAAAATTTTTATCAATTCGATTTGATCCTTTATGGTTTTAGTTGCCCTTATCCAAACGTCAGGTTCTAAAATCTTCAATCTCTTTAGATCTCTTTTAAAAACTTTCTCATAAAACCTAGCAACTTCTTTTGCACTTTTCCTTTCTCTCTTCGCTGTTACCAAAATTTTATCTTCCCCAACATCCTGATCGGATACCAAATGTCCAACATCGGTAATATTCATTACATGCTTTACCTTGTAGCCATTGTAAATTAGAATCCTCTTTAACAAATCCTCAAAAATGTAAGTTCTTAAATTTCCAATATGGGCAAACCAATAGACAGTCGGTCCACAAGTATAAAGCCCAACTTTTTTATCCTTGAGTGGTTTAAAAATTTCCTTTTTCCTTTTTAAGGTATTGTAGAGCCAGAGCATACTTTTATTTTAGCATTTCTTGACAAAATTTGAATCAATTTCTATTATGATATGTCAAATTGCACTTTAAAAGTGGTAAAAATGGAAAAAGAAAGATGCCCAGAATGCAAAAGTCCAAACCTTCTCCATGATTATGAAACTGGTGAGACAGTCTGCCGCAATTGTGGATTTGTTTTTCCAGAGCCAATAATAGATCAAGGTCCTGAATGGCGGTCTTTTGACGAAGAAGAAAGAGCAGTAAAATCTCGAGTTGGCTCTCCTCAGAGTTTGATTTTCCATGACAAAAGTTTAACGACGACAATGAGGCCAATCGATCGAGACACAACTGGAAAAATAATATCTAACCCCGATTTAAAGAGAATAGCTAAATGGCAAGACCGTTTGAGAGTTTCTTTTGGTCATGAGAAAAGTTTAGCCAAAGCAATGATAGAACTCATTCGTGTTTCAGATCAACTCAGGCTACCTCCCAATACGAAGGAAGTTGCAGCACTAATCTTAAGAAAGGCTTTTGATGCAGGTCTAGCTAGAGGCCGTTCCATTCTTGCCATGGCTGACGCTTCGGTTTACGCAGCTTGTCGATTGACGGGAACCCTTAGAACATTGAGAGAAGTTTCTAAAGTAAGTTTAGCTAAAAAAGAAAGTGTTCGACGTTGCTACAATCTTTTAGTTAAAAAATTGCCTTTGTTTGAAGACCTATCCATTAAAATTCTTCCCTATTCTCCCATTGAGTGTGTCTCAAAAATTGCAGAAAGTGTTAACGCTTCTGCCAAAATCCGAAAAAGAGCAATAGAGATACTGACGATTGCCAAAGAAAAACGCATTTTAGGTGGGAGGGGTCCAATGGGATTGGCTGCAGCTGCTTTGTACATTGCCATTTTAGAAAATTCTGATAAAAAGAGAAATCGTAAGACTTCCCCTTTGCTTAGAGAGAAAAATACTCAAAGAGATATTGCGGCGGCTGCCGGAGTCACCGAAGTAACGGTAAGGAATAGGTGTAAAGAGTTAATAGAGAAACTGAATTTAAAAATTCCCGAGGAGCGGAAAATCCGCTCTTTTTTTATTTTTTAAATTTTGCTAATATTAGGTTAATGAGGAAATTAGACCTAATTTTAGGAGCAGTAATTGGGTTTTTGAATGGGATTTTCTTTTTTTTCTTTTTAAATCAAATTGCCCCTCAAATTATTTTTCTCAAATCAATCCTTCCTTATCTTTGGGTTTTAATCCTTATTTTCCCATTTTTAGGGGCTTTAGCCATTTTTATTGGTTATTTAATCGGCAAGAAATTTTCGATTTTCTTTCAGGCTGTCAAATTTTTCTTAGTCGGAACTTTAAACACCTTTATTGACCTTGGAGTTTTGAACTTTTTCATTTGGATAACTGGATTTGCCAAGGGAATTTTTTATGCTATTTTTAAAACAATTTCATTTTTGAGTGCAACTGCCAATAGTTATCTCTGGAACAAATATTGGACCTTTGAAAAAAGAAAAAAACCAGAATCAAGGGAATTTTTAAAATTTCTAATCGTAACCACCATCGGACTTTTAATAAACGTTGGAGTCGCCTCTTTTATCGTTAACGTAATCGGACCACAATTTGGAATTTCAGAAAAAATTTGTGCAACGATAGGAGCAATAATTGCCGCCTTTTTTGCTTTTGTCTGGAACTTTTTGAGTTCTAAATTTATCGTTTTCAAAAAATAATATGTCTCAGGTTTTTTATCGAAAATACAGACCACAAAGATTTTCTGAATTTGTCGGTCAAGAGCATGTGGTTAAAACTTTAACCAATGCAATTTCAATGGGAATGATTTCCCATGCTTATTTATTTTCTGGACCAAAAGGAAGTGGAAAGACAACTCTGGCAAGAATTTTTGCAAAAGCAGTGAATTGTCAAAACAGGAAAAGAGGAGAATTCGAGCCATGTTGCAAATGTACTTCTTGCGTTGAGATTCAAGAAGGAAGGTCAATGGATTTAATTGAAATTGATGCTGCATCCCATAGGGGAATTGATGAAGTTAGAGAATTAAGAGACACAATTAAGTTTGTGCCCACAAAATCAAAATACAAAGTTTATATTATTGATGAGGCTCATCAATTGACAAAAGAAGCAGCGAATGCTTTGTTGAAAACCCTTGAAGAGCCTCCACCATTTGTAATTTTTATTTTAGCAACTACAGAGCCCCACAAAATGATCCCTACAATCCTCTCAAGATGCCAGAGATTTGATTTTTATAAATTGAAAATAAATGAAATTTTAGGAAAATTGGAGAAAATTGCAAAAAATGAAAAAATTAACATACAAAAAGAAGCATTGGCAGAAATTGCAAGGTTGGCTTCAGGTTCAATGAGGGATGCAGAATCCCTTTTGGATCAGGTTTTCACACTTTTCGGGCAAAGAGAAATTAAAGTAGAAGATATAAGGAATTTGCTTGGATTGGTTCCGACCCAATTGGCTATTGAATTTTTCGATTTTTTGATAAAAAAAGATGCCAAAGGAGGAATAAATTTTTTGAATGAAATTGGAGAAAAAGGGATTGATTTAGAAGAATTTGCAAAAAGTTTTGTTGATTATTTAAGAAAAGTTTTAATTTTTAAAATCACAAATTCAACAGATGATGAGGTATTTTCAGCTCTTTCTAAAGAGGAATTAGAAAGAATGAAAACTCAAGCCCTAAAGGTTAGCGAAATCGAATTGAAAAAAATGCTTTCTCTCTTTCTAGATGCCCAAAACAAAATGAGATTTTCCCCGATTTTACAGCTACCCTTAGAATTAGCAATAGTTGAAATATGTGGAAAAATTTGATAAATTTTTAAGAGAATTGCGGGGTCGTCTAATGGTAGGACAGGGGCCTTTGGAGCCTCTAATGTAGGTTCGAATCCTACCCCCGCAGCATGAAAAAATTCACAAAAAAGAGAACTCCTTCTCTGGGAAAGGCGAGACCAAAAGGAAAAAAGAAAACTCCCGACGTTCAAAGGATGTGGCATTTGGCAAAAAGGTTGCAACCAAAACAAATAAAAAAATAACATGGAAGAAAGAGAAAGGCAAAAGAAAATTGTAAGGGAATTTATGAAGAGATGGGGAGAAAGGTTTGATCTTTACTCAAAATACATTGAGGATTTCAAAATCCCAAGAATTTTGATTGACAGAAATTTGAGCCCGATGGAATTCAAAAAACTCTGGAATGAATTGGTTGAGGAAATAAAAAGAGAGGAAACTCAAGAGATTTAATGGCACTTGAAGAATATTGGAGAAAAAGAAAATTTGAAAAGACTCCAGAACCAAAAGGAGAAATAAAAATTACTGGAAAGAGCCGTTTTGTTGTTCACGACCATTATGCAGAAAGAGCAGGGCACCATCACGATTTCAGGTTAGAAATGGAAGGGGTTTTAAAAAGTTGGGCAGTTCCAAAGTTAATGCCAGAGGAAAAGGGAATAAAGAGATTGGCAGTGCAAGTTGAAGATCATCCAATAGAGTACATTGATTTCAAGGGAATAATTCCAAGGGGAGAATACGGAGCAGGCGAGGTAAAAATTTTTGACAAGGGAAATTATAAATTGATTGAAAAAGATGAAAACAAAATCATTTTTGAATTGAAAGGGAAAAAGTTAAAAGGAGTTTATACTTTAGTAAAACTAAAAGGAAGAAAGAACCAGTGGCTGATTTTTAAAACAAAATGAATTTTAATGAGAAAGATGTCAGGGCTTTTTATCGTCTTTTAAATCATAGATTTTTAACTGAACTCAGGTTTTTAAAAAGAGGACATTTCCCCGCATTTTCAATTGTTAAAAGCGAGGATGAATTTGTTAAAAAGTGTAAAACATGGAATGGAAAAAGGAATGTTTATGCTGGATTAAGAGATAGAAGAAAAGATTTAAAAAGGTGTGCAAATTTTGGAGATATTATAGGAGTCCAGATTGTAACTTTGGACATTGACCCAATCAGAGAACCAGAAATACCTTCTACAAACCAGGAATTAAAAAACGCTCTAGAAGTTGCAGAATTCATTAGAAATTGGTTTTCAAAAAGAAGTTACGTTCCGCCAATCAGGGCAATGACGGGAAACGGAGTTTGCCTTTATTTTTGTACTCCTTATTATGAGATAACGGATGAAAATCGAGATGAAGTTACAAGGGCTCTTGAGAAATTTGAGCAAAATTGTAGAAAAAAATTCAAAGAAATTTTAAAAGAGAAAAATTGCCAAATTGATAGAATGTTTGATTTGCCGAGAATTGGAAAGGTAATCGGAACGATGTCAGTCAAAGGAGAAAATACTAAAGAAAGACCATGGAGACTTTCTTATTTTATCGACGAACCAAAAAGAATTGAGGACAAAAAATTTCTCCAAAAACTCTTAAAGGGCAAAATTTAGTTTTTCACTTTTTCACAATTGTGAAATTGTGAAATTCGTGAGAGAAGATAGATTCTTTATTAATACAAAAATTGAAAAAGGAAAGTTGGAGATTTCAGAAAAAGAAATTTTTCATCAATTAAAAAACGTTTTAAGGAAAAGGGTGGGGGATAGGATGATTTTATTCAATGGAACTGGGATAGAAGCTGATGCCAAAATTAAAAAATTTTTAAAAGATAAGGTAGAAATTGAAATTTTGAAAATTGAGAGACCAGAAAGGGAACCTAAAATTTTTGTTTCCCTTTTTTGCTCAGTTTTGAAAAAGTCAAATTTTGAATTAGTTGTTCAAAAAGCAACTGAAATTGGAGTAAGGGAGATAGTGCCAATTTTATGCAAAAACACCGTCAAAACTGGTTTAAATTTAAAAAGGTTAGAGAAAATTGCAAAAGAAGCGACAGAGCAATCAAAAAGAGTAACCTTGCCAAAAATCGAAAAAATTTTGAGCTTTAAAGAAGCAATCGAAAAAGCAAAAAATTTTGATTTAAAAATTCTATTTGATATTTCAGGGAAAGAATTCCATTCACTAAAAAGAAAAATTGATAAAGTTGCAATCTTTATCGGCCCAGAAGGTGGTTGGGATAACTCAGAAATTGAAATGGCAAAAAAAGAAAATTTTAAAATTTTAAACTTAGGAAGATTAAACTTGAGGTCAGAAACCGCAGCAATCGTCGCCCCTTTTTTAATAATTCATTCCCTTTAATGGCAAGTCAGATTATAAAACCATTCGATCCCTGGGGTTCTCCTTATTGTACTTGTCCTAAAAAATTTTCTTTTGATCCTTACACAGGATGTGCTCACCGTTGCATTTATTGTTACGCAACTTCTTACATTCAAAATTTTTATTTTCCAAGAAGAAAGAAAGATTTAATAAAGAAGGTTTTGAAAGATTGTCAAAAAATTCCTGAAAATTCTTTAATTTCGATCTCGAATTCCTCAGATCCTTATCAACCATTAGAGGAAAAATACAAAGAGTTTAGAGAATGTTTGAAAATTTTTCAAAATTTCAACTTTCGAATTTTGATAATCACAAAGTCAAATTTAGTTTTAAGAGATATCGACTTTCTAAAAAGACTGAGGTGCACAGTAACGATTACGATTACAACTTTTAAAAAAGAAATTTTGAAAAAATTGGAACCCAAAGCACCAGATTCTGAAAAAAGACTCGAAGCTCTTAAAATTTTATCTGAAAATGGGATTCCCACTGGTTTGAGATTTGATCCGATTTTTCCATATTTGAACGATGATGAAATTGAAGAAATAGTAAAAAGGGCAAAAGAAATAGGAGTTCAACACATCGTAGCCTCAACTTTCAAGCCGAGGTTTGATAGTTGGAAAAGATTTGAAAGAGTATCTCCAAAAATTGCACAGAAATTGAAGCCCCTTTATTTTGAAAAAGGACAAAAAATAAAAAATTCTTTTTATTTACCAAAAGAAATGAGAAGAGAATTAATGGAAAAAGTTTTCGAAGTTTGCCAAAGATATCAGATTTCTTTTGCAACTTGCAGAGAAGGTTTTTTAGATTTAAAGACCTCAAAATCCTGTGACGGGAGCCACTTGATTGTTTAAGCCATGAGTTTTGAGATAATTTTCTATCCAGAACAATCTTTTATTCCAATGTTCTTAAGAATATTGGAATAATAGAAAATATTTTTTTAAAATTGTCAAACTAATAGTTGCAAATTTGCGCAATTGTGCAAATATGAAACTATCTTGAGAAGCTTAGTGTTTGAGTAAAGCTTTGTGTTTATTTGGGAGATTTTAAGATTTTCACAATTTCACAATTGTGAAAAAGTGAAATTCTTGAGTTTATTTTGCCATCTCAGACCACTTCTTTGCCAATTCATCCCTTCTTGGTTTGTAAACGACTTCGTAAAAATATCTTTGAGAAAGTAAAACTCCTTTATCGTAGGATTTAACAATTTGCAAAGCTTCCTTCCAGGCATCTTTAAATTTATCTCCAAACCTTGATTCAATTTGTTTTTTAAAAGCTTCCGGAGTTTGAAGTTCGTTTCCGATCGTAAAAACTCTCTTTCCCTTTATTTTCACGCAATATGCCATTTCATCTCCAATTTTTTCAATAGTAAAACTTTTTTCAATCTTTTTTATTTCCCTTTCCGGAATTTTAAACACTTCTCTTGGCAAAGAAATCTTTGGTGGGGCTCCCCTTAGTGCTTTAAACCCCTTTTTCGCCGCTGCATAAAAAATCGCCCTATTCAATCCAAAACTTTTTGCTTCATCAAGAGAATATCCCAAAGCATAAGCCCTCGCAGCTTGTAATGTCGCCATTACTTGAAACCTTCCGACCATATTTTATTTTAAAACAAATTTTTCAATGTCAAAATGTTGACTAAAAGATTAAAAAATGATTTAAAAATAAGGGGATGGAGTTTTGCACCTTAAAATCGAAGGAATAAAAAGGAGGTTGGAATGGTTCCTTAAATCGCCAAAAGAATATGCTTTCTGTATTAGAGAGCTCGAAGATATATTGGGATTGCCTCATACTAAAATAATTCCTTGGATCGATGAGGGATTCTGGCCTCATGGAAATGGTGCATTTTTGCGCCCGATAATCTGGCCATTCTTTAGAGAAACTTCTCTTCAAGTAGCTATCCACGAAGTGAGACATCTTCTGCAATGGAAGCACAAAGTAAGATTGATCTCTTTCGAAGAAGTAAAAAGCTTTGCTATCGAAGAGGAAATAGAAAAATCGATCAACAAATTAAAGAAAGAAAAAGATTTACTCCACCTCGATCACGAAATTGATGCCTTAATAGTTGAGGTTTTAGGAGAGAAACTAATAACCCAAGGAAAGATAGAAGAATTCAAAAATCTAATGCTAAAAAGCATCCTTCCAACCTCTTTTTTTATTTTCAAAATTTTATTTTCCTCCAATGATAGGTGGCAATGGGGGCTTGATAAGAAATTTGATATTTTGAATTCAATTCTTTCAAAATTACTCCTTCATAACCCTTTTTTGCTGATTTTTCCATTGATTTTTTGAGATTTTTTAAGGAATCGAATTCTAAAACAAAAAATGGTTCTTTGAATTTGATTTTTTCTAAAATCTTTTTCCTCTCTTTTAAAGTTTTTTCGCCAACGAATTTTCCATTGAAAAACACAACATCGAAAACAAAAATTAAAGGTTTTGCCTTTCCGGTTTTCTTTAAAACTGAGGGAATTCCTCTTCTTCCTTTTGTGGAATATAATTCGCAATCTAAAAGGGTCCCCTTTGGAACGTTTTCTAAGAATTTATCTAAAAATTTTAAATTTTCTGTCCAATTCGGATTTTTTTCTAATCTTCTTCCCCAGTATTCGATTTTGCCGTCTTCATACTTAATAATCTGCAACCTCCAGCCATCGATTTTTGGCTCGACAATCCATTCTCCTTTTAATTTTTCTCCAAAGTAGGGAATAGGTTGCATCAAAAATATGGGTTTGAGTTCCATCTTTAAATTTTATAAAATTGAAAAAGATGAAAAAAGGATACAAAGCAGAATGGGAGGCAAAAAAGATTTTGTTTAAAAAATATCCAAAAGATTCAATTTTTAAAGTTGCAATTGGTGGAGCTGTCGATTTTTTTATTTTGGGAAAAGGCGGAAAAGTGGAAAAAATTGTTGAGGTTAAAAAAACGAACAAAAATCAATGGTATCCGACAGAGCACGATAAAAAACAGTATCAAACTTTGTCAAAAATTCAAAAAAAATTCAAAATTCCTGTTGAATACTGGATAAAGATTAGGGGAAAATGGAACATTTTAAACTTGAAAGAGGTTAAAAGATTTTTTAGGTAATGGAAGAAAAAATTGTTATTGTCTTACTTTCTGAAATTGAAGAAAGGGTTTCGAATGAACTCAAATCCCATCTCAATGAAGTTTTTAATTTGGAAATTGATTTTTTGCCAATGAAAATGGATTTGGGTTTTGCATTTAATGAGAGAAGGGGACAATATCTTACCAGTTTGATTCTCGAAAAATTACGAGAATTTAAAAGAGAAAAATCCGAAAAATGGCTTGCAATTTGCGATGTTGATCTTTTTGCCGAAGGCCTAAATTTTGTTTTTGGAGAGGCAGATCTTAAAGAAGGAATATCAATCATTTCACTTTCAAGGTTGAGGCAGAGTTTTTATGGTTTGCCAAATGATGAAAAGTTGTTTTTAGAAAGAATCAAAAAGGAAGCAACTCATGAATTGGGACATTTGTTTTATTTAGGACACTGCAAAAATTCAAACTGCGTGATGTATTTTTCAAACTCAATTTTGGACACTGACAGAAAATCAAAATTTTTCTGTGAAAAATGCAAAAAGATTTTGCAATCTTATTTTCAAAAGAAATAAATGAGTACGATTTTGGCGAAGGGCATCCTTTTCATGGAAGAAGGGGAGAGAATTTTTTGAAATTTTTTAAAGAGAAAGTAAAAATTGATTTTCCGGTTTTAAAAGCAAAAAAGGCAACTGATGAGGATTTGCTTTTGATTTGTGAAAAAGAATATATTGAATTCACTAAAGAATATTTTGAGGCAAAGAGCAGGGGAGAGGAATTTAATGGAAAATTTTTCCTTTATCATTCGGCAGATAATTTACCAATTGGAAAACCCGGAAAAATAGAAGAAGCAGCAAGATACATAATAGGGCAGGCAAAATTGGCAGCGGATTTGGTAATGGAAGGGAAGTTTAAGAAAGTAATTTCAATCGGTGGTGGATTGCATCATGCAAAGAGGAATTATGGCGAGGGATTTTGCATTTATAACGACGTTGCATTTTGTGCAAAATATTTGATTGAAAAATACGGTTTAAAGAAAATTTTAATTTTAGATACTGACGCCCATGGAGGGAATGGGACATTAGAATATTTTTATGAAGATCCTAGAGTTTTATTCATCGATATCCATCAAGATCCGAGAACTCTCTATCCTGGAACTGGATTCATCGAACAAAAAGGAGCAAATGGGGGAGAAGGTTTGAAAATTAACATTCCCTTGCCTCCAGGAGCAGGGGATAAATCTTATAAGTTAGTTTTTGAAAAAATAATCGAGCCAGTCGTTAAAGAATTTAAACCAGAAATAATAATCAGGAATGGTGGTTCTGATCCCCATTTTTCAGACCATTTAACAAACCTTGGGCTAACAATCGAAGGGTTTAAAATGATCGGTCAAAAAGTTAGAAATTTAGCTGAAATTTGTGGTGGAAGGGAAATCGATTTGATTGCCTCTGGCTACAATTTGAAAATTTTGCCTTTTGCCTGGACAGCATTGATTTCAAATTTAATCGGAATTGAAGTTGAAATTGAAGAACCAATTCCAATAAAAAAAATTCAAGACCCAATTGAAGAAACTCAAAAAATAATTAATGAAGTAAAAGAAGAGTTTAAAGATTATTGGAAATGTTTTCAAAATTGATTCTTGACTTTTTTCTTTTTTGTTTTAAAATTTTATAGCACCTAAGAGGTGAAGGAAATTGGCCTTTGAGATAAAAAAGAAAAAGAAATCGTTAAGGTACAAAACGAAAGATGGATGGAAAAAAGCTCTCGCTCCGCTTTACGACCAAAAATTCCAAATCAGCCTTCGGGCAATGAAGTATCTTTTAGAAAAGCTTTATCTCTTTCAGAACATAAAGGAAGAAAAGACCGAAGTTATACCTCTTAGAGCCTTTAGAAATGGGGTAAGAGATCCGGCAGCAAAACTACCTACTATCAGACTGATTGTCAATTCTCCTCTTTTCCCTTCTTATAATAAACTCCAAAAATCGAGCTTATCCTGTCTTTATGTGGGGGATTCATGGTTTATTATTGGTGGCGAAATAGAAGATGAAAGTGAAAGAGAGATATTAGAAAATTTGGCTTTTGACATAAAAGCCCTTTTTCCTCAAATACTTGAATGCCTAGAAAGGAGAGATTATCTGGGTGCTCAAAAAATTTTTAATGATTATTACGGAATCGCAAAAATCCCTTTGATTGAGCAGCCAGGTATGGAAAGACCTAAAACTGGGGAGGCACCAAAACCAGTAGAATTAAAAGAAGCAGAAAAACCAATCTTTCAAAGAGAAATCGAAAAAGAACGCATAAGGAAAAGGCCAAAAAGAGAAATAGAGAAGCCAGAAGAAGTAAAAGTTGAAGAAAAGATAGAGCCTGAAATTCCTGAATATACTGAAGAAATGAAAGGTAAAATAGATGAGTACCTAAAGGAAAAATACAATCCCAGGAATTTCTTGGAAGAAGTGGTACCGAGGATGATCTATGAGACAATAATTGGTATGGCTTGGGAAGAAGAAATTCGTAAGGAAGCTACTCGCATTTACTATCTTTACATTCAGAGAGGTTGTAAAAGAGATTCAATTGGTGATTTACTTTATCAAAGGCTTAGTGAAATTAAAAATAAATTACAATCTAAACTAAGCGATTTTGGTAGAATCAAAAAAGCCCAGCAAATTTAGGTTGGGCTTTTTTTATTCAACCCTTCTGACGTATTCTCCAGTTTCAGTATTAACTTCGATAATGTCTCCGGCCTCGATAAATAAGGGAACGTTAATTTTTGCTCCAGTTTCCAAAGTCACTTGCTTTGTTCCTGGTTGGGATCTATCTCCTTTGATTCCAGGGGGAGCATCTATAACTTTCAATCTCACTTTAATTGGTAAAGCCACATTTATTATTTTCTCTTTAAATTTCAATCCATCTAAAACCATTCCGGGTTTTAAAAATTTTGCTCCTTCTCCGATTTTTTCTTCTTCTAATTCAAACCTCTTGCTCGGGTTTTCAACTTCACAAAAATTATACTTTCCTCTTTTTTGAAAAATGAATTTTACCGCTACTTTTTCAATTTCAGCTTCCTCGAAAGTATCATCCTGATGGAAATTCCTTTCAATAATTTTTCCGGTAACTAGATTTTTAATTTTCACCCTTGCTACCACAACATCTTGGGCTTTCCCAATTTGTTTAAAATCTAAAACCTCGTATGGCTGCCCATCCAAAATGAACCTTACCCCTTTTCTCAAGTCAAAATAGGTAAGCATATTTTAAATAAAAAGAAGGCTTTCAAAAATTGAAATCAAAAACTTTTCAAAATCTAATTCCTCTTTTTCTTTCCTTTTAATTTCTTCTTCTAAATTCTCAAATTTTATTATAACTTTTGTGGAATTTCCTTCAAGCTCTATTGTTCTTACTAAATTTTTTTCATCTACCAACAATTTTCCAGAAATTTTCTCAAAGTTTTTAAAAAAATCTTCAACATTTTCTTTTGGTAAATCTTTTTTCCATTCCAGTATTCCGCTTTTTAGTTTCTCCTTGTCAACTTCAAAATTATAACCTCCGTTTATTCTTTCAAACTTTGTGAATATTCCCTTTTTCTCCAATATTTCTTTTAATCTTTTAAAATCCTCCAACTCCTCACTTTTTATTTGATATTTTTTCCATCCATAAAGAAAATTTTGAAAGAACCGAAAAATATTTGGTTGACTTTTCATTTGGCTGAGAGATTCAATTTTCCAGTAAAGATCGTTTCCATAAAAAATTCCAGAAAGAGAAATGGAAACAGTAGTAGTTGCTTGAGTTTCAATTTGAGCATAAACTTTTAATCCATTTTCAGGCAAATTCACTTCCGGACTAACCTTTTCCTTAATTTCCCTTAAAGGTTCTCCAACCTTTTCTTTTATATCTTTCATCCCTTCTTGGATTTTTTTTCTTGGTAAAGCCTCTCTTAGTGCATTTAAAACCAAAAATATAGCAAACAGCATTGCCCCAACTCTTATTAGAAAACCAATGGCTTTTAAGAAAAATTCTTTTATTTTTCTATTCTCCATTCGATTTCTGATTCTTTGCCGGCAAATTCAAGCCATTCTCCCTCTGGAGAAATCACATACCATTTTTTCTTTGATTCTGACCAAACCATTGGCATCCCTCGGTAATAAGGTTTCTTAACAACTTCTCTTGGCTTTAGTTTATCAAGCTCTAACCATTTCTTAAACACTGTCTCTATTGCATAATCTAAGTTCCTTGACTTTGCCCACTCTGCAACTTTTGCTATTGCTTCTTTTGCTTTCTCGACAGATCCTGCCAATTCTAAAAGTTGTTTTGCCGGCTTTGTATATCTTGAATAAATTATCTCTCTCTTTTTAGCAGATTCTTTCAATTTTTCCAAAGGAATGCCTTTAGTTTTAAAATAAAAAGTAACAATTTCTCTGATTTTTGTTTTTTCTTTTAATGCCTCGTAATCCTTGATCTTTCCAGTTTTTAAATATTCTTCTATTTTCTTTGCGATTCTTTTTCCAATACCAGGCAAGGCTTCCAATCCAAAAATTCCCTTCTCTTTATAAATTTTCCCAACATCTTCTTTCAATTGTAAAATCGTTTTTGCTGCTCTTCTATAAGCAAAAGGTTTTCCTTTCACGCTATTTATTTCGTAAAGCTCTGCCATATGTTTTAAAATTTTTGCAATTTTCTCATTTCTTTTCATAATTTTTTCAAAATTTCTTGATAAAAGTTTTTCGCTTTCTCCAATTCCTTTTCTCCCTTTTCAGTAATTTGATAAACTCTCCTCCTATTTTCCATTTTACTTTTTACAAAACCCTCCCTTTCAAGCCGGTACAAAACTCTGTATGGAGTTATTTTTCCAGGTTTAAACCCAAATTTTTCTTCAATTTTTTTTGGAATATCCCAGGCATGAATTCTCTCTTTTTTTAAAATCAAAAGGATATAAATCCAGAGGTTTTCTATTGTATTTGATCTTTTTAATCTTTCAAACGGAAGCATCTTGACAAATTATTTTACGACCGTAAAATAACAAGAAGGTAAAGGTCGCTAAAGTTATTTGAAATTATGCCAAAAGAAATAAGGATTGCGATAGTTGGAATAGGAAATTGTGCCTCAAGTCTCATCCAAGGTTTATTTTACTACAAAGATGTAAAGGATGAAAGGGAATTGGTCCCTGGATTAATGCACAATGTTTTGGGAGGTTACAGAATCTCTGATATTAAAGTTGTTGCTGCTTTCGATATTGACGCTAGGAAAGTGGGGAAAGATGTTTCAGAAGCGATTTTTGCCCCTCCAAATTGCACTAAAATTTTTTGCAAAAATGTGCCAAAAATTGGTGTTAAGGTGAAAATGGGACCTGTTTTGGATGGAGTTGCTCCTCACATGAAAGAATATCCTAAGGATAAAACGTTTGTGGTCGCAAGGAAAAAGCCAGTCGATGTTGCAAAAGAGCTAAAAAAAGCCAAAGCAGAAATTTTAATTAATTATTTACCAGTTGGTTCACAAAAGGCAGTTGAATATTATGCAAATTGTGCTTTGAAAGCAGGCTGCGCTTTTATTAATTGTATGCCAGTTTTTATAGTTTCTGATAAGAAATGGGCTGAAAAATTTGAAAAAAGAGGATTGCCATGCATTGGAGATGATATAAAAAGCCAAGTGGGAGCTACGATAGTTCATAGGACTTTATGCCATCTTTTCACCCAAAGAGGAGTGATAATCGATCGTTCTTACCAGCTAAATTTTGGAGGAAACACAGATTTTCTTAACATGTTAGCCAGAGAAAGATTGAAATCAAAGAAAATTTCAAAGACTGAAGCTGTTGAAGCAGAACTTGCAAAGAGGTTAAGTTACGATAACTTGCACATTGGACCTTCAGATTGGATTCCTTGGTTAAAGGATAATAAAATTTGTTACATAAGAATCGAAGGAAGAAAGTTTGGAAATGTACCAGTGGAACTTGAGCTTAAACTTTCAGTTGAAGATTCACCAAATTCTGCAGGATGCGTAATCGATGCAATAAGGTTGGCAAAGATTGCCTTAGATAGAAAAATCGGAGGACCATTGATTTCTGCTTCTGCTTATTTAATGAAGCATCCTCCTCAACAATTCACCGATGAAAAGGCAAGGGAAATGGTCGAAGAATTCATAAAAGGAGAAAGAGAAAGATAATATGGAGCCATTCGAAAGGTTCAAAAAATTAAATACCGAAGGAAATTTGTGGATTTATATTTTGAGTTTGGGAAAAGAAATAGTTTGTAAGGAGGATGTTGGGAAATTGATTTTTGAAAAATTTGGTTTTTTACCAAGCAGTATTTTAACAAAGAGCGTCTTGTACAGGTTAAAAAGGAGAGGTTACATAAGAGCAGAAAAATACAAAGGAAAAAAAGCTTTTACTAGAACTGAAAAAGGGAAGAAAGAATTGGAAAAAATGAAAGAATTTTGTAAAGAATTACTACAAAAAATAAACATTTGATTTTTTGAAAGAATTTGCTAAAATTAAATAATGCTCTTTGGAGATGGGTAAAGATGAAAAAGGAGGATTGGGGAAAAGTTTTTAAGAAAAGAGAGGGAAATCCATTCGAAAATTGTCCTCTGGGAATTTGGCATTCGCGTTATGCTTATTTTTGTCCCGATTGTTTGAAACCTATCGAACTTTGTGTTTGCTTCCTTAAAAAATCTACAAAAAACGACTAAAATGCTGAAATTGCGGCCAAAGGCCGCTTTTTTTGTTGACAAAATTTGTTTTCCTAATTAAGTATAAATTGGAACTTCCAAAATTAAAAATGGGGGTGAATGAATGGAAAGTATAAGCATTGGAGAGATTCAATTAAGTAAAGTTCCCATCCCTCTGATAAATTATGTTAATCTTATAATTAAAAAAAGTTTCCCTTATTATGATATAGTTAAATTTCTTTTGATGGAAATGGAAATTCATTATCAAAACGCCCAAAAGGAGGGAATGAGCGAGATTGTTTATACAATAAATCCAAGGATGCTCCAGGAGGAAATTCAAAAGATGATTAAAAGCGACAAAATAACGACTGTAAACATCTGCCGGACCATCTTAGCGTTTTTCCACCTCGCTGGATTAAAGGAAAGGGAGGATTTTTTCATAACAACTACTAGCAGTGGACGAAAAAATTACCATGTTAAAGTAACTCCTCAAACATTTAATCTACTTTTGAAACCATTGCTGGTGTGAGGGATGGGAATAAAATAAGCGGCTTTGCCGCTTTTTTATTTAAATTTTTCGACAGTAAACTTATAAATTAAGAATCTTTCATTGATTGGATCTATTCCTGCTTTTTGACAGGCAATAAAAATTTGTTTTTCAACAGTATCAACTCCTTCCAAATCAGGAAGCAAAACTCCAGTTTTTGGGACAAAGTGGCCATTGAAAATGACATCACCTGAAGGGGAAATTGGTACATTTTTTACAATCACTCCATATTTTTTAGGATCGAGTTCTAAAATATCTTTCACTAATTCTGGTTCACTCAAAATGTAAACAGTATAAGAAAGATAAGGAAGTTCTTCTTTTTGAACCGGCCCAAACCTCCAATCTTCTGTGGCAGCTGCAATTGCATTGTAAATTACCTCTTTTGCAATGTTTTCTCTTGTCGGCAAGTACGTACCAATACATCCTCTAAGTTCTCCGTTTTTTTCAATGGTAACGAAAGTACCTGCCCTTTTCTCTAGAAATTCTTTAGGTAAATCCTCGGGAGGAGAAATAATCTTCTTTTCCAGAATGTAATTTTCAACCGCAGATTTTGCAAGTGAAACCAATGGATGCATGTTTTTAAGTTTTATTCCAAAACTTAAGAAAGGTTTTTCGAGTTTCCAATGCATTTTTCTTTGGAAATGTTTCTATAATGAATGGACCATAAAATTTCAATTCTTTGCATTTTTTCACAAACTCTCTAAATTTTATATTTCCTTTTCCAATGGGCAAATGTTCGTCAAAATTACCTTTGTTATCGTGGACATGAACTGCTGAAAGATATTTTCTAACTTTTTCAAAATATTTTATTGGATCTAAACCTGCTGCGTTAGCGTGTCCAACATCTAAAACTATTTTTAATCCGGGAACGTATTTTACAATTTTTAGAATTTCGCTTGGTTTTATGACTAATGAATCTCTCCAGGAATTTTCTAATCCAATTTCTATTACATATTCATTTGCAATTTTAATTAATTCCCTAAGATTTTCGATCAAGATTTTCATTTGTTTTTCAAATATCTCTTTGCGGGAAGCATGATCTATCCTTCCAGAATGAATGGTTATGCCTTTCACATTTAATTTCTTTGCCAGAAGAATTTCCCTTTTAGCAAATTTCAGAGAAGCTTTTGAAACTTCGAAAATAGAACATGAAATTGGCAAGAAAAAGGGAATATGCAATCTTAAATTTATGTTTGATTTTTCCAAAATTCCTCTAATTTCCTTAATCGTGCCAGGAGAAAATTCCAACTTTGTATCAGTTCCCTGAATTTCGTACCAGTTAAATTTGTTTTTTTCTGCAAATTTGAGGTCTTCGATAACTCCTTGTCTATTTTCTCCTATAAATCCTATTTTTACTTCGATTTTTTCCATTTTAGAATTTTATATTTTTAAATTGAAAAAATCGATTGCGTTTTGAGTTGTGATTTTGTCAACATCTTCAAATTTCATTCTTTTAATTTCTGCAATTTTTTCAATTACAAATTTTACCGAAGTTGGATCATTTCTTTTTCCCTCAATACCTAACCAAGGTGAGTCAGTTTCTGTCATAATTTTTTCAATTGGCAAATCCCTTACAATTTTTTTTATCTTTTTGCTATTGAGCAAAGTTGTATTCACTGAAATCGACCAACCATTTTTTATTATTTTTGCTAAAAGTTCCTTCGCAGTAAAAAAATGCATTAAAACTCTTTCTGCTCCAAATTTTTCTAAAATTTCAATCGCTTCAGAGAATGCTTTCCTTGCATGAATCACCAATGGCAAATTCAAACTTTTTGCCAAATCAATGAATTTTATGAAAAGTTCTTTTTGTTTTTCTCTCCATTCAGGCTCTTCAATTATAAAATCTAACCCAGTTTCTCCAATTCCAACAATTTTTTCTTTATTTTCCTCAATTTTCTTTAAAAACTCGTCCACCCTTAAATTCTCGATTTCTTTAATATATTCTGGATGAATCGAAACTGTCGCAAAAATAAAATTTTTGTGTTTTTCAATCATTTCCATCGTCAAATCAAAATCATCTGGATGACAACAACAAGTAATCACAGCTTTCAGTTCTCTTTTGCATCTTTCAATTACTTCATCCCTATCTTTTTCGTAATCTTTTTGCTCTAAATGACAATGGACATCAATCATCTTAATTTTTCAATTCTATGACATTTTCACATTTGCGCAAATGTGCAAATATCGAAATTTATTTCGAAAAAGCAAAACCTTCATATATTCTGCAGAATCTTGGAATATTTTAAAATTTTGAGAATTTCTATTTAAAGTTCGATCAAGTAGCATCCGTATTTTTTAAGATCCTTTATTTTATAAAAATCGAAGATGTTTATCTTCGTTACCCTTTTTACTTTCTTTCTCAATTTCCTTCCAGTATACTCTTTCTTTTCCGGGTCCCATTCTTCCAAAACCAACCAATCTCCTGGCTTTATTCTAAAATCAGCCAACCTTAATTCGCAATTTTTCTTTCCGGATTTCATCATTCTAAAATACTTTGGCCAAATTTTTTTGTGAATTACTGCCATGGTTAAAGATTTTTATTTTTTCGACCTTTTAAAATTTTATTCGGAGTTACGATATAATCGACTTTTGTATCATGTTTTTCATGAGGAACTTTATCAATGATTTGCAAATCATGAACTGTTGTTATCACTGGAATTTTACCAAATTTTCCTAAAAAAGTTTTTATTTCTTTATCACCGTAGCCCCCGCCCTTTCCTAAGCGCCAACCTTCTTTGTCTACTGCAACGCAACCTGTAATGATTAAATCTGGTTTTGGCAAATCTTTTATTAGTTTTCCATATTTGAAGGCGCCCTTAATCGTCGATGCCTCTTTTTCTTTTCCTTTTACATCTTTTGGTTCAATTCTCAAATACCCTTTCTTTAATCTTGGGGTTGCCATTATCAAAATTTTTCCTTCTTTTAAAGCCAATTCTCTTACAAGTTGTTGAGCGGAATCTGGATTTGAAAAAACAATTTTTGTCCTTTTCCATTCTGGCAAAGTTTTTAAAAGTTTTGCCGCTTTTTCACTTCCTTCAAAATTTGGAATCCTTCCAAAACAAGGTAGGGGAAACCTGGCAATCTTCTTTTCCTCCAATAAATTCCAAATTTTCTCTCTGAGTTTTTGTTTTTCGTCTTCTATCATCTAATCAATTCATTTTCGCTTACTCCCAAAACTTGCAAAATTCTCATTGCAGCAGGTAAAATCTGATGGCCAATGTAATAATCCAAATCTATCTTTTCCAATTTTGCAAACTCAAATGGTTCTGCTTTTTCAGAAATTGAGCCTGGCCCTTCTTGAATCACAAACATTATTACTTGGCCTTCGCCAACCTCAATTCCTCTTTGTTTCAATTTTTTTGCTGCCATCACATGAGGTGAAATCAATTTGTATTGCTCGATTGGCTTTGTTAATTCCTCATAAATTATTAAGTCATTTAAATTGACCTTCCTTTTCCTCAAATCATTGATCACTTTCCTCACATACTCTTTTGCTCCATCAACATTCCTTTCTTTCAAAACAAATTCCAAAACTTTTCTTTGAACTTCCTTTGCCAAATTGCACCAATCTCTTCTGACTGTTTCTAAACCTCGAATTAACAAATTTCCTTTTTCATCAACTAACGCATATCTCTTTTTTGCAGTTCCATAAGTTCCCCTCGGAATGAAAATTCCTCTTTCATAAAATCCCTGAAGTTCCAGCTCTAAAATTCCCGGGAATTTTTGATTTATCGTTTTTAAGAACTCATCAACTTCTTTTTTAATGTTTTCCGTCTTTTTCAAAAATAAAGAATCGGTGTCGGCATAAATTACAGAAAATCCTTCTTTTTCTGCCTCCTTTATTGTCTCTTTTATCCAATATCTTCCAAAAGCAGTGCAAGATTCTGCGCACTCTTTTGAGTACCACTTTGATGCAGGAAAGCCAAAATAACCATAAGTTGCGTTGGCGATGATTTTTAAAGCGTATTGTCTATTGTCTAAAACTTTGTATTCAAAAGAGTCTTTCGGAATTGTTTTTAATTTCTTTTTAAGCTCTGCTCTTTTTTGAATTATTTCTTTTAAAACAGAGGGAACAAATCCCTCTCTTCTTTTGCAAAACCAATAATTCAACTCTGGAACTTTGTGCCCATTGCCCTTGCAACATTCACAATTTAAGGTTTCAGGAGAAATGTTAAAGGAGACGATTAAGGAAGGATACAAAGACCTGAAATCCAAAACTGAAATTTTCTCATGAATTCCCAAAGTAGGTTCCTTCACAAACCCCCCAACATAAGTTTTCTTTCTTCTTTCTTGAATTTCCTCAAACTTTGGCTGATTTGGAATGATTTCTCCTTTTTCTCCGGCTTTTCTTGATAAATACCATTCAACTAATTGGCCATAAGTCATCCTTGAAATATCAAATAAAACTTGGCCAACAGTTCTCGAAATTTCAAAAATTTGAGGCAACAAAACTTCACCCAACCTAAAAGTCAATTCTGAATCTTTCAAACAATACTCTGCCAATTTTTCCAAATTTTTTCCCTTTCTCCAGCTTTCTAATAATTCTTGATAATCCATTTCAATTTTTTTGTCTCCCAAAATTTCGGCTGCTACCGAATCTAATGTTAAAACTTCAGTTTGGAGGTTAGGGGAGAGGATGTTTTGAATAAAATTGAAAATGTCAACATGGACAATTCCATTGAACCTCGCAGCAGAAATCCTCGCTCTTCTTGCAAATTTTGTTTCCTTTTTGTCCCTTGAGATTATTAATTTTATTTTGTTTTTTTCACATCTTTCATTCAAAACTTGAAAATCAAAAGAATCTCCGTAATAAGTTAAAACGATGTCTGGGTTTTCTTTTTGAAAAATTTCAACAATCCTTTCTAAAATTTTCTTTTCATTTTCCAAAACCTCAACCCATTCTTTATAACTTGCTTTTTGTGAGGTTAAAACTTTTTTAAAATCTTTTCCAAAGAATGATGCCATCACGATTTCTTTTTCTCCTTTCTTTTCAACAGTTTCAATGTCAAAAGCCAAAATTTTCAATTCTGGAATTGAAATTTCATCTAAAACTTCGATTTTCTGACAATCCATTGCAAGATCTACATTATAGTTTGTCTTAATTTCTTTCCCATCAACTTCAACCCAACAGCACCCATTAATCCTTTTATCAATCAAAAATTTTCTGTAAAAATTTATAGCGTATTCGTATTCATCGATTATTGAACCTTTTCCTCCTCTTTTTTCTTCTAAAAACTTAATGAGATCTCTAATATTTTGAGTATCGGCTGGCCTTTTGCAGACAATTTTTATGAAATCCTTTTCCTCGCCAGCCAATTTCATTTTCGTTTTTTCAATTTTTTCTATCTTAATTTTCCTTTTCTTTAAAAGTTCTTGAATATCGGAGATTGCTTCTTTCTCTTTCTTTGGCAAAACAAAAAAATAGGGTTTTTCTTCAAAAAACAAAACCCCATTCTTTCCTTTCTCATCCTTTCCCCAAATTCTAATTTTCGTTTTTCCCCCTTCAACTGTATAATCTGCATCCAGTATGAAAAACTTCATAATTTTTTAAGTTCTAAGTCTCTTGCAGTTTTTATTTCTTTTGAGAAATCAGCAATCGCAATTATTCTTTCTTTAGAATATGCTGAAGATGTGAATATCGTCAAACAGCGATCATCGTACATTAATTGGGGGGCGCTTGGGTCGTGAGAACGAATTAAAATTTTTTTATTAATTCTTTCCATTATTTTTAAAAAATAATTTTTCCCAAATCGAGGCCTACCAGTAAAAGGATCTATTCCAAAATTATCTCCAGATTCATCCATAAAATCTCCCCAGCAAATTCTAAACCAATTTTCATCTCCGATTTTGATTTTTTTAAAATCTTCGAGTTTTTCAATTTCTGGCAATGCACCATGAAGGGCAATGATATCTTTTACAACAACTGCCAAAGGAAATTTTTCTACAATTTGAGAATATTTTTGATATTCTTTTTCTGATAAACTTTCCCAAAATTCTGCAGGAGAAAATTTTAAAATTCTATGGCCTTCATGGTTTCCTTGCAACAAAAAAATTTTATCTGGATTTTTTTCTCTCTGTTCTAACAAAAAATCAAGGTTTTCTTTCGAAAAGGGCCCTCTGTCAACATAGTCTCCTAAAAATACAATTTTATTCCCCTCTTTTAAATAATTTTTAATGACTTTTTTTGAAGCTTCTAAATCTCCGTGAGTGTCACCAACAAAAATTATTCTTTTTGCATTTTTGATTTCTATTAGATTTTCACTCATAAAACTTCTTTATCCAAAAATTTCTTTTATCGGAGTTTGAACATTTTCAATTAAAATTTCGATCAGTTTTTTCAATCTTTCGGCAGAGTTTTTAAACTCATTTTCATTAGTTAATTTAGTTTCCATTGCTCTTTGAACGAAACTCTCTTCATCAATAATTTCCAATTCTCTTGATAAATTTCTAAATTTTTCTTTTAATTTTTCCTCGCTTTCTCCTCTTTCATATTTTCCTCCACAAATGATTATTGAGCCAATGACCGATTCATTCCTTATTATCGGAATCCAACCAATTGCAAAGTTAGCGTAACATTCAAGAAATAGAGGAACTCTTTGCGTTTTAGTTACTAAAAACCCCAATTTAAAACAGTCTCTGCACCTTATTTTTCCTAAAGGAGTGGAAAGAATCATTTTACAGGCTGGTTGAATTCCTTCCAATTCGCTTATCAATTCTCCTTCTTTATTTAATAAAAAAACTTGAAATCCAGTTTCCCTTTTAAAATCGCTTAAAATTTCATTGAATTGTCTTAAAAAGACTTGAGCAGCTTCTGAAAGTGGTTTTTCCATTTTAATTAAAGAATTGGTAAATATTCTTTGACCTCGTAAGGGCTTACTTCCTTTTGATACTTTTTACCCACTGCTTTTTTGTATTTTTTCCATTCGATTTCTTTGTTCTGAATTATTTTTTGAAAAATGTGATCTCCCAAAGTCTCTCTCATTAATTTGCTCTTTTTGAAATTTTCTAAAGCTTCTCTCAAATCTTTTGCCAATGTCATAATTTTTGCCTTTTTCATTTCTTCTCTTGTCATTTTATAAATATTCCTTTCTTGTGGAGGAACTAATTTCAAATTTTCCTTAATTCCCTGGATTCCAGCTGCCTGAATTGCTGCCAAAGCTAAATAGATATTGCAGGTTGGATCTGGACTCCTTATTTCTATTCTCGTTGACCTTTCTTTTCCTTTTGGTACTTCTGGAACTCTAATATAAGCTGATCGATTTTTTGTCCCCCAGGCAATGTAAACAGGTGCTTCAAAACCAGGAACCAATCTTTTGTAAGAATTTACCCATTGATTCAAAACTAATTGAATTTCCCTTCCATACTTTATCAATCCCATCATGTATTTCTTTGCAATATCTGAAAGTCCTCCGTTTCCAAAAAATAAATTTTTTCCATTTTTCCACAAGCTCAAATGTAAATGCATTCCAGTTCCAATCATTCCAGTAATTGGCTTTGGCATAAATGAAACATAAACTCCGGCATTCCTTGCCACTCTTTTTAAAACATACTTTGCAACCATTACAGAATCTGCGATGGATAGGGCATCGCCAAATTTCAAATCGATCTCGTGCTGACTCGGCCCAACTTCGTGATGGTCGCACTCTACCTCAATTCCCATTTCTTTTAAATAAATTTGAGCCAATTTCCTAATCTCTCCCCATTTTCCACCATGAAAGTATCCTCCATGATCTAAAAGTTCTGGAGTTTTTTCATCTTTGAAAATATAAAATTCAAGTTCTGGTCCAAAGAAAAGTTCACCGTATTCTTTTGTTTTTTCTAAAAATTTTTCCAAAATCCTTCTTGAATCTCCCGGGAATTCATTTCCCTTTGAATCAAAAATTCTTCCAAAAACTATTGCCTCTTTCCAAGAAATCCCTTCTAATTGATAATCCCAAGGTAAAATCCTAAAAGTTTTTGGGTCTGGAAAAAAATAGAGGTCGGATTCTTCAATTCTGGCAAATCCCTCGACTGAACTTCCATCAAATCCCTTTCCATTTTTGAAAGCAGATTCCAATTGATCAGAGGGAATACAAAAACTCATTTCTCTCCCTAAAACATCGGGGAAAATTAACCTAACAAATTTGACATCACTCCTTTCTTTTAAAGTTTCGAGCACTTCTTTTTCATCTTTGAATCCAAAATTCTTCATTTTAATAATTTTTTAATTTCTTTGACCACCTCGGTAGGAGTGAAATTTGCTTTTATTAAATAAGATGCTGCGCCCAAAGAAAATCCCTTTTCAACATCTTCTTTCTCCCCCAAATTTGACCAAATGATAATTTTCATTTTTTCAAGATCTTTTCGCTCTTTCTTCATTTCCTTTATTTCTTCTAAAATTTTCCATCCATCTATTTTTGGCAAAACAATATCTAAAAGCATTAAATCAAAGTTTTTCCTCTTTAAAATTTCAAGAGCTCTTTCCCCGTCTCTTGCTACTTCAACTTCAAATCCAGAGTCTTTTAATTTTTTCTGATAAATATCGATCAAAAATGGATCATCTTCGACTAAAAGAATTTTCATCATAGTTTTATTTTAAAATCAAATTCAAATCCTCTCCACATCTTGGACATTTTCCCTCTTTGTCATGGCGATGAATAAAATAATTTACTCTGTTGATCGCTAAAGTTCCGCATTTTGGGCAATAGGTATTTTCTGCTTTGTGGCCGGGAATATTCCCAATATAAACGTATTTTAAGCCAACTTTCTTTCCAATCTCGATCGCTTTCTCTAAAGTTTCAACTGAAGTGTCTGGAATGTGTTGCAATTTCCAAGAAATTGCTCCGCAAAATTGGGAGACATGCCAAGGGGTTTCAGGACCCAAATTATCATAAATCCATTTTGCAATTTTTTCAAACATCTCCTCTGAATCTGAAAGAGTTGGAATAACTAAGGTTGTTATTTCAACCCAAACTCCAGATTTTTTCATCAACTTTGCCGTATCTAAAACTGGCTTTAACCTTCCTCCGCAAACTTTTTGATAAAAATCGTCAGAGAATCCCTTAATATCAATATTGTTGGCATCCAAATAGGGGATTACCAATTTTGCCGATTCCTCTGACATAAAGCCATTTGAAACAAAATTATTTTTTAACCCTGCTTTTTTTGCCAACTTCATTGTATCTAGGGCATATTCCAAAAAGGCAATTGGAGAAGTATAAGTATAAGAAATACTTGGGAGATTGTTCTTTAAAGCAATTTCAACAACTTTTTCCGGTGGAATATCTTCACCTGGGATCTCTTTAGCATTTTTGAACGCCTGAGAGATTTCATAATTTTGGCAATTAAGGCACTGTAAGGGGCATCCGACAGTAGCAATTGAAAGAGAATGGCTCCCAGGAAGGAAATGATAGAATGGTTTTTTCTCAATCGGATCGATATTTATTGCGACTAATTTCCCATAAACTATAGAATAAAGTTTCCCATCAATGTTTTCTCTGGCACCGCATTTACCTCGTTGTCCCGGTGATAAAACACAATAATGGGCACAAGTTCTACATTGAACTTTTTTATTAGGTAATTTCTTATATAAATAAGCTTCTTTCATAATTTTATAAACTCTTTTACTTCATTTTTGGTCTTCGACTTTAAATTATTAACCCGAACTGCAATTGAATTCCATTTGTTGCTGTTTGCCGACGAAACAATTTTGATTTTATCAATTTTTTCTCGGTGTTTTATAGGCATTCTTTTCATTAAATTTAAAACCTCTTCGATTGTATGTATCGCAACTACCCATAAATCTTTCTTGGAAATATAATTATCAGGCGTTCTTCGTCCTTTTTCAAAAAATTTATAGAATTTTGGATTAAAACCATCTTTCTCCAGTCGATTTTTGATAATTTCTAATAACTTTCGATCTGAGTTATATATCAAAATGCTTAATCCAATATAACCATGATTATTGTAAACATGAACACATCCTTCAGAATCAAAAAATCCTGCTAAAAAATAATAAAAATATTTATTATCGATTTCAAAATTTTTGGAAAGCATAAATTTAAATGATTTATTCAAAAGCACGTGACCTACTTTTTCATATCGCCCAGTAATTTTATTATATTTAATTCTCTCTGTTGGAGTTCCGTATTTTTTAAAAACTGAATGAAAAAGTTCCATCATGGCAGGATGAGTAGTAGTTACTTCCACAGCGATTTGCCGAGAATGTTTATAGGCACAAAAATCTCCGGCTACTAATCCTAGAAGATATGCCTTTTCTGCAGGATCATTAGAAAAATCATATTTTTTATATTTGCATCTCCTTACAGGAATATTATATTTGTGAATAAATTTCCAGACTGTTGTAATTCCTAAATGTAGCATTTTAGAAATTTTCTCCATCGTAAATTTTTTATTACTGTAAAGTTCTTTAAGAATCGGTCTGGTAACTTTTATTGAAATAATTCCATCAATATTTTCTCTCGCTCCGCATTTTCCTCTTTCTCCCGGAGCTAAAACACAATAGTGAGCGCAAGTTCGGCACTGGACTTTTTTATTCGGAAGCTTTTTATAGAGATAATTTTCTTTTAACATTTTAAGAAATTTCTTTAAACCAAATAAAGAATCCTGCCAGTCCGGTAAACAAAAAGAGCAAAATGAAAATCCACAAAAGTTGCGCGGGAACATAAAGAGTTGTGAGATCCCAAAATTCTCCTGATTTTTGAGTTAAACTTAAAATTCCATAAACTCCATTTTTTAAAACAATTCCAATTAATAGCGGGGCGAACCACCAATCAAATTTTTGAAGTCCGTCCCTGATCATTATCCAAAGATAAACTGTAATTGGAATTCCGATGAGAATTAAAGGAGCTCCCTTCGAAAAAATTTTATTAATTAAAATTCCCGGAGTGAAAATTTCATTTCGCGTAAAGGGGGACAAAATCCAGTTTGCTAAAGAGTGACTTAGATCTCGTAATATTATCTCAATCACAAAAAAACCTAAAATCATTAAGAATATACCTAAAACTTTCGTTCTCGGATTCTTTATGATTTTTTGAGAAATAATTTTAAATTGAAATTTTTCCATTTTTTGATTATAAAGTAAAAATTTTGTAATTTCAAGAAGCTCTGTCGATGTTTGACGTTGACAATTGATTGCCAATTGAAAATTTAAATTGCCAATATAACTCTCAGTTAGCCTTATCAAATAAAAAGAGGCAAAAAAGTGCCTCATTATAAGTTTTTATTGTTTAAATTATTTCCTTATTTTTTGCGTTTCTCTATTAACGCCTGGATAATGTTCGATGGAAATCTGCAGACCGGACAATTCATTGGCAGTATTTCGTGATGAAAACAGCCGCTCGATTCCTGTCCAGTGAATTCGCTTTTACAAAACGGACAGCGAAGTTTAATAGCGCATTCTGAGTTAGTGCCAAAAATTTCTGGTTGCTGTCTTTCTATAATTTCAAAGCTTTTGTTTACAATCTCTTTTAACTTATCGATATCCTCTGGAATTGGTGGCGGTTCTTGTCGCTTAGTAACAAAAGGTTGGAACATCCATTTCTCAAATCCATACAATTTCATTTACCTCCTTCAATTTAGTTGCAGTGAACCAATTTAAAATACCAAAATTAAAAATTTCTGTCAAATAAAAAAGAGGCAGTAGTGCCTCAATTATTTAAAATTGTCTTTTAAAGGAAATAACTCCTTTTTCTCATAAAAGTCTTCAGGAGTAATCCATTGCCTTCTGCTCCTTCTTCTGAAATTTGATCTTCTTTGCTTATAACTATCTAAAAGAATAAGTCTATTATTTCCGCATTTGTTACATTTCTTTGGACGCTTTGCAGTTCTAAAAATATGCCGACAGTAATCGCAGAGATAAACGCGAATTATTATTGTTTTTTCTTTCATTCCTTTCCCCATTTAATTTCTGCCTCTTTCTAATTCTTCCAGAAGTTTCTCTAATGGCTTTCTTGGAATGCCATGCGTTGGAAGCTCAAGAATTTCTTTTATTCTTTTTATCAAACTTTCTTTATTAACCCATTGTGTTGTATCTCTGTAAATTTTAATTCCTTGTATTTTGGCTTTTGTTGTGTTCTCCATATGCCTTCTGACAATCTCTTCCGTTGTCATAATTTTTAATTTTTCCATCCCCAATCTCCTCTTCAATTTTTAAGAACTTCAATTATTCAAAATAACAAGAGTAAAAAATTTTGTCAAATTTTTTGAAAAATGATATTATAAATTAATATGCGCCGCAGAATTTTCATTGCGATAAATTTGCCAGAAAAAATTAAGCAAGAACTAATTTCTTTTCAAGAAAAATTTTCAGAATTGCCAGCCAGATGGGTAAAAAAAGAAAATTTGCACATTACTTTGGCATTTTTAGGTTATGTAAAGGATGAAGATTTGCCAAGGATTATTGAAATTACAAAAAACGTTGCAACAAGGCACGCTCCGTTTTTGATTAAAATTGTAAAAGTAACTTATGGACCACCAAAAGTTTCTCCTCCAAGAATGGTCTGGGCAATAGGAGAAAAGAATGAGAATTTGTGGAAATTGCAAGAGGATTTAAAAAATGCATTAATGGAAATGAAAATTCCACAGCTTGAAGAGGAAGAAGGAAGGGGATTTATTCCTCATATTACTTTGGCAAGGATTAGAAAATGGGAATTCAAACAAATGGAGCCCGAAGAAAGGCCAGAAATCGATGAGGATTTAAATTTTTCTTTTGAGGTAAAGTCAATTGAAATAATGGAAAGCCATTTAAAAAGAGGTGGAGCAGAATATACCGTATTAGAAAGCATTCCGCTTTCAAAATCATGAAAATTCACTTTATTGGAATCGGGGGAATTGGGGTTTCGGCTTTGGCAAGATATTATTTGGCTAAAGGATATGAAGTTTCAGGCTCTGATTTAGTTTCTTCTGAAATTACAAAGGCTCTTGAAAAATTAGGGGCGAAAATTTTTATTGGAAAGCATAAAGCAAAAAATTTGCCAAAAGATGCGAATTTAGTGATTTATAGCCCAGCAGTTGAAGAAAAAAACCCTGAATTAAAAAAAGCAAGAAAACTCAAAATCAAATGCCAAAGTTATCCTCAGGCCCTCGGTGAATTGACAAAAGATCATTTTACAATCGCAGTTTGCGGATCTCATGGAAAATCAACAGTGGCAGCAATGATTGGATTGATTTTGACCAAAGCGAAATTAGATCCCACAGTGATTCTGGGAACGAAATTGAAAGAATTTGGAGATTCAAATTGCAGAGTAGGAAAACCAAAGTATTTAGTTATTGAGGCTGATGAATACAAAGAATCCTTTTTGAATTACTGGCCAAAAATAATTGTTTTGTTAAACATTGAATACGACCACCCAGATTATTTTAAAGATTTAAACCATTACATTTTGGCTTACAAAAAATTTATCTCTCACTTGCCAAAAGATGGAATTTTGATCGCAAATAGAGATGACAAAAATACGTTCAAGACATTCAAAAATAGAAAAGCGATTTGGTATTCCTTAAGAGAAAAAGGTAGCAAAAAATTAAGAAAGATTTTAAAAATTCCGGGAGAATTTAATGTCTCAAATGCTTTGGCTGCATTAAAAGTTGCAAGAGTTTTGAAAATTCCAGACAAAATTTCATTCAAAGTTCTCTCTCAATTCAAAGGCACTTGGCGCCGCTTCGATATAAAAAAAATCAAATTCTCTAAAAACCTAGAACCTAGAACCTTTACCTTAATTACCGATTACGCCCATCATCCCACCCAAGTTAAAGTCACTTTGGAAGCAGCTAGGGAAAAATACAAAAACAAAAAAATTTGGTGCATTTTCCAACCACATCAATATCAAAGAACTTATTACCTTTTTGATGATTTTATAAAGGTTTTCAAAGAGCACCCAGTGGACAAAGTGATAATCACTGACATTTACACAGTTTCAGGAAGAGAAAGCAAAAAAATAATGAGAAAAGTAAATGCTCAAAAATTAGTAGAGGCAATAAACAAAGAAAACGTAATTTATTTGCCAAAAAGAAAAATAATCGATTATTTGAAGAAAAATTTGAGGGGTAGGGAAGTGGTGATAATAATGGGAGCTGGCGATATTTACAATTTAGCCCTGAGATTTTAAAGAGAAAAACATTCCAATGTTCTTAAGAATATTAGAATAGCAGAGAATATTTTAAAAATCTGTCAATTCGAACTTCAAAAAGATGGTGCAATAATTGCACATTTGCGCAATTGTGCAAATGATCAAATGTTAAAACCTGAGGGCCAAATACAAGGTTTTGACCCGCAAACCTTAAAAGTACAACATATGTCGACATCTGACATCAACATTATAGTAAAGGAATAGAACATGAAAAAAGAAATTGAATTAAAATTCAAAATTGAAAAACCGAATTTAATACGGAAAACACTCCAAAATCTTAAGGCAGAATTCATTGGAAAGGCGTTTGAGAGAACGATTAAGTTTGATACACAAGACGAACACCTCAGGAGGCAGGGGAAATTTTTGAGAATAAGAACTGGATTCAAAAATGTGATAACTTTTAAAAAGAAAATAGATAAAACTGATAAAGATTTTAAAGAAAGAGAGGAAATCGAAATAGAAATCTCTAACCCCACTGAAATGGAAAAAATTTTAGAAAATTTAGGTTTCGCTAAAAAATGGATAATGGAAAAATATCGAGAAAAATGGATTTTGGGAAAGGTCGAGATATCAATCGATAAACTTCCAAGAATGGGATATTTTATTGAGATTGAGGGAAAGAAGAGGGCAATTCAAAATACAGCTAAAATTTTGGAGCTGGATTTTAAAAATAAAATTACGGCAACTTATTGGGATTTGTGGAAAGATTACTGTCAAAGGGAGGGAATAAAAGAAGAAAATATAATTTTTAAAAATGGAAGTAAAAAAACTACAAAGGAAAATTGAAGAATTTTGGAAAGAGGTTGATAGGTTGAAAAGGAAAAAACAGAACCCAGAAATAGTTTTTATTCATTTGGTTGAAGAAGTGGGAGAATTGGCAAGAGAATTTGTTAATAAAGAAAGGAGACCTGAAAAATATAGTGAGGAAAAATTATTCGATGCAATCGCCGATATTTTAATTATGACATTCTTTTTGGCATCCCTCTACAAATTGGATGTGGAGAAATTATTAGTGAAAACGCTAAGAGAAAGTAAAAAGAAATTAAGAAAGCTCAGCGGCTCAAATACGCATTCTCGATCCGCTATTTTAAAATAGCAAAATAATTTTTTGGGTTTTGGCAGAGGAAAGGGCAACTTTATCGAAAATAATTAGGCTGCCTTTTAAAGCGAATTATTCTCGTTTTTGTTTTTCGTTAAATTAATAATTTTTTCGAAAAATTTGACTAGAATAAAATTGTTTGGGGATTTATAACCTTTCTCTTTTATTTTTCTTCCAATAAGGTAAAATAAAAATATAGCCCATGCTCGATTCAAAATTTTGGGCAAAGTATTTTAAGGTTTACGATGTTTTAAATTTATTAATTCCTTATCAGGAATTATTAGAAACAATTTGCAATGAATTGGAGATTAAACCAGGAGAAAAAATATTGGAGGCGGGCTGTGGAACAGGAAATTTAGCAATTAAAATCAAGGAAAGGGGAGGGGATGTAATTGGATTGGATAATTGCAAAGAGGCATTAGAAATTTATAAGAAAAAAGATCCAGATGCAAAAGTGGTATTAGCGGATTTAAGAAAAAAACTTCCTTTTCTAGATAATTATTTTGATAAAATCGCTTGCAACAATACTCTTTATATTATTCCAAAAGAAAAACAAATAGATACACTAAAGGAATTCTATCGCGTTTTAAAAGCAGGGGGAAAAATCGTATTAACAAATCCAATAAAAGGTGCGAAACCAATCAAAATTTATTTTAATGGGATTAAAAAAGATTTGCAGAGAAATGGATGGATAAAGACTGTGAAAGACATAACTCTAATGGCAATTCCGACTATTAAAATACTTTATTATAACCGGTTAATCTTAAAAGAAGGCGAAAGAGAATCATATAAATTTTTCGATCTTAATGAGCAAAGAGAATTATTAGAGAAAACAGGATTTGTATCATCGTCTCAAACAAAATTAGTATACGAAGGTCAAGCTATATTAGATAGTGGGATTAAGTTAACTTAATTAAACAAACTTTTATGAAAATTTTTAAAGAGATTCATTTTAAAACTAAAGAAAATAAAAAGAAAAAAATTTATTTTGGTATGCCTAGTAACCCGGAAGAGTTAAAAGAAATGTTCAGATTGAGATATGAAATTTTTTTACAGAAAGGATATATTTCAAAAGAATCTTTCCCAGATGGTTTAGAACGAGATGAGTATGACATAAAAGGAAAATGTTATTATTTTATTGCTAAAATTGATGATCAAATAATTGGCACTGCGCGCCTAATCAGAAGTGAAGTCTTACCCGCTGAAAAAGAGTGCTTCCGATTCATAGAGCCAAAAGAAATGAAAGAAATTCCTCCGGAAAAGAGAGTAGAAGTGAGTAGAGTAATTTCAAAAGGTTATAAAATTAACGATGAATTCCTTCCTCGACATTTAATTTTACTTGGACTTCTCGATAGTATTTTTTATTTTGCACAAAAAAAGGATTTTAGGGGAGGATATAGTTTTGTGAGAAAGTCATTAAAAGAAAAATTGAAAAAATTAAAGATTCCTTTCCATCAAATTAATCATTTTACTATTGCCGAGTCTCATAAGTATCTTGAAAAATACAGAGGATATTTTGAAGATCCTAAAGATCCTCCTGTACCTATTTATTATATCAGAGATGAAATGAAAATTTTTTTTGAAAAAGTTTTTAATAATTCACATATTTTTAAAAAAATTGACGAAAGAAAATTCGAATTAAAAAGAAATAATAAAATTTTATAAAAATTTTGTCTATATTTTCACTTGGTTATTACTTATGGATATTCAATCTTATCTTTCAATAATTGTCGGAATTATAAATTTGACTTTAGGTTTTTTAGTTTTTTTAAAAAACAGGAAAGTAAAGGCCAATAGACTATTTTTCTTTATAACTTTAAGTATTACACTATGGATCATCGGGCTTTTATTTCTCGATAAAGAAATTGCAACTTTATTTCCTGAAAGAATTACAACTATTGGTCAGCGATTAGCTTTTTCAGGAGCTTCTCTTCTTGCATTATTTTTTGCTCTCCTAAGCTTGGAATTTCCTAAAAGAGATATAATTTTACCTTCTTTTATACAAATAGGAGGTCTTATTATTGCTTGTTTTTTTATTTTCTCTTCTGTTCTTACAGACTGGATATTTAAAAAAGGGGGGTTTATCGATACAAAATTTATTCCTTCTTTTGGAAAACTCCTTATAGGTTTCGCAATTTATTTTTGTGTATTTATGTTTGGAGGAGTTATTAATTTATTCCGCAAATATAAAAAAAGTAGTGGAATAGAAAAACAACAAATAAGTTATTTTTTACTAGGTTCTTTCATAAGCATTCTCATTGGAACAACCACTAATCTAATCCATCCTCTAATTACAGGTATACCTTCTTATGCTAGATTTGGACCAATTTCTACATTATTTCTAGTAATTTTCACTGCCCTCGCCATCACTCGCTATCACCTTTTTGGAATCGAAGTTATTTTGATTGAGATTTTGGTTGGAGTGATTGGGATTTTGTTGGTGGTTCAGATTTTTATGGCGCAAAGTACTTTGTGGAGGATTATCAATGGAATAATTTTTGCTTTGTTTTGTGTTTTTGGTTATTTGCTAATTAGAGGAGTTTTTAGGGAGATAAAAAGGAGAGAGGAGGTTGAAAAAATAAGTAAGGCGAAAACTGAGTTTCTTTCCATTGCTTCTCATCAGTTGCGAACCCCTCTTTCTATAATTAAGGGTTATTTGTCGATGATTTTGGAAGGATCGTATGGAAATTTGCCAGAGAAAGTGAAAAAGCCAATGGAAAATGTTTTTGTTTCTAATGAAAGGTTAATAAGGTTAGTCAATGATATTTTGAATGTTACAAAGATCGAAACAGGAGAAATGGAAATGAATTTGGAAAAAACAGATTTGAGAGAAATAATAAAAGAAGTAATTTCAGAACTTTCGCTTAAGGCAAAAGAAAAGAATCTTTATTTGGAATTTGAAGAACCAAAGGAATTTCCAAAAATTTTATTGGATAGTGAAAAAATAAGGCAGGTGATTTTGAATTTGGTGGATAATGCGATAAGGTACACGCAAAAAGGAGGTGTTACCGTAAAATTGCAAATTGCAAATGGTAGATTGCAAATTGTAGTTTCTGATACAGGTGAGGGATTAACAAAAGAGGAAAAAGAGAAACTTTTTGAAAGATTTTCAAGGGGGACTGCGGGAACGAAATTTTGGACAGAGGGGGCGGGGCTTGGGCTTTATGTTGCGAGGAGGTTTGTCGAAATGCACAATGGAAAAATTTGGGCTGAATCTGAAGGAAAAGGAAAGGGATCAACTTTTTATGTTGAATTGCCCATAAGATAGATTATAATTGACAAAATTATTCAAAGTGATAATCTAAAACTGGGGTAGAATTATGAAAACCGTAACCATTCCAAAAACTAAATATGAAATTTTAAAAAGGCAGGCACTGCTTTACAAAGAGATTTTTAGGTACTCACCCGAAAGATTTTTTGGGATTGAAATTTATTCACAAAAAAGGATTAAGGAGTTCAAAAAAGAAGATAGATTGGATAAGAAAACAAGAGATCGTCTTCAAAAAATTTTAAAATCTATTTAATTTGTGATAAAAGTATTCTTAGATGCTAATGTTTTCTTTGCCGCGGTTAGTTCCCCAAAAGGCGGCTCTCATTTTATTTTAGAATTAGCCAAGAAAGGAAAATTAGAAATTATCACTGTGAATCAGGCTCTCCTGGAAGCAGAACGAAATATACTCAAAGAAACTCGGGGTTAAATATCTTAATCGCCATTATCAGAATTTGCTGGAAATAAAACCGAAAATCCAATTTATTGGATTTATCACCTTAGAAGAAATCGCAAAATTTAAAAAATTGTTACCAGATAAAGATATTCCGATTTTATTTGGGGCAATAGTCAGTGGAGCCAATTTCTTAATCACTCTTGATAGAAAGCATTTTTTAGAAAATGAAAAATTAAAGAAACTGAAATTGCCTTTTAAAATAGTGAATCCAGGAGATTTTTTAAGAGAGTATTTAAAATTATAAATGGGAAGTTTGTTGAAATGCATATGAAATAAATTGACAGCAAAGTTTAAAGGTTTATTATAAAAAGTAGAAAATGGCTAGAAAAATTGAAGAAAAATTGACCAAAAAGGAAATTGAGAAGCTTTTGAAAGAGCAAACTCGGGTTATTCTGGATGCAGTCGATGAGAAAGTTTTAGGGTTAGAAAAGAAAATTGCAAAGCTAGAAATTAAAATGGAACGAAGATTTGATCAACTTATCACTACTTTGGATAGGTTCCTCAAAAGATTAACCGATTTAGAAGATGAATTTACTATAATGAAAGCTGAAATAAGGAAAATTAAGGAAGTTTTGAAAGAAAAATTGGGGGTGGAAATAGAATAAATTCTTATGAAAAAAATTTTAATAATTGAAGATGAAAAGATTTTGGCTGAAATGTATAAAGAGAAATTGGAAATGGAGGGTTTTAAGGTTATTTTGGCTTTTGATGCAAAAGAGGGAATAGAAATGGCAAAAAAAGAAAAACCAGATTTAATTTTGCTAGATATTTTGCTCCCCGTTGAAAATGGGGTTTCTTTTTTGAAAAAACAAAAAGAAGATAAAGAAATTTCTGAAATTCCAGTGATTGCATTTTCAAATTATGACGATCCGAGGACGAAAAAGGAGGCAATCGAATTTGGGGTGAAGGAATATTTGTTAAAAACTGATTACACTCCGACAGAAGTTATTGAGAAAATAAAGAAGTATTTAAAATAATCTAATTTAAAAAATAAACCTCTCTTTGAGGCTCTTTTAATTTTAGAAAAATTAGGTATAATTTAAGAATGGCGAAAAAATTAGCAAAATTGAACTCAAAAGTTAAAAAATTAGTTAATTTTTTATTGGAAACGAGGATTTTGAAATACCTTCCACGTGCATCCCTTCCTTATTTAAAAACTCCCCTAAAGGAAAATGTAGCAGAACATAGTTTTTATACTGCGATAATTGGATGGGTATTAGCTGAGCTAGAATCAGCTGATAAAGATAAAGTAATTAAAATGTCTCTGATCCACGATTTAGCTGAGGCTAGGTGTGGAGAGAGAAATTTAATTAATAAATTTTATACTCAGCCCCCAAATGAGCCGAAAATAATCGATGAAATTTCCAAAACTTACGATCTAAAAAGTTTTGAAATAAGAGAGCTTTTTGAAGAATTTTGGGGAGAAAAAAGTAAAGAATCAAAAATTGTAAGGGATGCAGATATATTAGCTGGCATGCTTCTCGAAAAAGAAGTTTTAGATTCTGGAAATGAAAAGGCAAGAAAGTGGTTAATTACTTCTTTATCTAGACTAAAAACTCAAGGTGGAAAGAATTTAGGAAAGTTAATTTACCAGGTCGATAGCGATAGATGGTGGTTAGAAATAGTTAAAAAGTATCTTCCTTTTACGAAATTTCTCTAATTATGCGGATTTTTAACATAGAGGCAAAAAAATATCTTGGCAGAAAAATAAAAATTGCAGGATGGGTGAACTCAAGAAGGGATCATGGAAAAATTGTTTTTTTGGATTTGAGAGATAAAAGTGGAATTTTGCAGGTGGTTTTGGATTCGAAAATGGCAGAGGGAATAAAAGAAGAGGATGTTTTGGAAGTTGAGGGAGAAGTGAAAGAAAGGCCAAAGGAAATGATAAATCCAAAATTGGAAACTGGAAATGTTGAATTGAAAGCAGAGAGAGTTAAAATTTTGGCAAAATCTCAAAAATTACCATTTGATCTAAAAAATTTGAAACTTTCTTTGCCAAAGCTTTTAGATTTTAGACCTTTAACTTTAAGGAATGAAAAACAGAGGGCGATTTTTGGAGTTCAGAGAGAGGTAATAGATAGCTTTAGAAAAACGATGAAGGGTCTTGGATTTTTTGAATTTGAGGCTCCAGCTATTGTTGCTTCGGCAACTGAGGGAGGGGCTGAGGTTTTTCACGTAGATTATTTTGACAAGGATGCCTATTTGGCTCAATCTCCTCAACTTTACAAACAGATTTTGGTTTCGGTTTTTGAAAGGGTTTTTACGGTTTGTAAAGCTTTTAGGGCAGAACCATCGATGACGACAAGGCATTTAACTGAGTATATTTCTTTAGATTGTGAAATGGGATTTATTGAATCATGGGAGGACTTATTGGAGGTTTGCGAAATGGTAATTAAAAATATTTTTTCAGATGTTGAAAAAAATTGTAAAAAAGAGCTTGAAATTTGGAATGCAAAAGTTCCGGAAATTAGAGGGAAAATTCCGAGATTAAAATTAAGGGAGGCGCAAGAGATAATTTTTAAAAGAACTGGGAAAGATAAAAGAGACAATCCTGATTTGGATCCAGAAGATGAAAAAGAAATTTGCAATTTTGCAAAAGAAAAATTCAACTCTGAATTGGTTTTTATAACTCACTTTCCAACTTCAAAAAGACCATTTTATACTTTCGAAGATCCAGAAAACCCAGAATACACTTTGAGCTTTGACCTTTTGTTTAGGGGATTGGAAATTGTAACCGGAGGACAAAGGATTAACGATTATAAATATTTAGTTAAAAAAATGAAGAGGTTTGATTTGGATCCAAGAAATTTTAAATATTATCTTCAAGCTTTCAAATACGGAATGCCACCTGAGGGAGGATTTGCAATCGGAGCAGAAAGGGTGACAAAACAAATTTTGGGATTAGAAAATATTAGAGAAGCATCCTTGTTTGTAAGGGATTTACAAAGGGTTGATTTAAGGTTAAAAAAGAAAAAATGAGAAAGAATTTATTTTTATTTTTTGTTGGAATTTTTCTTGGAGGTTTTTTAACCTATCTTATCAACTTTTCCCAAATGAAATTGGAAAATTTTCTGGTAGCTCAAATCGTTCCGCCTTTTGATGAGAAAAACTTTGTAAAAATTGAAGGGCCAAAAAAACCTCCCTTGGAATTGGAAGTAAAAGCTGCAATGTCTTTGAGGCTGAATCCAAAAAGAAAAATAAAAGAGAAAATATTATATTCAAAAAACGAAAATGAAATTTTGCCGATTGCCTCTTTGACAAAATTGATGACAGCAGTGATTGTAATGGAAAACCAAGAAAATTATCCGTTTGAAAAAGAAATAACGATTTCGAGGCAGGCAGCTTATCAAGTAGATGTTCCAGATTATGGAAATTTAAAGGTTGGAGAAAGAAAAAGAATAGATGAGCTTTTATATTTGATGCTTGTTTTTTCCAGCAACGATGCAGCTTATGCCTTGGCTGAACAGATCCAAGTTAAAAATTTTGTAAACAAAATGAATGAGAAGGTAAAGGAAATCGGATTGGAAAATACCCATTTTTCAAATCCCACTGGTTTGGACCCTGAAAATTTAAAGTGGAGTTTAGAGAATAAAGATTATTTCAATTATTCGACAGCCAAAGATTTGATTTTACTCGGAAAATACATCTTCGAAAATTATCCTTTAATATTTGAGTTTTCGAATCAAAAAAATAAAATTCAGCTCTTAGAAAATCAACATTTAATCGGAATGAAAACCGGATACACTGATGAAGCTGGAGGTTGTATTTTTTTAATTTTCTCTAACGACAACGGAGATTATTTCTTGAACGTAATCTTAGGGACAAAATCAAAAGAGGAAAGGTTTTTACAAATGCAAAAGTTAATAGATTGGATCAATGGAAAAATTTGATTTTACATTCGCAATCGTCAAAGTTTTGTTTTTCTCTGGAGTAACTTCAACTCTTTCTTTATTTTTCGCTCCAGCTTTAATTAAGTTTTTAAACAAAATAAAATTTTGGAAGAAAAGAGCAAGAGAAAATGCAATTTCTGGAGAAAAAGCAGAGGTTTTTTATTCATTGCATAAAGAAAGGGAGGTTTCTGTCCCAAGGGGTGGGGGATTGCTAATTTGGATTTCTGTATTTTTTGTTATTATTTTAACTTTCGTTTTGGCAAAAATTACTAGAATTTGGTGGATGAGAAAGTTAAATTTTTTGTCAAGAAAAGAAACTTGGCTTCCTCTTTTTACTCTAGTTTCTGCTTCAATAATTGGATTGATAGACGATGCTTTAGTTGTTTATGGAAAGGGAAAGTATCTGGGAGGAGGGTTGAGTTTTTGGAGAAGGTTTTTGATTGTCTCTTTAATCGGACTAATTGGGGGGGCTTGGTTTTATTTTAAATTGGGGTGGAGTCAAATCCACATTCCTTTATTTTTTAATTTTCCAGCAGGAATTAATGTCGAAATTGGACCTTTAATCATTCCTCTTTTTATAATTGTCGCTTTAGCATGTTGGGCAGGGGGAATAGTAGATGGATTGGATGGGTTAGCAGGAGGAGTTTTTGCATCGATTTTTGGTGCCTTTTCAATTTTGGCATTTTCTCAGGGGAAAATAGATTTGGCAACTTTTTGCGGAGCAATTGTTGGTGCTCTCTTTGCATTTTTGTGGTACAACATTCCACCAGCAAGGTTTTACATGGGAGAAACTGGGGTGATGGGATTGACAGTGACTATGGCAGTTGTTTCTTTTTTAACAGATTCTGTTTTGGTTTTACCAATAATCGGAGGAATTTTAGTAATAGAAGTTGGTTCTGTGATTTTACAACTTTTATCTAAAAAATTTAGGAAAAAGAAAATTTGGTTGTCCACCCCAATCCATCATCACTTGGAAGCAAAAGGCTGGCCACCGTATCAAATAGTGATGAGGTTTTGGGTTTTATCTATTGTTTTTGCAATTTTGGGAGTTGCAATTCGACTTTTGAGATGAAGGCAAAAATTTTAAGAGAAAAATATCCAAAATTTGTTTACAATTCTTTTGATTTTAAGTTGAAAAAGGAGGGTCTTGAAATTTGTTTTGATTTTAAAATAGAGCCTGATATTCAATTCTCCCCAAAAGTTTTGATTGGGGGAATCAATGAAAAAGAAGTCAAAAGAGTAGGGGAGAGGGTGTTAAAGAATTTGATATTCAATTTAGGAATGATTGAGGCTTTGAGTTATTGGAAGGCAACTTGTTCACCAAAAATTGAAATTTTAGCTGGGGATCTGAATAAAGAACAAATTAGGTGGTGGAGAAATTTGATTTTTAAAGGAATGGGGCAGTTTTTCTTTGAAAATAAAATTAATTTTTTAGAAAGGAATTTTTTGAAAATCGAAAGTTTTGGTGAAAAATTTGAAAGGTTTGAAGGGAAATTGAATGAAAATAAAATTTTGGTTTCAGTGGGAGGAGGAAAGGATTCAGTAGTAACGATTGAATATCTAAAGAAAATGAAAAAGGATTTAATTTTGTTTTGTTTGAATCCAAATGAAAATCAAAAGAAAATAATTAAAATTTCTGGAATTAAAAAGAAAATCTTTGTTAAAAGAGAAATTGACAAAAAACTTTTGGAATTAAATCAAAGGGGATTTTTGAACGGTCATACGCCATTCACTGCCTATTTGTGTTTTTTGTCGGTTTTGGTTGCCGTTTTGAAAGATTGCAAATTTATTGCTTTTTCGAATGAAAAAAGCTCAAACGAGGGGAATGTAAAATATCTTGGAAGAATTATCAACCATCAGTATTCAAAGAGCGAAGAGTTTGAGAAAAAATTTAGGTTTTATTCGAAAAAATACTTGGCAAAAAATGTAGAATGCTTTTCTTTGTTGAGAAATCTTTATGAAATCGAAATTTCAGCTTTATTTTCACAATTCCCTCAATATTTCAATGCATTTTTGAGCTGCAACGTTGCTTTTCAAACAAATTCTGGAACGAAAAAGCCAATCAAAAAATGGTGCGGAAAATGTTCAAAATGCCTTTTTGTTTTTGCAAGTTTATATCCTTTCATTGGAGAAAGAGTAATCAAAATTTTTAGAAAAAATCTTTTTGAAGATAAAAAATTGCTTCCTTTAATGCTTCAATTAATCGGAAAGAAAAAATTTAAACCTTTTGAATGCGTTGGAACAAAAAGGGAAAGTTTTTTGGCTTTTAAGCTTTCTCTCGAAAGATGGAAGAGAGAAAATAAAAAACTGCCATTTTTGTTAAAAAAGTTTCAGGATTTGTATAATTTAGAATGAAGCTTGAAACCTTGAAAAACAAAAAAATCTTAATTTTGGGTTTTGGAAGAGAGGGGAAAGATACTTTTGAATTTTTGAGCAAAATTTTTCCAGAAAATATTTTTGGAATTGCTGACAAAGACAAAAATTGCAAATTGAAAATTGAAAATTGCAAATTAAGAAAAGTTAAGTGGCATTTGGGAGAAAATTATTTAAGGGCATTAAAATATTATGATGTTATTATTAAGTCTCCAGGGATTCCAATTCATTTGCCAGAAGTCGAAAGGGCTTTTAAAGAAGGAAAAATAACTTCTCAAACTGAAATTTTTTTTGAAAATTATAAGGGAAAGATTGTTGGGATTACTGGAACTAAAGGGAAAAGCACGACTGCAAGTTTAATTTATAAAGTTTTAAAGGAAGGAGGATTAAAAGTTCGCCTGGCAGGAAATATCGGAAAACCAGTTTTGAATTATTTAATTTCTTCAAAAAAAGATGAAATTTTTGTTTATGAACTCTCCTCCCATCAACTTTACAATTTAAAAATTTCCCCTCATGTTGCTGTTTTTTTGAATATTTATCCTGAACATTTGGATTACTATAAAGATTTCAATGAATATTTGATGGCTAAAGCAAACATTACCCTTTGGCAAAAAAAGAGTGATTTTTTGGTTTATAATTTCAAAGATAAAAATGTAAGAGAAATTGCCAAAAAATCGAAAGCAAAAAAAATTCCGATAAAGGATTATTCTAATGTTCTTAAGAATATTGGAATAAAGAAAATCCCTTTTTATGGAGAGTTTTATGGACTAAACATTGCCTGCGCGATTGAAGTTGGAAAAATTTTTGGAGTAGAAAAGAAAAAAATAAAAAAAGCGATTGAGAAATTTAGACCATTACCCCATAGGTTAGAATATGTTGGTAAATTCAAGGGGGTTGATTTTTTCAACGATTCACTTTCAACAATTCCTCAAACAACGATTGCTGCACTAAATTCTTTGAGAGAAAAGGTCCAAACTTTAATTTTAGGAGGTTATGATAGAGGATTGGATTTTAAAGAATTGGCAAAGGAGATTTTGAAAAGAAAAATTGAAAATTTAATTTTGTTTCCAGAAACTGGAGATAGAATTTGGAGAGAAATTTTAAAACAAGTGAAAGATGATTCACGGCTTCCAAAAGCAATTTTAGTTCAAAATATGAAAGATGCAGTGAAAATTGCCTTCGAAATCACTGAAAAGGGGAAAATTTGTCTTTTGTCTCCTGCTTCCCCTTCATTTGGCATTTTTAGAGATTATAAGGAAAGAGGAAATTTATTTAAAAAGTATGTGAGATATTATGGAAAAAAGAATTGATCTTTTCCTTTTAACAATCTTTTTTTTACTTTTGATTTTCGGACTTTTAGTTTTGGGAAGTGTTTCTGCTCCTGCATCTCAAGAGAAATTTGGCGAGAGCTTCTACTATTTACGCCATCAAATAATTTTTGGATTGATTCCTGGACTAATTTTTCTTTTTATTTTTTACAAAGCCGATCTAAAACTTTTAAAAAAATATTCTCCGGTTTTACTTTTAATTTCTTTAATTTTAAATGGAATGGTTTTTGTCCCAAGAATTGGAATAAAGATTAGGGGAGGGGCGAGATGGATAGGAATCGGACCTTTTTCTTTTCAGCCATCTGAGTTTTTAAAATTGACGTTTATAATTTATCTGGCTGGTTGGTTGGAATCGCAGACAAAAGCAAAAAATAAAAATTTTACTCAGACCTTAATTGCTTTTTTAATAATTTTGGGAATAATAAGTATAATTTTAGTGGCACAACCTGATGTTTCCACTTTGGGAATAATATTTACTACTGCTCTAATTATGTTTTTTCTTTCAAAAACTCCGATTTGGCAAACCTTTTTGATTTTGGTTTTGGCAATTTTAATTTTTGTTCCTCTAATCCATGCAGCGCCTTATAGATTTTTTAGAATTTTAACTTTTTTAAATCCTGATTTTGATCCCATGGGCATTGGTTATCAAGTTAAACAAGCTTTGATCGCAATCGGGTCTGGAAAAATTTTTGGCTTGGGACTAGGTCTTTCCAAGCAAAAATTCGGAGTTTTACCCCAATCTTTTTCGGATACAATCTTTGCAATATTTGCAGAGGAAACTGGCTTTTTAGGATGTTCTTTTTTGATTTTTCTCTATTTGATGTTTTTTTGGAGATCTTTTAAAATTGGAAAAGAAAAGAAAGAAGATTTTGAGAAGCTTTTGACTTTTGGAATTTCATTCTGGATTTGCCTCCAGGCTTTCATCAACATCGGAGCAATGGTCAGAATTTTACCCCTGAGTGGAATTCCTCTTCCTTTTTTGAGCTATGGTGGTTCTCATTTAATTTCTGAAATGGCAGCAATCGGAATTTTGTTAAAAGTTTCAAAATCATGAAAATAGTATTTACAGGGGGAGGAACCGGAGGACATATTTTTCCGATAATTGCGATAATCAGAGAATTAAGAAAAATCTCAAATGAATTTGAGTTCTTTTATATTGGACCGAGGGACGAATTTGCCCAAACCTTTCTTCCTTATGAAGATGTGAAAATAAAATGGGTAATTTGTGGAAAATTCAGAAGGTATTTGAATTTGAAGAGTTTTTTCCAAAACTTAATCGATCTTTTCAAAATACCAATCGGAATCTTCCAAACTTTCTTTTACCTTTTTTTTATCAATCCTGACTTGATTTTTTCAAAAGGAGGGTATGGTTCGCTTCCAGCTGTAATCTCAGGTTGGGTTTTAGGAATTCCAATTTTTTTGCACGAATCCGATGTAGTTCCTGGCCTAGTAAATAGGTTTTTGGGGAAATTGGCAACAGAAATTTTTGTCTCCTTTCCAAAAACTCTTTATTTCCCTCAAGACAAAATGGTTGTTGTTGGAAACCCAATAAGGCTTGAACTGTTAAAAGGAGAGAAAAGAGAGGCAATGGAATATTTTAAAATCAGCGGCGAAAAGCCAGTAATTTTAATTTTGGGAGGATCGCAAGGCGCTCAGAGAATCAATGAAAAAATTCTTATGATTTTGAACGAACTCCTTGAAAATTTTGAAATAATCCATCAAACTGGCGACAAAAACTTTAAAGAAGTTGAGCTTCAGGCTGAAGGAATAATGAAGAAAGAGCTAAAGAGATATTACCATCCCTTTCCTTTTTTGAAGGAAGAGCAATTAAAAAGGGCTTACGCTGTCTGCGATTTAGTAGTTGCTAGGGCAGGTTCTGGAACGATTTTTGAAATTGCTGCCTTGGGAAAACCTTCGATTTTAATTCCCTTGCCGGAATCTGCTCAAGATCATCAATTTAAAAACGCCTATTCTTATTTTGAAAGTAAAGCGACTGTAGTGATGGAAGAAAAAAATTTTACTCCTGGTTTTTTTCTGGAAAGGCTAAAATTCCTATTTACCCATAAAGAAGAACTAGAAAAAATGTCGAAAGCGGCTAAGGATTTTTCAAAACCTTTAGCGGCAAAAATTATTGCCTATTATATTTTTGAGTTTTTGACAAAATAACAATTTATTTCGAAAATTAAATTAATGGACCCTGAATTCAAATTTATGAAGCCTGGGGAGATAAGGGTAAGGTTTGCCCCTTCTCCTACTGGCTTTTTGCACATTGGAGGGGCGAGAACTGCACTTTTCAATTTCCTCTTTGCAAGAAAAAATAATGGAGTTTTCATATTAAGAATAGAAGACACTGACAAAGAAAGAAGCAAACCAGAATATGAAAAAGACATTATGGAAAGTTTAAGGTGGCTGGGGATTGAATGGGATGAGGGACCTGATGTTGGAGGAAAGTACGGACCTTATAGACAATCTGAAAGGAGGAAAATTTATAAAAAATATTTGGAAAAACTTTTGGAGGAGGGGAAGGCTTACTATTGTTTTTGTACTCCAGAAGAATTGGAGGCTCAAAGGCAATATTTTTTGTCAATCGGGCAACCACCAAGATACTCTGGAAAATGTAGAGATTTGCCAAAAGAATTGGTTGAAAAGTACAAAAAAGAAGGAAGACCTTCTGTAATTAGGTTCAAAATTCCTCCAAAAAAAGTGGAATTTAAAGATTTAATCAGAGGGAAAATTGAATTTGATATGTCATTGAGAGGAGATCCTGTAATTGCGAAAGATCTTTATTCTCCACTTTACAATTTTGCCTGCGTTGTTGACGATTTTGAAATGAAAATTTCTCATGTAATTAGGGCTGAAGAGCACATTCCAAACACTCCAATACAAATTTTACTCCAAGAAGCTTTAGATTTTCCCAGGCCTTATTATGCTCACATTCCTTTGATTTTAGGACCTGATAGATCAAAACTTTCAAAAAGGCATGGCGCAACCTCAATTTCAGAATACAGAAAACAAGGTTATTTACCAGAAGCCTTAGTTAATTTTATGGCATTTTTGGGATGGAATCCCGGAGGAGATAGAGAATTTTATTCAATGGCATCTTTGATAAAAGAGTTTTCCTTAGAGAGGGTTCAAAAAGCAGGAGCAGTCTTTAACATTAAAAAATTGGATTTTTTGAATGGCTTTTACATTCGACAAAAATCTCCAGAAAAACTAACAGAGTTTTGTATTCCTTACTTAATCGATTCTGGTTTGATAAAGCCAGAATTCAAAGAAACTCAATATCCACCTGCTTACGGTGGAAAGGAAATTGTTACAGTTTATAAAATTTCAGAAACCGGAGAGGAAATAAGCTTTGAAACCTTAAAGAAGATAGTCGAAATTTATCAACAAAGGTTGAAAAAACTTTCTGAAATTTCTGAATTGACAGATTTCTTCTTTAAAAAGGAATTGAAATATGAAAAGAGCTTACTAAGATGGAAAGATATGAAAGAAGAGGAAATACTCAAAGCCCTTGACAAATTGGAAAATTTATTGCATAAAATAAAAGATTGGACTAAAGAGAATTTAGAAAAAATTTTGATGGAAGAGGCAAAAAAATTTTCTGAAAGCATTGGCAGGGAAGCAGGGGATAGGGGATACCTTTTGTGGCCATTAAGAGTTGCTCTAACAGGAAAGGAGGCATCGGCAGGACCGTTTGAAATTGCCGAAATTTTAGGAAAAGAAAAAACATTACTAAGAATAAAGAGGGCAAGGGAATTAATTAAATCATGAAAAAATTAATTTTTATTCTTTTAATTTTTTCTCTCATTTTCCTCCTTTCTCTTAAAACTTTAGCTGCGAAAAAGGAGGTTGGGGAATGGCTTAGAGAAATTTGGAATAAAATAAAAGAAAAATGGGAAAAGGAAATAATGCCAATTTTTAAAAGAATGTGGGATTGGTTCAAAGAAAATATTTGGGTAAAAGTTTCATCTTTATTAAAGACAGAATATGAAAAAAGAAAGCCAGAGATCAAAGAAGAATTCGAAAGGAAAGAGAAGGAAATAAGAAAAGAAATTCCTCAAATTTTTGAGAAAATTTGGGAAAAAATCTCTTCTTTATTTAAAAGTAGAGGAGGAAAGTGAAAATTAAATTAGCTTGACAGAATATTTTAGATTTTTTATCCTATTAATGAATGTCGCATAATGTAGGTTAAGCGACATGGAAGAAGAAAAACAAAAAAGAATAATCGATTATCTAAACGACTTTTTGGATTGGTTAGATGTCGAAAAGGGGCTTTCTTCAAAAACCCAAGAAAACTATGCAAGATTTTTGAAAAAATTTTTCGATTGGTTGAAAATAAACAATTTAGAAAATTTGAAACCATTTGAGCTCTCCCCCGACCACATTTACCAATATAAAACATTTCTCTCAAGAAAATTGAAAAAAGCTTTGAAACAATCGACTCAAACTTACTATCTAATTGCCCTAAGGCAGTTTTTAAATTTCTTTGCTGAAAAGGATATTAAATCTTTGCCACCAGAAAAAGTAAAGTTGCTAAAGAAAAAGACTGAAAAAGTGATTCATTTTTTGACTCTAGAACAAGTTGAAAAACTTCTAGAAGCTCCTGATACCTCAAACGAAGTTGGTTTGAGAGACAGAGCAATTTTAGAGACTTTTTTTTCGACAGGAATGAGGGCCGGTGAATTAGTTAATTTGAACAGAGAACAAATAAAAATTAAACCAGAAACCAAAGATTTGGAAATCACAATAATTGGAAAAGGGCAAAGACCAAGAACAGTTTATTTATCAGAGAGAGCTGTCTTTTGGTTAAGAAAGTATTTGGAAACTAGAAAAGATAAAGAAAGGGCTCTTTTTATAAATTATCGTGGAAAAAAACCCGGAACGAGATTGACAATTAGAAGTTTAGAAAGGATTGTTAAAAAATATGCAATTTTGGCAGGTCTTCCCCTCAACACAGTTTGCCACACTTTGAGACATTCTTTTGCCACTGATCTTTTATCAAAAGGAGTGGATTTGAGAGTAGTGCAAGAATTCTTAGGACACAAAAACATTTCAACAACTCAAATTTATACCCATGTCACAAGGCCTCAATTGAGAGAAATCCACAAAAAATATCACGGAATAAAGAGAAACTGAATAAATTACTTAAAGGATCGGGTGCTTTTTTAAATGTCGCTTAATATTTTTATTTTATGGAATAAATAATGTCGCTTAATCTTAATAAATAACTGCAACTAAATTTCATTTGAGTATTTTTAGTTTTTCACAATTTCACAATTTCGAAATTTAACAATTGTGAAAAAGTGAATTTCTTGAATTAAAAATTTGTCTATGTCAATAAACTTTTACTACTTGAACATTTTCACATTTGCGCAATTGCGCAAATATGCAAATATCTTTGATTAACTCAAATTAGAAAATCACCATCAATTTTAAATTTTGAGGGTAAGAGATGAGGAAAATTAAAACCTAAAAAATAAACTAATTTTTTTGCTAATTTTGAGAAAGAAGCATTCAAAAGGAAAAATTTTTTTGTTTCTTTTTGATATTTCAAAAAGTCTGGAAAGTTTTTTAAAAGCAAATTTGCTGACATCAATCCCCAAATTACTCCTCCCCCACTCCAGGGCTTTGTCAAACCTGCAGCATCACCACAAAGAGTAATTTTTTCATTTTTTGGAATGATAAAACCTTGAGGAATAATCGCAGATTCTATTTTTTCTAATTTCAAATTTTGTCTTTTTAAAAAATTTTCAAAAATTTCTTTTGTAAATTTTGGATCTTCCATAATTCCCCATTCTGTTTCTTTTCCTCTTGGAATTTTCCACAAAAACCCGTTTTTCGTTGGCCAAGTTTCTACAAAATTTTCAAGGTTTTCTCTTTTCTCAATCCCCCTAATTCCCAAATAAAATTTTAGCCTTGACGATTTTAAAAAATCCCTGACGGTTGAATTTGCCCCATCACAACCTAAAATCCTATCGAATTCTTTCAAAAACTTTTGAAGATCAGAATGAGTTATATTTTTATTGAAAAAGATTTTAGCCCCAGAATTTTCCGCTAAATTTTTTAACAAATTATCAAATTCTGATCGATCGAAAACAAAAAACCTCTTTTTAAAATGTAGAAAAATTGTTCTTTTTGGAAAATGGATTTTACAAAAATTTATTTCATTTTTTATCAATTTTTTACTTTCTGGGACGAAATCGAAAATTCTTTCAGAAAAAAGCCCAGAGCATACCTTTCCTACTTTTTCTTTCCTTTCAAAGACAAAAACTTCATTTTTCTTTTCTGAAAGTTTCCAAGCTAAATAAAGACCAGTTGCTCCTGCTCCAATGATTGCTACCTTCATATTCAATTTGAATTGGTTGCTTTTGCTCTTCTTTTGCAACGATATAACCTATTGCAAAAGAAAGCAAAGAAATTAAGATTACTCCAATTACCAAAATTATTTCTTCCCAATGTTCCTTTATAAACTCTTTAATCTTTTCAAGCATGCCCTAACAAATTCTCTAAACAATGGATGGGGTCTTAACGGCCTTGATTTGAATTCTGGATGGAATTGAGTTGCTACAAAGAAAGGATGATCTTTAAATTCAATTATTTCGACCAAATCCCTTTCTGGATTGACTCCAGCAATGACCATTCCTTTTTTCTCTAAAATCTCTCTAAATTCGTTGTTTAGTTCGTACCTGTGCCTGTGTCTTTCAAAAATAATTTCTTCTTTGTAAGCAAAATAACTTTTAGTCCCTTTTTTAATTCGGCACTTATAATCTCCCAATCTCATCGTTCCACCATATTTTTTCTCTTTCAATAAAACTTTTTGTTCTGGCATTACATCTATTACAGGATATTTGGTTTTTGGATTAAATTCAGTTGAATTTGCTCCTTTTAGACCGCAAACATTTCTTGCAAATTCAACAACTGCTAGTTGCATTCCAAGACAAAGACCCAAATAAGGAATTTTATTTTTTCTACAAAATTCGATTGCTCTTATTTTTCCTTCAATTCCCCTACTCCCAAAACCCCCAGGAACAATAATTCCAGCAAAATTCTCTAATTCTCTGACTTTTCTTGAATTTTTTTCATATTCTTCAGCATCTAACCATTGAATTTCTGGTTTTCTCTTAAAATACCAACAGGCATGTTTTATTGCTTCAATCACTGAAATGTAAGAATCCATCAAAACAAATTTTCCAGTTTTGAAATATTTTCCACAAACTCCAATTCTTATTTCCTTTTTAGATTTTTTAACTTTCTCAATCAATTCTTCCCATGCTTTCAAATTACTTTTTCTAGGTGTCATTTCAAATTCTTTTAAAATTTTATTCCCCAAATTTTCTTTTTCAAAATTTAGAGGAATTTCATAAAGGAAATCAATATCAGGAGCTGAAATCACGTTTTCAATTTTAACATTGCAAAATAAAGAAATTTTTCTTTTTCTTGGTTCATCCAAAGGAACTCTTGCCCTCCCTAAAATGAAATTTGGTTGAATTCCTGCTTCATTCAATAACCTTGCAGCAGTCTGAGTTGGTTTTGTCTTCATTTCCCCCAGCATTTCTGGAACTGGTAAATAAGAAACCAAAATAAAAATAACCCTCTTTGGGTTTTCCAATTTCATTTGTCTTGCTGCTTCTAAAAATAAAAGGTTTTGATACTCTCCAACCGTTCCTCCAATTTCAACCAAAACGAAATCTGCTTTTTCTCCTAACTTTTTGATTCTTGAAATTATCTCATTAGTTGCATGAGGAATAATTTCTACGCATTTTCCCCCAAACTCAAAATTTCTTTCTTTGTTCAAAACGCTCCAATAAACTTGGCCTGAAGTTAAATAATTTTTTCTTTCTAATTCCTGATCCAAAAACCTCTCATAAATTCCAATGTCTTGGTCTGTCTCTATTCCATCTTTTGTCACAAAAACTTCGCCATGCTCTAAAGGGTTCATCGTTCCGGCATCGACATTCAAATAAGGGTCAATTTTCATTGGTTCCACTGAAAATCCCTTAGATTTTAAAATAAGGCCGATTGAGGCCGTTGCAGTTCCCTTTCCAATTCCAGACATTACTCCTCCGCAAACGAAAATGTATCTTGCAGCCATTATTTTTCCTCAACAATGATTATTTTAATTTCTGCTTCCAAGTTGTGAGGAAATTTAATTTTTACAGGGAATTCTCCCAATTCTTTTATCGGAGATTCTAACAAAATTTGATTCTTTTTAATCTCAAAACCCAATTCCTTCAATCTTTCATAAATTTTTTGAACAGTGATTGATTCAAAAAGCTGGCCATCTTCTCCTACTTTAACTGGTATTACAACTTCTTGACCATCGATTGCAGATGCTGCCTCTTGAACTTTCTTCAATTCTTCCTCTGCCTTCTTTTCTTCCTTTTCTTTTTGTTTTTCTAGCCACTTCAAATTCTTTTCATTGGCAACTTTTGCCAACTTTTTTGGAATCAAATAATTCCTGGCATAGCCATCAGAAACTTCCTTTATTTCATATTTTTTGCCCAAATTTTCAATGTCTTTTAACAAAATTACTTTCATAAAATTTTTTATATCAAAGGCTTTTTAAAATTTCAATTGCCCTTTCAAGTTGCAAATCTCTTTCTTCACCTTCTGGCATTTTAACGACTTCATCTGGTTCCAACCCTATATCAGAAATTTGCTTTCCGCTTGGAGTCAGCCATTTTGCAATTGTAATCTTTAAAGACCCTTCCCTTAATCTCTCCAATTCCTGAACCGAACCCTTTCCAAAAGATTTTTCCCCAATTAATAATATACCAAGATTGTCCCTCAAAGCTCCAGCCAAAATTTCAGCGCCAGAGGCAGTTCCTCCATTAATTAATACAACAATTTTGTAATCTGAAAAATATGAAGGTCCTTCGCTTTTGTACTCTTTTCTCTCTCCGTTTGCGAATTCTTCAATTACAACAGTTTTTCCTTTCTCTAAAAACCATCCAGCAATATCTTGTGCAACTTCTAAATATCCCCCAGGATTATCTCTTAAATCCAAAACAATTTTCCTTGATGGCAATTTTAAAATTTCAATTGCTGCTTTTGCAAAATCCAAAGATGCTTTTTCTGTGAATTGATAAATTTTAATATAAATTATCCCATCTTTTTCTTCCCATCTCATAGAAGGAACCTCAATAACATCCCTTACTATCTCAATCTCTTTCTCTTTTTCCCAACCCTCCCTATAAATTGTCAACCTAACTTTCGTTCCCTTTGGTCCCCTAATCATCGAAACTGCTTCCTCCAATGTTAAATCAGTAGTTGGAGTATCGTTTATTTTTAAAATCTTGTCCCCTGCCTTCAATCCTGCTCTAAAAGCTGGAGTTCCCTCCAAAGGAGCAATAACTTGTAATTGTCCCTTTTTTATCCCAATTTCCATTCCAACTCCCTCAAAAGTTCCTTTTACATCCTCAACAAACCTCTTTGTCTCTTCCGGAGTTAAAAAAACAGTGTAAGGATCTCCCAAAGATTTTACCATTCCAGAAATTGCTCCATAAATTATTTGTTTTGGGTCAATCTTTGATTTATCGACAAACTTTTCTTGAAGTTTGTGATATGCTTCCCAAAAAAGAGAAAAATCAATATCCTCTGGAGGACAAATTTTACATTGCAATTTCCCATAAAAAAATCCACCATAAAAACTTCCTCCAATCAAAATTGCCACCAAAAACCCAAAAATTATTTTTTTCTTCATTGACATTCCTTTATTATAACAAAATAAAAAAATAAACTCACCATTTTAAAATTAAGGAGAATTAAATCATTCAAGCTCTTTTTCAATGTCTTCGAGTTCTTTACCGATGAATTTTTCTGAAATGTCGAGTGCCTCTTTTAATTTATCCCTCACTTTTGCTTCTGAATCTGTTAGACCAGGTTTTCCGTCCAAATATTCAATTTGCTCTTGGACCTCTTCCCTAAGGGCTTTGAAAGCAGTCAAAACCGCCTGAGCCGCCTCCTTTGTTTCTTTCCTCATTCTTTTTCTCCAAACTGAAATTCGATACCAAGCGTAGAAAATGATTAATAAAAGTCCAATTATTATAACAATTAAAGTAACCATGATGCTTAAGTAATCAATTGCTATTTTACCAAATCTCAAAAAAGTAGGCAAACCAACATAAAATTCATAAACTTTAGATGGCAAACTCAATGCCCCTCTTTCATCCTTCGCTTCCACCCAGACTTTATATTTTCCTTCTTTTAAAGGATCTGAAATGAAAATCCATTCTCCATCTCCGCTTGCCTTTACTTCTTTCAAAACCGGTTCTTCCCCTTCCCTTTGGAGAAAAACTCTAATTTTTGCATTCTTTATGCTCTTTCCCTCCAAAGTCAAACTTGAATTTGGATAAATACTCTTTGGACAAGATTTAATTTGAGGAGTCTCAATTGGCAAAATTTCAATTTCTTTTTTAGCATCGGTAAAATTTCCTGCTTTATCAAATGCTCTAACCACTACTAAATGTTTTCCTGGCGCTTGGGGTGGAAGTTTTAAAGGATTTTCTTTTGTAATTCCTCTAACTTGGAATGATTCTCCTTGTCCAATTGTCAATTCATAATATTCAATTCCTGATAATTCATCTTTTGTATCAAAAAACAAAACTGGTTGGGGATCGGTTGGGTCTTCCATTTTAACTTCGATTTCAAATGGCAAGGGAGGCTTTGTGTCAATCATTAATTTTCGATGAGTTAGAGCTCCCCAACCATATTGATTTTTGAAATTGATATGAAAATACCAAATTCCATCTTCTAAATTAGAAAAAGAAACTGAAGAAGTTGGTTCGAAAATTTCTTTTGGGTTTGTTGTTGGATTTTTGTCAATGGCATAACTTATTGCAATTACATCTTGAGGCAGTTTCCATTCAAGGCGAGGAGAATTGTTTGAACACCATCGATTTTCATCAGGGCAATCTGTAGAGGAAACAATTGGGGCTTTTGGAGGACCTGCTGTAACTTCCTCTGGTGGAATTGTTTCTATTCCTTTTGCGGTTAAATTGTAAACTCCGCTACCCAAACTTCCCAAAATGTTCGTTCCCTTTCCATCGTCTGCCAAAACCGAACCTGAAGCAAAAGTCAAATTGGTAGTTCCTGAAGTTTTTGCTCGAAAATAAATATTGAAAATCGTTCCAGCTGCTCCGATAAATCCAGGGCTCGGCTTTCCGCCAGCAAAATTTACCGTTCCTAAAGAATTTGAAAAAATAGGTTCTTGAACCCAGAGAGTAAAAATTGAATCTTCTTTTGAAATTCTTACAACTTCCAATTTATCTGGATCAAAAATTATCGTTCCATCAGCAGCATTGATTGCCACTCCCCCACTGTTTACTTTAACCTGAACCAAAAAAGTGTTGCCAACAGTGTAAGTTCCAGAAGAAGGAGAAAAGTATAAAGATGCCCTCTGAGCATTCACTTTTGGCACTAAAATGCAAAATGCAAAAATCAAAATGCAAAATGACAATGCAAAATGTAAAATTAATTTTGAATTTTGAATTTTCATTTTGAGATTTGAATTTTGAATTTTGATTTTCTATAAAACCAATAACCAATTCCTGCTCCCACTAAAATTGGAATAATTATCAACAAAGGAAATGGTTTTTGAGGGGGTACATACTCAGCGATTCTTTCATTTCCAGCTTTATCAACCGCCTTCACTAATATTATACTTTTTAAACTCTGATCTTCCAATAAATAAGGACTCTCCGCTCTTTTCCAATTCAGCGTTGTTTGGCGTAGCGTTCTGCGTTGTTCCGCGACTTCGTAATGGTCAATTCCCGTTTGTTTATCAGTAGTTGAGAAAACAATAAAATATTTTCCTCCAAAAATGTTTGGGTCTTGAGAAATTTTTATTTCAAAGGGCTCTGGCGGAATATCATCTTTTGTCAATTCCTCTTGCCATTCCTCTCTAGGAACTTCTGCTTTCTCTGGCAAAATAGTAAAAATCGCTTCTTTTAAAGTCAATTTAGCCGGCGTTCCAAAACCATCATTAAGTAAAACTTGAGAATCTTCCTTAAAGGAAATTTCCGCTAAACCACGCGAAACTACGCGGAAAATTATTCTTCCCAATAAATTTGGTTTTTCTGGTTCGCCAGGTAATGGTCCGCAAAAGCCTCCAGGAATTCCACCAACAAAAGAAATCAAGCCTTCTTTTTGATCGATTTTTGGAGTTTCAACCCATAAACTTAAAATCGAATTCCCAGTGCTAAAATCCTTTACTTCTAAAAGATCTTTTGGAAAGCTAATGATTGCTTTTACAGTATTGATGCATTCTTCTTCGGTATCAATCCTCAGATCAACAATGAAAGTATCTCCTAAATGGTATTCTCCTTTACTTGGCTCAAAATACAAAATTGCTCCTTTAACAACTAAAGGGAGGAAAATAAAAATGAAAATCGAAGAAACAATGATTTTGAATTTTAAATTGTAATTTTGCATTTTGATTTTTGAATTTTGCATTTTTATTAGCCCGTCCAGTAATACAATAAAATCGAAAAATCAGGCAAATTGACAATTCCATCTCCGTTTTGATCGACGCAGGGGTTGTATTTTCCCCACCAGTACAAAAGGATTGAAAAGTCAATCAAATTCGTCCTTCCGTCTTTGTTAAAATCTGCTCTCGGGCAAATTTCTTCTGGTTTGTATTTCCCCACATAAAAAGCCAAAACAGAAGAAAAAGCAGATTTTAAACCCTCTGGACCTTCGGCCCTTGCTCTGGTTGTATGCATTCCCTCTTCCAAAGGACTAGTATCTAATGGATAATCCCAATCCCCTGTTTTCTTTGCCATTGTTGTTTTTATTATCTCTTCTGGCGATTCGACATGGATTAAAATTTGACTTTCAGGAGCAGTCTGGCCATAAATATTCAAGGTTTCTCCTTTTGCCACTTTTGTTTTCTCCAATTCAATCGTTGGTGGAATAAAAATGTTTGAAATTGTCGTTGTTTTTCCTTCTAAAATTGTAACAGTAAAAGAAATGGTGATTGACCTCCTCCCTTTACTATCTTCTGCCCACAAAGAAAAATTCCAAATTCCAGCCGAAATGTTTTTAATTTCAGTTTTAAAATTGGCATTGATATCTGCACTCGTAATTTGGGCTACTTCTCCATCTTTTAAAATTGTTATTTTTGCCAAAGGATATGCCTTTCCCTGTAAAACAACTTTTGTTTCAGTGGTTGGTGGTGGAACGTATCCACCACCTCCGCCACCAGTCCAACAACCAGAAGTATTAAAAGTACAATTGGAATAACAACTCAAAGTCCCACCAGCATAACCAAGGCTCACACAAGTTTGCCCTCCCAAATCCGTTCCATCGCATTGCTCACCTGTTTCTTTAATATTATTTCCACAAACACTAACAGTAACATTAACCGTGGTAGTTGAAATTTCAGCCTTAGTTTTTTCAAATTTTAAAAAAAGAGTAAGCAAAAAACTTACTCCAAAAAGAAAAATTAAAAATAAAGAAATTTTTTTCATTACATCTATTTTTCAGATTTTTTCTTTCTTTTCAAGAGATAAAAGAATCCTGCAACAATCGCCACAAAGAATAAGGTTCCAATGATGCTAATTACTGCTATCCTTAAAGGAGAGGCAGTCAAAAATTCAGAAATTCTCTTTGAAATTGGCTTTGGCTTCAAAGTCCCTGCTAAATGAACATTAAACCTGATTTTATCCTTTGCTTTTAATTCATCATCCTTGTAAATTTCATACTCTGCCCAATACTGACCAGATTTTAAATCAACCTTCATTTCTCCTTCAGATTTTCCAACTTTGAAAGAGTCAACCCAACTCATTTGCAAAATATCTCCAGTTTTTAAAACTTGCTGATGAAAATTATCCCAGATTTCGAGATGAACTTTTGATGGTCTGATTTTTACATTTCCAATATTTTCTAATTCAACGACAAATTTTAATGGTTCTCCCTCTTCAAAATCAGGAATTGAAACAGTTCTAATCTTAAAATCAGCAAATTTTTCACCAGAAACCCTCAATTTAATATCAGCCACTGCTCCAATGGCTACCGTCACCTGTCCTTTGGTTTCAAGAGGGGCAGCTTTAATTCTCAACTTTCCATAATAAGTTGAATAGCCTGCGTTTTCAGGAACATCAACGATAACAATCATTGGATATTGATTTTTTCCTGCAGGAAAAATAAATTCATTTCCCTTATCAATCTTTATCCAATCTTTAATTTCTGGCGCTTCGATCTCAACCGTAATTTTTAAATCCTCTTTTGCCTCAGAGCGAGATAACATTATCGTCTGCTCAAAATGGGACCCTGGGACTAACCAATTGTTTTCTACATATGGTGGAGAAATTCCAAAACCAGCCAAAGCAAAAATTGGCAAAAACAAAAGGAAAGTTAAAAAGACAAAAACAAAACTTTTCTTCATTTTTCGATTAACTTCAGTCTTGGATTGCGTTAACCGTTACTGTACCAGTGTACGTTCCCAAAGGTGTTCCTCCAGGAATCTGGATTCCCCAATAAATAATATCTGTCGAATTCGAAGGATGGGTAGTTGGTTTTGGCAGATCAACCTCAAAAGAAGTAGGAGTGGTAGTTAAGGCAGTTGCGTCTGACCAGCCAACCGTTGAAGTTGCGTAGTGCTGCTGATTAACAGAGATTGTATTTCCATCTGAAGTCATATTAGTTCCTGAAAGTTCAACATCGATTGCCGCATTCCCAGTGGTTGTAGCTGTTGTCTCGTGGGTCGTCGAAGCATCTCCCTGTCCCGGAGCATAAGTCCCATAATCTATTGAAGGAGTGAAATCGAGCGCTCTCAAGGTATTCAATTCAACTGTTCCGGAAGTTCCACTTCCACTGGCACCTTGAGTATCTACCCCAGTTATTGTGCAAGACCAAGTATCATCTGCCCATGGTGACCCAGTATCAGTAGGCTCTGCGTGAAACCAAATGGCAGCAGTGCAAGTGGCATATCTGTTGTTGCCAGAGGGATCTGACAAAGTGCAAGAGATGTTTTGATAACAATTGTTATCGTTAGCAGTGCAAGAGGCGCCTAAACTCGTTCGATAAACTGTCGCAGTAGCAGAAACAATATCTGAGCCTCCGTTATTATCAGTAATCGTTCCAGTGCACAAAACAGAAGTGGCTGTGTTTTCAGTGAGAGTAATATTTGCTCCGCCATTCAAAACCACATTGCTCACTGTCGGAGCTGCGTTTCCAACTGTTACCGTAGAAGTCGCTACATCAGCCAAAGCCCGGGGAACAATCAAAATCGGAACTTGAAAAACTAAATAAATCCCTAAAAACCCAACTGTCACTAGGGCGAAAAATTTTTTCATTTCTTTAATTTTTAAATTTTTATTTTCCGACCTTTAATATTTTTGCTTCCAATTGAGCTACTCTCTGCTCAAGCAGAGAAACTCTTGCCTCCAATGGTTCTCTTTGAGATTTCAATTCTTTTAAATCTCTCTTAATTTCTTTTAATTCTTTTGAATGCTGTGCCAATATTCGGGAGTGTTGAGCTAATATTTTTGAGTGTTGAGCTAATATTTTTGAGTGTTGAGCCAAGGTTCTCTTAATTCCTTCAATTTCTCTGGTATGCTTTGTTATCACATCTTCAATATAAATAACTCTTCTTTCCAAGTTCGATAATCTCCTCTTTATTTCTTGAATTTCACCATTTACTTTCTCAAAACCAAAATTAACAGCTTCAATAATAGTTTGAGCTTGATCTTTTAATGTCTTGATTAAATCTTTTTTTGTAATTGGCTTATTTTCTTTTTTAACCATATTTCTATTATACAACAAAAACCTCTTAATACAACTCTAATCTCCAACCGCTGTAAATGTGATTTGTCCTGAATAACTTCCTATTGGTGTCCCCAAGGGAATTTGAATTCCCCAATAAATGTTTTGGGCTTGATTTGAAGGATGGGTTGTTGGCTTTCCTGTATTTAATTCTAACAAAGTTGGGGTTGTAGTCAAAGTATAACCTGAAGAATAAGCAACAGTTGAAGTGGCGTATCTTTGCTGGGAAACAGAAATTGTATTTGCACCCGAAGTCATATTAGTTCCTGAAAGTTGAACATCAATGGCTGCGTTTCCAGTAGTCGTTACCGTAGAAGTTATACTCAAAGGATCTATCGCATCCCCTGGTAACATTGTACCATAATTTATTTGTAAAGTTACATCGAGAGCTAAAAGAGTATTCACATCGACTGTCTGAGTGGTATTCGTAGCAGAAGAAGAAGCGCCTTGAGAATCGATGGCTTTTATCCAGGCAACCCAGTATTCAGAAGGCTGAGGAGAATAAGAATCTGTTGGATCAGCATGAAACCAGACATTAAAATTACAAGTAACAGTACAGCTATTTCCAGCACAAGAACTTGTTACTCCTGTAACTTCATAGCAATTGTTATCATCTAAGGTACAATTTTCTCCGCCTGTTACCCCCGACCTATAGATTCTGCAAATAACTGAAGTAATATCTTGATAACCATTCGGGTCAGAAACCGTTCCGGTGGCTGTCACCAAAGTTGTTGTATTTTCTGTTAAATTAATAGCATTTCCACCATTCAAAGAAACATTTGACACTGTTGGCGGTTGATTGGTCGGAGGAGCAGCAGTCGTGACTTGAGGAATCACAGAATAGGCATTCAAAAGCGAACCCTCGGATTTGACAACCCGGAAACAATAAGTAGTGCTTGCTGGCGCACCATTATCTTTTAAGGAAAAATCCCACTTACCGTCTTGGCCGGAATTGATTGCTCCTTGGGAATTGGTAAAAGGATTCAGCTCTTCGTATGTTTGGTTAACAATCACATCTGAACCATGAGTTGGGTCGTTGGAATTGGCAGTTAAGGCAGCACCATCGCTCGGTGTAGGATTGTCGTTATAGGCAATTAAAGTTGAGGTAGTAACATCAGCGTAATTTTCGCCATTAAAACTAGTATCGCATTGATTATCGCTTCCTTGCTGGGCAAATTGAAGTTTAAAACTTTGACCATTTAAAATGAGCTTACCTGACCCAACATGTAAAAGTAATCTTAACCTAAAAGCCTGTCCTGCTGAAGTTAAAGTTGCTGCTGTATCTTGATTAGACAAAGGGGTTCCAACATCAGTTGAATCTAAATTATTGAAAAATCTATAGGCAGATTGATTAAATGTTGGCGATGGTCCAAAAGCCCAATAAATAATTTGTCTTTGAGTGGTATCCACTGTTGTCCAGTTTAATTGAAAGCCATCTGAAGTAAAGCCATTAAAATCAGCCTGAGCATTTATGGTTCCAGCACCACCGGTTCCAGAAAGGGTTCTCATTATCATAATTTTTGTATTATCTGTATAAACTGCAGCGTTTGAAGGATCGACGTTTTTTGATTGTCCCCAAACTGCTGCCCTTGAAGTTGTTGAATTGGCTGCTCCGATAGAAAAAGTTGATGGTGCTGCTAGGCTTGTTCCTGCTACTTGATTATGAGAAAAAAGAACAACTAAATTTGGCTGAAATCCTAAACCTGAAATAGTCTGCACCCCTGTTGCTGTTGGTTGTAAAAAATTACCAACTGCATAACTTCCTCCTTTAATTGCTAAATAAAAAATCGGTGTAGCTGCTGCTGGAGCATCAGAAACATTTAAAGAAAAACCATCAGAAGAAAATCCATTAAAAGCAGCCAAAGCATCCAAAACACAAGCAGTTGAGCTCAAAAGAATAACATTATCAGTTCTCTGTAAGCTATATTTTGTTGAATTCTTGGCATCACCATCTTTAACACAATTTAAAATCGAACCTTGGTTATTATTATAATCAGCAAATCCCATACCCATTTCCAAACCAGCAGATGCTGTATCAACAGCTTCAGTAAATCCCCAAAGAAACATTGCAAAGTCGGGCTTAAATCCAACTCCAGTAATGTTTTGAATACCAGTTGAAGCTGCTAAAGTAAATGTTCCTGCTTTAACATTAGTGACATCAGGACCTCCAATAGCAATATAATTTATAATATCTGCTCTTGCTTCACTTACTGCCCAGTTAATTGTAAATCCATCGCTATCGCAAGAAGTAAAAGTTGCTCTTGAGCCAACTGTTGGGGTTCCATTAGATAAAATAACAATTACATTGCTTTCTGTTCTATATCTTCCAGCATTTGAACTAGCAGCATTATCATCTTCAGCAATTGCTACTGCCCTTTGATTGGTGCAATCTGTAAAACCTACTCCTTGAGATCTTGGAGCTTGAGCTGTTGCATTACTTGTGTTTCTTGACCAATAAAATATTATTGCTTTTGGTTGAAATCCTAATCCAGTGATTGTTTGTGAGCCAGTTGTCGTTATCTTTGTAAAACTTCCCACCTTAATATATAAACCTTGAGCTTTTGCTTCTTGAATTTTTGGCGGAATCGGTGGCTTTTTCCAAATTTGAGGCCAACCAGAAAAAATCCAAGAAAAAACCAACAAAAAAATCAGTAGGAATTGGCCTATTTTTAAAAATTTAGTTACCCTAGCTCTTGACATAAATTCTTGGTTTGCTATTATTATAGTAGATTCACCTGGATGGGTGCTCGCACCGGTTCAGGTGAATTTTTTATTTTGAAATAGATTTTTCCTTTTTATTTCCGGCCAACTGACTATTTTTTCTATTATAATATTTTCTTTAATCAAATTGTAGAATTGTAAATCTTTGCCGCTATACTTCCATAAAATAGCTCCGGCTGCCATATCAGCAATATTCACTAAAAAATTCTGTCGGCTATCAACGTGCCTAATTTGATATTTCACATTTTTATTAATTTTTGATTTAAGAAATTGATTAAATCTCTCCTCATCAACTTTTCTATGAAAATGTCTGTCTAAAACCAGATTAATTTTTTTAACTTTATACCAAAGATTAATTTCATTGATTAACTCGGCAACTAATATACCAAAATTTTCTGGTGTATCAGCTATTTTTCTTCCTTTTTTCTCAATTATTAAAGCAAAAATTTTAAGGTTTGCCGAAACTAATCCTGAAAGGAATTGCCGTTTAGTGTTTTGTCCGGCATAATAAAATTTTATCTCCTGAACTTTTATCTTTCTTTGACGCAGAGAGGTTCGAATTCTACTAAAAATATTCTCTGCTTCTTTTATTTTTTCCACGCCCACTCCACAAATCACTATGAATTTATCCTTCGGGTCTGGTAGAGTGCCGGATTCATCAATAAAAATTGTTAGCATACAATTTTTAATTTATTAAATTTTCTGTAGAATCGGTGGCTTTTTCCAAATTTGAGGCCAACCAGAAAAAATCCAAGAAAAAACCAACAAAAACACAATGAAAGTTTTTAAAAATTTATTAAAATTCATATCACGTAATTATTCAATTTTAGCAAATTTTCACCCTTAAACCAATCAACCTAATTGGCTTTTTGTTTTCCAAAAAGAATTTCAAAAGGAGTTTTTTTGATTCCTTTTTTAAAATTTCAAAATCCTTTGATGACTCTTTTAAAGTTTTTGATTTTGTATGAGTTTCAAATCCTTTGTATCGACAAATTACAGTAATAGTTCTGAAAGAAAAATTGTTTTCGATTAATTCATCATAAATTTCCTTTATTAATTTTTCAAAAGTTCCAAAAATTAATCTCGGATTTCTCGTATCCCTTTCAAAGGTAATTTGTCTTCCTATTGATTTTATAACTTCTTCTGAGCTCACAGGTTCTTCATCAATTCCTCTTGCCCTTTCCCAAATTCTTTCCCCTACTTTCCCAAACATCTTTTTTAATTTCTCTTTTGAAAGTTTTTTCAACTCAAAAATTTTATTAATCCCAATTTTCCTTAACTTTTCTGCTGTCTTTGGCCCAATCCCTGGCAAATCATCGACATCCAAAGGATCTAAAAATTTTTCAACCTCTTCAGGTCTTACAACCCTTAATCCATTTGGTTTTGCCTTTTCTGTCGCCAATTTTGCGATTGTTTTATTCGGTCCGATCCCAACAGTGCAAGTCAACTTTTCTTTCTCAAAAATTTCTTTCTTTAATTTTCTCCCAAGATTTTCTGCTTCTTTCCAGTTTTTACAAAAACTGATGTCCAAATAAGCTTCGTCTAAAGAAACAATTTCATAAACTGAAGAGTATTTTTTCACAATTTCCATTATCTCATCTGAAACTTTCTCATAAAGTTCGATATTCACAGGCAAAAAAATCGCATTTGGGCAAAGCTGATATGCTTTTGAAATTGGCATTCCAGATTTGATTCCGTATTTACGGGCTTCGTAATTTGCTGTAGATACCACTCCCCTTCCCCTTCCTCCTTTTGGATCTGCCCCAACCACAACCGGCTTTCCTTTAAATTGCGGATTTTCTCTTTCCTCACTGGGCAAAAAAATAATCCATATCTAAATGTAAAATTATTCTTTGCATATTTTGCCAATTAAATAATTTGGTTTTGCGCCGACGATTTTAACTTTTACGAATTCGCCCAAATTTCCTTCTTTCAAAATTACTGCTTTGTAAGAGGGCAATCTTGCCAAAAAGGTTTTTCCTCTTTTCTCTGTGATTAAAGCCTGAAACTCTTTCCCTAAATATTTTTTTGATTTTTCTTTCGAAATTTCTTGCCAAATTTTTGTTAAAATCCTAGATCTTTCTTTTTTAATTCTATCTGGAAAATCTTTAAGTTTTGCGGCGACGGTTCCTTCCCTTTTTGAATATCTAAAAATGTGTAAAATTTCTGGTTTTATTTTCTTGATTACCGAAACCGTCTCTTTAAAATCCTCTTCAGTTTCTGTTGGAAAGCCAACAATGATGTCGGTGGCTAAAAGTGAATTTTTGAATTTTCTTTTGAATCTTGAGGCCATTTCTAAAAATTCTTCAACTTTGTAGCCTCTGTTCATTGCCTTCAAAACATTGTTTGATCCAGATTCAAGGGGCAAGTGCAAAAATTTATAAAATTTTTCATTTTCTAAAATTTTCAAGATCTTTCCAAAAATTCTTTTTGCGAATTTTGGGTTCATCATTCCGAGCCTTACCCTAAAATCTCCTTCAGTTTTTGAAATTTCTTTTAAAAGCTCTGGCAACAAAAACTTTCCTTTGTCTAATCCATAAATTGCAAGGTCTTGAGAGGTCAATTGAATTTCTTTTGCACCAGATTGAAGTGCTATTTTTATGTTTTCTAAAACTTCTTCTTTATTAAAACTTCTCAATTTTCCCTTTGCCAATCTTGTGGCGCAGTAAGAACAGAAAGATAAGCAACCTTCTGAAATTGGAATAATTGCAACAGCGGTTTCTTTGGGAATGGCAAAGCATCTCAATTTTGCTTTGTCTATTGGTTTTTGTTTTAATGATTTTGCTTTTTCTGGACGCTTAGCGTCCTTCCCAGAACGCTTAGCGTTCCCACCTTTCAAAACTTTTTTGACTATTTTTGGCAAATCCAAAATGTTGGTTGGCCCTATCATTCCATCAGCAATTTTTTGACAAACCTTTGGAGAAATCAACGGTAAGCATCCAGCAAAAATTAATTTCTTTCTTTTTTTCTTCAACTCAATCGCTCTCTTTATTATTTTTCTTTCTGTCTTTTCAACAACTCCGCAAGTATTTAAAACAACAAAATCAGCCTCTTTTTCTGAGGCCTCTTTAAATCCATTTTCAATCAAAATTTTCCTTATTAATTCAGAATCGGCTTTATTGAATTTGCAACCAAAAGTTTCAAGATAAAATTTTGCCATTTGCTAATATCTGAAGTTGTATCGGATTTTCTTGAAAGTATTTGCTAATTGGATTTTTAATTCCGAATGTCCCTTACCTCCTTTCAAAAACTCTTCCCGACGCTGAGCGTCGCGTTTGTCTAAATAACATTCGTAATAAATAAGTTTTAAAGGACGACGATTTTTTGTTGCACTTACAAAACCTTTTTTGTGTTTTTCAAGCCGCTTTCTCAAATCGGGTGCAGAACCAATATACAGCTTTCCATCTTTCTCACTATAGAGAATATAAACGTAATACATAAAAAATGTGTGGTGGGGACGCTTAGCGTGCCGAACACCACGCTTAGCCTTGGTGGGACGCTTAGCGTCCCAATCATCACGCTTAGCGTGGTGCCCCCGAGAGGATTCGAACCTCTGACCTTCTCCTTAAAAGGGAGCTGCTCTACCAAACTGAGCTACGGGGGCTTAGTCGCCTGCGCGCGGCTTCGCCGTGCTCGGCTCCCCAAGGGAAAACCAAGGTTTTCCCCTCTGGCGCTCGGTTTTCTTCGCTTTTGCTACGAAAACCTCGCTGTACCCCTTTCCTAAAGGAAAATTATTACTTATTGCCTTGGCTCGCTTCGCTCCCCATAGGGGAGAGACTAAAAGTTCCGGGGAGGAGATTCACTCCTCCATGGCGTTCGGTCATCGCGGAAAACGCGATCGACCTCACTGTCACCCCTCTTCCTAAAAGTTCAATTTGCAATCTACAATCTGCAATTTGCAATTACAAGCCTTCATCTTTTAACTTTTCTAAAAGTTCTCTCTGTTTTTTGGTTAATTTCTTTGGAGTTTTAACTATTAGTTGTACGTACAAATTTCCTCTTCCTGTTCCCCTAAAATGGGGAATTCCTTTTCCAGAGATTCTTAAAATTTTTCCAGATTCTGTTCCTGGAGGAATCCTTAACAAAATTTTTTTACCTTCTAAAGTTTCAATTTCAATTTCGTCTCCTAAAGCTGCTTGCGAAAAAGAAATTGGGACTTGAGTGTAAAGATCATCTCCTTTTCTTTCAAAAATTGGATGGGGTCTAACTATTATTCTCACCAACAAATCCCCAGATTTTCCCCCTTTCCTTCCAGCATCTCCTTTTCCTTCAAACTTAATTACTTGTCCAGTGTCAACTCCTGCAGGAATTCTAATTGTTACTTCTTCCTCTCCCATTATTCTTCCCTCTCCATTACAAACATTACAAGGTTTTTCAGGTCGATAACCCTCGCCACCACATTCTGGACAAATTGTCGATCTTGTAAAAGTTCCAAAGAAAGTTCTTCTCACTTCTTGAACATAACCTGTTCCTCTACAAGAGAAACACTCGATTATTTTGGTTCCAGGTTCTGCTCCAGTTCCTTCACACCTTGGGCACTTTATGAATTTTCTAATCCTAATTTTCTTTTCAAAATCTTGAAGGGTAAGCTCTAAAGGAATTTCAATTTCAACTTCAATGTCCTTTCCTCTTTTTAAATCTCTCTTTCTCCTCCTTTGAGCACCAAACCCAAACATTTCTTCTATCATCTCTGTCAAATCTCCAAAATCAAATTCCTCAAAATCAAAATCCGGCCTCCCCCAAAACCATTGATACTCAAATCCAGGCCCTGGGGCTGTCTCTTCAAATACTCTCCCGTACATATCGTATTGCCTTCTCTTTTCAGGATCTGACAAAACTCTATAGGCTTCGTTTATTTCTTTAAATTTTTCAGGATCTCCTCCTTTGTCTGGGTGGTATTTATGAGCCAATCTATAGTAAGCCTTTTTAATTTCTTCTTGAGAGGCATTCCTTGGAACCCCCAAAATTTTGTAATAATCTTTCATTTCGTTCATGTTTTTTCTTTATATTCTCCTTCCTCTGGACCTCCTTTCCCCTTATACATTTCCATCCCAATTTTTTGAATCACCTGAGAAAGCTCTTGCATTTTGTTTTTAATCTCATCTATATTATCACCTTCTTTCACTTTTTTCAACTCTTCGATTTTATCCTGAACTTCTTTTTTCAAGCTTTCGGAAATTTTATCTCCGCTCTCCCTCAATGTTTTTTCAGCAATGTAGATTAAATTGTCTGCTTGGTTTTTTGTCTCTGCAAGTTCTCTCTTTTTTCTATCCTCCTCTGCGTACATTTCAGCTTCCCTTTTCATTCTCTCAATTTCCTCTTTCGAAAGGCCGATCGATCCTTCGATTCTTATAGATCTTGACTTTCCAGTTGCCTTATCTTTTGCAGTTACTGTTAAAATTCCGTTGGCGTCGACATCGAAAGTAACTTCAATTTGAGGAACTCCTCTTGGGGCTGGCGGAATTCCATCTAAAATGAATCTTCCAAGAGATCTGTTATCCGCTGCCATCGGCCTTTCTCCTTGCAAAACATGAATTTCGACTGAAGTTTGATTGTCAGCAGCTGTTGTGAAAATTTGAGTCTTTGAAGTTGGGATTGTTGTGTTCTTTGGAATCATTATTGTATTAATTCCTCCTAAGGTTTCGATTCCAAGAGAAAGTGGTAAAACATCCAAGAGCAAAATCGATTTGATTTCTCCCTCTGGCGCCCTCCCCTCTTCCTTTGCCTTCAAAATTTCAGCCTCAATCGCTGCTCCCATTGCAACTACTTCTTCAGGGTTTATTGATTTGTTTGGTTCTTTTCCAAAAAAGTCCCTCACTGCCTCTCTAACTTGAGGAATCAAAGTGGTCCCACCAACCAAAATTACTTCGTCAATATCTCTCACTGTTAATTTCGCTTCTTCCAATGTCTTTTTCACTCTTTCAATCGATCTCTCAACTAAATCCCTAGTCATTTGGTTAAATTGAGCTCTCGTTAATTTATAAAGCAAATGCTTTGGTCCTTCTGCAGTTGCAGTAATAAAGGGCAAATTAATTTCTGTTTCTACCATTGAAGAAAGCTCAATTTTTGCTTTTTCTGCCGCTTCTTTTATCCTCTGCAAAGCCAAGGGATCTTTCCTCAAATCAATTCCCTCTTCTTTCTTGAAATTCTCAATTATCCAATCCATTATTCTTTGATCGAAATCCTCACCTCCCAAGTGGGCTTCTCCACCAGTTGCCAAAACCTCAACAGTATCTGGAGCAACATCCAAAATTGTCACATCGAAGGTTCCCCCGCCAAAATCGTAAACCAAAATTCTTTGCCTTCCCTTTTTCCCAAATCCATAAGCTAAAGCCGCTGCTGTTGGTTCATTAATTATTCTGTAAACTTTGAATCCTGCGATTTCTCCTGCTGCTTTTGTTGCTTTTCTCTGAGAATCGTCAAAGTTTGCGGGGCAAGTAATCACTGCGGAATCAACTTTCTCTCCCAATTTTTCTTCAGCATCCAATTTTAACTTTTGCAAAATCATTGCCGAAATTTCTATTGGAGTGTACCATTTATCTCCCATTTTGATTTCAACTCCACCATCTGACCTTCTTCTCGTTTCATAAGGCAATCTCTTTAACTCTTTTTGAACTTCAGGATCGTCCCATCTCCTTCCAATGAATCTTTTCACTGCAAAAATCGTATTCTTTGGATTTGTAATCCTTTGTCTTTGAGCCAAAATCCCAACCAATCTTTCACCAGTTTTTGAAATAGCAACAACAGAGGGAATCAAAATTGATCCCTCCCTCGATTCAATACACTTTGGTTCACCATTGATAATGGTGGCCATCTTTGAAATAGATGTGCCCAAATCAATTCCTAATGCTTTGGCCATATTATGCTTCTTTTGTTTTGACCTTTATTTTAATTTTCTTTTTCTCTTCTTTTGGTTTTGCCTTCGGAATCGTAACTTTCAAAATTCCATTCTCATACTCTGCCTCAGCCTTTTCTCCTATCACTTCAGTTGGTAATAAAACCTCTCTCTTGAAATATCTCTCTCCCATTTCTCTTTTGTAATATCCCTTTCCTTTCTCTTCTTTCACTTCTCTTCCTTTTGCAGATACGCTTAAAATATTATCTTTTACCTCCACCTCGATGTTTTCAGGATCAACCCCTGGCAATTCAACTTCAGCAACTACTTTATCATCTTTTTCGTAAATGTCCATCCTCGGAGTCCTTATTCTTGGGAGCCTAAACTCCCATTCCTCTGGCCAAAATTCCTCAAACCACCTCTCAATATCCCAAAATGGTCTCCAAGGAATTATTGGCATATTTTTAAAAGTTATTTTATTTTGCGACCTTTACCTTTGCTGGTCTCAAAACTCTTCCATTAATTTTATAACCCTTTTGAACTTCTTCAACTATAGTTCCGGTTTCGAATTGATCAGTATCAACTTCTCCAACTACCTCATGATAAGCTGGATTGAATTTTTCACCTACGCTTTTTATTTCTTCTACTCCTTTTTTCCTTAAAAAATCCAGAATTTGCTGTTTAATCTGCAATAACCCTTTCACGTTTTCGTTTTCCTTCAAATCATTTGGAATTTTTTTCTCTGCAATGTCAAAATTATCCAAAATTGGCAAAAATTCCAAAATCAATCCCTCCTGAGCAATCTTTATAAAACTTCCAATCCTTTCCATTTCTTCCTTTTTATAATTTATCAAATCAGCCCTCGCCCTTTGCCATCCTGCCAAATATTCATTTTTCAATTTTTCAGTTTCATCCAGTTTTTTCTTTAACTCCTCAATTTCTTTTTTTAATTCTTCCTCTGACATAATTTTTCAAAATATCTCTTCACTGACTTTATCAATCCGACGTTTTTATTATAATCCATTCTTTTTGGACCACAAAGCGCAAAAATTCCATCGCAATTTAAAATTCTAAGCCTTGAAACAATCAAAGTAAAATCTTTTCCTTTCTTAAATGGATTTTCTTTTCCAATGTAAATTTTAATGTTGGAATTCAATCTTAAATCTCCAATTTCTCTTTCAAGCTCTTCCAAAAAATCTAAAAATTTGAAAACACATCCTTTATCCAAAAACTCTGGCTCTTTTAAAACCTCTTCCCACCCTTCTTTAAAGATCATTCTTTCTTTTTCTAAGTAGCCCAAAATCAAAGATCTTGATATCTGGGCGAGATTTCTCACTAAAATTTGCAAAAGTTTCAACTCTTCATTAATCTCTTTACCTATCAGTTTTTCTATTTCAAAAATTTTCTCTTCCAAAAAATTATCAACAAAATAACGATAAGCTTTATCTGTCGGAATCCTTCCTGCTGAAATGTGGGGCTTTTCCAAAAATCCTTGTCTTGTAAGCTTTTGAAATTCAAGTCTGATTGTTGGCGGGGAAATCTTTAATTTGTGTCTTTTCTCGAAAAGCTCAGAGGAAATCGGCCTTGCCAATTTAATGTAATCTTCGATCAATCTCTTTAAAATTTCCTCTTGTCTTTGGGTAAGCATATTCCATTTTAACAAATTAAAATTATCAGTCAAGAGTTTTGAGTGATAATCTTTATTCTCACTTTTACTTTTGATAGAATAAAACAATTTCATGGAAAATCAGATTTCAGTTATAATCCCTTGCTATAACGAGGAAAAAATTATTTATCGGAATGCAATCAGGGTTTTTAATTATTTGAAAGAAAGGTTTAAAAATTTTGAAATAATCGTGGTTAACGATGGAAGCAACGATAGAACGATTGAGGAATTGAGAAAATTAGAAAATTTTATCAAAATTAAAGTTATCAATAATAAGAAAAATCAGGGAAAGGGAAAGGCTGTGAGGGATGGAATTTTAAGGAGCAATTGCGATGTTATAATGTTTGTCGATGCAGATTTGCCAGTGAGAGTTGAAGAAATAGAAAGATTTTTGGCTGAAATCAAAAAAGGATACGATATTGTAATTGCTTCTAGATTTTTACCCGGAGCAAAATTGATAATTCCAGCAAAGTGGTATCGAAAGATAGCAGAAAGAATTTTTATGTTTTTGAGGATGATAATCCTTAACACTTTCGAAATAAAAGATACTCAATGCGGATTCAAAATGTTCAAAGGAGAGGTTGCAAAGAAAATTTTTTCAAAAAGCAAAATAAATGGATTTGCCTTTGAATCAGAGATAATTTTTCTTGCAAAGAAAATTGGCTACAAAATAAAAGAGCTTCCAGTTTTGCTCCAAAATCCACAAGAAAGCCATGTAAAAATTTTTAAAGATCCATTCCAAATGTTTTTTGATTTAATAAAAATAAGAATCTACGATTTTTTGAAAAAATATTAAATTAAAAAACTCCAAAGCTACAATTTCTCTTTTTCAATTCCTCAATTATCGACGAAATAGCAACAACTGTCTGATAACGTGAGCATTTTTTTCCGTGGCATCCATCGTGGAAAAGCAAAATAGAATTTTCCTTAACTTTTTTCAAAACCATTTTTTCAATTAATTTAGCTGGAATTTGAAGCCAATCGTAAGAATTAACATCCCATAGGATAATTTTGTAACCTTTCTCTTTTAAAAAATTTTTCAACCAAGGCTGCAAGATTCCCCATGGTGGCCTGAATAATTTTGTTTTGACATTCGTTACTTTATAAATTATTTCTTCTGTTTTTTCTATTTCTCCTTTTAATAATCCGCTCAAAGAAAGAAAAAAAGAATGAGAAAAAGTGTGATTGCCAATTTTGTGCCCCTCTTTTACAATCCTTTTTGCGATTTCCGGATAACTTTCAACGCATTTTCCGCAAACAAAAAAGGTTGCTTTAACATCGAATTTTTTCAAAACATCCAAAATTTGCGAAGTAAAGACTGATGGGCCATCATCAAAGGTTAGAAAAATTTTCATTTTATGGTTTTCCATGATAAAATAATTCAATGAGTAAAAAACTTTTGAATTTTCTTTATTTATCGATTATTTTAATTTTATCCATTTTCTTCAGGTTTTGGAAATTGAACAAAATTCCTCCGGGTCTTTATCCAGATGTTGCAATAAACGGAAATGAGGCATTTTTTTCTTTAAAAAACAAAGATTTTAAAGTTTTTTATCCAGAAAATTATGGGAGGGAAGGATTGATGATGTGGTTGATTGCCCTTTCTTTTAAAATTTTTGGGGTTTCGGTTCTTTCAATTAGAATAGTTGCTGCAACAATCGGAGTTTTAACAGTTTTGGGATTGTACCTTTTAACTAAAGAGTTATTTCGCCAATCTACAATTTACAATTTGCAATTTGCAATCAAGATAGCTCTTTTTTCGAGTTTCTTTTTAGCAGTCTCTTTTTGGCACACAAATCTTTCTCGAATTGGATTTAGGGCAATTTTGTTGCCCTTTGTTTTAGTTTTTTCTTTTTATTTTCTCTTAAAAAGCTATAGAAAAAAATCGATTTTTGACTCAATTTTAGCTGGAATATTTTTTGGTTTAGGTTTTTACACTTATACTTCTTTTAGAATGGCGGTTTTAATTTTGCCTTTTGCCTTTGTTCCTTTTTGGTTTCTGTATAAAAGAGGAGGGTTCCAAAAGAGATTCCTACTTCTTACTTCCTTCTTCTTGCTTTCAACTTTTTTTGTCGCCCTACCCATTGGAATTTATTTTTTAAAAAATCCTCAAGATTTCATTTCGAGAGCGACGCCTGTTTCAATTTTTACCGCAGAAAATCCGGCAAAAGAGTTTTTAAAATCTTTAATTTTGCACCTTGGAATGTTCAATTTTTACGGAGATCCAAACTGGAGGCACAATTTTTCAAGAAAACCAATGCTATTTTGGCCAGTTGGAATTTTGTTTTTAATCGGGATTATTGTTTCAATTAATGAACTGATAAAATTTCGAAAACATAAAAATTTATCTTTGGTTATTGGTTATTGGTTATTGGTTATTTGGTTTCTAATAATGCTTTTGCCAGGAATTTTAACCAGGGAAGGTATCCCCCACTCTCTAAGAGTAATTGGAGTAATTCCACCAGTTTTTATTTTCTCTGGCTTTGGCGCTTTTTGGGTTTATCAAATTTTAGAGAAAAGGATAAAAAACAAAACAGTTTTTTATGCTTTGATTTTTCTTTTTTTGTTGCTTGTTTTGATTTTTGAATTCAATAAATACTTCTCTATCTGGGCAAAAAGACCTGAAGTAAAGAGTGAGTTTACAAGAGAGTATTTGGAAATGGGAGAATATTTGAATTCGTTACCAGAAGATTACGAAAAGTACGTAATTGTGAATCGAAGCGGAGTTCCTGTCTCTTGGGCAAGTAATATTCCAATGCCAGCTCAAACAATAATGTTTTTGGAAATTTCAAAATATGGAGAAATAAAAAGCAAATATTTGTTGCCAAAGGATATTGAAAGAATTAAAATAGAAAAAAGAGGAGTAATTTTGCTTCTAATTTGCGATCCAGATTTAATTGAAAAGTTAAAAATTCTTTTTCCAGAAGGTAAAATTAAAGAAACAAAGGATTTTTGCGCCTATGAGGTTGAAAAATAAAAAATTGCTAGTTTTTTCTTTTTTACTTTTAGTTTTCATTTTGGCACTTTTTAGTTCTCTTTCAGATTCTGCAACTAGCGATGAACCTCCTCATATTGTTGCTGGCTATACTTATTTAAAATTCCATGACATGAGATTGAACCCTGAACATCCTCCTCTGGTAAAAGATTTGGCAGCTTTTCCTCTTTTGTTTTTAAAATTAAAATTTCCTGAATCAGATTTTGATTGGCAACAACCCGACGGTCCTTATTGGTGGCACCAATTCAATTTAGGAGGAAAATTTTTATACCAATCTGGAAACAATCCTGACAAAATTTTGTTTTTCGCTCGCTTCCCAATGATTTTGCTTTTAATAGTTTGCGGATTTTTCATTTTTAAATTTGCTAGAGATTTTTTTGGAGAAAAGGTTGCAATTTTGGCATTGTTTTTGCTTTCTTTTTCTCCAACTTTTTTAGCTCATGGAAGGTTTGTCACCACTGATGTTGGCGCTGCTTTTGGAGTAGTTTTGGCAAATTTATATTTTCTAAAAGCATTGAAAAATCCAACTCGAAAAAACATAATTTTAGCAGGACTTGCTTTGGGAATTTCTCAACTTTTAAAATTTTCTTTGATTTTGTTAGTTCCTTTTTTTGTCCTTTTAACCTTAATTTGGATTTTAGTTTTTAAAGAATGGAAGAATCCGTTGATGGTTTTAATTTCTTCTTTGGTTTTGTGGATTTTGGTCGTTTGGTTAGTTTATGGAATCCAAATTTACAATTATCCTCCAGAAAGGCAATTAAGAGATACAAAAATTACTTTGGAATCTTTCTCTGGAGGTCCTTCTTCGATAAAAGAAACTTGCCTTTCGCCAACATCTATTCAAAAGATAAAGAGGTGCCCTGCAGAAATTGTAATTTGGGCTTCGAACAAACCAATAATTAGACCTTTAGCACATTATGGTTTAGGGCTTTTGATGATTTTTCAGAGAGCATCTGGAGGACATACAACTTACTTTCTGGGCGAAGTTTCGGCTTCTGGGTGGAAAATTTATTTCCCATTTGTTTATCTAATTAAAGAACCTTTGGCATTCCACATTTTGTGGATTTTGGCTCTTTCTTATTTTGCTTTAAAAATTAAAGAGCCTTTTTGGAAAAGACCAATCATTCGTCTGAAAAACTTCGTCAAAGAACACTTTGTTGAATTTTCAATGACTCTTTGGCTTTTGATCTATTGGGCAACCTCAATTAAATCGAATTTAAACATCGGAGTCAGACATTTGCTTCCTGCTTTTCCTTTCGCAATAATTTTGACTGCAAAAGGCATTATTTTTTGGCTTGAAAACACAAAATATAAAAAATTATCCTATTCTCTTTTGACTGTTTTGCTTTTGTGGCAGGCAATTTCAGTTTTAAAAATTTATCCTCACTTTCTAGCATACGCAAACGAAATCGTTGGAGGACCTGACAAGGTTTATCTCTATACTGTCGATTCGAATTTAGATTGGGGACAGGATTTAAAAAGATTAAAGAAATGGGTTGAGGAAAATAAAATTGGAAAAATTTATCTTGATTATTTTGGAGGTGGGAACCCAAAATATTATTTGGGCCAAAAATACGAAAGTTGGTGGGGACAAAGAGATCCAAAAGAACTTCCAAAAGGATCTTATTTGGCAGTTTCTGCTACAGCATTGCAGGGAGGAAAAGGATTGCCTGGAAAAGGATTCGATCAACCCACTGGATACTATCTTTGGCTTGAAAAATACAAACCAATCGCAAAAATTGGCTACTCAATTTTTGTCTTTCACATTGAATAGTTATTTTTTGTATTTTGGGTAGGCAAAATTTCCAAATCTCAAATCGATGTATTCTAAATCTCCAATTTTTTCTTTTGGGATTGCATTTTCTAAAGCAACTTTAAGTTTTGTTATCTGCCAATCAATATCTTTTTGTGGATCGATGAAAATTTCAAAGCCCTGAGAGGTTTTAAAATGCAAATTATCTTCTGAAATTATTGAAACTTTTTCAATTCCAAATTCTATTTTTTTGGATATCTCCAAAATTTTTTCCAAAATTTCTTTTTCAATTACTCTATCTCCCGGTTTAATTTCGCTCTCAAAATTTTCTCTTTCAATCTTTAAGATTCCTTCGCCTCCCCCCCTTTCAAACACAATTCCTTCTTTATCTATTAAATAGCAATCTTCTCTTTGACAAAAGGCTGCAACTTCTTTTCTTTCTGTGATTTTAAATATCAAGGTTGCGGGAAATTTTCTTTTGATTTCTACAGAGGAAATTTGAGGAAAGTTTTTCAAAATTTCATTTTTTATTGGATCAAGCTTTATTAAAAGAATATTTTTTGACTCTATTTTACCTTCTAAAAATTTTTTAAAATCTTCTTTTTGAATTCTTTCTTCGCCCAAAACCTCGATTTCTTTTAATTTAAAAATGCTTGAAAAGAAAATAGCGAAAGAAATACCGGCCAAAATTAAAATCAAAAAAATTGAAATCCAAAAGATTGGTTTTTTAAAAAATGGTTTTTTCTTTTTTATCCTCAATCTTTTTCTCATCATAGCCCTCTTTTTTTCTTTCTGAGTTTTTCTATCAAATAACAAAGCCAATATTTCTTTGAAATCGGAAAATCTTGGGTTTTAACATATTCTTTTTTCTCTCCTCCAAATCCCATTTTAAATAAAGTTAAGCCTGCCCAGGGATGTTTGGGATTTGGAATTTGAGATTTGGAATTTTTTAACGGAGCAATTCCCCAAAAATTAAATTTTTCACATCCTCTATTTTTTGCCTCTTTTATTGCTTCCCAAATCATTAAATAAGAAACTGGAATTTTTGGATATTTTTGAGAAGAAGCGCCGTGATGATAAAAACCGATGTTTTGCCAAAAGACAAAAACTCCTCCAGAAACCACTTCGCCTTTATACTTTCCCAGAATTATTAAAATTTGTTTGTCGTCTTTAAATGCTAAAAATTCATTTTTCAAATAATCGAAAGAAAAGGGAACGAAGCGATGCCTCTTTGCAGTTTCTTGATAAATTTTGGCAAATTCTTCTAAATCCTCAATTTTTTCGCTTTTTAAAATCTCAATATCTTTATTTTTAAAAGCTTGCCTTATTAAATACCTTGTCGTCTTTCTCATTCCTTTTAAAATTTCATCTTCTGATTTTGAAATGTCCAATTCCCAAGTTAATTCAGGATGAATGTGAATTGGAGCTTCCCTAAATCCCAATTCTTTAAAAATTCTTTCATTTTCCTCATTTTTCTCCAAAATCGGGGCAATCCTAATAAAATCGCATTTCTCCTTCCTTGCTAACTCTTTCAATTCCTCTAACAAAAATTTCAAAGTTTGGGATTTGGGATTTGGAATTTGGAATTTCATTATTGGTCCATGCGGCACAAACAAAAAAGTTCCCCTCTTTGCCGAAATTTTAATAACCAAGGCAACACCTAATAAGTTTGGAATTTGGAATTTGGAATTTGGAATTTCGTAGATTCCGAGTCTCCAAATTCTATTTCCCATCATTTTGTTAAACTCTCCCCAATTAAAAGATTGCAAAAAAGTTTTTTCTTTGCATTTTTCCAAAAATTCTTCCCAAATTTTTTTATCTTTTATTTCTTTGATCTCCATAAACTAAATTCAAAAATTCCTTTGGCAATCTTCCCTCTAATAAAATGATATCATTTTCTCCATTGAATTGTTTTATTCTCTCATAAATTTCCCTTGCATTTTCCAAAAAAATTGCTTTTTCTTTTGCTCCTTCTTTTATTTCTTTGAATCTATCTTTTGTCACGATTATTGCCAAATCACAGACCTCGGCAATCTTTTTTCCAATTTTTTTGTGAATTTCTTTTGAGGCAGAACCCAATTCAATCAAACAAGGCATAACGATTGCTCTTTTTCCAGGCCAAATTTTTAAATATTCTAAATGGGAAATCACTGAATCTGGATTTGCTGAATAAGTAGCATCAACTATGTTTAAGCCATCTTTTGTTTTTATTAATTTTACTCCGCTTTGTTCTTGTCTAATTTTTTTTGCCGCCTTTGAAATTTCTTTCAAACTCATTCCCAATTCTTTTGCGCAACAAATTGCTAGCAAAAGATTTTGGATGTTTTGAGCTCCTATTAAATTTAAATTAAAATCTGCAATTTCCCCATCTTTTGTAAAAACTTGAAAAAACAAAACTTCTTTTTTAACCTTAATATTTCCTCCCCACAAATCGAATTCCTTTTTTGAAATTCCAACGATTTTCTTTTTAATTTTTGTCTCTTGATAAATTTTTCTCAAAATTTCATTTTCTCCATTAAAGATAACTAAACCATCTTCAGGTAAGCTCTCAATCAATTCCTTTCCCCCTTCAGCTGAAATTAAATTCTCCATCGAGCCAAAAGTTGCCAAATGTTGTTCATTGACTCCTGTTATTATTCCAATTTTTGGCTTTGCAATATTACAAAGCAATTTTATCCCTCCCCTATTGTAGGCTCCCATTTCAACAACAAAAATTTTGTGATTCTCTTTCAAATCCTCGAGGATGCATTTTGAAATTCCAACTTCTGAATTTTGATGCTCTTTTGTTTTCAAAACTTTTCCTGGAAATTTCTCTTCTAAAATCGTTGCTAAAAATTCCTTTGTTGAGGTTTTACCGTAAGATCCACAAATTCCAATTACTAAGAGATCTTTGAATTTTTCTCTTTTTTTCTTTGCCTTTTGAATTACAAAACTTCTCAAAAGAAAGGCCAATGGTTGAAAAATTAAAACGATTCCAGAAAAGATTGCCGGGCTAAAAATGTCGAAAATCAAAAGCCAAAGGACTAAAGATTTTTCGCTTTTAAAAAAAGTTAAAGGGTAAAAAAAAGTAAAAAGAAAACAGAGAGAAGATAAAAAAATAATTTTTGGAGTGAAAATCGGTTTTAAAATTTGCTTTTTTGAAAGATCGTAGAGAAATTTCAAAAACTCAAGAAAATACAAAAATAAAATTGGCCAAAAGAGCAAGGGTGAAATGAAAACGAAAAGCAAAAGTAAAACGATTTTTAAGAGAAAAACTTTATTTAGAAAAATTCTTTTTCCTTTTTCTGTTCGAAAATGATCAACAAAGCGCCCGATATGGTATTCTTTTAATTGCCAAAGATAAAGCCAAAATAAAATCGATTTTATTTGACGGAAAAACCAAAACGTTAAGAGAAAATAGGACAAATTCATTTTAGGTTTGAAATTAAAACTTCAGCCAATTTTTCTGGATCTTCCAAATGGGGGGAATGACCGATCTTTGGCAAAATTTCAAGTTTTGAATTCTTTATTTTTTCTTTGAACAAAAAGGCGTATTTTAGGGGTAAAATTTTATCTTTTTCGCCCCAGAGAATGAGAGTTTCATTTTGAATTTTTGGAAGGTCTAATAAAAGATCTTCTTTTATGATTTCTTTCATTGTCTCTCTCATTACTCCTTTTGCTTTTGAATAATCTTTTATTCTCGCCATTTGATAGAAGAAATTGCGAACTGTTTCTTTAAATCTCGAAAAAGGTTTTTTTGAAAAAACGGCATTGCCAATTTTCGCCAATTGGAAAGTTATTCTCTCTTTTAATCCCCATTCTTGTTTTATTCCGGCTGAGTTTATCAAAACTAACTTTTTTACTCTTTCTGGATAAGAAATAGAAAATCTAATAGCAATTCTTCCCCCAAACGAATGTCCCAAAAGAAAAAATTCTTTTAAATTTAGTTTTTCAGTAAATTCTTTTAACCAATCGACAAAATCGTTTAAATTCCAGGGTTTTTCTGGCAATTTTGTTTTCCCAAAACCTGGAAAATCTGGACAAATTACTTCAAATTTTATTCCCAAAATCTCAATCATTTTTCTCCAAGAATCTGAAGAACCTCCCCAACCATGTAAAATCAATAAGTTTTCACCCTTCCCTCCAATTTTGTAATTAGTTTCAATACCCTTGATCAAAATTTTTTCCTCTTTCATCTTTTAATTTCTTCAAAAGGTAAGTAAGGATGCAAAACTTCGGGTATTTTTATAGAGCCATCTTTTTGCTGGTGGTTTTCTATCAATGGTATTAAAATCCTTGGAACGGCGATTGCTGTTTGATTTAAAGAATGGGCGAATTTCAATTTTCCAGTGCTTCTTTCTCGATACCGAATGTTTAGCCTCCTGGTTTGAAAGTCAAGCAAATAAGAATCTGAATGAGTTTCTCTGTATTTTTGTTGGGAAGGAACCCAGGCTTCAATGTCATACCTTTTAACTTGACCTGGAGCTAAATCTCCAGTGCAGCAATTGACCACTCTATAAGGAATTTTCAGAGCTTGCATCATTTCTTCTGAATTTTTCAAAAGTTGCTCATGCCAAAAAATTGATTCTCTTTCATCGTTTTTGCAAATTATAACTTGTTCAGTTTGCCAAAATTCGTGGACTCTAAAAATTCCTTTGACATCCTTTCCATAACTTCCAACTTCTGTCCTAAAGGCGCAGGAAATTCCTGCCATTTTTATCGGCAAATCTTTCTCATCTAAAATTTCGTTGGCAAAATAAGCCATTAAAGGAACTTCAGTAGTTCCTGCCAAATAAAGGTCTTTATCAACTTTGTAGGCATCCTTTTCTCCAAAGGGAAACATTCCGGTTCCAGTCATAGCGAATTCTCTTACTAAGATTGTGGGCCTAAAGATTTTAAACCCTTTATTTATCAAAAATTCTAAAGACCACTTCAAAAGAGCTAATTCTAGTAAAACTGCTTCATTTTTGATCACGTAGCCCCTGAATCCCCCGATCTTTGCTCCCCTTTCTAAATCGAGCAAATCCAAATTTTTCATTAAAGTAATATAATCCTTTGGTTGAAAATCAAACTTTGGAATTTCTCCCCATTCTTTGACAACCAGATTATCTCTATCGGATTCTCCAACCGGAACATCCTTTGCTACAGGCATCGGAACAAGAAGCATCAATCTATCAAATTCTTTTTCGATTTTTTTTAACTTTGCCTTCAGTCTTTCTTCTTTTCTATCCAATTTTTTCATTTCCTCAATTTTCATTTTCTTTTCTTTCTCACTCAATTTTAGAATTTCTTTTGAGGCTTTATTTTTTTCTGCTCTAATTATCTCAACTTGGTGCTTTATTTTTCGCCTCTCTTTATCAAGTTCTAAAAGAAAATCAACATCTAAGTCGATCTTTTTTTGTTTACAAGTTTTCTTTATTAAATCTGGATTTTCTCGGATGAATTTAATATCGAGCATGATTTACTTTGGCCTCATCGTTGGAAATAAAATTACTTCTCTTAAAGATGAAGAATTTGTCAAAATCATTACCAACCTATCTACTCCCATTCCAAAACCTGCTGCAGGCGGCATGCCATATTCTAAAGCTTCCAAGAAATCCTCATCGTAAGGATGGGCTTCGCCGTATCCTTCTTTCAAAAGCCTTTGTTGTTCTTCAAACCTTCTCCTTTGTTCTAGAGGATCGTTCAATTCTGAAAAAGCATTGACTAATTCAGTGCCAGCTGCAATTAATTGGAAATTGGCTAACCTCTTTGGGTTTTTATCCAATGCCTTTGCTAAAGTTTGAAATCCCAAAGGATAATGAATTACAAAAGTTGGTTGCCAAATTTTTGGCCTAATAATTTTTTTAAAAATCTCGTCAGCAATTTCAAACTTCGGTGCTTTCTCTTCGATTTCTAAACCCATTTCTTTTGCTTTTTTAAAAAGCGCATCCCTGTTTATCATGTCATAATCTAATTTCACTTCTTTTCTAAAAAGAGTATCGAATTCAACTCTTGGCCACGGAGTTTTGAAATCAATCTCTTTTCCCTGATATTCAATTTTTGTCTTTTTAAAGATTCTTTTAACAACGGATGAAATCATTCTCTCTGTGAGTTTCATCATATCTTTATAATCTGCAAAAGCCCAGTAAAATTCGAGAGAGGTGAAATCTGGATTGTGAAATTTATCGATTCCTTCATTTCTAAAGCATTTTCCAATTTCAAAAACCTTTTCAAAACCGCCAACTAAAAGCCTCTTTAGATAAAGTTCAGGGGCAATTCTCAAATACAAATCTAAATCCAGAGCATTCAAATGAGTTTTAAACGGTTTTGCCCTTGCCCCTCCATAGATCGGTTGCAAAATTGGCGTTTCAACTTCTAAAAACCCTTCGCTCTCTAAAAACTTTCTGATTTCAGAAATAATTTTCGACCTTAAAATAAATTTTTCTTTAACTTCCGGGTTGAAAATTAAATCCAAATATCTTTTCCTGTATCTTTCTTCAATATCTTTTAATCCGTGCCATTTTTCTGGCAGAGGTCTCAAACTTTTTGCCAAAATTTTAAAATCTGAAATTTCAAGAGTTTTTTCTCCTGTTTTTGTTTTCATTAAATTTCCCCTAACCTCTACAAAGTCTCCGATATCAAAATTTTCAAGGAAAAATTCGTAGGCAGATTCTCCAACTTTATTTCTCCTTATTAAAATTTGAATTTTTCCGGTTCCGTCTTCAATGTGAAAGAAAGTTAAACCCCCATGAGTTCTCAGAGATCTTATTCTTCCAACCAAAAAAATTTCCTCCTTCTTTTTGGATAATTTATTAAAATTATCAATTGCCTCTGAAATTTTATGAGTCCTTTTTGCTCTTAGAGGATAAGGGTTAATGAGTGCTTTTTTGATTCTTTCCAATTTTTCCTCCCTGGCTTTTCTCAATTCTTCTGCCTGAGCCATAATTTTATTTTAGTAGAAAAAAACACAGGTTTCAAATAAAAAAGAGGGGGAATTTTACTTTTCTTCAAAGATCTAATCAGCGTTCGTACAAAGGCGCATTCATTTGCGTATATTATTGCCCTCTCTAGTTATTTTTGAGAAAAATACCAATTCAACACTTCTTTTGCAACTGGAACGACAACTTGGCTTAGCCTTCCTTTTACATCTTCTAGCATAATTGTCAGAACAATTTTTGGATCTTCATAAGGTGCGAAAACCGAAATCCAAATAGTGTAACAATCTTCACAACCTTTTCTTGGAACTTGAGCAGTTCCGGTTTTGGCAGCAACTGCTACTGGAAGATCGCTTAAGGCAACGGCGGAAGCATGTGGTGAATTTTGTCCTGTCACTGCCCATCTCATTCCTTCTTTGACGATTTGGAGATTTTTTTGATCTATTTGAATTTCTTTTTCATTTTCAGGCTGAATAGTTTCTACTACGTTCTTCTCTTCGTCAACAATTTCTTTAACAAACCTTGGTTTTAACAATTTTCCTCCGTTTGCAATTGCTGCATAAGCTCTTGCAACTTGCAAAGGAGTAGCCAAAATGTAGCCTTGACCAATTGACATATTGTAAGTGTCTCCATCCCACCAGCTCTCTCCAAATTTTTCTTTTTTCCATTGGGGATCTCCGATTAAACCGGTTGCAAAAGATGGAATTGGAAAATCTGAATCTACTGATTTTCCAAATCCAAAAATTTCCAAGTATTTTTTAATTTTACTAGGTCCCAAACCTTCCTGATCTTTGTATCCTCCTCCGATTGTGTAAAAGAAAACGTTGCAAGATTCGGCAATTGCCTTTCTAATATCTGTTGGACCATGAACCGTCCAATCTCCAAATTGGTAGATGATTTCTGGGTTGTACCTGTGAGGGATTTCAATTTTTCCTTGGCAATCTATTTTTTTGTTTGGTGAGATTATTTTTTCTTGTAAAGCCGCTAAAGCAATAAATGGCTTTACTGTAGAACCAAAAAGATATTGGCCAGAGGTGGCCCTGTTCAAAAGAGGATTTCTTGGATCTTTTTGTAACTTTTCCCATTCTTCTTTTGAGATTCCTCTTGAGAACAAATTGTTATCGAAAGATGGCAAAGAAACCAAAGCTAACACTCCTCCTGTTTTTGGATCGATTGCAACTGCCGCCCCTCCTTTTGCTCCAACTTCATTTATCTTTTTCTCCATTTCTTCTTTGATTTTCTTTTGCAAATCAAAATCCAACCATAAAACCAAACTCTTTCCAGGTTTTGGCAATTCTACAATTTTTTGAGACAGAATCCTTCCCTTGGCATCCCTTTCTATTAAAATCTTCCCCGGACTTTCTCTTAGAACCTGATCGTAAGATTTTTCAATTCCTTCTTTTCCCTCAAGGTCTGCTTTCCCTAAATAGCCGATTAAGTGAGAAATGGTTTCGCCATCTAGGTATTCTCTTTGAATGTTTTTTTCGATTTCAAAACCTGAAAGTTCTTCAATTTTTGTCTCAAGGACAATCAATGTTTGATGGTCGAGGTTTTCGGCAATTTTTATTTCCTCATCTTGAGAATTTATTTTTTCTTTTAATTTTTCAAGATCAATTTTTAAAATCGAAGAAACTTCTTTTAAAATTTTTTCTTTCTCTCTTTCTTCCTTTGGTAGTTTGCTTTTTTTTAAAATAAGGTCAAAAGTTGGTTTATTAAAAACTAATTGCTTAAAATTTTGGTCATAAATTACGCCCCTTTCTGCCTTTATTTTTGAAATTAAGAATTTGTTCGCATCTGATTTTATTTGGAGTTCCTTTGCCTGAAGAATTTGCAATTGAAAAGTTCGAAAATAAAGGAAAAATAGGACAAAAATTAGGAAAAGAAAAAATCTAAAAATTGTGGTTTGGAAAATCGGAACTTCCAGTTTTTTCTCAGAAATTCCCATTTCTTCCTCTTTTTTCTTTGCCAATTTGTCCAATAAAACTTCCTCAGGTTCAATTTCAAAATTATATTTTGACATATTTTTTAATCAAAAATTGGTTAAAGAAAAAAATTAGAATCGAGATAAAGGTGAAAAAATAGAAGGGTTTTTCAGAAAAAAGGTCCAAAAGAAAACCAGTGAAAATTGCCAAAAAAAGAGAAAAATCTTTAGGTAAAAAAAGGAGAGAAAGGAAAAGGAAAAAAAGAGGAAGGTTGAATGAAAAAGAAGAGGTGGTTTGGAGAAAGATTAAAATGAAGATTAAAAAGGAAAAGAAAATTTTTCTTTTCATTAAAAATTTAAAATCACAAAAAGATAATCTAGATTTTTTAAATCAAAGTATGGCTTTAGCTTTGCTTCTTTGAAACCAGAAACGTCGGAATCTTTTATTTCTTCAATTTCTCCAACCAAAACTCCTCTTGGAAAGTTTCCTCCCAGGGGAGAGGTAAAAACTTTATCTCCAATAAAAACCTTCTTTTCTTTTGGAATCAATTCAATTTTTGCTTCAAAATCGCCCTGACCTTTCGCCAAGGCTGCCACTTTCTCTTCTCCAATTTCGACATCGAACGAAAAATCTTTAAAGGTGAAAACCTTGACCTTTGAAAAATTTGGATAAACTTTCATTACTTTCCCGATTAAAACTTTATCTGGCAAAATTACAACCTTTCCCTCTTCTATTCCATCTTCGCTCCCTTTATCTATCAAAAAAATATCTTCAGAAACATCTTTCCCTAAAAATCTCACCATTTTTAATTTGAATTCTTTTTCAAGACCCAAAGAGAGAGCCTTTCTTAAAGCTTGATTTTCTTTCTCCAGTTCTTTCAAATTTTCTTTTTCAACAATTAGTTTTTTAATTTCTGACTTTAGAGCTTCGTTTTCTTCTTTTAAATTTTTAGCTTTGGCAATTGCTTCAAAAAAGACTAAAATACTTCTTTGAATTTTTAGAAAAAATCTTTGAATGGGAGAAAAAATAAAATAGGCAAAATTTTTGAGCTGATCTCTCAACAGGTAAAATAAAATTAAAAATAAAACAGAAAGAAAGCAAATCAAAATCGCCTTTTTTGAAAGAATTCTTTTCATTTAGTAAATTATACCAAAAATAAAAAATGCCAAAAATTGGCATCTTTTCCAATTAGCGGGGGCTACCTACTTTCCCCGGGGGGATCCCCGAGTATCATCGGCCTTGGGGTATTTCACTTCCGAGTTCGGGATGGGATCGGGTGGGTCAACCCCAGTATAGCCCCCATTAACTGGAAAAGATGGATTTTAATTGCTAGTCAAGAGCCAATTTGCCAATTAGTAGCGCTCCCCTCAACCCATTGCTGGGCTTTCAGGTGCGCCCTATCAAGGTCGTAGTCTCCGACCTGGCTCAAGGGGACCTAATCTTGGGGTGGGCTTCGAGCTTAGATGCTTTCAGCTCTTATCCCTTCCCGACGTGGTTACTGGGCTGTGTGGCTGGCGCCACAACCCATACGCCAGAGGTCGGTTGACCCAGGTCCTCTCGTACTGTGGGCCACTCCCCTCAAGTCCCCAAACGCCCGCGGTAGATAGGGACCGTACTGTCTCACGACGTACTGAACCCAACTCACGAGTCTCTTTAATGGGCGAACAGCCCAACCCTTGGGAGCTTCTCCACCCCCAGGATGAGACGAGCCGACATCGCTTCCCCATTTTGGGTAAGGACTATGCCTTCATCCCCCCAGAACATGTTCTGGGGGGAGGCCACCTCTTTTGCCTGCCAGCCTTTTGGCAGGCCCCTCGGGAAAATTCCCGAGAAGTCTCTACAGGATCTAACCTGGCAACTTATAGGACATTAAAGGGTGCAAATATGGTTTGATGGTTTTTATAAACTTTTCTGTCGATTCTTTTAAAATTCTGATTCTGTAGTATTTTTTTTCCTTATTCATTCTTGCTCTAATCCCCATCAATCTCAGAGCATGTAACAACCTTCTTTGACTCTTCCAATCGAATTGCTGGGAATTCAAATAAATACTTCCTTTGCTTTTGCTTCCATCATCCATGAACCAAACCGCCAAAGCCAGAGGATCCAAAGTGAAATTTTTTGGAATTACTTTTTTTCCTTCCTTGTAGAAGTTTTGATAAATCTCTTCGATTTCTGGATGCTCTCTTGTTTGAAACCTTATCACTTCTCTTTTCTCATCCATCTTTCTTATCCTGGGAGGACTCTTGCAAATGTCTTTCAGAATCTCGTATTTCCATTGACAGTATTCTTTAGCCTTCACAGAATGCTGAATTTCCAAGAAAGCAAATTTCCTTCCTTCAACCTTTCTTAAATGTCCGTCTCCCAAAACAGAACCTAAAATTACTGATCTTTGTTGCCAGGTTAGATTTCCCACGGCGTTGTTCATTAAAGAGAGTATAGCAAAGATTCTCTCTTTAATGAAGTTTCGCCGTTTTTGGTGGCTTTTTTACCCAGAGGTTACCCTCCAGGGCACCCCGAAACTTGAGGTGCCGAACAGGGCCGTAGATGTGGACTCGCGGGCCCTACCAGTCTGTTATCCCCGGCGTAACTTTTGGCCGGTGATCTTCCCCCTTCCTACGAAGGAGGGTCGGTTCACTAGGGCCGGGTTTCCCCTCTGCTCGGGGCGTCCCCCTCGCAGTCAGGCCGGCTTATGCCCTTACACTTTTAGGGCGATTTCCATCCGCCCCAAGCCGACCTTATGCGCGCCCTCGTTACTTTTTAGAGGGCAGATGCCCCATCTAAACTGCCTCAGTGGCACTGTTCCCACCTTGGCTTGGTTTTTGCCCTAAGCCAAGGATGAGTTAGAACCTTAGCCCCCAGTGGCGGGTGTTCCATTGGCGGCTCCAGCAGGCCCGGAGACCTGCCTTCACAGCCTCCCCGCTACGCTATGCACCAGGAACCAAAGTTCAATGCCACCTAGCAGTAAAGCTGCCGGGGTCTTTCCGTCTAGCCGCGGGCAGGGCGCATCTTCACGCCCACTGTATTTTCACCGGGCAGCTGGGGGAGACAGTTCCCAAGTCGTGAAGCCTTTCATGCAGGCCGGAACTTACCCGACAAGGGATTACGCTACCTTCGGACGGTCAGAGTTACCGCCGACGCTTACCCGTGGCTTGAGCCGGTGAACCCCCAGAAAAATCCAGGGATCCCCAGCCGTAACACACGGGCGCTGGTCAGGCCTCAGCCCCTATACATCAGCTTTCGCTTTTTAGCAGGGACCTGTGTTTTTGTTAAACAGTCGCCTGGGAAACTTTCGCTGCGCCCCGCCAGAATATGTTCTGGCGGGGAACCCATCTCCCGAAGTTACGGGTAGCTTTTTTGCCTAGTTCCTTCCCCAGCTTTCACCCGTTGGCCTTGGTATACTCTACCAGCCCACCTGTGTCGGTTTGCGGTACGGTTACCTAGGAGTTATCCCTACGGGTTTTTCTAGGAAGAGGATTCATCGGGAACCCCGGAAAAATCCGGCTGAGGGAAAGCCGATTATCCCTCCCGACTACTCCTCTTCGTCACCCTTCAGAACCCCTAGGTAGGGTGGGAATATTAACCCACTGCCCATCGGGTACGGGTTTCCCCTTCCCCTTAGGACCGCCTAACCCGTGGCCGATCATCGTTGCCACGGAAACCTTGGGCTTTCGGCCCCTGGGGCTTTCACCCAGGTTGCGGTTACTCATGCCAACATCCGCACTCGCCACCAGTCCACTAAGCCTCACGGCTTAGCTTCAGCCCGGTGGCGACGCTCCCCTACCTCCCGCCAGTACATAATACTGGCGGGACCCCGTCTTCGGTGGAGGGCTTAAGCCCCGCTAAATCTTCGGCGCAGGGTCCCTCAGCTGGTAAGCTGTTACGCACTTTTTAAAGGATAGCTGCTTCTAAGCTCACCTCCCAGCTATCTAAGGAACCCCACTTCCTTAGATTGCACTTAGCCCTCACTTAGGGACCTTAGACAGGGGTCTGGGTTGTTCCCCTCTCGACCTAGGACCTTATCGCCCTAAGTCTGACTGCCAGGATATAAAGTGGATGGCATTCGGAGTTTGGTAGGAATACCTGGTAAAAACCACGGTATTCCTTCCAGTGCTCTACCGCCATCCACCAACTCCTGACGCTATGCCCAAACATATTTCGGGGAGAACCAGCTATTCCCGAGCTAGTTTAGCCTTTCACTCCTTGCCCCAACTCGTCCCAGGGTATTGCACGACCCACGGGTTCGGGCCTCCAGGGAGGTTTCCCTCCCCTTCACCCTGGCCGGGGCAAGCTCGCTCGGCTTCGGGTCTCTCACCCTCCCCTAGCGGGCTATTCACCCTCGCTTTCACTCCGCCTTCCCCCGCTTAGCGGGGTTAGACTTGGGGAGAATGAGAACTCGTTGGCTCCTGCTCCAATAGGTACCCTCTCAGGAGTTATCCTCCCTTGAGGTCTTTGTGAGTGGGTGGTTTCAGGTTCTATTTCACCCCCCTCACCGGGGTACTTTTCACCTTTCCCTCACGGTACTAGTTCACTATCGGTGTGCGGGAGATATTTAGCCTTGGGAGGTAGTCCTCCCTGCTTCCCACGAGGTTATCTTTTCTCGTGGTACTCGGGGTCAAAGACCCGGGAGTCCTCTCCCTTTCGCCTACGGGGCTTTCACCCTCTATGGCGGCCCGTTCCAGGGTCCTTCGGCTAGAGAGAGGATTTTTAACTCCCTGAGGGTTTTCCCCTCCGTCTTTGCCCCGCGACCCCAGAGGAGATATCTCCTCTGGTTTGGGCTCCTCCCCTTTCGCTCGCCGCTACTCAGGGAATGCCTATTTGGTTTCTTTTCCTCCGGGTACTGAGATGTTTCACTTCCCCGGGTCTCGCCTCCCGCCAGAAGATTTTCTGGCAGGATGAGTGGGGTTTTCCCATCCAGGTTTCCCCATTCGGGAATCCCGGGATCACAGGTTGCTACGCACCTCCCCCGGGCTTATCGCAGCTACGCCACGCCCTTCATCGCTCCCCGCACCCTAGGCATCCTCCACCCACCCATAAAAGGCTCTTGACTAGCAACCAAAACCCACCTTTTCCTTCTTACTTCCTTATTCACTTTTAATGTTCTTCCATCAATCAAACAACCGCCTTGGAGGCGGTTGTTTGAAATTCTCAAAAATTCAAACATTCAACCGCCTCCTTTCAATCGATTCATAACTATTTCTTCCATCACTTTCAAATTAGCAAAACAAAGGAATTTGTCAAGTTTATTTTTCTGAGAGTTTTTTCCTAATTTCTTCAATAAATTTTGCGGCAGCATCCTTCCCCCCCAACCCAAAGGCCAACCCCAAAGCTAGAGAAATCGTTCCAATCAATCCAAAAATCAATGCATTAACAATTTGTGGAGTAACCCCAAGCTGAAGCAAAATTGCCAAAACTGCAAAAACATAAATTGCTCCTTTCACCAAAGTTCCAAAAAAACCTCCATAACCCAGTTCCATTTTCTTTACCGAAGCTCTGATTATCTTTTCCAAAATGTCGGCAACTATTATAGCAACCACAAAAATTGCTACCGCGACTATCAAATTCGGCAACCACAAAACTATTCTTTTCAAAAATTCAGCAAACTGTGTCAATCCTAAAATTTCAACTGCTATAAATAGAAAAACAATTACTAAAATCCATTTGAAAATTTCACCAATGAATTGCGAAGCGGTAACTTTGATCTCTGCTCTTTCGAGTGCTTCTTTCCATCCAGTTCTTTCAAAAAATCTATCTAATTTTAATTTTTTTAAGATTTCAGTTATCAATTTTCCAATCAACAAAGCAATAAGCCAACCAGCTATAAAGACAATAAAAGCTCCGATCAATCTAGGTAAAAAAAGTAAAAATCCTTGCCAAGCACCCTGAAGTGCTTCTAGAGTGATTGTTGCCCAATTTTGAACCATGAAATAAATTTTATTTTCTCGACCTTTCTCCTTTTGGACCGGAAGGGATTTGAACCCTTGACCTCCCGCTTGCAAAGCGGGCGCTCTTCCACTGAGCTACCGGCCCTTTCCCTCAATAGGGGGAACCGAGGTTTCCCCTCGATTGCGCTCCGCTCACACCTCCGCTATCGCTTCGGGACTTCGCTCCGTTCTCCATAGAGGAGACACTAAAAGTTTCCCCCTCCATGGCGTTCGGTCATCGCGTAAAACGCGATTGACCTCACTGTCACCCCTCTTCCTTAAAAGATGAAATTTATCACTTGACCACTCGATTGCTCGAACACTTATTTCACTTCCTTGTGGGTTGTATGCTTTTTACAAAATTTACAATATTTTTTCAATTCTAGCTTTTTCTTTCCTCCCTTTTTTGACTTTCTCTTGTAATAGTTTATTCTTTTGCACTCTGAACACTGAAGTTTTATCAATTGTGGTTTTTTCTTTGGCATGAGCCAGAGGTGGGAATTGAACCCACGACCTTTCCCTTACCAAGGGAACGTTCTACCACTGAACTACTCTGGCTTGGGTGGGGCAGGATTTGCACCTGCGAAGGCATTGCTGCCGTCTGGTTTACAGCCAGACCCCTTTGCCTACTCGGGAACCCACCCATGTCGCTCCGCTCTCCATGGCGGCCGATCATCTTAAAAAGATCGATCGGCCTGTCACCCTTCTTCCTAGAAATCAATTTGCCATTTGCAATTTGGAATTTTTTGTTGCGGGGGCTGGATTTGCACCAGCGATCTCCAGCTTATGGGGCTGGCGAGGTACTACTCCTCTACCCCGCTATTTCCCTCAATAGGGGGAACCGAGGTTTCCCCTCGATTGCGCTCCGCACTCATCCTCTTTCTGTTCGCTAGGTATTCTACCAAATTTCAAAGAGCTTGTAAATCTCTTAATGCTTTCTCATAAACTTTCAAAACCCTCCTTGTCTCTTCTTCAGTTAACCTATAGCTTGGATCTTCTACAATATCGTCTCTAACTTTTCTAATCTCTTTTAATTCCTTCAGATTTGATATCACTTCTTCAGTTATTTTTTCAAGCTTTTCGTTAAGATCTTTACCTTCATATCCAATTTCCTCCAAAACCTTATTTAAAAGCTCGTCAGCCTCCAACACTGCTAGTTTCAAATCAGCTTCGATTTTACTCTCCAATCTCTTCTCAATTTTTCTCCAGGCAGGTGAAAATTTTTTAGCGTAAAAGGGTTTGTATGTCAAAAATTCTTTTAAATCGATCAAAATTGCCCTTTTTAGCCAAGAAGTTTTAATAAGAGCCCAAACGGTATATCCAAAAAATGAGAAACCAAAGAATAAAAAGGTATATTTCAAAAACAAAAGCCAACCTCTAAACTCTGGATAAAGCAAAAAAGAAATTATTTCATTTGTTATTTCTTGATAATTCATAAATTTTTGCAACTTCAAAAATTTTATCTTCTTCGAATGGTTTCCCAATAATTTGGAGACCTACTGGCAAATTATTCACTTTTGAAACTGGAATTGAAATTGCTGGAAGTCCTGCCAAATTCGCAGAAACAGTGAAAATGTCTGAAAGATACATTTTTAGGGGATCTTCAATTTTTTCACCAAGTTTAAAAGGAAGGGTTGGGCTTGTTGGAGTAAAAATCAGATCGACTTTCTCAAATGCCTTTTCAAAATCCTTTATTATTAAACTCCTAACCTTTGCCGCTCTCAAATAATAGGCTTCATAATAACCAACTGAAAGTGAAAATGTTCCCAACATTATTCTCCTCCTCACCTCTTTCCCAAATCCCTTTCCCCTACTTTTAAAATAAACTTCTAACAAATTGCTCGCCGCTTTCTGCTCACTGCTCACTGTATACCCGTATTTTATTCCATCGTACCTTGCTAAATTTGCGCTAGCTTCAGAGGGTGCGATGATACAATAACAAGCTAGTGCATAGGGAGTATGAGGTAAGGAAATTTCTAAAATTTTAGCCCCATTTTCTTCATATTTTTTTATTGCCTCCTCGATTTTTTCTTTAACTTCTGTTTCTATTCCCTCTACAAAATATTCCTTGGGAATTCCGATTTTTAAATTTTTTATTTCTAATTTTTCAAAACTTACTTTGCTTTCAACACTTGTTGAATCCATTTCGTCTTTTCCCCTAATTACATCGAAAACAATTTTGCAATCAATTACATTCTTTGTCATTGGCCCGATTTGATCTAAAGAAGAGGCAAAGGCAATCAAGCCATATCTTGAAACTGTACCATAAGTTGGCTTTAGTCCAACTATCCCGCAAAAAGAAGCAGGTTGTCTAACAGATCCTCCAGTATCAGACCCTAAAGAAAAAACGCAAAAGTTTGCTGCGACCGCTGCTGCAGATCCTCCCGAAGATCCTCCTGGAACTCTTTCTAGATCTAAAGGATTTTTTGTTGGAAAAAATGCAGAATTTTCAGTCGAGCTTCCCATTGCAAATTCATCCAAATTAGTCTTTCCCAAAATTATCGCCCCAGCTTCCTTCAGCTTTTTGACGACGGTTGCATCGTAAGGTGCTACATAATTTTCTAAAATTTTTGAACCCGCAGTGCATTTCACTCCTTCAACTAAAATGTTATCTTTTATTGCGCAAGGAACCCCAGCCAAAGCCGGCAAATTTCGCTTTAAAAAAATCATTTCATCGATCTCTTTTGCTTTCTGCAAGGCCAAGTCTGGACATAAAGTTAAAAAAGCTCCGATTTTTTTATCTTCTCTTTCAATTTTTTCCAAATAAGCTCTGGTCAATTCCGCTGCAGAGAATTCTTTTTTAATCAAACCCTCCTTTACCCTTTCTATTGTGAAATTTTCCAATTTCATAAGACTTTTTTGACCTTCAAGTATCCTTCTTTCCTTTCAGGCATTAATTCAATCAATTTTTTTATTTCTTCAATAGCCTTTTTAAATTCGATGTCCTCTCTGAGGACGTTTTTTATTTTTAAAGGATGGAAAATGGGTTCTGCCTTGGAAACATCAACTTCCTTTAGTTTTTCAATATACTCTAAAATTTTTGAAAGATCTTTCTGATACTTTTCGATTTCTTTTTCTGATAAATCCAAACGGGCGAGTTTAGCAATGTGTTTTACTTTTTCTTTTGGTATCATACTATTTTGGAGGTTCCAATTCTGTTGTTTCGACTAAAACTTCTCTTAATTCATCGAGATTTTCAAGAACTATTCCTGCCCCCCTTACCACTGCAGTCATTGGGTCATCGACTATTTTGGTTGGAATTTTTGTTTCTTTTTGGATTAAAGCATCTAAACCTTTGAGCAAAGCCCCTCCCCCAGAAAGATAAATCCCATTGACCATAATATCAGCAATCAATTCGGGAGGAGTTTCATCTAAGGTTGCTTTTATTTCATTGAGAATTTGCCTTATCGATTTTTCCATTGCCTTTCTTATTTCTTCATCAGAAATTAAAATTTCCTCTGGAAGTCCGGTAACTAAATTCCTCCCCCTAATTGGAAATTCTTTTTTTTCCTTTAAAGGATAGGCAGAACCTATTGCAATTTTAACTGTCTCTGCCATCCTTTCTCCGATTAGCAAATTATATTCTTCTTGAACATACCTTATGATATCCTCGTTTAACCTATCTCCGGCAATCCTTAAACTTTTTCCTAAAACTATTCCTCCCAAAGAAATTACAGCAACTTCAGTGGTGCCCCCTCCAATGTCAACTATAAAATTTCCGACTGGTTCTTGAACTGGCAACCTTGCACCGATCGCCGCAGCCATAGGTTCTTCAATCAAATAAACCTCCCTAGCCCCAGCAGATTTTGCTGCATCCAAAACTGCTTTTTTTTCAACTTCGGTTACTCCCCAGGGTATTCCAATTATCACTCGAGGACCAACAAATTTTTTCTTCCTTGCCTTTTCGATAAAATATTTTAGCATCTGTTCTGTTGTCTCAAAATCAGAAATTACTCCAGATCTTAAAGGTCTCACTGCAACAATGTGGGAAGGGGTTCTTCCAACCATTTTCTTTGCTTCAATTCCAACTGCCAAAATCTGCCCAGTTTTTTGATTGATTGCAACTACAGAAGGCTCTTGAATGACAATTCCCCTTCCCTTAACATAAACTTCAGTGTTTGCCGTCCCCAAATCGATTGCAATATCTTCGGATAAAAATTTTAAAATCTTATTGAGCATAGAATTTTTTTATGAAATCTTTTAACCTTGAAATTTTTATAAACTTTATTTTGGAAGTTTTTCTTTCTTTAATTTCTAGACAGTTTTTACTTAATGTCTTTTCAGAAATGAGTGCCCTTAAAGGAATTCCAATCAAGTCGCAATCGACAAATTTTTCACCAGGACTTTTCTCCCTGTCATCGTATAAAACCTCAATTTTTCCTTTTATTAATTCATTATAAACCTTTTCCGCAGTTTCTTTAATCTTTTTCGCTTTTCCGACATAAATTAAATGAACCTGAAAGGGAGAAATTTCTTTTGGCCAGATTATTCCCTTTTGATCGTGAAAAATTTCAACGACCGCTCCCATTAACCTTCCCAGTCCGATTCCATAGCATCCCATTTGGACGAATTTTTCCTTACCGTCTTTATCTAAAAAAGTAAGCTTAAAAGCTCTTGAAAATTTTTCGCCGAGCTTAAAAATGTTTCCAACCTCGATTGACCTCTTTTTTTCAAAAGATTCTCCTTGGCAATTGGGACATTTTTTTATTTTACCTTTTATTTCCTTGTTTATTGCCTGATTACAATTTTTGCAAACAAAAATTGTGTCCTCTCCAGCAGGACATTCTGTTTGAAACTCATGGGAAAATTTTGAGAAAGTGCCACCAGAAGCTAAAGTCAAATAGGTTTTTTCTTTTATTTCAACCCTCTCAAAAATTCTAAAATATGCTTTTATGACTTTTTGATAATATCTTTCCAAATCTTCTTTTGTCGCATGGAAAGAATAAAGGTCTTTCATTAAAAATTCTCTTGCCCTCAAAAGCCCTGATTTTACCCTCTTTTCGTTCCTGAATTTTTCTTGAATTTGAAAAAGATAAATGGGTAAATCTCTATAACTTTTAATAAATTTTTTTGCCAAGGGAGTGATTATTTCTTCGTGAGTTGGCCCTAATCCAAATTCTCTTTTTCCTGCCTTTAATCTAAAAATTTCTTCCATTTCTCTCCATCTCCCAGTAATTTCCCAGTTCTCTTTTGGATGCAAAGCTGGCATTAAAACTTCTTGACCTCCGATTTTTTCCATTTCCTCTCTGATAATCTTTTCAATTTTTTTTAAAACCCTAAAACCAAGGGGTAAAAAAGTGAAAATTCCGGCCGAAACTTTATCGATAAAACCTGCTCTAATTAAAAGTTTGGCGTTAGCAAAGGTCTCTTTTTTAGGAAATTCCCTTTGAGTTTTTAAAAATAAAATTGATTGCCTCATTGACTTAAAATTTTGCTAATGTCTCTAATTGTAACTAAAATTGCCAAAATTACTAAAATTCCGAAAAAGAAGGCAGTAATCTTTTTTTCAGTCTCGGGTGAGATTGCTTTTTTTCTTATCCCTTCTATCGTTAAAAATAAAAGCTTTCCTCCGTCCAGAGCCGGAATTGGTAAAATGTTAAAAATTGCCAAATGAACTGAAATTATTGCTAAGAGGTGAAAAAAATAAATTATTCCTAATTTTGAACTCTGGTACATAATGTTGAAAATTCCGACAGGACCTGTCAATTCAAACTGGGGGGAAATTCCCAAAAAAGCATTTTTTATTGCCAAAAGGTAACCCTCAATTATTGCCAATGTTAAAATCCCTGTCATTTTCATCCCTTCCAAAATCGACTTTAATAGAGGATACTTTTTAATATCGATTCTTGACAATCCAATTCCAATTGGCCCTTCACCTTCTGGAGGATTAACTCTCGGAATAATTTCTACATCAAAAATCTCCTTTCCCCTTTCTATTTTTAAAATAACTCTTTCTCCTTTATGCTTTTGGATTAGTTCTTGAAGATCATTCACTTTTTCGATTTTGTATCTTTCATTTTGAAACTTAAATTCTCTTATTACATCTCCAGGTTTCAGCCCTGTAATTTGAGCTGGAGAGTTTTTTGCAATTTCGATTATTTGAACTTTTGCGGTATTTGAAAATTCTTCGTCTGAAATCGAAACTGGAATTCCAAATTTAAAAAGAAAAATAAAAATTAAGCAAGCTATCACCCAAAAAGAAATTACCCCAGCTAAGACGATGATGAATCTTTTGAAAAGGGGCAGTTTTGAAAAAATTCCTTCCCCGATTTCTCCTCCCAATTTAACAAACGCACCAAACGGCAAGAGGTTTATTGAATAGAGAGTGTTTCCGATTTTTTTCTCAAAAATCCTAGGAGGATATCCAATCCCAAATTCCTCAACAAAGACTCCGGATTTTTTTGCAGCTAAAAAATGAGAAAATTCGTGCAAAATTGTCAAAAAAATGAGGGAGAAAAAAACTAAAAGAAAGTTAAGCATAATTTATTCTAAAATCTCTTTCTCTTTCCTTTTTGCAATTTCTTCAATCTTTTCATTAAATTCCTCGACCAAATCCTGAAGTTCATCTTTACCTTTGTACTTTTGATCTTCAGAGATTTTCCCTTCCAAAAACGCATCTTGAATTTTATCCCAAGCATCGGTCCTGGCTTCTCTTATTCTTTTTTTTGCCGCTTCTTTCTTTTGAGATAAAATTCTCAACAAATTTTTCTTGAATTCTTCAGTAATGGGGGGTAAATTTATTCTTATTGAATTTTGATCGACTACCGGAGAAACCCCTAAGGCAGATTTTTCGATTGCCTTTACTATTGGCTCTATGTAAGAAGGATCCCAGGGAGAAATCAAAATCTGCCTTGGTTCTGGAATCGAAATTTGACCAAGCTGTCTCAAAAGAAATTTTTGCCCAAAACACTCAACCTGTAAATTCTCGACTAATTCTGGAGAGGCTCTCGAACTCCTGATAGTTTTTATTTCCTCTTCGAATGCTTTAACAGCCTTTTCCATCTCAGGTTTTACCTTTTCGATTATTTTCCTGTAATCTATTTTTTCTTTTTCTTCTTTCATATTTTTAAAAACAAAATTTCAAGTGCCAACCTTTTGTCAACGTTTGAGGTTTTAGTTAGAAAATAGATTTTTTGAATTTCCTTTAAAATTTCTCTTGCCTTTTTGTCAAAGATTCTTTCCTTAAAATGGATTGCTAAAACTTCCAGAATTTCAAAAAGCTCAAGACTTTGAAGAAATTCTTTTACCTTTTGGAACTTAAAGGAAATTTCTCTATTTTCTATTTTTATCAAATCTTTCTCAACCCTTTCAAATTCTTCGAGTTTTTTTTCATCCTCAGAAAGTTCGATCGCCAAACCCGGTCTTCCTTGAGCAAACCTCAATATTCTTTCAATCTTTTTTTCATCAGTTCCTTTTTCTCTCAGAAATTTTTCAATCTTTTCTTTCTCCACCGGAAAAAATTTTATCTTTTGACACCTAGAAACGATTGTTGGAAGTAACAAATTTTCGCTTTCAGAAATTAAAATTATCACTGAATTTCCCTTTGGCTCTTCTAAGGTTTTCAAAAAGCAATTTTGGGCTTCTAAAGTCATCCTATTTGCTGAATCTATTATTGCAACTTTGTATTTTGATCTAAAAGGTTTTAAAGAAATTTTCCAGATTAAATCCCTTATTTGCTCAATAGAAATTTGATTTTTAACTGGCTCTACATAAAAAAAATCTGGATGGTTTTTTAGAGGAGAATTTAAAATCCAAGAGGAAAATTCAAGGGCAATTTTTCTCTTTCCTAATTTCTCTTTTCCGCAAAAAAGAAAGGCATGGGGTATTTTTCCAGATTCCAAAATTTCTCTTAAAAAATTAATTTGTTTTTCATGGCCTAAAATCATCTTTTTGTCATTAAAACTTTTTTGTAAAGATCGAGACTTTCTAAAATTTTTCCAGTTCCTTTTGCAACGCAAAGCATGGGTTCTTCGGCTAAAATAACTGGAATCCCGATTGTTTTTTCTAAAAGTTCTGGAAGGTTTCTTAAAAGAGAACCACCTCCTGTTAAAACTAGGCCTTTCTCCATAATATCTGCCGATAGCTCTGCAGGAGTTTCTCTTAAAGTAATTTTTATTATCTGAATTATTTCTGATAGAACATCAGAAATTGCCTCACAGACTTCGTTCGAAGTAATCTTAATATTTCTCGGAAGCCCAGAAATTAAATCCCTTCCTTTAATTTCTAAATCTAAGGGTTCTTTTTCAAAAATTGCTGTTCCAATTTTAATTTTTATTTCCTCTGCAGTTTGTTCTCCGATTGCTAAATTATACTTTTTCTTTATGTACTCAGAAATTGCCAAATCCATTTTATCACCTCCAACTCTCACTGAATTGCAAGTTACAATTCCTCCTAAAGAAATTACTGCAACTTCGCTAGTTCCCCCTCCAATATCAACGACCATGTTTCCAGAGCAAGATTCGATAGGAATTCCTGCTCCCAAAGCTGCCAAAATTGGTTCTTTAACTAAAAAAACTTCCTTTGCCCCTGCCCCAAGTCCTGCTTCAATCAAAGCCCTTCTTTCAGTGGAGGTTGCTCCTGCCGGAACCCCAATTAAAACTTCTGGTTTTAAAAATGAAAAGGAACCTAGGGTCTTTTTCAAAAAATATCTAATCATTGCCAAGGTCACTCTAAAATCTGCAATTACTCCATCTTTTAATGGTCTATAAATTCTAATTGTCTCAGGTGTTCTTCCTAGCATTTCCTTTGCAGCTTGCCCCACTGCCAAAATTTTGTTTTCAGGAATTGAAACAGCAACGACTGAAGGCTCTCTAAATAAAACTCCCTTTTTTGGAACAAAAACTACCGTATTGCAAGTTCCCAAATCTATTCCTATTTTTCTCACAATCATAATTTCATTTTAAAAAATTCAAAAAATATTTTCAATCTGATAAAATGAGAAAATGAGACCTTGGCAAAGAAAAATCCTTTTTTCTTCTTTCTTATTTTTATTTTTAATATTCGGGCCTTTATTGATTTTTTATTCTCTCGGATATAGGTTCAATTTTGAAAAAAAGAAAATAACTAAAACAGGAGGGATTTTTGTTAAAGCCTTACCGAAAGAAGTTGAAGTTTCAATCGATGGAAAAATAAAAAAGAAAACCGACCCTTTCTTTGGTTCTGTTTTAATAGAAAACCTTTTACCAAAAAAATACAAAGTAAAAGTTGAAAAAGAAGGTTATTTTCCCTGGGAAAAAGAATTGGAGGTTGAGGAAGAAAAAGTTACTGAAATAAAAAATCTAGTTTTATTTCCAAAAGATCTGAATTTTTCTCAAATTTTAAGCGGAATTGATCAATTTTGGATTTCTCCAAACGGAAAGGAGTTAATTTTAAAAGAAAGTGAAAATGAAAAATGGGTTTTGAAAAGCTATCATTTAGAGAAAAAAATAAAATCTTATTTGGTAGGGGAAAACGATTTTCCAAAAGGAGCCGAATTTTTAAAATTGAATTTTGGAGAAGATCAAATCGAAATAGCAGTTAAAATAAAAGATGAAACGAGAGATTTTGTATTGAATTTGAAAAAATCTCCTCAACTAAAGGAAAAAGAGTTGGAAAAAATTCCTGAGAATGCAATTTGCTTTAAAAAAATTGGAGGAGATTTTTATTTTTTTGATAAATCCGGTTATCTATTCAAGGGAGAGGAAAGATTAAATGAAGAGCCATTAAATTTAACTGAAAATTGCCAATTGGAAATTTTCGATAGCTTGATATTTTTAGAAAGCAAAGGAAATCTTTATCTTTTGAAAGAGGGAAAATTTGAAAAAATTTTTGAAAATGTAAGGGGGATTATTATTTCACCCGATTCAAAAAAGATTGCTATTTTTTCAGATTACGAAATTTGGATTTTTGAAAATGGAAAAATAGAATTCTTGAATAGGTTTTCGGAAAAAATCGAAAAACTCTATTGGTTCAACGAAAATTACTTAATTTTCCTCTCTGGAGGGAGAATAAAAATTTCTGAAATTGATAAAAGAGATAAAATCAATGTTTATGAATTGACTGAAATTGGAAAGGAGGATTTTTCTTTCAATCAACAAAACAAAAGAATCTATTTAAAGAAAGGGGATTCAATTTTCGAATCAGACCCTCTCTTGAGATAACTCCTCCAATTTTTCAATTTCTGACTTTAATTTTGACCAGGGGATCTCTTTCTCTCCTGCAATTTTGCAAATTTCAAAAAATTCGCACTTTTGACATTGCCAATTATCTGGCCAATCGACCAATCTAATTGGGACCAAATCTGCTTCAATTTTTTCTTTCAATTTTGAAAACCAATTCAAGATTTTTTCTACTAAGTTTTTGTCGTAATCAAAAACAAATTCAGTAATCTCTTGAGTATCCTTATTCAAGTAAAGTAAAATTCCTTTTTTGACTTTGAAATAATGCAAATAGAGCTGCAATTGATTGACATGGTCTGGAAGGGGAAGTTTTTTCAAATTCATTTTCCCAGAAATGCTTTTTATTTCTAAAACATAAGGAATTCCAGGTTCAACCTTCTCTTTGATTTCAATTCCCAAATCTGAAAATGTGCGATCGGTAAAAGAAACTATGGCATCTGCTCTTCCTGCTACCAATTCTTGAGGAGGAATTTGAATTTCTGTTGCCCTAACTACTCCCAAAGAAAACAAATGCCTCAAAATCCTTTGTTGAATTATTTCCCCTTCTTCAAAAACTCTCAATCTCTCAGGCTCAATTTCTTCTGCCGGTGCCTTTTTGAACCTAAAAAATATCATCCTCGGACATTTCCCAGCTTCGCTAATGAAAAACCTTATTCTATCTTTATCCTTCTTTCTTTTTTCCTTTTCCCTTTCTAAATAGAATTTATCGATTAACTCCTTAAGCATCTTATTAATCCATTTTAACCTTTTTTTAAAAAAAATCAAACTGCGGATCAAATACGGGTTTTTGATACGCTGATTTTTGAGGTAAATAAACTTTGCCCACTAAATACAACTTTTTGGCGCGCAAGCTTTTCGAACTTAATTTCAGCTGATTCTTAAACTTTGTTAAAGTGGAATAATTGAGAACATTTAAGTGATGAATTTCCCAAAAGATGTTTCAAGTGCTGAAACGTTACAGGAGTATTGACAATTTTTTGGCCTTTGTTATTCTTTCTTAGAGGATGGAAAAATGGGATATAAAGTAGGATTGGGAGACCGCGAAGGCGTGAAGCAGATAGAGGAAAAGATAAAGGAGTTGCTTAACCAAGTTCATCCAATTGGGCGAATTGAAATTGTGACGGATTTATTCACTGCAAATCTACTGACCGAGCGGGTTGGAGAACCATGGTCGAAAGTGCTTACATTTAAAGAGCTGGAAATCAGCGATAGGTTCATTGTTTTTCCGCGCCCAGGAGATGATCATGGCCACGGGGGCCTCAGGGGCAATGAAGCTCTCTACCAGAAGATAAGAGGAATCCCTGATCCACATTATGCAGGTGGAGAAGGATATAATGCTGTGAATCTTCTTGACGGCAATATCACATTTTTCCCACCTAATTGTCCTGTTTTGAAAATACGATTGTAAGCACCTTATCTTTGAAGCTGACTCATTAACGTAGAGTCAGCTTTTTTTAATGAGGCTTGTCAAGTTAAATCTCAGCTGAGATTTCCAAAATTTCTAAAGGATTAAAATTGGCTCTTTTAATCGAGAATTTCACTATTTTATAATTTCGAAATTTCGAAATAATGAAATTTTGAAACTGACTTGCTATTGCGACGATCGAAAAATAATGAGTAAAATAAACTTTGCACGCCAAATACTGGTTTTTGGCCCGCAAGCTTTTAGCGCTCAATTTTGCTAATTTCCAAACTCTATTTTCGATATTTGCATATTTGCGCAAATGTGCAAATATCATTTTCTAATTCGTATTGACAATTTCCCGAAATATTCTCTGTTATTCCAATGTTCTTAAGAATATTAGAATGGTTGTTGTGCTTGAAAAACAAAAAATTGTTCCGCCGTGGCGCTCTAATTTACCTCTTTTGCCACTGAGGTGCTCTTCTTGCTCTTTTTAATCCTGGTTTTTTCCTTTCTTTGATCCTTGGGTCTCTTTTTAAAAATCCTGCTTTTTTCAATTTTTTCCTAAATTCTTCTTTAAAAGCAACTAGGGCTCTGGCTAGTCCCAATCTTATTGCTTCTGCTTGGGCTGACAATCCCCCTCCATTAACCAAAGCTAAAACTTTAAATTTGTTTTCAAGTTTTAAAAGTTCAAGGGGAGCCTTTGCAGTTTTTTGCAATTCAAAAAGGGGAAAGTATTTTTCAAGAGGTCTTTCATTAACCAAAAAAGGACCTTCTTTTTCTTTGAAGATTTTAACAATTGCGACAGCTGTTTTTCTTCTTCCAACTCCTTGCCAAAATTTTTCTTCTTTTGTCATGTTTATTCAAATTTTAGCCTTTTTATCATTCTCTTTCTCAATTTATTTTTTGGAAGCATTCCATAAACTGCTTTTTTCAATAAAAACTCTGGTTTTTCTTCAAAAATCCTTTTTATCGGGATTTCTTTTAATCCACCAATATAACCTGAATGGCGATAATATATTTCTTTTTCAAGTTTTTTTCCAGTTAATTTCATTTTGTCAACATTTTTTACAATCACAACATCTCCCATATCTTTCGATGGGTCATAGTTTGGCTTGTGCTTTCCCATCAACAAAATCGCAATTTGGCTTGCTAACCTTCCCAAAACTTTTCCCTTTGCGTCTATGATATGTGTTTCTCTTTTCATTTAACCAATTCAATTACTGCCATTTTCGCACCGTCGGATTTCCTTTGCCCCAATTTTAAAATTCTTGTGTAACCTCCTTTTCTCTCTTTATACCGGGGTCCGATTTCGTCAAAAAGTTTCTTTAACACATCATCGGCAAAAAATCTGGCCAGGTATCTAATGTTTGATAAATTCTTTTCTTTTGCCCTCTCAACAAACTTTTCAGCAAAAGATCTCAATTCTTTTGCTTTTGCTTCGGTTGTTATTATTTTTTCTTTCAAGAAGAGCTCTCTGGCTAAAGATTTCAATAAAGCCTTCCTTTGATCCCTTTTCCTACTTAGTTTTCTTCCTTTGTGCCTTTTCCTCATGTTTTTCAAGGCTTCCTTTCAAAAAAGAAAATTGATTAACCAAAATTTCGCAAGCTTTCAAAAATGCCTCCTCTGGAGAAATCGTTCCGTCGGTTTCAATTTCTAAAAACAATCTATCAAAATCGGTCCTCTCCCCCACTCTCATGTTTTCAGTTTTAATAGCTACTCTTTTTACCGGAGTAAAGATTGCATCAACTGGTATTACTCCAATTTCAAGTTTCTCTTTTCTTTTTCTTTCTCTTGGTAAGTATCCCACTCCTTTTTCAACCAAAATTTCCATTTCAAGCCTTGCATTCTTTGAAGTTAAAGTTGCAATGTGACAATCTGGGTTTACCAATTCCAATTGAGCTGGCAATTCAAAATCTGCTCCTTTCACCTCCTTTTCTCCTTTTACTTTCAAAGTTGCCCTTTGTGGTTCTTCCCCTATCATTTTAAACCTTAATTGCTTCAAATTGAGCATTATCGTTACCACATCTTCTAAAACTCCAGGAATTGTCGAAAATTCATGGGGGACTCCTTTTATTTTCATTTGGGTCACTGCCGCCCCTTCCAAAGAAGAAAGCAAAACTCTCCTTAAAGCATTGCCAATCGTCACTCCGTAACCAGGGTATAGTGCCTCTATCTCAAAAGTGGCTTTATTTTTTTCTTTTTTTATAATTTTTGGTTTTTGTGGTAATGGAATCATCTTGAATAGAACTCAAACACTGCAGAAACTTCAACTGGTGGTGCTACTTCTTCAACCTTTGGCTCTGAAATTACTTTACCTTCCAATTTCTCAGGGTCTAAAGATAACCAACTTGGTGGAGTATGTTTTTTTAATCTTTCCTTTAAATCTTTAAAAATGACCTTTTTTAATTTTTGGGGCTTTAAAGAAATTACATCTCCAACTTTTAAAGAGAAAGAAGGAATGTTGACTGGTTTTCCGTTAACTAAGAAAAATTTATGCGAAACTAGCTGTCTTGCTTGATCTCTTGAAACAGCAAATCCCAATCTGTAAACAACATTATCCAACCTTTTTTCTAAATTTTGAATCAGCAAAGCTGAAACGTCTTCTACTTTTCCCCTCTTCTCTAAGACTTCCTTGACATACTTTTTTAACTGCCTCTCATTTAAGCCATACCAATATTTTAATTTTTGCTTTTCCACTAGTTCTCTTTTGAATTCAGAAGGTGGAGCTAGTCTTCTCTTTCCCTTTTGACCTGGCGGATACGGCCTTTTAACCATTGCGCACTTTGGAGAAAGGCATCTTTCTCCTCTCAAAAAAAGTTTTACCCCAAGCCTCCTACAAATTCTGCATTTTGCCTCCTTTACTCTCATACTCTTCTAACTTTTGGCGGCCTTGGACCGTCAAAAGGTACTGGAGTAATGTCCTTGATCGAAACTATGTTTAAACCTTTTGCCCCTAAAGTCCTTAGGGCCGATTCCCTCCCAGAACCGATTCCTTTTATTAAAACCTCAACTTTTTCAAAACCGATTTGTTTTGCTGCTTCTGCTGCTTCTTCAGCTGCCTTCGATGCAGCGTAAGGAGTACCTTTCTTTGTTCCTGAAAAACCAACTTTTCCCGCGGAAGTCCAATAGACAACGTTTCCTTTAGTATCAGTTAAAGTGATAATTGTGTTGTTGTAAGAGGAAAAAATATAAATTTTTCCCTCGCTTACTTTTTTGCGAGTTTTTATTTTTATCTCCTTTTTTCCCAATTTTTCAGCCTCCTTTATTAGTTCCTCTTCGCTTTTTACTGCAATTCTTTTTTTCCCCATAATTATTTAGGTTGTGGAGGTGGCTTTCTTCCAGAACCTACAGTTTTCCTGACATTTCCCCTAACTGTTCTTGAATTGGTTCTGGTTCTTTGACCCCTTACGGGTAAACCTTTAATATGCCTTAACCCTCTCCAGCATCCAATATCCTTTAACCTTTTGATGTTCATCAATTTTTCCCTCCTCAGTTCTCCTTCAACTTTGTAATTTTTTTCAATGATTTCCTTTAATCTATTTAACTCTTCTGGCTTCAAATCCTTCGCCTTCAATTCAGGATTAACTTTAGCTTCTCTCAAAATTTTCCAACTCAAAGTCCGCCCTATTCCATAAATATAGGTTAGAGCAATCCATATTTTTTTGTTTTCTGGAATTTCAACCCCAGCAATTCTTGGCATGATATTTAGGGAGTTAGGTTCTAGCTTCTAGGTTTTTAAGAAAACAACTAGCCCCTAGAACCTAACATTTACCCTTGCCTTTGTTTGTGTTTTGGGTTTTCGCAAATTACATAAACTCGTCCTTTTCTTCTGACGATTTTACATTTTTTGCAAATTCTTTTTACTGATGGTCTTACTTTCATTATTTTCTCCTTATTATTCTCCCCCTTTTTTCATCGTAAGGTGAAAGTTCAACTTCGACTTCATCTCCGGGTAGTATTTTTATTTTATAAATTCTTAATTTCCCGGCAACATGACAGAGTGCTTCCTTTCCATCTTCTAACAAAACTCTAAAATTTGCGTTTGGCAAACTCTCAATCACCCTTCCTTTTTTTACTATCTTTTTTTGAGTAATCATTTAATTTAGCAAAAAGAGGGGCTTTAGTCAATAAGGGGGTATGAAATTTCAATTCTGTTTATATCATCTGGAATTTTTCGTACCCAGAAAGGATAAATTTCAATTTTTGACTTTGAAATTTCTTTTTGGTTGAGTAAAAAGAATTTTGTTTCTTCTAAGCTTTTTCCTGCCACTGCCTTTTTAACAGAAAGAGGGTCTAGCCTTGAATAGGTTTTTGCCGAAACCTTCATTTGAAAGCTTGCTTTCCCCAACTCAAAATTTTTAACTTCCCCTTTTAAATCGATTTTTAAAGATGGTAGATAAATTTCCTTTTCTTTTTGGATTTTTGAAATCAAATAATTTTTTGCGAAGTTTGAAAGATCGTCCTTTGAAAAAATGATTGCTCTAATTTTAGCCTTAATTTGGAAATCGAACTTTTCTTTTTCATCTCCTTCCTTGGCTAAGGAATTTTTTTCTAAAACTGAGATCTCAATAGCATCTTCTGAAAATGAAAAATTTTCTCCGATTTTTTTCTCTAAAATTTCCTTTGCCCTCTGTCCTGCAAAGTTTATCAATTCTTTTTCAGCTCTTTCTAAATCTTCTTTTGTCACGACTGAAAATTCTCCCCCTCCTTTCATTGGTTCAAAAGATTTTCCGTAATATTTAAAGTATCTTGGAGTCCCTTTAAAAGCAACTACTGAAAAGTCTGAGGGGCCGATGTTGTATTGAGATCCACCCTCTGCAGCGATTACTGGAACGTCAACAAAGGAAGCTTCGATTTTTCCGTCTTTGATCTTCGCTCCGGGGACGTAAATTTTATCTTTCGATTTAAACAATTTTCCGTCTGAAGAAACGAACCTCGTTCCTTCTTTCCAAACTTCATCTTGAGTAGTGTATTCGTTAAAAAGCCTGATCGTTCCTTCTGCCTTCTTTAAAACTTTTCCTGTTGAATTGAAGGAGTTTGAAAAGGTCTCTTCGGTTTCAAAAATTTTTCCAGGAATTGTCTTTTTTTCCAAGTCTAAATTCTCTGCCTTGGTATCAATTGTGACTATTTCAACAAAACTTACTTCTTCGATCGATGGCCAGATTTTAATTTCTGCTCTTGAAAATTTAAAGGAAAGTAGGGGAATCAAAACCAAAATTAAAATTAAAAAAAATAAGAAGATTTTTTTAAACGAAATTTTTGGGGTTATCTTTGGAAAAGAAACTTTAGTTTTTTGCTCTTTTTTAATAATTAAGGGCTTGGGTTTTTCTCTTTTGGGTGGTAAAATGTCAAATATTTTTTGGGGCATTAATTTATTTTACCAAAATTGCGTAGATTCTTCTAATCCCTTTTCCTGCAGACTCTTCTTTTTTGATTTTAAAGATTCCCAATTCAGAAGTTCTTTTGACATGGGGACCTGCGCAAATTTCTTTTGAAAAATCTCCTATCTTATAAACTGTAACCCTTTCTGGATATTTTTCTTTAAAAAAAGCTAGAGCCCCCGAATTTAAAGCATTCTCCAAGCTCATTTCTTCTTTTTTTACCTCTAAATCCTCTCTAATTTTTCGATTCACCAAATCTTCAACTTTTTTAATCTCTTCTTCAGTTAACTTTCTATCAAAAGAAAAATCAAACCTTAATCTCTCTGGATTAATATCAGAACCCATTTGTTTTACCTTGGGTCCCAAAATTTCTCTTAAGGCTGCGTGCAACAAATGAGTAGCAGTGTGCAATCTCACCATATTGTAATCCGTTACCTTTCCGAGTCCTCCAAATTTTTTCTCAGCTCCGAACCTCGAAATTTCTCGATGTTTTTTAAACCTCTCTTTGAAATCTTTTTCATCAATTTCCAAGCCCTCTTCTTTTGCTATCTCTTTTGTGATTTCAAAAGGAAATCCATAACTTTGGAAAAGGTCAAAAACTATCTTTCCTGGCAAAACTTTTTCATTTTTCAATTTGCATTTTTCAATTTGCGATTTTAATTTTTTCAGACCGATTTCCAAAGTTTTTTCAAATTTCTCCCTTTCCCCCTCAATCACAGTTAAAACATCTGCCTGCTTTGACAAAACTTCAGGATAGGTATTCCTGTAAATTTCAATTACTTTTTTTGCAGCTTCTGTCAAAGAATTCCTTGGCAAATTTAAAATTTTTGAATGTAAAATTGCCCTTCTCAAAATCCTTCTTAAAACGTACCCTCTTTCAACGTTTGAGGGTAAAATCCCTTCCGAAATCAAGAAAACCGACCCTTTTATATGGTCTGCGATTATTCTTTGGCTGCGAATGTTTGAGGTTCGATGTTCGATGGTAGAGGTTGAGAGAACTTTAATAATTGGTTGAAAAAGGTCAGTTTCAAAAACAGAATTTTTATTTTGCAAAATCATCGCCAACCTCTCCAATCCCATTCCAGTATCAACTCCTTTTTGTTTTAGAGGAGTTAGCTTTCCTTCTTTATCTTTATAATATTCGTTGAAAACCAGATTCCAAATTTCGACTCCGTTAATGTGAATTTCTACAGTCGGTCCGCAAGGTCCCTCTTTTCCAGTCGGTCCCCAAAAATTATCTTCCCTCCCCATTCCAGTTATCTTTTCTTTTGGAATGCCTAACTTTAGCAAAATTTTTTTTGATTCTAAGTCTTCTGGAATTTCATCATCGCCCCTAAAGTAAGTAAATTTAATTTTATCAATTTGCAATTTGCAATCTTTGGTTAAAAATTCGAGAGCAAGCTTTATAGCTTCTTCCTTAAAATATCCACCAAAAGAAAAATTCCCGAGCATTTCAAAGAAAGTCAAATGCTTTTCGTCTCCAACTTCTTCAATGTCTGAGGTTCTGAAACATTTTTGACAAGAAGCAACGTTTGGACCGTAAGGACAAGGTTCTCCCAAATAATAAGGTTTAAATTGCTGCATCCCGGCAGTAGTGAACAAAACCGAAGGGTCGGTCGGAATTAAAGAAGAAGAGGGAACGATTTTGTGTCCCTTTTTTTCAAAAAATTTCAAAAATTTTTTCCTCAATTCATTGGAACTCATTTTAATAAAATTTTACTAAAAAATCCGAAAAATAAAAAGCCCTTAAGGGCTATAAAAATTTTCATTTCACTAACTCAAAAATAATTCTTGCTATTGCCTCTACTAATTCTCTTTTGTTATGCTCCAAGAGGTGATCAATAAAATCCCCAGTAGTTCTGCTAACTTCTTTATCACAACAAGGACAATAAAAATTCTTTGATTCCGCCAATTTTTCAAGCAATCCCGATTTTTTCTTTCTCAAAGAGCTTCCTCCTTTTTCCAGCCCACGAAAATGGGCTAGAAAAAAGAGAAAAGGGGGTATTTTTTGGCTAACAAAGAACTATAGGGGTTATTGGCGTTCGTATCCTATATAGCAAATCCTTTTAATTTGTTAAGAGCAAAAGCCGCTTTCGCGGCTTGATTTTGCACTTTGAATTTTGAATTTTTATGCGTACCTATCAGCCACAGTTGAGGCAACGAAAGATTCTGGCTTTATTTTTGGCTCAAAACCATTTCCTTTAATCAACCCAATAACCTCTTTAATCATATCCTTTGTCGCTCCGTTTTCTCCAATATCAGCATGGATATAACGCAATTGATAATTGAAACTTTTCCCTCTAATTTTTTCATTCAAAACTTCTCTCAAATTCAAAGCCAATTGGCAAGAAAGAAAAACTTCTTCCAAAATTCTTTGTTTTAAGTTATAGAACTTTTTATTTTGGTAATGAATTTTTTTTAAGAAAAACCTTCCTCCTTCTCCCACTCTTAAAACAACAACTGCCACTGGAAAATCGGGCTCTTCTCCAGAAGAAGAATCGCAACCAACGATAACATCGTAAAACTTCTCTGGTTTTTCAGAGATGTAGGAAATTATTTCTTGAATAACTTCTTCAAAACTTAAATTTCCTTTTGTTGGATTATAAAATTTTCCGTTCAAAATTTCTGACATATTGATGAATATTAGCAAATCTCAAAAAATAAATCAACATCTTACAATACCTTTTATAATTTCGATGAATTCTTTTGGATCCAAAGAGGCGCCGCCAACTAAAAGTCCATCAAAGCCAACTTCAATATAATCTTTTGCAATTTTTGAATTGACGCTTCCACCATAGAGAATTGGAAATTTTAAAATTTTCCTCAAAAATAAAAGTACTTCTTTTGCATCCTCTGGTTTGCACGGATTTCCAGTCCCAATCGCCCAAACAGGTTCATAAGCAATGATTAGGTTTGATGTTTGAAGTTTGACGTTCGAGGTACCGTTGAGAGCTTTTTTGAGTTGATTTTTTAAAACTTGAAATGTTTTACCCGATGTTCTTTCTTTTTCTGTCTCTCCAATACACAAAATTGGTTTTAATTTTGTCTTTATTGCTGCCTTCAATTTTTTGTTTATCATTTCGTCAGTTTCTCCTAAAATTTTCCGCCTTTCTGAATGGCCAACGATTACGTATTCAACGCCTAAATTTTTTAGCATCTTCGGTGAAATTTCTCCGGTAAAGGCTCCCTTTTCTTCCCAAAAAAGATCTTGAGCACCCAAAGAAATGTTCGATGTTCGATGTCGGAGGTTAGATGTTGAGAGTGCAAAGCCTGGAAGATAAACAAATGGGGGGCAAATTATTATTCCAATGTTCTTAAGAACATTGGAATGTCTCTTTATCCAGTTTTTTACTGAATTAAAAAGTCTCTTTGCCTCTTTCAGGCTCTGGGGATTCATTTTCCAATTGGCAACAATTAATTTTTGCATCATTGCTTTCTCAAGTATTCCGCGGCTTTCTCAGGTTCTATCGTTGAAATTTCCATTCTCGTTCCCAATTCAAAACCTGCTGGAGTTTGAGTCTTTGGTAAAATTGTAAAATGCCAATGGTAATGAGGATATTTTCCCTTAACTGGGGAAGTATGCAAATAGAAATTGTATGGAGGATCGTCTAATGCCCTTGAAAGTTTTGTCATTGCTACTTTAAAAGCTTCTGCAAGTTTTATTTTTTCTTTCTCTCCAATTTTTTCAAAATTTGAAGAATGTTTTTTTGGAGAAATGATCATTTCAAAGGCTGATTTTGATGCAAAGGGGCACAAAACCAAAAATTCTTCGTTTTCAAAAACAATTCTTTTTTTAACTTTCATTTCCCATTTATTCATTTCGCAATAAATGCATTTTTTTGTTCTTTCAAAATATTTTTCTGAATTTGAAAGTGCTTTTTTCAAATCGACATCGATCAAAGGAGTGGTAATTATTTGGGAATGGGGATGGGGCTGGGAAGCTCCTGCTTCTGCTCCATGGTTGTGAAAGATAGAAATGTAAGCAACGTTTGGCTTTTTCATCAATTCCAAATATCTCTTTTGGTAGCAATTTAAAACTTCCTTTATTTGCCAAATTTCAAAATCTGGAAAATGCTTTTTGTGGTCTTTAGTTACAACCAATTCACAATGTCCTGCTCCAGTGATTTTTCGATAAAATTTTCCCTCTTTTTCAACTTTTATTTTCTTTGCTGGCAAAAGTGCAGGATATTTATTGGGAATAACAACAGTCGTCCAATTTTTTGGAATTCCTTTTTCAAGAGAAATTTCTTTCCCTTCAGCAAAAATTAAAAGGGGTTTTTCTTGAGTTTCAATATTGCAAAAGGGACATTCTTTTTTTGAAATTTTAATTTCCTTTCTCTTTTTAATTTTGAATGCTTCCGGTCTCTTTGCCCTTCCAGTTGCAATTATTACCCAATCTTTTGAGATGGTATCGAAACGAAGTTCTGATGGAAACTTTTTAGCCATATTTTCCTTTTAAAAGATTAATTCTTAATTTAAAGAGATCGATTAACATTTTTACCATTGATTTAAATTTTACTTTGCTTTGCAAGTCGTTTTTCCAATAAACTGGTACTTCTTTTATCTTAAATCCCATTTTCTTTGCGATCAACAAAACTTCGGGGTCAAAGGCAAATCTTTCAATTTCACATTTTTGAAAAATTTTCTCTGCAACCTCTCCTTTGAAACATTTAAAGCCACATTGTGTATCTTGGATCTCCCAAAGTCCAACGATTATTTTCCTCAAATATTTAAAAACTTCGCCAACAAACCTCCTAAATAAAGGTTGAGGAGGATCCAAAATTGCTCCCTTTATATCTCTTGAGGCAATTACAATGTCTGCTCCCTTTTCAAATTCTGGCCAAAATTTTTCAATTTGATTTATCGGAGTTGAATTGTCGGCATCAGTAAAAAGGCGAAATTTTCCTTTGGCATTGAGCATTCCAATTTTTACTGCATATCCTTTTCCTCGATTCACTTTTTCACAAATTAATTTAAGGTTTTTAATTTCTGATTTTAAACTTTCAACAATTTCGCAAGTTTTATCTTTTGATCCATCAGAAACAACGATTATTTCAGATTCAAAATTCTGCTTTTTTAAATAATCAGCAATTTCTCTCAAGGTTTTTGGTAATCTTTTTTCTTCATTATAAGCCGGAATGATCACAGACAAATGAATTTCTGACATTATAAAATTTTATCACAAAAAAACGGGTATTGAAAATACCCGCTATTGAGCTTCTTTCACTATAAAGAGCTTTCTTTTTTATTTTCTACCTCAACCCACTGGCTAATTTCCCACCATTACGAAATTGCTCCAAAGCATCTTTATTACCTTTCAGCAATTTTTTTATTTTTGATAAACTTTTCCGAGTAAATAAAACACATTTTTCTCCTTCTATTTTTAAAACAACTCCTCCTAATTTATTTTCTAATTCCTTAAAATCATCGGACTCTACCGTAAAAATGACCTCTTCTTCTAACACCAACATATATAAAAAATCGCCGCACCCACTTCTCCCTATAATTTCGAATTTCAATTTTCTGCCTCCTTCTTTTTAATACCTCTTTTGTTAGCTTCTCTCAAGACAAAATAAAAAATGGGGGCTCAGTTTCCTGAAACGCCCCTAAGTATTTTATTTTTTATGATACAATTTGCAACTGATTCTGCCAATCGATCTGGATAGCGAAGTACAATTATTGGGTGCTCTCCCACCTCCTCACTTTCATTAGTATACCTAGCTTTACCAGTGCGATGATTGTAAAAGATCATCCTTTTGTATTCATTAACTTTAGTGAAGATAATGTTTGTGAGAACATAGATCATTAAGAAGTCTCCATTCTCGAGAAGCTTTCGTTCCTCGGCGACTAAGAAGATTGTAATTATTTTAAGATCGTTTTTCTCAACGTACCATACCCTGTGCTTTTCTGGAGGAAACAACCCAATCACCATTTGTGCAATATTTTCTAGAGAAACCTCCCTAATATCTTTAGAGACAAAAATTTTGAAGATAACTTTCAATTTTCTTTCACCTCCCTCAAATCACTATACCACTTTTATTTTAAATTTGTCAATACCCTAACTCCATTTTTCATTACTGCCACTGTATGTTCAAAATGGGCAGTTAAAGAACCATCTACTGTTTGATATCCAAAACCATCCTTTGTCCTTTTTAAATGCCAGTCACCTGCAGTGACCATTGGCTCAATACAAAAAACCATTCCCTCTTTGATTTTCTCTCCGGTTTTCCTTTTCCCATAATTTAAAATTTGAGGGTCTTCGTGAAGTTCCCTCCCAATTCCGTGTCCGCAAAGTTCTCTAACAACGTTAAAACCTTGACTTTCAACATACCTTTGGATTGTGTTTCCAATGTCGCCAAAAGTGTTTCCAGGTCTTGCTTTTTTTATTGCCAATTTCAGTGCTTTTTTTGTTACTCTAATCAATCTTTGTGCCTCAAAAGAAACTTTTCCTACCGGAACTGTAATTGCCATGTCAGTATGAAATCCTTTATAAGAAATTCCAAGATCGAGCTTTAAAATATCTCCTTCTTTCAAAACTCTATTTGAAGGAGGAACGTGAACGATCTCTTCATTGACCGAAGTGCAAAGACAAAATGGATAGGGTCTGATACTTTCTTTATCTTTGCTCTTGTATCCTTTAAAAGAGCATTTTCCTCCTGCCTTTAAAATCAAACTTTCTGCCAGTTTTTCCAACTCCATCGTTGTAATTCCTGGCCTTACATTCTTTTTCAATTCATCCATTATCTTAGCCAAAATCTTCCCCCCTTCTGCCATTATCTCAATTTCTTGAGGAGTTTTAATTTTGATCATTTCAATTTTTTGAGAATGTTTTCAAAAACTATTGCCGGCGGTGGAGAGCCATTTATTCTCTCAACTTTTATTTTTCTCTTTTTGAGATAATCAATCACTGGCAAGGTTCTTTCTTTGTATTCTTTCAACCTCACCTTTATCGTTTCTGGTTTGTCAAGACTTCCTCTTTTTATCAATCTTGATCCATCCAAAGGGCATCTTTTTAGCTTTGCATTTTCTTTTAAGTATAAAATTGGGTGTCGCATCAATTCGCAAATTCTCCTGTGAGAGTTTCTAAAAATTGTTTCTTCTGGAGAAATTTCTAAAAAGAAACAAATGATGTTTTTCTTTCCGTAAAGTTTTTCCAAAACTGGAATCACTCTTTCTGCCTCATAAAGAGTCCTTGGAGAACCAGATAAAATTAAATTCTTTCTTGCCTTTTTCAATTCCTCTATTTTTTTAATTATCAAATAAGTAACGAACGGAGGGGAGCAAAGTTTCCCCTCCTCCCAAAGTTTTTTCTCTTTTGAAAAACTGTATTTTTTGCCTTCGATTAAAATTTCCCCCTTTGTTTTTTCTTTAAATTTTTCTTCTAAAATTTTACTCGTTTCCAAATGGAAAAGGTTTAATCTCTCTGCTAAAAGTTCAGCCTGAGTTCCTTTTCCAGAACCAGGAGGTCCCATTAAAATTATCACTTTTGGAATTTGGAATTTGGAATTTGGAATTTTTTTAGAATTTTTCATATTCCCTCATTTCGATTTCAGCCTTTATTCTTTCGAAAGTATCCAAGACAACTGAAACCAAAATCAAAATTGAGGTTCCTCCGACTAAAAAGGAAAAGGCTTTAATTTTAGTAATTGATTGAACTATTGTTGGCATTATTGCTATTAACCCTAAAAATATTGATCCAAAGACCAAAGTTCTGTTCAAAACAAAGGAAAGATATTCTGCGGTTGCTTTTCCGGGTCTGATCCCTGGGATAAAACCTCCCATTTTTTGTAAATTCTCAGAAATTGTTTGGGGATCGAAAACGATGGCAGTGTAAAAATAGGTGAAAAGAATAACAAAAATGAAATACAAAGTTCCATGAACGAATGGATTTTCAAAAAAAGAAACGGTGCTTTTTGCAATTTGACCCAAAATCCCTTGAGATCCAACGAAAAAATTTGCGATCGTAGATGGAAAGATCAAAATTGAAAGAGCAAAAATTATTGGCATAACCCCTGCTGGGTTGATAGAGAGGGGCAAATAAGTTGATGCTCCTCCGTAAATTCTAAATCCTCTAACCCTTTTTGAATATGAAATGTTAATTATCCTTCTGGCTTCAGTAACTAAAACAACAAAGATTATTATCAAAAAAGACATTAGGAAAAAGAGAGCGTAATAAAAAAGTTTTGAAATTTCAAATTCGGCAATCATTGCACCAAAATTTCTCGGAAAATCGGCAACGATTCCGGCAAAGATTAAAAGGGAGATTCCCTCTCCCAATCTTTGTTCTGAAATCAATTCTCCAAGCCACATCAAAAAAACTGTGCCAGCGGATATTGAAAAAATTGAAGAGAACATTGAGAGTGGTGAAAGGCGAGAAATTATTCCTTCTCTAGCAAAAAGGGTCAGCATCCCAAAACCTTGAAGAGCTGCTAAAAAAGGAGTTAAAATTCTTCCGTATTGTTCAAATTTTCTCCTCTCTTCTTCTCCTCCTTCTTTGTACATCCTCTCAAGAGAAGGAATGACCATTGTTAAGAGTTGCAAAATTACTGAGGAAATAACATAAGGACCTAAACCAAGCATTGCAATAGAAAATCTTTCCAAAGTTCCTCCAGTAAAAATATTCAATAAACCGAGCATTTTGAATCGCTCAAAAAACTGTTTTAATTTTTGAGCATCGATTCCTGAAATTGGGATGTTTGCTAAGAGTCTAAAAATAGCAAAAATTAAGAAAATGAATAAAACTTTTTTCCTTAAATCCTTTATTTTAAAAACATCGATTAAAGGTTTATACCACATGTCCTCCCGCCTTTTCTATTTTTTCTTTTGCAGATTTTGAGACCTTGCAGTTTTCAAAGGTTAGCTTTTTTGTGATTTCTCCTCTTCCCAAAATTTTGACTTCTAGAATTTTACCTCCCTTTTTTCTAATCAGTCCCTTTTCAACTAAGGTTTGAGGGGTTACTTTTTCTCCTTCTTTGAAGTGTTTTTCGATCTTATCCAAATTTATTATCTCATATTCTTTCTCTGCTTTGAATCTGTATCCTCTCAATTTTGGATATTTTTTTAAAATTTCTCTAATGATTGGCTTTAACTTCTTTCCAGCCCTCGACTTTTGCCCTTTAATTCCTCTTCCAGAATACTTTCCTCTTTTTCCTCCTCTTCCAACTCTTTTTTCATCTTTTCTTTTATGAATTGGTTTTAATTGATGAATTTGAATCATTTTGGTTTTTTAATTTTTAATTTTTTTAAGGCTTCGATTGTTGCCCTTGCAACATTCATTTTGTTTGAGGTCCTTCCCAAATTTTTTGAAGAAATATTTTTAATTCCTGCTAAAATGCAAATTATCCTAACCGTTCCTCCTGCGACCAACCCTCTTCCCTTTTTTTGCGGTTTTAACAAAATTTTTGCCGGACCAAATTTTGCATAAACTTCGTGGGGAATGGTATCTTCAACAATCGGAACTTCGATCATATTCTTTTTTGCTTGAAATGTTGCCTTTTCAATTGCCTGGGCAACGTCCAAGCCTGAAGCAACCCCGACTCCAACTTTTCCAGCTCTGTTCCCAACAACCATTACAGCCCTAAACCTTAACTTTTTTCCTCCTGCTCTTGTATGAGCAACCCTTTTCAAATCCAAAAGCTTTGCCTCAAATTTTTCCTCTTTTTTCTCTTCAATTTTTTCTACTTCTTCCATAATCTTTCAATTTGCAATTTGCAATCTAAAATTTTAATCCTCCTTCCCTTGCCCCTTCTGCCAAAGCTTTCACCCTCCCATGATATTTGTAACCTGATCTATCGAAAGAAACTTTCTCTATTTTTTTCTCCAATGCTTTTTTTGCTATCAATTTTCCCACTTCCCTGGCGATTTCAACTTTTTTCATTCCTTTTTTATCTTTCAATTCAAGATCTGAAGCAGAAACCAAGGTTTTCCCTTCTGTATCGTCAACTATCTGAGCGTAAATATGCTTTAAAGATCTAAAGACACAAAGCCTCGGCCTCTCTTTCGTCCCAAAAGTTTTCGCCCTCGTTCTCTTTTTCCTTTTTTCCCTTCTTTTTACTTTCTCTTTTCTTTCCATTACTTTGCCACCGCAGTTGCCTTCTTTCCGACCTTTCTCCTAATTTTCTCTCCCAAATATTTTATTCCCTTTCCTTTGTATGGTTCTGCTGGTTTTACTTTTTTAATGTTTGCAGCAACTTGACCTACCAATTCTTTATCAATTCCAGAAACAGTGATTATATTTTTTTCAACTGAAATTTTAATTCCCTTTGGTGGAGTAACCACAACTGGATGAGAATATCCAACTCTCAAAACCAAATTTTCTCCTTCCATCGATGCTCTGTATCCCAAACCCTCAATTTCAAGCTTCTTTTCGTATCCTTTTTGAACCCCTTCTATCATATTTGAAATTAATTGCCTGTATGTTCCCCAGAGTGCCTTTGTTATTTTTGTTTCAATTTTTGGGAAAACAAAAATTTTCCCATCTTTAATTTCAAAACCAATCTCTGGCCGAAATTCTTTAGAAAGCTCTCCCTTTGGTCCCTTAACAGTTACTTTATTTCCCTCAATTTTCACTTCAACTCCAGCTGGAATTTCAATTGGTTTTTTTCCTATCCTTGACATACCTTTACCAAACTTCACAAATTATTTCTCCCCCAACCTTTTGTTTTCTCGCCTCTTTATCGGTCATTATTCCTTTTGATGTTGAAATTATTGCAATTCCATATCCTCCTTTCACTTTTTTAATTTTCTTGTAAGGCAAATAAATTCTTTGTCCTGGTTTTGAAATCCTCTTTATATCTGAAATTGCACCAACTTTGTTTTCATCATATTTTAACTTTATTCTCAAAAATGGCTTTGGCTTTTTTCTTCCTTTTTGAATTTTCTTTTTTATCTTTTCAACTTTTTCAATAAACCCTTCTTTTTCTAAAATCTTTGCGATTTCAAACTTCATTTTTGAAAAGGGAATCTCAACTGTTTCTTTCTTAACAGCCTGGGCATTCTTGATAGCAACAAACATGTCAGAAATTGGATCTACTGACATATCACCAAGAAGCTTTTCTCACCCCTGGAATTAGACCTTGCCTTGCCAATTCCCTAAAGCAAATTCTGCAAAGACCAAATTTTCTCATATATCCCCTTTTCCTTCCACATCTAAAACATCTTCTTTCAATTCGAGTTTTATACTTTGGTGGTTTTTGTGCTTTTACTATTTTTGCTTTGGTGGGCATTTTATCTAGGTTTTTAGTGGCAAGCTTCTAGGGACCTAGAACCTTTAACCTAGAACCTAATCCACTATGTTTTGATTGGAAAACCCAAAAGCTTCATTAATTCGATTGCGTGTTCTCTATTTTTTGCATTTGTAACAATCGTTACCTGAAAGCCGAAAATGAACTTTGTTTCCTCTGGTGAAACTTCTGGAAAGGCAATTTGCTCTTTGATCCCAATGTTTAAATTTCCAGATTTATCAAACCAGCTTTTTTCAACCCCTTTAAAATCTTTCGACCTTGGAAGACCAATGTTAATTAACCTTTCTAAAAAATCATACATTCTTTTTCTCCTCAAAGTTACTTTCGCTCCAATTTCTTCCCCTTTTTTGATTTTGAATGCTGAAATCGATTCTTTTGCTTTAGTCAAAATTGGCTTTTGTCCTGTTATCATTGATAGGTCATGAACTATGTTTTTTATAATTTCTTCTTTCTCTTTTTCACTCTTTCCCGCAACTAACCTTCCAAACCCGCAATTTACAATAACTTTTTCAATTTTTGGAACTTCCATTTTATTTTTAAAACCAAAAATCTCCATCATTTTTGGAACAACCTCTTTTTCATATTTTTCTTTTAATCTCATATTTTTGCTCCGCACTTTTTGCAAACTCTAAATTTTTTATCGCCTTCAATTTTGTATCCAACCCTGGTTGCTTTTTTACAAGAAGGGCAAATCAATTTCACTTTAGAAACAGGAATTGGTTTTGGAATCTCAACAATTTGACCTTTTTCTTCTGCCCTCTTTGGCTTTTGATGTTTTTTAACAATGTTTACTCCCTCTACCAAAACCTTGAGCTCTCTCGGAAAAGCCCTCAAAACCTTTCCAGTTTTTCCCCTCCATTTTCCAGAAATTACCAAGACTGTATCTCCTTTTTTTATTTTCATACTATTTCTTCTGCTAATGCAGCAACTTTTTCAAAACCTTTCTCTTTTACTTCCCTAGCAATCGGCCCAATTATTCTCGTTCCTTTTGGATCTCCAGTTTTTGGATCTATAATTACGCAGGCATTGTCATCGAACCTAACATAAGTTCCATCTTTTCTCCTGATTTCTTTTTTTGTCCTGACAATCACTGCCCTGACGATTTGATGCTCTTTTATTTCCCTCCTTGGTTCTGCTTCTTTGACTACAGCAACTATTAAATCACCAACCCTTCCATATCTTCTTTTTGAACCTCCCAGAACTCTAATACACTGGACCACTTTCGCTCCAGTGTTGTCTGCAACTTTTAATTTTGTTTTCATTTGGATCATTTTTTCAATTTGCCATTTGCAATTTGCAATCTACAATTTCTTTATAACCTTCCACTTTTTTGTCTTTGAATAAGGTCTTGATTCTTCAATCAAAACAACATCTCCCTCTTTGCAACCTAATTCATCATGGGCATGATATTTTTTGTGAACTTTGTAAGTTTTTTTATAAAGTGGGTGGCGCTTTACTTTTTCCACCTCTACAACAACAGTTTTTTGCATTTTGTCAGATATTACTTTTCCGATGAACCTTCTTTTTGGCATGTTTTTTCTTTTAAAATTGTTAAAATTCTTGCAATGTCCCTTTTTGTTTCTCTGATTTCTCTTACATTTTTCAATTTTCCTTGAATTAAATCAAGTTTTAAATTTTTCAATTTTTCTCTTTTTTCTTTCAAAATCTTTTCCAATTCCTCTATTTTCTTTTCCCTCAATTCTTTTGCCTTCATTTTTTCACAAACTTTGTTTTCAAAGGAAGTTTTGCCGCGGCCTTTCTCAAAGCCTCTTTTGCTGTTTCTTCATCAATTCCATCAATTTCAACTATAATCCTCCCTTTTTTTACGGGAGCAACATAACCTACGACATCCCCTTTTCCTCCCCCCATCGAAAATTCAACTCCCTTTGAGGTAATTGGCTTTTGGGGAAAAACTCTAAACCAAATTTTCCCTTCTTTTTTTAAGTATTTGAGAATTATTTTTCTCACAGCTTCCAATTGTTTTTCATCTATCCATTTAGATTCCATTGCTTTCAAACCAAAAGAACCAAAAGCAAGATCAGTTACCCTTGTTTCAATTCCTTCAAAACCCCTACCCCTTTGTTCTTTCCTGTATTTAGTTTTTGCGGGCCTGAACGGCATTTAATCAAATTTTTCTCCTTTATAAATCCAAACCTTTACCCCAACTACTCCATAGGTACAAAAGGCAGTGGCTTGGGCATAATCTATGTTTGCTCTCAAGGTTTGCCTTGGCAACTTTCCTTGTTGCAACCACTCGGTCCTTGCAATTTCAACTCCATCTAACCTTCCTGCAACCTGAACCCTTGCTCCTTCAACCCCTTTTTGAGCCATAATTCTTGCTAAAGCAGTTTTTAAAACCCTTCTGTAAGGAACCCTTTTTTCAATTTGGCTTGCCATCCATTTTGCAACCAAAGTTGCAGATGCCCAGGGATTTCTCACTTCCCTTACTTCAATTCTCAATTCTCCTTTCCTTTTCAAAATCTTTTCCTCAATATCCTTTTTTATTTTCTCAACTCCTTCCCCTCCCCTTCCGATTATTAAACCAGGTCTTGAGGTATTGATTATCAAATTTATTCTTCCTGGGGACCTTTCGATTTCAATTCTCTCTAATCCCTCTTTGAAATTTTCCTCTAAATATTTTCTAATTTTAAAATCTTCCTCCAATTTTTTTGCAAAATCCTTTTCATAAAAACCTCTGGAGTTCCAATCTTCCATTCTTTTTAACCTTAAACCTTTTGGATGAGCTTTGAATGTCATGTTTTTTTCTCTTTTTCTTTTAAAACTAAGGTTACGTGGCTCGTTTTCTTTTGGATAATGTCTGCCCTTCCCCTCGCTCTTGGAAAAACCTTTTCCATCTTTGGTCCTTCATCGACTGTGATTTTTGAAATATAAAGATTTTTTTCATCTAAGTTGAAATTGTGTTTTGCGTTGGCTATTGCAGATTTTAAAAGTTTCAATAAAGGTAAAGCTGCCTTTTTTCTTGTAAAATTCAAAATCCTCTCAGCTTCCTCAACTGATTTTCCCCTGATTAAATCTGCAACTAATCTTACTTTCCTCGGTGCAATCCTTAAATATCTCAATTTTGCCTTTACCTCCTTCATTCTTTTTTCATTTCTGTTTTAATTTTCTCTGCCTCCTTTTGAGCTTCTTTCTTTTCCAATTCTCTTTGCATTTTTCCACCGTGTCTTATGAATTTTGTCGTTGGGGCAAATTCTCCAAGTTTGTGACCCACCATTTCTTCCCTAACTTTCACTGGAACAAAATTCTTTCCGTCATGAACCAAAAAAGTAAATCCAACAAACTCTGGAATTATAGTACAATCCCTGGCCCATGTCTTTATGGGTTCATCTTTCTTTTCTGCCTTCAATTTCAAAACCTTCTTTAAAAGTTTTTGATCAACGTATGGACCTTTTTTTAGACTTCTTGGCATGTTATTTTCTTCTTTTGATTATCATCTTATCCGTCCATTTTTTCTTTCTTGTTTTTACTCCCCTTGCAGGTTTTCCCCAGGGAGTTTTTGGATAGGGCATTCCAATTGGAGCCTTTCCCTTTCCTCCACCATGTGGGTGATCTACTGGATTCATTGCTGCTCCTCTGACTGTAGGTCTCCATCCCTTTAATCTTCTCCTTCCTGCCTTTCCAATATCTTCAAAAATGTGTTCTGGGTTTGAAACTCTGCCAATTGTCGCAAAACATTCTGAAAAAACTCTTCTTTGTTCTTTGGAGGGTAATTCCAAAATTGTATACTCTCCTTCTTGTCCCAAAACTTTTGCTGCTGTTCCTGCAGCTCTCACCATTTTCCCTCCTTTCCCTGGAATTAATTCAATGTTGAAAACTTCAGTCCCAATTGGAATGTTTTTCAATTTCATTCTGTTTCCAATTTTAACTTCTGTTTTTTCATCGCAAATTATTTCATCTCCAACTTTTATTCCATGGGGTGCCAAAACATACCTTCTATCTCCATCTTGATATTCTACTAAAGCCAAGTATGCAGTCCTGTTTGGGTCGTATTCTATTGCTATTACTTTCCCTGGAATTTTAAATTTCTCTTGTCCAAAATCGACAATTCGATAAAGCCTTTTTACCCCTCCTCCACGATGTCTAACAGTGATTTGCCCTGTTTGAGTTGACCTTCCTGCTTTTTTCTTTTTTGGCCTCAATAATTTCTTTTCCGGTTCTTTTTTTGTTAAAATTTCTTTTGCCATTATTTAAAAATTTCAATTTTTTGACCTTCTTTTAATCTAACTATTGCCTTTTTTATTCCTTTCTTTTTTCCAGAAATTCTTCCAAGCCTCCTTGGCTTTTCTGGAAGTTTTATTATTCTAACCTTTTCTACTTTAACATTGAAAAGTTTTTCCACTGCCTTTTTTACTTCGCTTTTGTTTGCTAGTTTTGAAACTTCAAAAACGTATTGCCCTTTCTCTGCAAGTTTTCTTGCTTTCTCTGTTAAAATTGGCCTGATTATGATTTGTTCTTCCTTCATTTTTTCAAAAACGTTTCTTTAATTTTTTCGATTGACTCTTTTGGCATTAATAAAAATTTATAATTCAACAAATCCAGACAATTCAAATTCCTAGCTTCCAAAATTCCAACTTTTGGAATGTTCCTTGCTGCCAAAATTAATTTTTCATCCTTTTTTGGTATCGCAATCAAAACAGAACCCTTTTTGAAATTCTCAATTTTTTCTCTCAAATTTTTGATAATTTTTGCCATCAATTTTGTCTTTGGCTGATCTATTTTCAATTCATCCAACAAAATCAACTCATTATCTCTTGCCTTTTGAGACAAAACCATAAATAGTGCTTTCCTTTTCATTTTCTTTGGAATTTTCACTTTATAAATTTTTTCTTTTCTCGGACCGTGGGCAACTCCACCATGTCTGAAAATTGGAGCTCTGATATCACCATGTCTTGCCCTTCCCATGTGCTTTTGTGGCCAAATTTTCCTCCCGCTTCCTGAAACCTCCGCTCTGTTTTTTGTGTGAGCAATGGGCTGTCTTTTGTTTGCCATCTGAGAAACAACAATTTGATGGACCAAGTCTGGATTGAATTCAACTTCAAAAATTTCTGAAGGCAATTCAGTTTCTCCAACAATTTCTCCTTTTGTGTTGTAAATTTTTGCTATCATTTTACTGATTTAATTTCCAATAAACTTCCTCTAGACCCTGGAACTGCTCCTTTAATATAAAGCAAATTCTTTTCGGGTTCTATTTTTACAATTTCCAAATTTTTTATCGTCACTCTTTCTCCTCCAGCCCTTCCTGGCATTTTCTTTCCTTTAATTACTCTTGAAGGTGTTGAAGCTCCAACAGACCCTAAAGTTCTTTCTTCGTGCTTTGTTCCGTGAGTTGCCGGCCTTCCGGAAAATCCCCATCTCTTTACTGCACCGGCAAATCCCTTTCCTTTTGAAATTCCAGATACAGAAACCAAATCTCCCTCTTTGAAAATCGAAACATTAATTTCCTGCCCTAATTGATAATTCTTGGGATCGTCCCTGAACTCTTTTAAATATCTGAAGGGTTTTTTCTGCTTTGATTTGGTAATCTTTTTTTCCTTTAGTCTTTCAAAACCAATTTGAACTGCCTCATAGCCATCTTTTTCTTTTGTTTTCAATTGAGTAACATAACATGGCCCTGCTTCAACGATTGTAACAGGAATACAATTTCCTTCTTTATCAAAAATTTGCGACATTTTAACTTTTTTTCCTAAAATAAACTTCATAATTTAAAAACGTCGGGAAAAACCCGACGTCCCGGATTTTTCCCGAAACTCAAAATTAAAAATGGATTAAAACCATAAAATTACATTTTTATTTCGATGTCGACTCCAGCTGGTAAATTCAAGTTTTGGAGAGCATCGATTACTCTAGGATTTAACTCATAAACCTCAATCAATCTTTTATGAATTCTAATCTCAAACTGCTCCCTGCTATCTTTATGGACAAAAACATCTCTATTCACTGTATATCTGTGGATTTCTGTGGGCAAAGGAATAGGGCCTGCAACTTTGGCTCCGTATCTCAATAAAATATCGATTATCTGCTTTGCAGACGAATCAACAACTTTGTGGTCGTAGGCTTTCAATTTTATTCTAATTTTTTGTTTTGGAGCTTCTTCTTTTTTCTTTGCCATCATTTGATGATTTTCGTGACAACCCCTGCTCCAACTGTTTTTCCACCTTCTCTAATAGCAAACCTTTGCTTTTCTTCCATTGCAATAGGATAAATCAATTTTACTTTTAAATTGACAGTATCTCCTGGCATAACCATTTCAGTTCCTTCTGGCAAAGTAATTTCTCCAGTGACATCTGCAGTCCTAAAGTAAAACTGAGGTTTGTAACCTGAGAAAAATGGTGTGTGCCTTCCTCCTTCCTCTTTTGTTAAAACATAAACTTGGGCTTCGAATTCTGAATGGGGAGTAACAGTTCCTGGTTTTGCCAAAACCTGTCCTCTGACAACATCTTCTTTCTTTAATCCTCTTAACAAAACTCCAACATTATCTCCTGCCCTCCCCTCATCCAAAACTTTCCTGAACATCTCAATAGAGACTGCAACAGTCTTTACTGTGGGTTTTATTCCAACAACTTCCACTTCATCGTTTGGATGAATCACCCCCCTTTCAATCCTTCCAGTTGCAACCGTTCCCCTTCCAGCAATTGAGAAGACATCTTCGATTGCCATCAAGAATGGCTTATCAATTTCTCTGACTGGTTCTGGAATGTAAGAATCTACTGCATTCAATAAATCTAAAATCGGCTTTACCCAAGGGTCATTCAATGACTTTGCCTCCAAAGCTTTTAAAGCAGATCCCCTAATAACTGGAACTTCATCTCCTGGAAATTCATATTTTTTCAAAAGTTCTCTTACCTCGCTTTCTACCAAATCTATCAATTCTTTATCTGGCACTGCGTCGCATTTGTTAATGAAAACTACCACTGCTGGCAATCCAACCTGCCTTGCCAATAAAATGTGCTCTCTTGTTTGGGGCATCACTCCATCGACAGCAGAAACGACCAAAATCGCTCCATCCATTTGAGCTGCTCCAGTGATCATGTTTTTGATGTAGTCAGCGTGTCCTGGGCAATCTATGTGGGCGTAATGGCGCTTTTCTGTTTCGTACTCAACGTGAGAAATTGTAATAGTCAATCCTCTTGCCTTTTCCTCTGGAGCAGCGTTTAAATCCTCGACAGTTACTTCATGCTTGATCAATCCTTTCATTTTCAGAACGTGAGTGATCGCTGCTGTAGTTGTTGATTTTCCATGGGCAACGTGACCGATCGTTCCGATGTTAATGTGGGGTTTTGTCCTTACAAATTTTTCTTTTTCTGGCATATTTTTATTTTAATTAAACTTAAAAAAAATTTTTCTAGACCTTTAAATAGATTTTCAATTTTCAATTTGCAATCTGCAATTTGCAATCATTTAATTTTTCCTTCAATTATTTCTTTTTGAATGTTTTCTGGAACTTCTTCGTAATGATCAAATTCCATGGTAAACGATCCTCTTCCTTTTGTCAAGGATCTTAAATCAGTTGCATAACCGAACATTTCTGCCAAAGGAACTTTTGCCCTAATAATCTTTGTTTTCATTCTATCTATTGTTTCCTCTATCTTTCCCCTCCTTGCTGCTAAATCTCCCAAAACATCACCAAAATATTCTTCAGGAATAACAACTTCAAGTTTCATTATAGGTTCCAAAAGGGTTGGTTTTGCCTTTTTTGCTGCTTCTTTCAAAGCAATTTCTCCTGCAATTTTGAAAGCATACTCTGAAGAATCAACTTCGTGGAAAGAACCATCAAAAAGTGTAACTTTCAAATCTACCAATGGGTATCCTGCCAAAATTCCTTTTTCCATCGCTGCTCTTACTCCCTTTTCAACAGCTGGGATGAATTCTTTTGGAATTATTCCTCCTTTTATTGCATCGACGAATTCAAACCCACTTCCCCTTTCTTTAGGCTCAACTCTGATTATTACATGACCGTATTGTCCTCTTCCTCCAGATTGTCTAATGTATTTTCCCTCTGCCTCTGCAACTGCCTTTATTGTTTCTTTGTAAGCAACTTGCGGCTTTCCCAAATTTCCTTCTACATGAAATTCTCTTTTTAGTCTATCAGCAATAATTTCCAAATGCAACTCTCCCATTCCAGAGATTATTGTCTCTCCAGTCTCTGGGTCAAACCTAGTTTTGAAAGTTGGATCTTCCTCTGAAAGTTTCTTTAAGGCAGAGGACAATCTATCTTGGTCTGCTTTTGTCTTTGGCTCAATTTTTACTGAAATTACTGGCTCTGGGAATGTTGGTTTTTCCAAAACTATTGGATAGTTTTCATCGCAAAGAGTATGGCCAGTTAAAGTAGTTTTTAAACCGACTGTTGCCAAAATATCTCCAGCAAAAGCTTCTTCAACTTCTTCCCTTTTGTCAGCATGCATTCTCAAAATCCTCCCGATTCTTTCTTTTTCCCCAGAAGTTGTGTTCAAAACGTAAGATCCCTTTTTCAAATGCCCAGAATAAACTCTAAAATAGGTCAAGGTTCCAACATAAGGATCAGCTTGAATTTTGAAAGCCAGAGCGCAAAATGGCTCTGTTTCCAAAGGTTTTCTTTCTACAATTTCTCCTGTTCTTGGATCAGTTCCTTTTACTGGAGGAAGATCTATCGGGCTTGGCAAATAATAAACTATTCCATCCAAAAGTGGCAAAACTCCAATTCTTTTGTAAAGAGAGCCAAAGAACACTGGAAAGATTTTGCATTTGATAGTTGCCCTTCTGATTGCAGCCCTTAACTCTTCTGGAGTAATTTCCTCTTTCTTTGATAAATACTTTTCCAACAAAATTTCGTCTTCTGCCGCAACCTTTTCTAGCAATTTTTCTCTCCATTCCATTGCCAAATCTCTCATTTCCGCTGGAATCTCAAATTCCCTTTTTTCCGATCCCTCTTCTCCCTCAAACTTTAGTGCTTTCATTTCAACCAAATCTATCAATCCTGAAAAGTTCTCTTCTACCCCAATTGGCAATTGAACAGCAACTGCGTTTTCAGACAACCTTTGCCAGATTGATTCCAAATTCATCTTAAAATCTGCCCCAACTTTGTCCATTTTGTTTACAAAACAAATTCTTGGAACAGAAAAATTATCTGCTTGGTGCCAAACTGTTTCAGATTGTGATTGAACCCCTGCAGAACCATCGAAAACGACAATCGCACCATCCAAAACCCTCAAAGATCTTTGAACTTCTGCAGTAAAATCGATGTGTCCTGGGGTATCGATTATATTAATTTCGTATTCCTTTCCTCCAACTTTCCAATAGCAAGAAGTTGCTGCTGCCATGATTGTTAATCCCCTTTCCCTCTCTTGAATCATCCAGTCTAAAGGAGTAGTCCCTTTTTCTAAAGTTCCGATTTTGTGAATCCTCCCAGTGTAATACAAAACGCAGGTAGTCGTTGTAGTTTTACCTGCTGAAATGTGAGCAATGAAACCAATGTTCCTTAAGTTTTCGATAGGATACTTTCTGGGCATAATTTACCATGCAAAATGAGCAAATGCTTTGTTTGCCTCTGCCATTTTGTGTAAATCTTCTTTTTTCTTTACCGCAAAACCTTCACCTTTTGAAGCCGCAATTATCTCCTCTGCCAATTTTTCCTTCATTGGCTTTCCTTTTTTTTGCTTTGCACCCAAAATCATCCATTTCATTGCCAAAGTAATTCTTCTATAATCTGGAACCTCAACCGGAACTTGATAGGTTGCTCCACCAATCCTTCTTGGTCTTACTTCCAAATAGGGTCCTGCATTCTCTATTGCTTTTTGAAAAACCTCCAAAGGATCCTTTTTTGTTTTTTCTTTAATAATATCAAAAGCACCATAGACAATTTTCCTAGCTATGGTTTTTTTCCCCTTTCTCATTACGTAATTTATAAACTTTGAAACTAAAACGCTGTTGTAAACAGGATCTGGTGGAATTTCCCTCTCTATTCTATGTTTTCTCCTGCCCATGCTTTAGCTTCTGCAATTTTTTCTCTCTTTACTCCATACTTTGACCTTGAAGTCCTTCTCCCTTCAACCCCTGCTGCATCGTATGCTCCCCTGACAATGTGATACCTAATTCCTGGTAAATCCTTTACCCTTCCGCCCCTGACTAAAACAATCGAGTGCTCTTGCAAATTGTGCCCAATTCCAGGAATGTAAGCAGTGATTTCTTTTCCGTTTGTCAACCTCACCTTGGCAACTTTTCTCAATCCAGAATTTGGCTTTTTTGGAGTAGTTGTAAAAACTTTAATACAAACTCCTCTCTTGAAAGGAGAGGGAAAGAAAACCGGCCTATTTTTTAAAACATTAAAGGCAAATTTCAAAGCAGGAGCGTTTACCCTCCTCTTTTTCTTTTCTCTTCCCTTTTTTACCAATTGGTTAATTGTTGGCATAGTTTCTATTTTAAAAAAATCTTGAGAAAAAGTCAACTAAAAGGAACTCGAAATTAAATTAAAAAGAAAATGAGAAAGAGAAAAAATAGAATTGAGATCAAAGAAGATCAAAATGAGTAAAATGAAAAATCCATATTGTAAAAGAAAAAATTTAACTTGGAAAAATCTGTCTGGCAAAACTTGATAGAGAATATGAAAACCGTCTAAGGGAGGAAATGGAAGCAAATTGAAAAATGCCCAGGCAAAATTGTAAACTGAAATTATTTCGAAAAAATTGATCGTTGCCTGAGAAAAATTGAAGCTTGCTAAAAAAGAAAATAAAATAGCAATTAGAAGGTTTGTCACAGGACCTGCTAAAGAAACTTTTACAATTCCCCATTTTCTATCTCTGAAATTTAAAGGGTTTACCGGAACTGGTTTTGCCCAACCAAAAATCGGTCCTTGACCGAAAGTTAAAATTAATAAAATCAAGGGTAAAAAAATTGTGCCGATTGGGTCGATGTGAGCAATTGGATTTAGAGTTAACCTTCCTTCTCTTTTTGCAGTATCATCTCCCAAAAGCAAGGCGCAACTTCCGTGAGCAATTTCATGAATGACGATAGAAAGAAATAAAACTATTAAAATGAAGATTGTTTCAAACATTATTTTATGCTAACATAAAATCATGGCCAGGCAATGCCAAATCTGTGGAAAAAAATACAAAGCTGTTTGGAGAAGAGTAAAGTTGAGAGGGAAATACAATCCGACGACAAAGAAGAAACAAAAGCCAAACTTGCAATGGTTCAAACTTCCCTCTGGAAAGAGAATTTTGGTTTGCGCAAAGTGCAAAAAACTCTTGAGCAAAGAAATGTATTAATGACCTACTAGGAGGGGGTGACTGCGAAGCGAATCCCCGAAGCGGAGCGGAGGAGTGAGCGGAGCGCAATCGAGGGGGAACCTCGGTGCCCCCTATTGAGGGAAACGGGATGTAGGATAACGGTAGTCCGCAGCCTTGGGGTGGCTGTAGTCGGGGTTCAATTCCCCGCATCCCGACACGCTAAGCGTGCCAATTGGGACGCTAAGCATCCCGAACAAAAAAGGCCCCGCCCTTATTGAAAGCTCTCCAGAAATAATCCTGGTGGGTGCCCAAGTGCTAGGCCTCAGCCTAGCAATCATTTCAGGCTCCCTTTGAATAGTTTTGTCCGGAGGCTTCAAGGGGCGGGGCCTTATTTAATTTTAATTGAACAAAAAATAGTGTCAATAGTTCTGAAATTGGAAGCAGGAAGTTGGAAGTAGGAATTAGAAAACAAAGCTAAGAATTTAAAATTTCACAATTTCACAATTGTGAAAAAGTGAAATTCTTGAATCGAAATTTGTAACAAAATACTGCGATCGCCGTAGTTTGTAACAATTTGTTCGCTGTTTTATAGATTTAAAACTTCAACCAATTGTTTAATGAAAGAAACGACAACCGGCTGGGGCAAAAGGGAATAGGAATCAATCCCTTCGTCGTCTTTGAAAACCCAAGGTCTTTCTTTTATGATCACTTTTCCATCTTTTAATTCGTAATAGTACTCGGGAGTTATCTCGTAATCGTCAACATAATCTTTTGCTACCGAAACTGGAATTGAATTGCGCAATAAAACTTTTGGAATTCCGTAAAGTTGCAATGCTTTTTCCATCAAATATCCTTCTTTTTTCAACCTTTCTCTTATTGGCTCAATTCCAAGTTCATCTCCCTCTTTCTTTACCATTTTTACTTTGCAATTGTCGCAAATTAAATGAAACTCTCCGTTTTCAAAAATTACTTCTTTTGTTGGCAAAAGTTTTAAATTTTTTGGGGTGTTGCATTTTGGACAAACCCTTCTCCATTTTATCCTTTCATCTATCACCTTTTCTGGAACGTCGATTAAAACGAAAACGTCAGGATCATCACGATGGCCGATTAAATCTCTGAAAAACAAAGAAAGGCCCACTTGATCGAGCTCTCTAGGAAATCCGTCGATAAAAACAGTTTTCTTTTCTCTTCTCTCCATTTCCCTTTTAACTAAAACCAAGATTAATTCTGTTGGCAAAAGTTCCTTTGTGCTTCTGTGTTCTAGTGCATAAATTACTTCTTCTAAGGAATGAGGGCCGCGATAATTTTTTTCCAAATAAGAAATCAGTTCCTTCCTTTTTTCTTTATCGATTAATTCTTGATCTATCCCCCTAACCATGTCTCCGATTGAAAAATGATCGATTCTTTCTGGTAAAACAACATCGGCAAACATTTTTGAATAAGTTCCCTTTCCAGAATTTTTCTTTCCTAAAAAGTAAGCGACAAAAGTATTTTCTCTCAAATATTCCCTCAATTTCTCAATTTCCTTTCCTGCTTTCAGTTGAAAATACTCTTTTGTCTGCTCTGGATCTTTCAAATCAAATTTTTTTGTTACCCCTTTAACTTTTGTTTTAAAAATTGGAAACTTCATATTTTTTGCCGTCTGAAATTATTTTTATATCACCTTCTCTATCAGTTCTCAAAACTCTTATACCATAATTTTCTAAAATTTCCAAAACTTCTTTGTTTGGATGACCGTATTTGTTTTCCCCTACAGAGATTATCGCAATTTTTGGCAAAACCTTTTCTAAAAATTTTTGAGAGGTTGAAGTCTTTGAACCATGATGGGCGACCTTTAAAATTTCTGAATTTAAATTAAAGGGGGTTAATACCAAACTTTCTTCAACATCTTTATAAATATCTCCAGTGAATAAAAAAGAAGAATTTCCAAAAATCAATTTGCTAACGATTGAAGTATTGTTTGAATCTTCAAATTCCATTCCTTCTAAACTTTCAAAAGGATAAAAAATTTCAATTTTCCATTGGCAATTTTTGCAAGAAATTTTTTGTCCTGCACTTGCAATTTTTACCTTAGCTTTCTCTTTCTCTATTAAACTCAGCCATTCCTTATATTCTGGAATATCCCTGACAATTCCGGTCCACAAAACATTCTCAACTTTGTATCTTTTTAAAACTTCCAAAAGCCCGGTTATATGATCTTTTTCTGGATGGGTCAAGATAATTAAATCAATGGATCTATCCCAAAACGGAATTTCTTTCGTTAATTTCTCAATAATTTTTGAAGAAGGACCTCCATCGATTAGAATCTGATGCATCGTTGGGGTTTCGATTAAAATTGAATCACCTTGCCCAACGTTGAAAAAATTAACTTCCAAAAACCTATGCTTTCTTAAATCAAAAACTAAAAGCCAAGCAAAAAAATTCGCCAAAATCAAAAAGGATAAAATGAATAAAATAGATTTCTTTTCTTCCATTCTTTGAGTATATTTTTTTGTTTAAACTTAGGCAAACAAATTGACTTAAATTTTTGGATGGTTAAAATAAAGTTGGTGGGTCAATGAGCTTTTTAAAAATTAAAGCGGTCAGGGTGATCTACAGGGAAAAGAGTAGCAAAAAAATCATTGAGGAGCTCATTTTGAAACCCGAAGAATGGGAGATAATCAAAAACAATCCTCAACGCAAAGAAATAGAGGTGGTGGCAGAACCAATCTTGGACCTTTAAGCACTTTAATTTTTTCTTTTTCTTTTTCTAGCTCGTAAAATTTTGTGGGTTGGAAAAAGCCAAAAACGCCAAGAAATTGGCGTTTTTGGTTTGAGGATTTTCAAATTTATTTCAATTTATTCACTTTCGCTTCTAACAAGCTCACTCTTTTCTCTAAGGCAGCGAATTCATCTCGGCTTACTTTTTATTTAAGTTCATTTTTAATGAATTCAATATCCAGCTTTATAACTTCTAATATATCCTCAATTTTATCAAATCTTTTATCGTGTTCTTTTAATTTTTCAATGTTAGCTGCCACTTGTTCAGCCACTAAAGCTATTTTGTCTTCAATTTTTTCAGCTACAACATCAAAATGTCTTTTCGTTTCTTTTTTATACTCTTCTAAAATTCTTTTAATCTTTTTTTCCTCCATAAATCCATTCTATCAATCCCAAAATGAGTGTCAATTTTTCTCAATTTAAAATTTGCAATCTTCAATTTACAATCTTTTAGGCCTTACCCAAAATCTTGAACATTTTCGTTCCACAAACAGGGCAAACTCCTTCAACCGCCTTTCTCTTTGTTCCTCCTTTTCCCTTTATTTCAACAACTTTTTCATCCTTCATTTCCCTCTTTTGCTTGCATTTTACGCAATAGGCTACTGTTGCCATGTTAAAAATGAATTAAATTAACGACCTTTAAAATAAATTTAATTCAATTTGCAATCTGACATCTAAAATCTTCAATCTTTATCCTTCTTTTAAATTAACAAGGCAAAAAATTAAGTCAAGCCCGAAAAAAATAAAGCCAAAATTGTCTTTGCATCCACAATTTTTCGTGATTTTATCATTTTTAACACCTCTTTTTTCGAAAAAATTTTAACTTCCTTAATTTTTTCTCCTTTTTCGAGACTTTGTTCTCCCTTTTTCAATCCTCTTGCCAAGAACAAATACATGTATTCAGTTGAATAACCGGGACTTAAATAAAATTCTCCAATCTTTTTCAATTCCTTTGCTTCATAACCAGTTTCTTCTTTTAATTCTCTTTTTGCTCCCACTTCCGGTTTTTCTCCTTTTCTTAACATTCCAGCAGGAATTTCCCAAATTTCTTTGTTTATAGCAAAGCGGAATTGGCGAATTAAAATAACTTTATCTTTATCGATCAAAGGTAAAATTCCAACTGCTTTGGGAGATTTTACAACATCTCTTTTAATCTTCGCTTTTCCTATTTTTTCTTCAAAAACTTCGAATACGAAAATTTTTCCCTTACATTTTTTTATTAATTTCTTCCTCACAATCCCAATTGATCTGAAATTTCCTGCATCGCCTTTAAAGTAATTTCAATAAATTTTTCAAGAGGTAACCCCAAATATTCTTTGCATTTTTTGATAATTTCCCTGTTTGCCCCCTTAGCAAAAGATTTTTCTTTAAACCTATTTAACACATTCTCAACCTTCAAATCCTTCAATTTTTTCGAGGGCAAAACTAAAGTTGCTGCAACTATTAATCCAGTTAAAGGATCTAAACAAAAAAGAGACTTTGCCATTTTAGATAAAGGTAAAATTCCGTGGGCTTCATTATGAGTCAAAATTGCATCGCAAATCTCTTTATCAAAACCCATTTCCCTCAAAATCTGAGATCCTATTTTCGAATGTAAATTTGGATCTCCCTTTGTCTTTTCATAATCGATATCATGCAGTAACCCAGCAATTGCCCATTTTTCTTCATCTTCTCCAAAATACCTCGCCAAGGCTCTCATTCCTGCTTCAACCGCCAAAGAATGCTTGATTAAATTTTGATTTTTTAAGTTTTCCTTTAAAAGATTTAAAATTTTTTCTCTTTCCATAACTTTAATTTTAGCTTAATAAATGAACGTTGCCAATCCTTACATTTTTAAGGCCAGCTTTCTTTGCTGATTCGAAACAGGCTTGGGCCTGATCGAAAGAAGTAGTTGGCAAATCTGAAAACTTGAAACAAGGATAAAAAGCCAAAAGGTTATAGGGGATTTGAGGATCTATTGAAGAAATAAATTTTGCAATTTTGAAAACTTGCTCTTCATCGACATAACCTGGAATCAAAAGGGTCGAGGCGACTAGTTTTTTAGAATCAATTTTTGCCAAGTTTTCAAAATTCTCAAAAGCTCTTTTGTTTGAAACACCAGAAATTGCAATCGATAATTTTTCATCGAAGAATTTCAAATCAAACTTTATTATCCCGTTCGATTCAAAAGAAATTTTGGCAATTTCCTCTAACATTTTTTTATTTTCAATTCCGTTTGTTTCAAGGCAAATCCTCAAATCCTTTTTAATTTTCCTTGCCCTTTTTGAAAATTCGATTATGAATGGCAATTGAGGACCTGGATCTCCACCAAAAAAACAAACGCAATGAACTTTTTCATTGATTGCCTTCAATAATTCCTCAATCGATACCATTGGCGATAAATTCCTTGTTAAAAATTTAAAATGCCAATTTTGGCAAAAAAGACAATTGAAATTGCAAGCACCCATAAAAACTGCCAAGTTAAAATATCCTTCTTTTGCCCCGCTAAGCGGGGCTTTAAGAACGCTCAGCGTTTCTGACTTGCACCAAGGAGCGGCGACGCAATTTGTCGGAATTGGATCGTAATAATATTCCAAAATCGCTTTTTCTCTTGAGATGAAAGAGATTAATTTCCCATTTTCATTTTTCCTCAAACCACAAAACCCAAATTCCCCTTCTCCAATTTGACATTCGTTTGAGCAAAGGTTACACTTTATTCCATTTTTAGTTTTTGGAACTTTTTCTGGCAAAAAGAATTCTTTTCTGGATTTTTGATGAGCTATTTCGACAAAGTTTTTTGCTTCTTCCCATCTTTCCAAAATGCAATCTTTGCAAACTCCCAAAAATTTTGCCAAGATTTTTCCTTTTTTGCAGATTTTGCAAACCATTAAATAAATTTTACCCCTTGACATTAAATTTTGAAAATCTAAAAATAAAACAACATGGAAATTTTAGTCTTTGTTGAAATTCCAAAAGGATCTCCGCAAAAGTTTGAATTTGATGAGAAAGAAGGACAAATAAAACTTGATAGGACCCTTTATGGTCCAATACATTTTCCTTTTGAGTATGGATTTATCAAGGGAACTAGAGGTGAGGATGGAGATCCTTTAGATTGCGTCTTACTTTCTACCTATCCAACTTTTCCCGGATGCTTAGTCAAGGCAAGGCCGATTGGAATTTTGGAAATGGAAGATGAAGAAGGAATCGATACAAAAATTTTGGCAGTTCCTATAGAAAAGATTGATCCAAGGTTCAAAGAAATTCAAGATGTCAAAGATTTGCCAGAACATACAAAAAAGGAAATCAAAGAATTTTTTGAAACTTATAAGAGATTGGAGCCTGGAAAATGGGTAAAACTAAGAGAGTTCAAGGGGAAAGAAGTGGCAGAGAAAATGATCGAAGAAGCAATAAAGAGGGAAAGGGGCTCTTGACAAGGTTTCTTGATGCCTTAATATTCTAATAATCGCCATGGGCCAAGGCCAAGATCCCTCGGATAAAAACAAAAAACTGAAACTTGAGGAACCTCTCTCAAGAATTGGTTCCTTTTTTGTTTTGAGATACAAAGTTGAGGTTGTTTCTGATATAAAAGAGTGTGAAAAGCTCTGGCGTCAATTCTCTCCTAATTTGACACTTTTTGACACTTGGGAATTCAGAAATGCATTCTACGAAGCTTACAAATATGAACCTTACTTTCTTGTCCTAAAAAAGAACGGAGAAAATTTAGCCCTTTTGCCTCTTTGGTACGAAGATAAAAACTTTTATGACAAGAATTTAAAAAGGTATACTTGGTTTGGTTCAGATTGGCAAGAAGAAGTAAGGTTTTTTGCAAAAGATATAAATTACATACCTCTCTTGATATCTGTCGCACCAACCCCTCTTTATTTGAATGCAATTTCAAAAGATTCTGCTGAAAAATTGAAAGACAAAATAGAATTCAAAGAGGATGAGCCAAAGTACGTTTTAAATTTGAAGGGGTTTAAAAATCATGAGGATTATTTGATGACCTTGAAAAAGAATACAAGGAGGAATTTGAGAAAAGATAGAAACAAGATTTTGAGACAAAACCCAGAAATTGTAATTGATAATTTTTCTGATTTAGATATCTTGATTGAACTGGCAAAAAAAAGGTTTAAAGAAAAGGGAGAAAGCGCAGATTGGGAAGATCCGAGAAGGGTTGAGACTTTCAAGAATGTAATCAAATTTTCAGGCAGATCTTACAAAGTAAGAATGGTTAAGGTAAAGATTAACGGAAAAGAGGCAGGGGTTGATTTAATCTGTATCCTGAACAAAACCTACTTTGCAGTAAAATGTGGTTACAACATCTCAGAGTTTTCAGGAATTGGAAATTTCATTAACCTTTACGAAATCGATGACGCAATAAAGCTAGGAATGGAAAAAATTGACTTCTTGCAAAACAATTATCAATGGAAAAATAAATACTTCCCTCCAGTTCCTCTCTATAAATTCGAGAAAAAATGAACTAAAAAATGAAGGTCATCTTTGATGAAAAATACTTTTCGAGTGGTTGGTATTCTAATTACTTAAAGAACTACAAAAAGATAGGAAGGTTTAAAGCAAAAAGATTGATAGAAATTTTGAACCCCAGAAAATCCTGGAAATTTTTGGATGTTGGATGCGGAATGGGAGGACTGGTTTTGGCTTTGAGGAAAATGGGATACAAAGCATTCGGGCTGGAAATTTCTGATTTTTGCCTCAAAAATTCTCCGGCAAAAAAGTGGATAATTAAAGGAGATGTTTTGGATTTGCCATTCGAAAATGAAAGCTTTGAGGTTGTTACTTGTTTTGACGTTTTTGAGTATTTGAGCAAAAAAGAAATAGAGAAAGCGTTTAATGAATTAAAAAGGGTAACAAAAATTTTTTTGTTTTTAGACACTATCCAAAAATTTTCTCCAAATTCTTACCAAAAATATAACCCAGACCCATTCAGAAAAAAGAATCTCTTGAGCTTTGGAGAATTTGTTAATTTGGCAGAAAAAAGGAATTTCATTCCCTTAGGGAGAATTTTCACAATCAAAGAGGAAATTGACTTTAACTGCCTTTTTTTAAAAAGGAAAAAAGAAAATTTCAAAATTTTGCTTTCTCTTTGGAAAAGAGCGAGGATTATCTAATTTGCTCTTTTATTTTCTCTGCCAAACTTTTACTCTTTAAAACTTTCGTAATTTTTTCAACGCTTGCTTTTTTTAAATCTGAAATCGTTTTCAGCCCTGCATCAAAAAGAGCCCTCGCCCTAACTCTTCCTATTCCTTCTAAAGAAACTAAAGGAATTAGCTCTTCCTTTATTCCGTAATAAGCTCTAATTCTTAACTTTTTCAACATTTTCTTTATTTCTTCATTGAAGGGAATTAACTTTGAAATTTCCAAAATCGAATATAAAAGCCAATCCAAAATTTCAATTCTTGAATGCAATTCCCCAGGAGTCATTTTCAATTTTTCCATAATTTCTCCCTCTGTCTTTTCCTCAATCCAGAAACTAAAAATTGTTGCCAATTTTGCTTCTCTTAAAAACTCTTCGTATTCATCATCTAACTCATCTGGAATTTGAAAGAAAAAGTACTCTTCGTTTTTGAAAATTTCCTGCTCGATCAAAAAAGCATCCTTCATCGATAAACTTGGGGAAGGTTTCATTTCCTCTGCTTTTGATATTAGGCAAAATATCGTGAATTCGTTTGCTTTTTGACAATCTCTTAAATTTTCAATGAACAAGTTTGCGCTGGCAGGGTCTAAATAAAGCTGTGAAATTCTCTTTCCGATTCTCGTTGCCATCAATTTTTTATCCACCACTTCCCCATTTTCTTTTATTTCCTCAGTTTTAATGAATCCCCAATCTTCTAAGGCAAAAATTACTTCTTCAATCTTTTCTTTCAAAATTGAAATTTCTTTAAATTTTTTTCCAAAAAATGTTTTTTTCAAAAAATTCAACAATTGATTTTGACTTTTGCAAAACCTATTTGAAATCAAAGATAAAACGTGCATTCTTAAGGCAGATTCTGTCGAAATTTTGCTCGAAATTTCCTCTAATTCCCCTCTAATGTAATAATTTTCTAATTCTCTCGCATCTTCTCTATTCTTTGCTACCAAAATTCCTTCCCCCCATTTGTCAAACTGCGGCCTACCTGAACGCCCAAACATTTGCTCAACTTCCAAAACAGGAAGATAAATCGATCCTAAACCTGGATAATACCTTTTAACATCCCTAATCACTGCTCTAAAATTTGGAAGATTGACTCCAAAAGCTAAAGCAGTAGTTGAGGTAATTACTTTAATCAATCCTTTTTTATAAGCTTCCTCAATTAAAACTCTTTGCGAAAACAAAATCCCAGAATGATAAAAGGCGACTCCTTTCTCTACGCATTTTGCCAATTTTTTGCATTGCTCAGTTGGAATTTCCAATGCGTTTTCAATTTTCTTTGCCAATTCTTTTAATTCTTCAATTTCTTTTTCTTCCAAAAAGTGAAAAACCAACTTTGAAAGCCTCTCTGCCAAAGCCTCGGCATTCCTTCTCGAAGAAAGAAAAAATATCAATTGTTTCTTCATCAAAAGGGTGTTTTCAACTATCGATTCTTCAAGTCCAAGATCTTCGCTCAATTTGTATTCTTTAAAACCAAAAAGTCTTATTTTTCCTCCAAAAAAAATTCCTTTATAAAGAGGAACTGGCCTAAAATTTGATTTCAAAACTTTCGCCCCCAGCCACTCACCTATTTCCTCTGAGTTTCTAATCGTTGCTGAGAATGCCAAAATTTGAGCTCTTGGCAAAATTTCTTTTAAAATTGTCAATAAAATCTCCAAGGTTGGTCCCCTGCTCGGATCATCTAAAAGATGAATTTCGTCTGCAACAATCAAACCAATTTCTCCTATCCAAGGAGCTTCGTGCCTGATTAATGAGTCGAATTTTTCATTCGATGCAATTATCCAATCGAATCTTTCAAGCCAGGGGTCCGCTGAATCATAATTTCCGACAGAGAGAGCAACTTTAATTCCATATTTTTGATATTTCCTTTTGAAATCCTCGTATTTTTCCCTTGCCAAAGCAACTAAAGGACAGAGATAAATCATTTTTTGTTTTTTGTTTAAAGTGATATTCAACCCTGCCAATTCTGCCAAAAGTGTTTTTCCGCTAGAGGTCGGAGAGGAAACTACTAAATTTTCTCCTTCCAAAATTCCCATTCTCAGTGCTTCTTTTTGGACAGGATTTAATTTTTTTATTTTATTTTCCAAAATTACTTTTTCGACGATTTCTCCTTTCTCCATCTTTTGATTATAATGAGAAAATGAGATTCTTTAAAATTTTAAGCTTGCTTTTTATTTTTGAAATTGCTCTTGCTCAAACCCAAAAGCCGAAAATTTCACTTTCTTTTCCAGAAACCTTCAAAGCGGATGAAGAAATTGAGGTTTTAATTTCCATTTCAAATTTAAAAAATGTACCGTATGATTTGAAAATTTCGATTGAAAAAGAAAAGGAGGTTTTATCAGAAATCTACAATGAAAAAGAGGGGAAATGGCAGGATTCTTTTTATTACATTAAAAATTTGTTTTCCGGTCCTTCTTTTGAAGGAAGGTTTAAAATGAAATTGAAGAAGGAATTTTTATTTTTTGATGGAGATGCTGAAATTTTAGCTAGAATAAGGGAAAACGGAAAAAGTTCTTACATAGAATATCGAGGGAAAATTAAAATTTTAAAACCCGAGATTAAAAAGGAGGAAAATAAAAAAGAATTTTTAGCCGAAATCCCAAAAAATCAGGGAGAAGAAAAAATTTCTCCAAGGCTTATTGCCATTTTGAATTCTCTTTTTTGTGGCTTTTTAATTTTAATTTTGAAATTAAAACTAAAATCTCTCGAGAATAAAAATCAAGGCGCTCAAAATAAAACCTGAAAGAAAAATTGTCCTTGCAATGCGAAAGAGAGTTTTCTTTGGTCGGTAATAATACTTTGAGAGGTTGAAAATTTCTGTTGCGTATTGTTGTAGGATTTTGTTGGGATTTTCGATTACTTTCAAAATTTCTTGGGTGTAGTTTTGAGAAGATGAAAAACTGATAATTTGTTTATCGTACATTATACTTTCTGGCTGCCCTCTTTTTCTCATAAAACGGGGTGGATGGATAGCAAGGAGAGCAACTATAGCAGAGATGATCGAAAAGGTAGCCAAAACTAACAAAAACAAATCTCCTTTTTCACTAAATTGGGTAGCAGCAAATACAAAAACGGCTGAAGAGATTCCGACCAAAATCTGAATTTGGTTATCTATGTGATGAGCGTAACTTACTGTTTTATCCAAAACACTATCCAAGAATGTAAAAATGGTATTGAAATTTTTAGATTCTTTTTCCATCATTAAATTATACCATAAATAAAAAATCCCGCAAGGGGATTCATTGTGGGAATGGGTCTTGAGGATGGTTTTTTAAGTATTTTCTAGTTCTAAATTTAGCAATCAGCTTCAGTACCTCATCCCAGGTTGTGTTCCAATAAGGAACTTGATTTTGGGCAAGGATTTCATGCCAATTTAAAATTATTTTGTAACTGTTTTGGTCGAATCGGTACCATCTTCTTGCTAAAATTCCAATGTCAGGATGAATGAATTTTAAATGATGAAAAGAGCAAATAACGATGCCGTTTAAAGGATCAATCAATTCCTGTTCAGTAAGTCCTTTTTTGAGTCCAAAACGCGGTGGGATTATAAAGTGGACATGAAGGTCTAGCCTTCTAAAACAGTTTCTTGCTCTGCCAGTTGAAAAATCAACAAATTGACAAATTCCTTCATCTCTCCTCAAAAACCATTGCTTTTGCTTTTCAGTCCACTCTAGCGTTTCTCCCTCTTCGTTTTTAAAAGGTCCCAATTCTTTTTACCTCCTTTAATTTTTTATTACACAATCTGAATTTTGTCAAATTTGAGATGAAATTGTTGGATATTTGACTCCTTTTTCAATATTACTTTTTATAATTTCTCTTACCTCAGCGAAAACTTGTTTTAAAACTTCTTCAAAATCTTTCTTTCCAGTTTCTATATTATCCATATCTTCCTCCAGTTTTCTCGTCGTTTCTTCATTTAAGTATTTGCTAAAGTTTTGCTGTGAAAATTCAAAAACTTTTCTTCCCAAAACCGTAGAAACTAGCATCGATTTTTTCACTTCTTTAACATATTTTCTCTTTTTCAAAATTTCCAAAATTTTTGCATAAGTCGATGGTCTCCCTATTCCCTTTTCTTTCATCATTGAAACAATTTCTGAATAGGTAAAAGGATAAAAGATGGGAACCATTCTTTTTTTACTCTCTAAAATCTTGATTTTCCCTTCTTTCAAATTTGAAATATTCCTTTCTTGCAACTTGAAAATTTTCGAAAATCCATCTTTTAAAACTTTATTTACAAACTCAAATTCCTTTTCCTCCCCTCCAGCAAAAACTTTGAATTTTATTTTTTCAACTTTTGAAGGTTGCATTTGGCTTGCAATGAATCTTTTGAAAATTAAATCGTAAGCTCTAATTTCTTTTTCTGTTAATGGAGAAGGAAATTTTAAAAATTTCAATCCAATCAAATTTCTCAGTTTTTGGGAATCTATTGCCTTTGTTGGTCTAATACATTCATGAGCTCCTTCTGCCTCCCATTTTCTTGCTTTAAAAAGTTCTTCTCCAAAATTTGAAAAAATGTATTCTTTTGCAATGTTAATACCAGTTAAACTCACTGTCGTGCTTGAAGTTCTGTGATAAGTAATCAAGCCGCTTTCAAACAATTTTTGAGCAATTTGCATTGCCTCTTGAGCATCGATTTTCAAAAGAGAGGTTAGAGAAGAAATTAAAGTGTCTGTGGTAAAAGGAGGAAGAGGATTTATTTCATCTTCAAAAATTTTTAGATCTTTGATTTCAACAAACCCATCTTCTAAAATTTTTTGGTAAGTTCCCTTTTTTGCCCTAAAGCTAATCTCTAAACCATTTTCCAATTTTAGCCTTATTAGTTCTTCTTTTTCTTTGAGTTTTTTTGTCCTTTCAACAACCCATCCTAAAACCGGAGTTTGAACCCTTCCTGCAGAAAGCCTTTTGTTTTTAAAAACCATCCACAAAACAGGAGAAATGCTAAAACCAATCCACCTATCCTCAATTCTTCTCACCAATTGAGCCTTGACCAAATTCAAATCAAAATCTTCCAAATTTTCCAAAACCTTTTGGATCTCTTTTCTTGTAACTTCGTGAAACCTCGCCCTTTTTATGTTTTTGTTGAAAGGTTTCAAAAACAAAGATAAATCAAAAGCAATCCTTTCTCCTTCGCTATCAGGATCTGTAGCAATTACGATTTCATCCACTAAAGAAGCGATCTCTCTTAAAGCTTCAATCCTTGGTTTTGAATCAGTGAATTTTTTGCTACCACAAACGCAAGCTTCTTCCCCTTCTTCAATTTCCCTTCCGCAAACTGAGCACTTTCTTATTGGTTCATTGTAAGGAATAAATGTATCTTTTACTTCTACTCCAAATATTCCTTCTTTTTCGCTCAAATCTGTCACATGTCCTTTGCTTGCTGCAATCATTAACAAAGAATTTGCTCCAAAAACTTCGTTGACTATCAAACCCTCATAATTTTTCTTTGCTGGTTTTCCAAAAAACCTTGCGATCGTTTTAACCTTTGTTGGAGATTCAACTATAAATAACCTCGTTGTCAAAGCTATTTTTGCCTCCTCTGCCTTCAATTTATCTTCCATCGAAAGCAAAACTTTTCTCCTATCTTCGTCAATTTCTTCAACTATTTTTTTAGCATCAATTTCTCTCAAATTTTTCCACTCAATTTCCTCAAAATAACTCAAATCCTTCTTTAAAGAATTGAATGCTTTTTCTTCGTCTATTATCACAATGCTCAATCCCCTAGTTACTCCTCCAATGTATAACCTGCTCGTCCTTCCTGAAGCCTGAATGTAAGCTACTGAATCTGGAATTAAAAATGAATACTCCCCTTCTTTTTCGCTAAAACTTATTGTCGGAGATTCTTTTATTGCCTTTAAAACCCCTTCATCTTTTAAAATTTTTTTGAAAAAATCCATTCCGCTTATTGCAACTTTCCTCACAAATTCCAAAAATCCTTCTAAATTTTTATTTTCAGCTAAAGCTTCCCTCACTGCTTCAAGTTGTTCAACATTCAAAGTCTTTATTTTTATCAAATTCGCAACGAGGAGTTGGTATTCTTTTTTATATTCTTCCCTTATTGCCTGCTGAATATTGTTCAAAAGCATCAACCATTTCGTTGGATGGAATTCCTCTATTTTTATTCTCACAACAAACTTTGGGACCCCAACAAAAATTGCATATCTAATTCTTGCAGGCAAATCGATTCCTCTAACCAAAGGACTTCTCGTTGTTACCATTCCAATTAAGGCGTCCAAATTTCCAATTTTAAAATCCTCAAATACTTTTTTATCTGGTTTCAAAAAGGCTCTAACTTTCACTCCCTTTTCCATTAAAAATTTCTCTAACTCTTGGGCAAATTCACTTCCTTTATCCATTGGCACAAAGATTAGGCATCCTCTCCCAAAAATTTTAAGCAAATTTAAAACTTCTTCTTTAATATCTTTTGTTTCAACAAAGCAATCTAAAATATTCCTCCCAAATTCAGGTTTCAAACCAATTGAAAAACCAAAAATTGAATTTAAAATCGTGATGGCTTTTGTCCTCTTTGCCTTTTGGGTTGCTCCGCTAACGATAAGCTGAGCCAAAATTTTTTCTTTTTCTTTTGAAATTTCAGAGAGTGCATCTTTTAAATCAATCTTTTTCTCAAAAACATCCTCAACAATCTCTTTTATTCTCTCTGGCAATTTCATCATCCTTAAAACAAACCTTATTGCCTTGCTCTTTCTCAAAAAGCTGTCAACATCATCGACGAAAACAACATCAACGCTTTGCCTTGCTATTTCTTCTTTTCTCATTATGCTCAAATGGGTGGTGATTATAATTTCAGCTGAATCCATTTTTGAAATTTCCTCTTTCTTTTCTTTTTGAGTAAGCATTGTATGGTATTTGGAAATTAAAACATTAAAACCCAATTTTTCTGCAAAATTTTCCATTCTTTGCGAAACTTCGCTCACTAAAATGCTAGTTGGCAAAATTATTAAGCATCTCTTTTTCAAAAATTTTGCTGCAAAAAGACACAAAATTATTTGGGTAGTAGTTTTCCCAGAACCTGTTGGCGCAATCAAGGCAAAACTTTCCCCTTTCAAAAATCTTCTTACCCAAAACCTTTGCAAAGCCCACATTTTTGCCTTTACAGCCTTCTGGAAAAGTTTCTCTACTTTTTCAACTTTTTTGTTCCTTTCTTCAATCTCAAACAAAGGCCCAAAACTTAATTTTTCTTTTTCGTTTGGCAAACACTTTTCGCAAGGCAAACCCTTGCTCAGCCTCTCTGAGCTAATCATTCCTCCACAATTTGGACAAAGATTTTTATAAACAATTTTTAGCGCCATTGTTTTTTATTTTAATCAACCTAATTTTTTTCTACAAATAAAAAATGCCGCGATGGGCATTTTGCTCCGGGGGCGAGGCTCGAACTCGCAACCCTCCGGTTAACAGCCGGGCGCTCTACCAGTTGAGCTACCCCGGAACTTTCAAAATTGCAAATGGCAAATTGAAAATTGCAAATTTAATTTTTTAATCTCTTGGAGGCAGTGAGAATAATTGAGGCAAATATTTTGGCTAATTCTTTTGCCTCCAATAAAATCTTATCAATCTCTTCACTTGAAGTCAAGCCAAGTTCTTTAATAATTTCTGACCAATAAATTGTTTCTTTGGTTTCTTTAAGAACAATTCCCATTGTACTAACGAATTCTTTCTTGCTCCTGGCGGTTTGAGCCTCTACAAAATTTGCTCCAATAGAAGTAACAGCATCGATAATTTGTTCTCCGATTTTGAAGGCTGAAGTTTTCTTTGGAAAATTATCAACAATTTCAACAACCAATTTAATTAAACGCTTTATTCTTTTAAGTATTTCTTCAGTTTTTGGTTTCATCAATTTGCAATTTGCATTTTGCAATTTGCAATCTATTTATTCTTTCAACTTTTTAATTTCCTTGTGCTCTCTTAATTTTTCTAATGCTTTTGCCTCAATTTGTCTTATTCTTTCTCTTGTCACTCCAAATTCTTTTCCCACTTCTTCTAAAGTGTGGGTTATTCCGTCTTTCAAACCAAACCTCATTTCTAAAATTTTTCTCTCTCTTGGGGTCAAATCGACCAAAATCTCTTTTAATCTCTCTCTTAATAGTGCTCTTGCTGCTTCGACAGATGGTAGAGGAATTTTCTCATCTTTAATGAACTCTGACAAAGTATCTTCTTCATCCTCTCCGACTGGAGTTTCCAGAGAAACAGTTCCTTGTGAAATTTTTATTAAATGATGGACCTTGTCAACTTCAATTCCCATTTCTGCAGCAATTTCCTCTGGCAATGGTTCCCTTCCCAAATCTTGCAATAACCTCCTTTTTACTTGATTGAATTTTGTTAATAACTCAACCATATGAACTGGAATTCTAATCGTCCTTGCCTGATCTGCCAAAGCCCTAGTTATTGCCTGCCTTATCCACCAAGTTGCATAAGTTGAAAATTTATATCCTTTTCTCCAATCGAATTTTTCAACTGCCCTAAAGAGCCCGATGTTTCCTTCTTGAATTAAATCCAAAAGGGTCATATGGGGAGATTTTCCAACATATTTTTTTGCAATTGATACTACAAGCCTCAAATTTGCCTTTATCAATTTCTCCTTTGCAGCTTGGTCTCCTTTTTCAATTCTCTTTGCTAACTCTTTCTCTTCCTCTGCTGTCAACGTCGGAGTTTCTCCAATTTCTTTTAAATACATTTGAACGGGGTCAATTTTTGCTTCAGGAATCAATTCTTCCTCTTCTTCTGGCACTAAAAATTCCCTATGTTCTCTGACTTCAATTCCCTCTTTTTCTAGAGTTTCATATAGCCTTTCCAAACCCTCAATGTCTTCTTCAACCTCTGGAAAGAAATACAAAATTTCTGAAAAAGTAACAAAACCCCTCTCTTTCCCTTTTTGAATCAATTGAGAGAGTTTATCCTCGACAAAAACCTCCTTCTTTTTTCTCCTTCTTCCTACTTCCTTCTTCCTTCTTCCTTTTTTCTTTTTTATTTTCTTTTTCTTCATATTTTGCTTAAATTTTTTGAAATTTGGCTAATTTTTTCTATTAATGCTCTAACCTTTTTCTCATCTTTTTCCTCCTCTGCCTTTTTCAATTCTTTCGATGCCTCCTCAAGTTCCTTTTTTAGTTTAATCAATTTGATTTCCCTTAAGCAAAATTTTATTTCAGGAACAACCTTTTCTTTTTCAATTTCCTCAACCTCCGCTCTTAAAGAGAGAATGTCAAAATATTCTTTTGTCTCCGATGAGAAATTTTTGTTTTGGGTTTTGAGATTTTCTAAAATTTCTTTTCCTTTTTGGCTCAAGAAAGTTTGAAAATTTTCATCGATCAAATTTATATTTTCTGGAAATTTTAATAACAAAGTCAAAAGCCTCTCTTCTAAAACTTCTTCCCTTGGCCTTTGCAAAATTCTCTCTTCCTCTTTTTCAATTCCAATTCCCCTTTCTTCCAATTTCAATTTTTCAAGCTCTTCCCAAATGTTCTCTTCTCTTGTATCCAATTCTTTCGCCAATTTCGAAACCCAAAAAGATTGTTCAACTTTGTTTTCAATTCTCTTTATAACTGGCAAAAGAATTTTGAGAATCTCTTTTCTTCCCTCTAAAGTATTTTTATCGAAATTTGAAAAGGCACTTTGAAAATAAAAATCTAAAATTGAAATCGCATTGAGTACTATTTTTTCAAATTCCTTTGGGTCTTGAGAAATAATATCAGCAGGATCTTTTTCTTTTGGCAAAATCAAAACCTTAATGTTGAATCCTGACTCTTGGGCCAAATCTATTCCCCTCTTTGTCGCAAAATCTCCTGCAATGTCCATGTCAAATGCCAAATACAAGTTATCAGAGTATCTTTTTAAAGTTGCCAATTGGTATTGAGTCAAAGCAGTACCAGAAACTGAGGCTGTGTTTTCAAAGCCTGCCTGATGTGCCAAAATTGTATCAGTGTAACCTTCGACCAAAATGCAAAAGTTTTTCTTTCTGATATCTACTTTTGCCCTGTCTAAACCATAAAGGACTTTTGATTTATCGTAAATTAAAGTATTCGGAGTGTTAATGTATTTTGCTCCTTGTTCTTTTTTAAAAACCCTTCCCCCAAAACCAATGACCTGCGAATTTATGTCAAAAATTGGAAAAATTATTCTTCCCCTAAATCTGTCAAAATATTCATGAGATTCTGTTTTAATTGCCAGTCCTGCTTTTTCGATCTCTTCCTTTTTATATCCTTTTTTAACCAAAAAGTCAATTAATGCCTTTTTTGTTTCTGGAGCCCAACCAATTCTCCATTTTTTTATTGAATCCTCATTAATTCCCCTTCCCTTTAAATATTGAACAACCTCTTTTCCTGTTTTCCCTTCCAGTTGTTTTTCAAAAAATTTACAAGCTAGTTCACAAATTTCGTACAATCTTTGCCTTTCAGTTTTTAATTTCTGATATTCTGGAGAAATTGGTTTCAATTCTACTCCTGCCTTTTTTGCCAAAATTCTTAAGGCATCTCCAAATTCAACTCCTTCAATCATCATTACAAATTTAAAAATGTCCCCGCCGGCGCCGCACCCAAAACAATGCCAAATTTGTCTTGCTGGGGAAACAAAGAAAGAAGGATTTTTCTCTGAATGAAAAGGACAAAGGGCTCTATAATTTGCCCCGCATTTTTTCAAAGGAATGTAAGAGGAAATTACCTCGACAATGTCTAGCCGAGATTTTATCTCTTCGATCGGAGATCTTTCCATCAATTTATGTTATAATAAACTTAAAGTTTTTTCAATTATGAGAATAGCTCAAGTTGCTCCACCTTGGATTTCTGTTCCTCCAAAGACTTATGGGGGAACTGAATTGGTAATCTCTTGGCTTTGTGATGAATTAGTGAGAAGAGGGCATGATGTTTGGTTGTTTGCTACCGGAGATTCAAAAACTAAGGCGAAATTGATTCCTGTTTGGCCTTCTTCTCTTTGGAGTTCAAACTTAAGAACCCCTCATGCTGTTTTCTCTTTGCTCTATCAAAAATTGATCGAATTGCAAGAAAACTTTGATATTATCCACGACCATTGCGAATGGTATACTTGCCCTTTTTCAAAGTTTTTAAAACCTCCGATTGTTACAACATTGCATCACCCTTTAACCGAGGAGGTAATCACCCTTTACAAAAAATTTCCAAACATAAATTTTGTCGCAATTTCAAAAGACCAAATGAAAAGGGCTGCTGGAATAAATATTGTGAAAACAATCTATCATGGTCTCCCTTTAGAAAAGTATCCCTTTTCAGAAAAGCCAAAAGATTATTTGCTTTGGTTATCGAGAATCGGTCCTGATAAGGGAATTGCAGAAGCTATCGACATTGCAAAGCTTGCTGGAGAAAAACTGATAATTTCTGGTCCGATTTTACCACAGTATGCAGATTATTTTGAATTTAGGATAAAGCCTTTGATTGACGGCAAGAAAATTCAATTTGTTGGAGCTGCTGATTTTAAAAAGAAAATTCAACTTTTACAAGGAGCAAAAGCTTTTTTGTTTCCAGTTAAAAGGCCAGAACCATTCGGTTTGGTTGTCATTGAAGCAATGGCCTGCGGAACTCCGGTTATTGCTTTCAAACAAGGTTCGATGACAGAGTTGATAAAGGATGAGGAAACAGGATTTTTGGTAAATTCGATTGAAGAAGCGGTTTCTGCTTTGAAAAAAATTGAAAAAATAAAAAGGGAAAATTGCAGGAACTGGGTAAAAGAAAATTTTAGTTTAAGAAGAATGGTCAATCGCTATGAAAAACTTTACAAAAAAATAATAAAGAAAAATGAGAAGGCTTAAAATCGCACAAATTGCTCCCCTTTGGTTTTCAATCCCTCCAAAAAAATACGGAGGGACGGAAAGAATCATTTTTTATCTTTGTGAGGAATTAACAAAATTAGGGCACGAAGTAACTTTATTTGCTTCAGGAGATTCAAAAACTAAAGCAAAATTGATCGCACCGATTAAAAAGCATCTTTGTTCTTTTCCCGATTTCGATAAAAAAATTACCTGGAGAGAGTATGTTTGGAATGCCTTCAACACTGCAAGAGCAATAGAACTTTCTTTAAAATTTGACATTTTACATACTCATTGGATCTGGCTTCCTTTTTTGTTTTCAAAGTTTTCAAAGGCTCCAATAGTTCATACGTTTCACAATCTGCCACAAAAAGAAGATACTCGTTGGAAAGTTATAGATTATTACAAAAAAAATATAAACGCAGTTTTTATTTCCAAATCTGAAAAGAGAAACTGCAAAGTGAAATTCAAAAATAGCTGGGTAATTTACAATGGTATCGATATTTCTCAGTTTAAATTTAATCCAAGGGGAGGCAATTACTTTATCTGGGTTGGGAGAATCGACCCTGTAAAGGGAATCCAAAATGCAATTTTAGCTGCAAAAGAAACGGGCCAAAAATTAATTCTCGTTGGTCAATTACAAGAAATTTGGAGGGATTTTTTTGAGAAAGAAGTTAAACCTCATCTTTCAAAAAAAATAAAATATGTTGGGGAGCTCTCTCAAAAACAACTTTCGATTTTTTATGGGAAAGCTAAAGCACTTTTGTATCCGATAGAATGGGAAGAACCTTTTGGCTTAGTAATGGTTGAAGCAATGGCTTGCGGGACTCCAGTGATTGTTTTTAATCGAGGGTCGGCAAAAGAAGTAGTAAAAGATGGTAAAACTGGCTTCGTCGTCGAAAATTTAAAAGAAATGAAAGAGGCAATGAAGGAAATTGATAAAATAAAAAGAGAAGATTGTAGAAGATGGGTTGAGGAAAATTTCACAAAAGAAAGAATGGTCAAAGAATATGAAAAGGTTTATTATGAAATTTTAAAGAAAAAATGAAAAGAAAATTAAAAATTGCAGTTTTGGCTTCAAATTTGATACCCATTCCCCCAAAACCAAAAGAAATTCCTCCTCAATGGTCAGGGGCTCCAGAAAAAATAATTTCTCAAATCACTGAGGGTTTGGTGAAAAGAGGCCATAAAGTTTTTCTTTTTGCTTCTGGTGATTCAAGAACCAGGGCAAAATTAATTTGGGTAGTAAAGAAAGCAACGTTTAAAAATGAAAATTTAAGAAAATTTGGAGAAAGGTTTTGGACTCATTCTTCTTTTTTAGATTCTCTTTTAGTGGCTAAAGCCTTTGAAATGGCAAAAAGAAATTGTTTTGACCTAATCCATTCGCACTTTTACAATTTTTTGCCAGCAATCTTTTTTACTCCCTTTGTCAAAACTCCTTCAGTCTGCACTCTTCATGATTTTCTGGGAGGAACGAGGAAAGAAATTTTGAAAGAGTATAAAAATTCGCAATATTATGTCTCAATTAGTAATTCACAGAGAAAACCACTTCCTGACCTAAATTACATTGCTACAATTTACCATGGAGTAGATTTAAAAAAAATTCCTTTTGGAAAAAAGGCAGAAGATTTCCTAATTTTTTCAGGAAGAATCCATCCTGATAAAGGGGTAAAGGAAGCAATCGAGGTAGCGAAAAAAGCGAAAAAGAAAATTTTAATTTTTGGAAGTCATGCCGAAAATGATTATTGGAGAAAGGAAATTGAACCAAAAATAGATGGAAGAAGGATCATTTATAAGGGATACTTGCCAGAGAGAGAGTATTATAGATTTTTAAAAAAGGCTTTAGCATTTATTTTTCCTTTACAATGGGAAGAACCATTCGGATTAACGGTTATAGAAGCAATGGCTGCTGGTACTCCAGTAATTACTTTTCCGAGAGGTTCGATGCCTGAAATAGTAAAAAATGGAAAGACTGGATTTTTAGTAAAAACGATCGAGGAAATGGTGGAAAAAATAAAAGAAATTGAAAAAATAAAAAGAGAAGATTGTAGAATTTGGGTGAAAGAAAATTTTACAATTGAAAAAATGGTCGAAAATTATGAAAAAATTTACTATCAAATTTTATGAGAAAGCTTAAAATCGCTCAAGTTGCTCCTCTTTGGTTTTCAATTCCGCCAAAAAAATACGGAGGGATTGAATGGGTAGTTTACAATCTTTGTGAAGGGTTGACAAAACTTGGACATAAAGTAACTCTGTTTGCTTCGGGTGATTCAAAGGTCCCTTGTAAATTGATAGCTACCGTTCCTCACTCTCTAATTGAATCTGGAATTTCTTGGGAAGATCCAAGATATAATTTATTGAACTTGGCAGAAGCTTACAAAAGGGCAAAGGAGTTTGACATCATCCATACTCATATCGATTTGTGGGAGCTTTATTTTGCACCCTTAACAAAAACAATTTCTCTTCATACCATTCACAATCCTCTTTATACTACAAAAGACCCCAAAAAAGATATCAGATTGCAACTTTTGAAGCATTTTAGAGATCAAAACTTTGTTGCCATTTCAAAGGCACAAAAGAAATTGTCTGCTGTTAAACTAAACTTTGTTAAAGTAATTTATAACGGAATTAGGATTGAGGAATTCAAGTTCAACCCTAGACCAAAAGATTATTTTTTGTGGTGTGCTAGAGTTGATAAATACAAAGGAATTGAGAACGCAATAGAAATTGCAAAGAGAGCAAAGGTAAAATTGATTTTGGCAGGAAGGTTAGACCCTCATCAGGTAGATTACTTTGAAAAGAGAATAAAGCCAAAATTGGGAAAAAATATAAAATTCATCGGAGAATTTTCAAGAAAAGAAAAGGCTAGAATTTATGGTGAAGCTAAGGCACTTTTGTACCCAATCGAATGGCACGAACCTTTTGGATTGAATATGGTAGAAGCGATGGCTTGTGGGACTCCAGTGATTGCTTTCAAAATGGGATCGGTGCCAGAAGTGGTAAAGAATGGAAAAACAGGTTTTGTCGTTGAGACGATAGAAGAAGCAGTCGAAGCTGTAAAAGAAATTGAAAAAATAAAAAGGGAAGATTGTAGAAAATGGGTTGAGGAAAATTTCACAGCAGAAATTATGGTCAAAAATTATGAAAAATTGTATTTTGAGCTTTTGAAAAAATGAGAATACCAAAAACTGGAAATATTTTAATTCCAAAAATTGGAGAAAAAATTGAAAAAAAATTGAAGGATTTGGAATTGAAACCAGAAATTTCTCCAAAAGAATTTTTGAGAAGGCATAAAGCTGGAAAACATCGCTACTTTTCAGCTTGTCAAACAAAAGATGGAAAAAAGGTTGGATTTTATAGTAGGTTGCATTTTAATTTGGATGCAAAAAATAAGTTCAATCGAGAAATAAATTTTTTATTGAGGCTCAAAAAAAGCAAACTTAAAATCAAAAAGATAGTTCCGCAAATCATAAATTATGGAATTGAAAAGGATTTTGAATGGTTTGTAAGAGAATTCCCAAGAGGAAAACCATTGGGTTTTAGCAGAAATTTATTCCAAAAAGTTAATTTAAAATTGGTACCAAAAATCGTAAAAATAATTTTTGAAATTCAAAAAATTCCACCAAATTTTCTTCCTAAAATTGAAAGTTTCAAGGTTGAAAACTACTTAGCAAGGAATGTTTATTCAGAATTAGTAAAAGAAGGAATTTTGAGAAAAGATTTAGCAGATTCGATTCAAAATTTCATTAAAAAGAATTCGAATTTTTTAGAAAAAGAAAATAGATGCTTTTGTCATGGTGATTTGAATTTGGGAAATATAATTTCCAACGGAAAGGAAATCTGGCTGATTGATTGGGAATTAATTCATTTGAATAATTTTGCCTACGATATTGGATATTTATGGTCGCATTTATGGCAAGCAAAAAGAAGTTTTAGACAAAATTTGGTCCTTGTATTTATGAAAAAATTGAAAAGAGAAAGGGTTGAAAAATTCAAAATTCTTTTCCCTACAGTTACATCCTTTTTAGCCTTAGGAGGGATTAAATTTAAGGAAAAGAAAGTGTTGGATGCTAAAAAAAGAAAATTTTTTTATTCTCAGGTCTTTGAAAATTTTTTTAACTTCGAAAAATTAATAAAACTATGAAGAAATTAAAAATTGCTGTCTTTTGTACAAATGAATGGCCAACTCCCCCACCCCAAAACGTTTTTTACGCTCCCTTGTGGATTGCTTATTGGGTGGCAGAAGGACTTGCAAAAAGAGGACATAAAGTTTTTTACTTTGGCTCAAGGGAATCAAAATTAAAATATGCAAAATTGGTTTCGCTTGATATAAAAGCTATCAAGTATAACAAGAAGGTGGCAGAATTCATTTCGAATCCCTATTTGAATGAAAAAATTGTCAATTTTTATGAGCAATTGATGATTTCAAAAATTTATCAAATTGCAGAAAAAGAGAAATTCGATATCATTCATATCCATCCCTATCAAAGGTGTATAAATTTTGCCTCCTTTTCAAAAGTTCCAACTGTAATCACAATTCATGACCCGATTGGGGGAATTACTAAGCATTTTTTGGAATTTACTAAAAAAATCCCTCAAATTCATTTAATTTCAATTTCAAATTCCCAGAGAAAACCCCTTCCAAACTTGAATTGGGTTGGAACGGTTTATAACGGAATTGATATCAAAAAATTTAAATTTAATCCAAAGCCAGAGGATTATTGGGTTGCTGCCGGAAGGTTCGTTCCAGAGAAAGGAATCGATTTGGCAATAAAGGTGGCAAGGAAAGCAAAAATAAAATTGAAATTGGCAGGAGGACCGGCAAAGGGAAAATATTGGGAAAGTAAAATTAAACCCTTTTTGGGAAAGAATGTTGAATACGTCGGAATGTTACCTTATTCAAAATTGCCAGAATTTTATGGAAGGGCAAAGGGGCTTTTGTACCCTCACAGATGGGAGGAGCCATTTGGTTTAATTTTCATTGAAGCGATGGCCTGCGGAACTCCGGTTATTGCTTTTGAAAGAGGATCTGCTCCAGAAATAATAAGAGATGGTAAAACCGGATTTTTGGTTAAAGATTTGAACGAAATGTTAAAGAAAATAAAAGAGATTGAAAAAATTGAAAGGAGAGAATGCAGAAAATGGGTTGAGGAAAACTTTACAATTGAAAAAATGGTCGAAAATTATGAAAAAGTATTTTTGAAAATTGCAAAATGAAAATAGCAATAATCTCTGACACTCATGATAATTTAGAAAATTTAAAAAAGTTTTTTGAATTTTCAGAAAAAGAAAAAATTGAAATTTTGATTCATTGCGGAGATGTTTGCGATGGGGAAACTTTAAAGGAAATTGAAAAAAATTTCAAAGAAATTTATCTTTGTTTTGGGAATGCAGACATTAAAGATTCTCTTTTGAAAGAGGCAAAAAAGACGAAATTTTTTGAAAAAGAGGGAAGGATCGAAATTGAAAATTTAAAAATTGGTTTTTGCCATGAATTCGATTATAAAAACAAAAATTTGAAAAACTTTGATTTTTATTTTTTTGGCCACACTCACTGGCCATTTTTAAAAAAAGAAGGAAATTGTTATTTAGCGAACCCTGGAAATTTGGCAGGGCTTTTTTATAGAGCAACTTTTGCGATTTTGGACACAAAGACAAAAAATTTGGAGCTAAAAATTTTAGAGAAAATTAAATAAAGCTCCTAAACTCCAAGCTTGCAAATAACAAGGAGGGGTTGGTAAATCTACAGTGATCTTTCCATCGACTACTCCGTAGTACTCTGGTAAATAACCCAATTCTTTGTAAGCTCTCAAAATTGCTTTTCTTATTTTTTGGTATTCTTTTTGGTATCCCAATTTTTTAAGTCCTTGGGCAATTATCCAATTGTCGTGAGGCCAGACAGAACCTAGATGATAGGATTTTGGATCGAAATCTTCTTCCAATGAAGAATGGGTTCTGATTCCGTAAGGAGTGAACATATCCTTTTCAAAAAGCCTTCTAACAATAAATTCTATTTTTTCTTTCTCCCTAATTATTCCTGTAAATAAAAGATGCCCTGGGTTTGAGGTAATTGCCTTTCTTTGTTGCTTTTTTCCATCCAATGCCAAGGCAAAAAATTTTTTATTATCCATCCAAAACCTTTCGTTAAATTTTTTCTTTAGCTGCCAAGCTCTTTCTTCCAATTTATCAACCAAATCCCAATCTTTTTTTTCCTCTGCCAAGTTCGCAACCTCTCTTAACGCTAAATACTGATAGCCCTGAACTTCAACTAAGGCAACAGGAGGTTCGATTTTTAAATGATCTTCAAAAGAATCTTTCCATCCTTGATGAAAAAGTCCGTTTTTGTTTTTTCTTTGATACTCAATGAATAAATCTTTATCTTTATCGCCATATTCTTCTATCCAATGGATTCCCCTTAAAATGTTCTCCCAATGTGAATCTAAAAATTTTTTGTCCTTGGTTTTTTGGTAGTAAAAAGAAAACAAAATCAAAAAAAGAAGGGTGGAATCGACAGAACCATAATAAGGAAAAGGAAAATGGTGCTGAGGATGGGATTTTAGTTTAAAATCGAATTCATGCAAAATTTTCCCAGGCTCTTCTTCCCTTTCATCGTTAATCACTTTCCCTTGATACTGAGATAAAATTTCCAAAGTTGCCTTTGCTATTCCAGGCTTTTCATTCAAAAGTTGCCAAGCGGAAATTAAAGAATCTCTGCCAAAAAGCCTATCGAACCTTGGCAATCCTGCTTTCAAAAACCCTCTTCTATCTTTGAGTTTTCCCAATTCTAAAAGAATTTTTTGCTTTAGAATTTTCCTTTGGAAATAATTAAAGAACATTTATTTTGCAAAATTTAGAAAGAAGTTTGATTGCCTTTTTTAAGTTTTTCTCTTCGACAAAGAGATAATTTGTCTGATAGGTTGAAATGTTAAAAATTGGAATTTGATTTTCTGCCAAAGGTCTTGCTAAAGCTTCAATGATTCCGACTGCATAAATTCCTTCAACGATTCCTTCTATTCTAAAAGCCCTCCAGTTTGGCTCATACAAAACCCCAGGAGGAATTTTTTCTTGAGAAAAAACAATTGAAAGTTCTTGATCGGTTTTAGTAATGGAAAAAAATTCTCCTTCTAAAACCCATTTTGGAATTGGAGTTTTTCTTTCAAAATGGCAAATTCCAAACTTTTGAGGCAAAATTGAAAGGGTAAACTTTTTTTCCATTTTATTCTTCGATTTTCTCTTTCAAAATTATTTCCGGGTTTGCTCTTGCTTCCTCTAAATTCTTAGTGAGATTGTCGAACATTTCATCGAACTCAACTGGTTCTCTCTTTCTCTTGTAAGGATTGGCAAAAGACAAAATTTGCTGGTAAACAAATGGATGCCACTTTTCCATCTCTTTCAATTTCTGGGCAATCTCTGAAATCAAAGAGTTAACTTGACGTACCCTTTCTGACCTTCTCTCTCTTTCTTTTAGAGCTTCTTCAAGCGGCATTTCTAAAAAGAAATCGCACTTTTTCATTATCGACTCTAACATTCCTCCCCTCAATCTTTCTTCATTTTCGTAACCAATTCCCAAAGTAACGTAATAAGCTTGCTCTATCGAATCTGTCAAAACAGGCTCTGTCTCTAAAATTTGAGGGTTTTGCCTTAAATATTGCCTGTAAATATTCAATGCAACGTAAGATTTCTCTCTAATGTTTAGCTCTTTCTCGATGTTAAAGTTCATCATCAAATTTGCCAATTTTTGGGGAACGACAATCACTGGCAATTCTTTCAATTCTAATTTTTGGGCGGCCAAAAACCTATGTTGTCCATCCAAAATTACATACTTTCCATCTTTTTCAACCACAACCAAGGGAACGATAAAACCAACTCTTTCTATTGAAGAGATCAAATGAGTAACATGATAATTGCTTGGCTTTCTCTGATGCTCAACTACTTCTAAAGAATCTATCGGAACAACTTTGAAAACTAGATCTTGCTGGTGTCTTGGATCTTTAAATTGAAACTCTTCCCTTTTTTCCTTTTTCTTTGGCATGTTTTTCAACAATTCCAAAATTTTTCGACCTTTAATTATAATTCTATTTTACTTAATATAACCAAAAAATCAATAAAAAAAGCCTAGTTTGGCTAGGCATCTAATCTTGTTCGCAAATTAAGAAATCAACCTTTGAATTTTTAAACCTAACTTGAAAAATTTTTCCAAAAAGGCAATCGACGACAATTTCCCCTGTTTCCAAAACTGTAATTTTCTCATCTTTTATCAAATTTTCTATTTTTGGCAGAGTTGCCTTTACCACTCTGATTTTCTCTAGAGCCTCCCTTTTCTTTGCCTCTTTAATTATTGACATTTTAAAGACCTCCAATTCCATTCTAAATTTTTTAAAAAAAGAGTCAATCAATAGTTTTAATAAAAAACACCCCACTAGATAAAAAGTGAGGCGTGAAAATTTAGATTTCTTTTTTAAGGTTCTCAACAAATTTTTTGCCAACTGCTGGTTTTGCTTTTTCTATTATTTTTTTTAATTCTTCACTTTTAAGGAGGGTAACAATTCTTAAAATTCCAATCCAATTTGAGCGCTTAATTTCTTTGCCAATTCCTCTAAACGTGAATACTCTTTTCTTGTCTCTTCCTCCTTTCTCTTTTCCTCTAAATGCCTTTCCAACCCTCTTTCTGCCTCTTTAGTAACTATTTTAATGAATTCTTCTTTTGTATATTCTTTAGCCGGCACTTCCACTCCGAGAGAGATTAATCCATGAGGAGCCCCTTTAAATTCGACAATAACAGTCAATGATCCTCGACCACAAGCGACGGGCGTTATCCTCGTTATCGAAGCATCGAACCCTTTTACTTTTATAGGAATTCCCAAATTCTCACCTACTTAAAGATTTAGGAAATAATTTAAAATTTGTCAAACAGGAAATAAAAAACACCCAGAAAAATGGGTGCCGTAATATTTGATGGTTTTTAATGTACTGTTTCTAGTGCTCTCTAAGATTTATCTTTCCGCTTGGGATAGAACCACTTTTCATGCTTTGACGTGATGTACCAAACTGCCACTAAACATAAGAAAAATACAACTAAAGGAAGGAAAGGTGACGACCATGCTAGGGCTAAAAGTAACAAAGCTATCACTATCGCAATCAATAATTTTCCTATCGCAATCACAAATTGTCGACTGAATCTCTGCTTCGCATCCATTGCCTTTCTTTTTTGTTCTCCACTCTCCATCCTTTTTTCCATTGTTAAATAACGCCTCCTTTTTTTAAATCTAGTCAGAAAATAAAAAAATCAAGTTAAAAATTCGTTGATTTTTGAATGTGGACGAAAGAATTTGGATTAACAAATTTAATACCTTCTTTAAAACCTTTCAAAAAGCTCTTTAATTCTTCTTTGGAACTAAAAGAGAAAAGAGCAAATTTTACTCCATCTTCAGCAATCATTTGGTAGCCCTCTGGATTTTTTGCAAAAATACTAATTTTTATCTCAATCTTCCCACTCATTGGTTCCACCTCTTTTTTAAACGTGCGCAATTTTAATAATAATCGAAAAAAATAAAAATATCAATCGTGAAAGCGGAAGGGGTGGGATTCGAACCCACGAGCCCCAAAAAAGGGGCACGGCTCTCCAGGCCGTCCCGTTGGTCCACTCCGGCACCCTTCCTCCCTCAATAGGGGGAACCAAGGTTCCCCCTCGATTGCGCTTCGCTCGCATTTCCGCTAATGCTTCAATGCTCGCTCCGCAGTCACCCCCTCCTGGAAGGTAAAAATTATCTCTTATTCGGGCTTCGGCTCGCTCTCCATAGGGGAGAAACCAAGGTTTCGGGGAGGAAATTCACTCCTCCATGGCGCTCGGACATTTCCTAAAGGAAATCGTCCTCGCTGTCACACCTTTTCCTTATATCAATTTGCAACTTGAAATTTTCAATCTTATAAACTCATTTCCCTCAATGCTTTAATTCTTTCCTCTATTGGTGGGTGAGTTGAAAACAAATTTGCAATTTTTGAACCTCTAAATGGATTGACGATAAACAAATGGGCAGTTGCGTTTGAGGCAACTTTCATTGAGTACGGATAAGAAGCAATTTTTTCCAAAGCCCTTGCCAATCCTTCAGGATACCTTGTGATCAAGGCTCCAGTTGCATCTGCCAAAAATTCCCTTTTTCTTGAAATTGCAAAATGGATCAACTGAGCAGCAATCGGAGCTAAAATTGCAGCCAAAATTGCAAAAATGAATAAAATTTCCGATCCCCTTTCTCTTTCTCTCTTGTAAGAAAACCTGCTCAATCTCAAAAACCAATCTGATAAAATTGCAACAAATCCAACTAAAGTAACAGTAATAGTTTGCAATAACATATCTTTATTTCCAATGTGGGCTAGTTCATGAGCGATCACTCCTTCAAGTTCTACCCTTTCTAATCTTTCTAAAAGTCCACGGGTTACAGCAATGACCGCATGGTTTTTATCTCTTCCTGTGGCAAAAGCATTCGGTTGATCTTCATTAATGATATAAATTTTTGGCAATGGCAATCCTGCTCCAATGCAAAGGTTTTCGACAATTCTGTAAAGTTCTGGATTGTCTTCCTTTTTCACTTCCTTAGCTCTGTTCATTGCCAAAACAATTTTGTCTGAATACCAGTAACTGATAAAACTTTGAAAGAAAGCAATAAAAACTGCAATATACAAGATCAATGGGCTATCAAAAACTCGAGAGAAGATCCAGCCAAGAAAAATGATAAAAACCAAAAAGGAAGTCATCAAAATCCAAGTTTTCCTGACATTCCTTTCAGCCTGAGTGTATAAAGTTGCCATATTTTAAAACTTTACTTTTGGCGCTTCTCTTTCCTCGGGTGCAGAAATCTCAAACAAATCCATTTTCTTGAAACCAAAAATTGATGCTACAATGTTTGTTGGAAAGCTCTCGATTGCAATGTTCAAATCTCTCACGTTCTCATTATAAAACCTCCTTGCATACATTATTTTATCTTCGGTATCCCTCAATTCTCTTTGGAGTTCAAGAAAATTCTGAGAGGCTTTTAGGTCAGGATATCTTTCAGCAACTGCAAACAATGTCTTTAAAGTTTCTGCTAAATAATTTTCAGCCTCTGCCATTTTCTTTAAATCTCCGCTCTCTCTTGCTCCCATTGCTTTAGCTCTTGCTTCGGTTACTTTCTCAAGAACTTCCCTTTCATGAGCAGCATAACCCTTAACTGTTTCAACTAAGTTTGGAATTAAATCATGCCTTCTTTTTAACTGAACATCGATATCTGCAAAAGCTTCTTTTGCTCTGTTTTTAAGCTTTACCAGATTGTTATAGCTAACCAGAAACCAGATTCCGATGAGGGCTAAGATGATTCCAATTACTATCCACATCGTTTTTTAAATTTTTTTGACCTTTATCTTTCATTTTACCTTTCCTTAAAATTCTTTCAAATAAAAAATCTTTTAGCCTTAGGCTTTCAAGAAAATTCTTTTTTATGAAAATCTATCGAGTAACTGAAATTGAAGTATCTTGAGCAGCAGTTACTGTTACCCTCGGATAGGCACCAGGAGTAGTAGTGCTCCAACTAATGTCATAAAAAGTATCGTAAGAACTACCACAATTTGTTACCTGGCCTGCCGGCGAACCAGCTGCTGGATCGCTAGGAAGGGAGCCAAGATAATCTGGAACTAAACAAGAACAGAGGTTGCAGGCAGTGGAAGAAATTCTGACAGAAGTAGTAGTAGCAGGACAACCAGCACAAAACCAACTTCCTCCATCGTTGATTATCTTTTGGGCGACTGCGTTAGCAATTGCGCTAACGTTTGCCCATCTGGTTGCAGTAACAGCCTGTCTCATTTGCCTAGCCGGATTCAAAGCAGCGATCGTCACTCCCAGCAAAACGATTATAATTCCAATGACGATTAAAAGTTCAAGTAAAGTAAAACCTCTCATTTTATTTATTTTTTTATTTTCGACCTTTTAACGGGTAACTCTGATATCTGGTGGATTTCCGTCTTCAGACTGAGCATAGGGAGCGAATATTGTTATTCTGCCAGTTGTGGAATCTTGAAAAATCTTATATCCAGTATTATAGATTGAAGGACAAGTTGTCAAGGGATTGCCGACAGATGGATCTTGGGGCAAAGATGGTAAATATCTTGGAACTAGGCAATTGCAAATGTTTGCTTCGGTATTACTAATAAAATGGCCAGAGGTTGAAGTTGTAATTTGAGGATAATCAGAACAAGTCCAAACTCCTTTATTATCGATTATGTTTTGTGAAACAGCATTGAGTAAAGATGTAACGTCGGACCATCTCCTAGCATTGTTTGCCTTGGCAAACTGTCTGGCTGGATTGATGGCTGCGATCAAAGATCCGATTAAAATGACCAAAACTCCAATAACAATTAGCAATTCCAAGAGAGTGAAGCCTTTCATAATTTTATTTTACTTTTTTAACAAATTTATTCCAGACCTTGAAGGATCTTTCTCCAAACCTCTAAGAGCCGATCCGATGGCAACTGAATAAAAATAAGGGTTGATCTTCAATGCCTCTTTAAAGTATTCTTTTTTTCTTAAAATTTCAATATCGATTTTTTCCCAGGGATCGCCGATTAAAACTTCTTTCCTCAAATTCTCAGAGAGATATTCTTTAAAGTAAGGTAAGGCAGCAGAACCTCCGGTCAAAATGATTTTTTCAATTTTTTTTGAAGTTTTACTGAAAAAATAATTTTCAATTTCTCTTGTTTGATCGATTAAATCTTGAATTTCTTTTTGTAAAATCAAAAAAATTCTTCCTTCCTTTTTTGCAGGATTTAAACCAATTTCCCTTTTTAATCTTTCAGCTTCCTCAAAAGGAACTTTCAGTTTTTCTGAAATTGCTTTAGTAAAAGAAAGGCCAGCTACTGGGTTTGAAATACTTAATTTTAGTTTTCCATTATCAAAAAGAATAAAATTTGAAAATTTTGAGCCAACATCCAAAATCAAAACAACTTTTTCATTTTCAATCAAAGCCCTTCCCAAACTCAAGGATTCGCTCTCTATTGCCAAAGGAGAAATTTTACAATCTGAGAAAATATCTAAATAATCTTTGACGATTTCTTTTGGACAGGCAACTATTAAAACTTCATTTTCTTTGGTCTCGTAATCGAAAAAAATTTCTTCTAAGGGATAGGGAAAGTTTTCTTTTGCTTTTTCTTTCACTAATTCAAAAATATCTTTTTGAAAAACGGAAATAGAAAAGGAATGGACGAAGATTTTAGATTCTGGCATCGAAAACACAAATTTTTTTGTCTTCAATTTCCCAAAATCTGGCTTTGAAATCAATTCTCTCAAAAGAATCTCAAGTTCTTTCTTTTTTAAAACTTTCCCATCTCTTACAATTCCCTCTGTCAATTCTTTCCTTCCCAAAGCTAAAAGCTTTGGATTTTCGATGGTTCCTGAAAGGGAAACTAACTCAATAGAAAAATCTGAAATGCTCAAACCGAAAGGTTTTTGAATTGAAATCATTTTAAAAATCTGAAACTTCTTGCCAAGATTGAATTATCACTTGGGGGTTGACCTGATTCACTATAATTTTAACTTTTTTTACTTGATTTTGGAAATTGCCGATTGTTTTTATTATCCATTTTCCTTCGATAGGCAAAATTTGACAATAACCTCCTTCAATTTGGATTGTTTCATTTCCAGGGTAATTAATATTTTCCTTCAATTTCATCAAAGCCTCTTCAGCGCAAAGATTGGCTAAATAAAAAGCCTGGGAAGATTGATTTATCTGAAGAGAAGTTTTTGCCCTTCCGATGCTCCTCAAAGCAAAGCCAACGCCTATTGAAAGGGAAATGAGAAATAAGATTAAAAGGGTTATTAGAGCTATGAATCCTCTCATTGATTTGGCAAAAGCGAAAACGAAGATTTAAAGACCGTTGAAATTGGATAGAGCGGGTTTGAAGAAGAAATTTCAATTTCGACTTTGACTATTCCAGGAGTTTGAGAAAAAGAAAGGTTTGAAAAAGAGATTCTTGTAACCCTTACTGAATCGCTCGTCAAAAAATAGGAGTTAGAACCTTGAGTGATTCTCAATTTTCCATCTGAAAGATCAAAAACTGTCGGGTTTAAATTTGAATCTGCCATTTCTAAAGAAAGATAATTTCCGGATGATCCTTGAGGAGGAAAATTGATTGATTTTGCTCTCTTTATTTCTCTTGAAATTTTAAAAATTGAAAAATTTCCATTTTCTTGAATTTCTTGAGCGATATTTCCTTTAATATTAGAAAAAATTTCATCTAAAAAGAAACCAAAAATCAAAACTAAAACCGAGGCGAAAATTGAAATGTAAATTAAAAACTCAATTAATGTAAAACCTTTTTTCATTCTAAGTAATAGCCTTCAACCCAAATGTCTCTGGTGTAAAAATATTTATTGTCTGCAGCACCGACCCTTTGGGTATAAATTTTAATACAAAGTGAGGATAGATTGAGGTTTGGAGGAAGCTCAACTGAAACCGTTGTGTCAGGAGCAAAAGCAGAACTAGGAGGAATCAAATCGATAAAGGTTCCTTGGCAGGTTGTAGTTGAATAGGCGACTGCGTATTTGTCATCCTTTGCTCCGCCTGCATGGTATCTGAATTTTAAAATTAATTGGGTGTAAGTTTTTGTTGAGGTTTCAAAGGAATAGAAAGTGATCGAAGGGTTGGCAGTGAGGCTGTAGGAAGTGCTGGCAAAGGTACTTCCGTCTGGATAATCGTAGGCTAGCTGGGGATTTGTCGTTTTTTTAGCATAATCAGTATAGGCAGTCGGCTTTCTGATTTCAATTTGGGAAGTTTTTTTCCAGTTTGTGAAATGAGTTATCAATTCAACTTTCTCTGTTTTTCCAGGTGCAAACTGCCAACTGACTGTAGAAGTAACCTTTTTTCTGTAATTGTCGATGTTTTCAATTTGAATTTTCCTCTTCCCTTCTCTGAGCTGGCCAGAAACATCTTCTTCTTCACCATAAAAAACAAAATGGCCCTCAGAAATTGAAAGACCATGATTGCCTGGGGTTAAATCTTCCCAGTTGCTGTCCCTTATTGACCTTGCTGCCTCCAATCCTTCTTTAGCCAAAAAATCGGCGATCAGAAATTCCTGAGATAACCTTGAGGAATTTAAGGTATCTAAAAAAAGCGGTGATAAAACCAAAATTAAAATTAGAAAAATTCCGATGGCAAGGATTAATTCTAAAAGGGATTGGCCTCTCATTTTATTGAAGGTTGATTCTCCCAATTTCATTTATGCTTATCGTCCTGCTTTCACCATTCGTTCTCAAAATAATGTTACCTCCCCTGGTTGCCGGATACCAAACGCAACCTGCTTGAGATTGGCAATCAGTTTGGTTTTGGTAACTTTCGCAAGGAGTGCAAGTTCCTTCGCAAACTTTCTTTTTTGCATTCCAAGAACAGCCGTCCTGAGCCAAACAGGAATTTTTATCAGTAAATTGATTACAAGGAGTACAAATTCCACCGCAATAAGCAGGGTTTTCTTTTGGAATCCCTTCTGTTTTTAGAAAAACAATTTCAGAAAGGCCTTCGATTTTGATTGCAGCTGGTAATTGGTAAACTTCGTCAAACTGAGAATCCCTTGTAGAAAAAGAATCTCCCTTAAACAAAATGAAGCGATTGCTTTCTAGCTTAACTCCGAATGAAGAATCGAATTGAGAAGAAATTGCCTTAGATTGAGCCCTTCTTAAAACTTCGAGCAAATTTTGGGCCTGATTTTCGAGCTCTTGCCTTTTGTAAAAATCGATTCCAAGAGTAAAAAGGCCTGACAAAAGGATAATGATAAAAATTGAAATCAAAAATTCAATTAGGGTAAAACCATTCATTATCTGAAACGGAATTGGCCTAAAAATTGGTAGATCGGAGTTAAAACTGAAAAGGCAATGAAACCAACCAAAATTCCCACAAAAACTATCAAAGCGGGTTCGATTATAGAAGAAAATCTTTTTGAATCTGAAGAGACCTTCTCTTCATAAAATTGAGCCAAATATAAAAGGGTTTCATCCAAATTTCCAGTTCTCTCGCCGGTCAAAATCATTTGAGAGAAAAATAGGGGGAAATTTTTGGGAAAACTTTTTAATGATTGACCGAGTTTTTTACCCTTTTCTATTTCTTCAATCAAAAAATCAATTTTTTCTAGATAGTCATAGTTTTGCAAGGTCTTTTTTGAGAGTTCCAAACTTTCCCTCAAAGTTAGGCCACTTTTAAAGAGGATGTAAAGAGATCTTGAAAATTGAGCCAGGTTTAAATTCCTTAAAAAATTCCCAAAAATGGGAAGGGAAAGGAAAAATTTATCTAAAAAGAGCCTAGTTTTTTTGATCGATCTTAAAACTTTGTAAATCAGTGAAAGCAAAAAAATTATTAAAATAATTTTCCAAAGATTTTTTTTCAAGAAAGGCAAAAGGGAAATTAAAATTCTGGTCGGAAGGGGCAATTTTGCACCAATGAGAGTGAAAAGAGGAATAATCTTTGGCAAAAGATAAAATATTACGATAGAAAGGATGATTAAAGAAGTGAAAATTAAAATTGCTGGATAAATCATTGCCCCTCTCAATCTTGACCTTAACTCTTGCTCCTGAGAAAGTTTTAGAGAAAGATATTTCAAATTAGCATCCAGTTTTCCAGTTTTTTCTCCAATTTCCACAACCCCACAAAAAAATTCATCAAAAATTTTTGGATGCATCCTCAAACTCTGGCTCAAACTTCTTCCAGAAACAACTTCAGCTAAAATTTTTTCCAACGCCTTCTTGAAAGTTTTTGATTTCACTTCTTCTTTCGAGGTTTCCAAAGCCTCGGAAATTGGAGTTCCGCTTTTGAGCATCAAAGAAAGATGCTCGGCAAAAAAAATTTTTTCTAAAAGGGGAACTGCCATTATTTTAAAACTCTTAAAATTTCATCGATCGTTGTGATTCCAAGCTCAACCTTCTTCAAACCATCTTCGATCATCGTTTTCATTCCCAGTTCTCTTGCCCTTTCTCGGATTTGATTGGCGTTTGCCTTTGCCATTATCATTTCTTTAATTTCGTCTTTCATTTCCAAAAGCTCAAAAATCCCGATCCTTCCAAAGTATCCTGTCTTTTGACAGAAAGAGCAACCCTTGCCTCTAAAAGTTCTCACATTCCCCTCTATTGTCTTTGGTAACTTTTTTGCCAAACCTTCTCCGATCATTTTTGAAAGCTGGGAAAAAGGAATTTCGTAACTTTCGATGCATCTTGGACAGATTCTCCTGACCAACCTCTGAGCGATGACAAGGTTAACTGCTGAAGTGATTAAAAATGGTTCGATTCCCATATCCAAAAGCCTGGTTAAAACTGTTGCCGAATCGGTTGCGTGGAAAGTAGATAAAACCAAATGGCCGGTCATTGCCGCATCTATCGCTAACTTTGCAGTTTCTTGATCTCTCATTTCTCCGACCATGATAATGTCTGGGTTTTGCCTCATTATTGCCTTCAAACCAGTTGAAAAAGTTAAACCAATTTTTTCATCGACCTGGATTTGGTTTATTCCTTCGATATCATATTCGATCGGATCTTCGATCGTAGTTATATTCAATTCCCTTTTGTTCAAAACTTCCAAGATTGCATAAAGAGTTGTTGTCTTGCCGCAGCCAGTAGGGCCTGCAACCAAAATCATTCCCCAAGGTTTTTCAATGTTTTTTTTCAAAATCTCCAAATCCTCTTTTTCCAAACCAAGCTCTTCCAATCCAAGCCTTCTTATTTTTTCAGACAAAACCCTCATTACCACCTTTTCTCCTTCCTCGATCGGAGCAGTCGAAACTCTAATATCAACTCTCTCTTCTTTAGTTTCAAAAATAAAATGGCCGTCTTGGGGTAAATTGGAAATATCGGTTCTTAAATTCGCCAATATCTTAATCCTAGAAACTAAAAAATTGTGAATTTCTTTTGGAAGCTCTAAAACGTCGTGTAAAACTCCGTCTATTCTGTACCTTAAAATCGATTTTTTTGCGTAAGGTTCCAAATGGATGTCTGAAGCCCTGTTTTTGTAGGCATGAGTTAAAATTAAATCTAAAATTCTGATTATCGGCAAAGATGGCTCAGCCTTCCTTTTTTCAAATTCTTTGATATTTTCTTTAATTATCCTTTCAAATTCCTCCTTGATTTCGCCTCCATAAAATTTTAAGCTCTCTTTAATCATTCTCCTCGTGGTAAAGTAAGGAATAACTTTTTCTCCAGTTTTTCGTTCAATAAATTCCCTTATTTCCAAATCATCGGGATTTTCCATAGCTACTTTCAGTCCTTCTTTACCTTTATCAAAAACAACAATTCCTTTTTTCTCTGCAACAATCTCAGGAACGATTTCTAAAATTTCAGGTCTGAGTTTAACTTTGCGTAAATTGACGAAGGGGAAACCAATTTTATCAGCTATCAATTGACCGAGCTGTTCATCAGAAATTAAACCCTTTTCAACCAGTAAATCTTCTAAGTTTAAATTTTTTTGAATTGCCTCCTTTTTTGCTAAATTAAAATCTCTTTCAGAAATCAAATTAGAATCGACAAGAATTTCTTTCAAAATTTTCTCATCTAGCTTCATTTACTCATTTTCAAAATTATCTCCTTAACCTTTTTTACTACATCAGAAAGAGAAACTTCAGATTTTATCAAATAATCGATAGCTCCAAGTTCCAATCCTTTCTTGACATCGGATTCTTGGCTCAAATTTGAGAGAATTATGAAAGGAATATTTTTTGTCTCCCTTTTCATTTTGGCCTCGATTAAAACATCAAAGCCTGTTTTTCCAGGTAAAATTAAGTCCAATATCACTACATCGGGTTTTTCAAAAAGAATTTTGTTCAAACCTTCGATTCCGTTTGTCGCTTCCAAAAATTCAAAACCTTCTTTTGAAAATTTCTCTCTATAGACCTTCCTCAAAAATCTATCTTCATCAATCATCAATATCTTTTTTTTATTTTCCATTGGAGATTGGTAAGGTAAAATAAAAGGTCATTCCTCGCCCTTTATTTTTTTTGAACCAGATTTTTCCTTTTGACAATTTGATTATTGCCTTATTTATGAAAAGACCCAAACCAGAACCATTTGGATCTAATTCGATCGCTTTTTCTGAACGATAAAATTTTTTAAAAACTTTTTTAAAATCTGATTTTGGAATTCCAATCCCCTCATCCTTACAAGAGAATAAAACAAATTTTCCCCTTTTTCTAAGGGAAATTTCAATCTTTTGAGGTCCTGGATTCTTATATTTGATTGCGTTAGAAATCAAATTTTCAACTACCTGACGAATCTTAAAAGGATCGGAAAAAACATCGGGTAAATTTTTTTCTTCTTTAAAAACTATTTGACAATTTGCTGCCGTAGCCCAGGGTAAAAACTCATCAATCACTTCCCTAACTATCTTTCCCAAAGAGAATTTTTCTTTCTTTAATTTATATTTTTTTTCCTCGATCAAATAGGTATCGAGTAAATGGTTAGCGGTCTTGTCCAAATTCTTAACCGTTTCCAAAACATCTGAGAGGTATTCTTTCTGCTTTTGAGTTAGGGGGCCGAGTTCTTCAGAAATTAAAAGCTCTAAATAGTTCTTTAAAATTGAAATTGGATTTTTCAATTGATGAGCGACAATCGAAATAACCTCAGAGATTTTCGGTCTCTTAATCTTTCCCATTAATTCATTATACAAAATAATAAAAAACAGCCACAAGAGTGGCTGTTTGACTAAAAATAATTTTAGTATTCCTCAGCCAATTCTGGACCTTTCTTTTCCTCTTTTTCCGGTAACTCTCCAACCACTGCTTCAGTGGTCAAAAGCATCGAGGCTGCAGAAACTGCATTTTCCAAAGATGTCCTAACAACCTTTGTTGCATCTATCACTCCAGCTTCAACTAAATCTTCAAACTTTTGAGTTTGGGCATTGAATCCATAATTTCCCTCTTTCTTTTTTACTTCACTAACTACAACTCCTCCGTCAAAACCTGCGTTTTCAGCAATTTGCCTTATTGGAAATTCTAGAGCTTTTTTCAAGATCAAAACCCCAGTTTTCTCATCCCCTTCGAGTTCTTTTTCAAGTTTTTCTAATGCTTTTTGAGCCCTCAAAAGTCCTACTCCACCCCCTGGCAAAATCCCCTCTTCGATTGCTGCCTTTGTTGCGTTCAAAGCATTCTCTGTCTTTCTTTGCTTTGCTTTTTGCTCAATTTCAGTTGCGGCTCCAACTTTAATCACTGCAACCCCTCCTGCTAATTTTGCAAGCCTCTCTTGCAATTTCTCTCTATCAAACTCAGACTCTGTTTTCTTTATTTCTTCTCTGATTTGTTTTATCCTTGCCTCAATCTCTTCTTTCTTTCCTTTTCCCTCAATAATCGTCGTCTTTTCTTTTTCAACGACTACTTTCCTTGCCCTTCCCAGTTGTTCTAATCTAATATTTTCAAGTTTAAAACCCAATTCTTCAGAAATCACCTGAGCCCCTGTAACTATTGCAATATCTTGCAACATTTCTTTCTTTCTGTCTCCAAAACCAGGAGCTTTTACCGCAACTCCATTGAAAACTCCTCTGATTTTGTTAACTACTAAAGTTGCCAAAGCATCTCCTTCAACTTCATCTGCAATGATTAACAAATTTTTCTTTCCGGTTTGAGCAACCTTTTCCATTACTGGTAAAATTTCGGTTAAGGCAGAAATTTTTCTATCAGTCACTAAAATGTAAGGATCTTCCAAAACTGCTTCCATCCTTTCAGGATCTGTAATCATATAAGGTGAAACATAACCCCTGTCAAACTGAAGTCCTTTAACAACTTCCCTTTCTATCCCGAATTTTTTCGACTCTTCAACTGTGATCACTCCATCTTTTCCAACTTCAGAAATTGTATCTGCGATCATTTGTCCAATCTCAGGATCCAAAGCAGCAATCGTCGCAACCTGGGCAATTTCTTCTTTCTTTGAAATTGGTTTTGATAATCTTTTCAATTCTTCAATCACTGCTTTCAATCCTTTTTGAAGCCCCCTCCTTATTGCCAAAGGATGGGCTCCTGCTGCAATGTTTTTTACTCCTTCTGAAGCGATTGCATAGGTTAAGAGCATCGCGGTAGTAGTTCCGTCTCCGGCTTTATCCGATGTTTTTTCAGCAACCTCTTTTAAGATTTCGACTCCCAAATTTTCAACTTTATCTTTTAACTCAATTTCCTTTACAATCGAAACTCCATCGTCTGAAATTTCAGGAGCTCCAAAACCCTTATCTAAAACAACATGCCTCGCTTTAGGTCCCAGAGTGACCTTTACCGCATCGAATGCCTTTTTCATTCCAGAAAGCAATTTCCTTCTCCCTGCTTCTTTGTATAAAATTTGTTTTGCTGCCATGTTATTCTATTATTGCTAAAATATCTTCTTCTTTACAGATTAAGTACTCTTTGTCATCGACCTTTATCTCATCAGGTCCGTATTTTTTGAATAAAACCGTTTGCCCGACTTTAACAGAAACAGGAATCAAATTTCCCTTTTCATCCCTTCTTCCAGGTCCTACCGCAATTACCTTTCCTTTTTCTGGCTTTTCCTTTTCAGCGCTTTCTGGAAGTAAAATTCCAGCTTTCGTTTTTTCCTCTTCTTTTATTGGCTCTATCAGTACGTAATCTGCTAATGGCTTTATATTAATCTTTTTTGCCATGTTTTTAAATTATCAATCTCGACCTTTGAGTGATAATTCTATATTTTTAATTTAAAAAGATAAAGGGGCTTGTCAAGTCCTACAAAATTTCTCCAGCCAAAACTCTTTTTAAATACCTCCCAGTGTAAGAATTTTTATTCTTTGCTATTTCTTCTGGAGTTCCCTCTGCAACAATATATCCTCCCTTTTCTCCCCCTTCTGGCCCCAAATCTATTATCCAATCTGCATTTTTAATAACTGAGAGGTTATGCTCAATGACCAAAACAGTGTTTCCCTTTTCAACAAGTTTTTTCAAAACATAGATTAATTTTTTAATGTCATCCAAGTGCAAACCAGTTGTTGGTTCGTCCAAAATGTACAAAGTTTTTCCGGTTGCCTTCTTCGATAATTCTGCAGCCAATTTCACCCTTTGGGCTTCCCCTCCTGATAAAGAGGGAGCAGGTTGTCCCAATTCAATGTAACCTAAACCGACATCGTAAAGAGTTTTCAATTTCCTATAAAGAGGTGGGACGTTTTTGAAAAACTCCATTGCCTCTTCAACAGTCATTTCTAAAACTTCAGCAATGTTTTTTCCTTTGTATTCAACTTCTAGAGTTTCTTTGTTGAACCTCTTTCCTTTACATTCAGGACATTGAACGAAGACATCTGGCAAAAAATACATTTCAACTTTGATTTGTCCTTGTCCCTGGCAATTTTCGCACCTCCCTCCTTTTACGTTGAAAGAAAACCTCCCTGGTTTGTAACCTCTAATTTTCGCTTCTTTTGTTTGAGAAAATAGTTGCCTGATGAAAGTGAAGGCTCCTGTGTAAGTTGCTGGGTTTGACCTTGGAGTTCTACCAATCGGAGATTGATCCACGATTACTACTTTGTCCAAATTTTCGATTCCCAAAATTTCATCGTGATCTCCTGGTTCCTCCTTTGAATTGTAAAACTTTCTCATCAATGCCTTTGCCAAAATATCGTTGACTAAAGAGCTCTTTCCAGAACCTGAAACTCCAGTAATGCAAACAAACTTTCCAAGAGGAATTTTAACATCGATGTTTTTTAAATTGTGCTCCCTTGCTCCCTTGATGATAAGATATTTTTCGTTTGGGATTTGGGGTTTTGAGTTTGGAATTTTCACTTCTACTTTCTTCCTTCCAGAAAGATAATCTCCAGTTAGAGTATGAGCCTTCAACAGTTGCTTTGGGGTTCCTTCAAATACAATCCTTCCTCCCTTCTTTCCTGCACCAGGTCCCAAATCGATAACCCAGTCTGCTTCCAAAATTGTTTGAGGATCGTGTTCGCAAACAATAACTGTATTCCCAAGATCTCTCAATTTTTTCAAAGTTTTAATTAATCTTCCCTGATCCCTAGCATGCAAACCAACAGAGGGCTCATCCAAAATGTACAAAACCCCAGTTAGCTTTGATCCAATTTGAGTTGCCAACCTTATTCTTTGCTCCTCTCCACCTGCCAAAGTATCTGCCCTTCTTTCTAAGGTTAAATAATCCAAACCAACGTCTATTAAAAACTGAATCCTGTTTAAAATTTCTTTAATAATTGGCCTTGCAATTTTTTCTTTTGCTTCGTTCTCAAACTTTAAATTTTCGAAAAATTCTTTTAATTTTGAAATTTCAATTTCGCAAATGTCTGCTATCGATTTTCCTGCGATCTTTACAGAAAGTGCTTCTGGCCTTAACCTTTTCCCTTTGCAAACTTCACAAACTTTCTCTACCATATACTGCTCAATCTCTTCTCTTGTATATTCTGAATCAGTTTCCCTGTACCTTCTTTCTAACCAAGGAATCACTCCTTCAAAAATTCCATCTCCGTATAAAATCAAATCGATTTTCTCTTTTGGCAATTCTTTTACTGGTTTGTAAAGATCTATTCTGTGTCTCTCTGCCAAATCTTCTAGCATGTACCAAAAGAACCTTTGCCTTCCAACTTTGTGTGAGGCATGGGCCCAGGGAAAAATTGCTCCTTCTGCAATCGATAAATTTTTGTTTGGAATTACTAAATTTGGATCAATGACCAATTTTGATCCAAGACCTTGGCAGAATCTACAAGCTCCGTAAGGTGAATTGAAAGAGAAAAGCCTTGGTTCAATTTCTGGCAAAGAAATTCCGCAATTTGGGCAAGAAAAAAGTTGAGAGAAAATTAAGTCCTCTGGTTTGGATTTTGGAATTTGGGATTTGGAATTTACAATTACTATTCCTTTTCCAATTTTTAAAGCAGTTTCTAAGGAATCTACTAGCCTCATTCTTTCTAAATCCTCATCGATCACTAATCTATCAACAACGACTTCAATGTCATGCCTTTTGTACTTTTCCAATTTTTTCTCTAATGCTTCTTCAATCGAATAAACTATTCCATCGATTCTCACTCTCAAAAATCCCATTCTTTGAATTTCTTCTAAAGTTCCCCGATACTCTCCCTTTCTTCCCCTAACAACGGGCCCCAAAATCAAAATTTCAGTTCCCTTTTTTAGTTTTAAAATTTGCTCTGTTATCTGATCTATCGTTTGCCTTGTAATTTCCCTTCCGCATTTTGGGCAATATGGAGTTCCAACTCTGGCAAAGAGCAACCTCAAATAATCATAAATTTCAGTCATCGTTCCAACAGTAGACCTTGGATTCTTTGCCGCTTTTCTTTGATCTATTGAAATTGCAGGAGAAATTCCCTCAATTTTATCGACATCTGGTTTGTCCATCACTCCTAAAAATTGCCTGGCGTAAGCGGACAATGACTCAACATATCTCCTTTGTCCTTCTGCATAAAGAGTATCAAAAGCCAAAGAGGACTTCCCAGAGCCAGAAACTCCAGTAATTACGATAAATTTATTCTTTGGAATATCAACGTTTATATTCTTTAAATTGTGAACCCTCGCTCCCCTAACTTTAATGAACTCTTCTGGCATAACTCCAATTATAATCAAATTTTTGAAAAAATTCAAGAATAATTTGCTAAAATTAATTGATGGAAAAATTTAAATTCATTTCAAAAGAAAAAATCTCTAGATTGCCAAAAGTACCCGGAGTTTATTGTTTTAAAAAAGGGAAAGAGATTTTGTATATTGGAAAGGCGGCGAATTTAAGGGAAAGGGTAAAAAATCATTTTCAGCAACCTTCTTATAAAGATTATTTGTTTTTGGATAAAGTTGAAAAGGTTGGATACATAAAGACAAATTCTGAAATTGAAGCATTGATTTTGGAAGCAGAATTGATAAAAAAAATTCAACCAAAATTCAACGTAATTTGGAAAGATTCAAAAAATTATTTCTTTGTAGCAAAAACTAAAGAGGAATTTCCAAGGATTTTTTGGTGCCATCAAAAGAAGTTGGAAGTTAGAAGTTTGAAGTTGGAAGTTGAATATGTGGGGCCATTTGTCGATGGGAAGGCATTAAAAGAAACCTTAAAAATTTTGAGGAAGGTTTTTCCCTTTAGGTCTTGTAGAGTTTTGCCAAAGAGACCCTGCCTTTGGTACCATTTGGGAAGATGCCCTGCCCCTTGCTTGTTAAATTCCAAATTCCAAATTCCAAATTCCAAAACTTTTAGGGAAAAAATCAAAAAAGAGTGTCAAAGAAATGCTGAAAATGTTTTCAAAATAATTCAGGGAAAGAAAAAAGAGGTTTTGAAGGAATTAAAAAGGGAAATGAAAAAGGCTGCAAAGAAGGAGGAATTTGAAGAAGCAGCAAAGATTAGAGATCAGATTTTGGCATTGGAAAAAGTTTTGGAACATTCGAGAATTTTAGAAAAAGAAATAAGGGTTGAGGTTCCTTGGAAAGAAATTGAAGAAAATTTGAAGAAAATTTTGAAAGTAGATAAGGTTTCGAGGATTGAAGCATTCGATGTTTCTCAAATCCATGGAAATTTTGCAGTTGGCTCGATGGTAACTTTTATTAATGGAGTTCCTGAGAAAAATTTTTATCGAAGGTTCAAAATCAAATTTATAAAAAAGCCGAGCGACGTTGACATGATAAGAGAGATTTTAGAAAGAAGGTTTAAACATAAAGAGTGGGGATTACCTGATTTAATTTTAATCGATGGTGGAAGAGCTCAGCTGAACGCTGCAATAAATTCCAAATTCCAAACTCCAAACTCCAAACAAATAAAAGTTTTAGCTTTGGCAAAGGGAGAAAGAAAATTGTATATAGAGGGAGAAAAGAAACCGATTTTTTTGAAAAATTTGCCAAGAGAAATTTTCAATTTGATTTTGAACTTGGATAACGAAGCACATCGTTTTGCCATTTCCTACCACAAAAAATTGAGAGAAAAAGGATTAATCCCTAAAATTTGATTTAAAATTTAAAATTTGTTAAGATTTTCAAATGAAAAATTTATTTTGGCAAATTTTAGTTTCGATTTTGGCAATTTTTTTAGCGGTAAAATTTGTTCCCGGAGTCAGATTACACGTCATTCCTGGAAAGAGCGTATATTTTGGAATAAAGTTTACCCAAGATTGGCAAATTTTAATCTTTATTGGAATAGTTTTGGGATTGATTAATTTTTTTATAAAACCAATTCTAAAATTTGTGACCTTACCTTTGCGAATTTTAACCTTCGGACTTTTTTCATTGATAATCAACATGGCAATAATTTTTTTCCTAGATGTGATTTTTCCTGAGTTGGAAATTTCTGGAATTTCTGCCCTCTTTTTTACTTCTTTAATCGTCGGTATCTTAAACCTCTTTTTTAATCTATGAAAGAAATAATTCAAATCCTTCAGATTTTAGTTTCGATTTTTTTAATCTCATCGATTTTGCTCCAGCCGCCGAGGAGATATTTTGGACCTTATTTTAAAAGAAGAGGGGTTGAGAAAATTCTGTTTTATTCAACAATATTTTTTGCGATTTGCTTTATAACTTTGGCAATTCTGAATTGGATAGTATGAGTTTGAAAAATTTCTTTTTGGCACTAAAAAAAATTTTTACTTTTTCCGGGCTTGAATTTTTTTTAAGATCTCAAAATAAAATTGAAAGATTTTTCTTTTTCACTTTTTTGTTTTTATTCTTTTTTTCTTCTTCATTTTTGGCAATAGACTTTTACTTTAAAAAGACAAAGATTGTCCCAAAAGAAGGAGGAATTTTTGTAGAAGGAATGGTAGGTTTTCCAAATTATTTAAATCCAGTTTATTCAATTGCCTCGGACGTCGACGACTCAATCACTAACTTACTTTTTTCTGGCCTGATGAAGTTTGAAGGAAAAAATTTAGTTCCTGATTTAGCCCAAAGTTATAAAGTTTTGGAAGATGGAAGAGTTTTTGAGGTTTCTTTAAAAGATAATATTTTTTGGTCTGATGGTCAAAAGATTACTTCAGACGATGTAATTTTCACAATAAAAACTATTCAGAACCCAGAAGTGAAAAGTCCGTTAAGAACTGCTTGGCTAGGGGTAGATGTTGAGAAAATTTCTGAAAAAGATTTTAAATTTATATTAAAAAATCCTTCTTTTGTTTTTCTCGAAAACTTAACCCTAAAACCAATTCCAAAACATGTCTTTGAAAATATTCCGCCAGCAAACCTCTCTCTTTCCCCTTTGAATTTAAAGCCAATCGGTTCTGGTCCTTACCAACTTGAAAAAATTGAAAGGGATGAAAATGGAAGAGTAGTCTTGATCGAATTAAAGAGAAACGAAAATTATTTTGGAAAAAAGCCATACATTCAAAGATTTTTTTTCAAATCTTTTGAAAATGAAGAAAAATTGCTAGAGGCTGCTAGAAAAAAAGAAATCGATGGATTTTCTCTAAAGGAATTTCAAGAAATCCCCGGTTTTTGTCTCATCAATTTCAAAATGCCAAGGTATTTTGGAGTTTTTTTAAATTTGGAGAAAAAGGTTTTTTCTGAAAAAGAAGTAAGAGAGGCTTTGGATACTGGAACTAACAAAAAGGAAATTTTAAGGAAAGCAATTTCAAATAAGGGGGAAATTATAAATTCTCCAGTTTTACCAGAATTTTCTTTCAAAGAGGAAAAAATGAATTTTGATTTTGAAAAGGCAAAAGAAATTTTGGAGAAAGCAGGTTATAAAGATTCAGACGGAGACGGTTTTTTGGAAAAAATAATAGTGAAAGAACCCCCCTTCCAATTCAAAAGCGACCTTTCTTTGGGCTCTAAGGGGAAAGAGGTTGAGGAATTGCAAAGATGCTTGGCAAAAGATCCTGAAATTTATCCTGAAGGAGAAATCACTGGTTATTTTGGAAGAAAAACTAAAGAGGCAGTAATTAGGTTTCAAGAAAAATATAAAAGCGAAATTCTGGAACCTTTTGGGTTGGAAAAGGGAAACGGTGAAGTGAAGGAAAAAACAAGGGAAAAACTAAATCAAATTTGTTTTGAAAGAAGGGAAGAAAGATACGATTTGAAGTTCTCTTTAACTACGGCTGAGGATCCAATTTTGTTAAAAACTGCCCAAATTTTAAAAGAGCAATGGGAAAAATTGGGATTTAAAATCGAGATTAAAACTTACAAAATCGAAGATTTGAAAAGAGAAATCATTCCAAAAAAGGATTACGATGCTCTTTTATTCGGGCAAATTTTAGGAAAAATTCCAGATTTCTTTCCTTTCTGGCATTCTTCACAAATTGGAGAAAATGGGCTAAATTTATCGAATTACCAAAACAAAGATGTTGATAAAATTTTAGAAGAAGTGAGGGAGGAATTTGATGAAGAAAAAAGAAAAGAGAAATTGGAAAAGTTTGAAGAAATTTTGAATAAAGATTGCCCAGCAATATTTTTATACAATCCAGATTACCTTTATTTTGTTTCAGAAAAAGTTAAAGGAGTAAAAGAAAATTTCATTTCACTCCCCTCAGAAAGATTTTGGAATGTTGAGAATTGGTATATAAAAGAAAAAAGGGTATGGAAGTGAAACCACAAATAAGGTATTTGGAAGAATTGGAAAAAGTTGTTTATGATAAAGAATGGTTCAAGAAAGCGAAAAATTCTCCGCTCTATTATATTTTTAGGGGACTCAAAGAGAAAAATAATTTAAGATATGACATTACAATCATTCCTCCAAAAATGCTTGGAAAAGAATTTGTCAAAACAAAAGGGCACTATCACTTTGGAAATTTTGGAGAACTTTATAAAGTTTTAGCAGGAGAAGGAATATTTTTGATGCAAAAAAGAGATTTGAGCGATGCTTATTTTGTAAAAGCAAAAAAAGGAGATTTTGTGAAAATCCCTCCAAATTATGGACACACAATCATCAATCCCTCAAAAAAAATTTTGAAAATTGCAAACTGGGTTTCGAAGGAATGCCAATCTGATTACAAAACTATTGAAAAAATGAAAGGATTTTGCTATTATTATACAATCGATGGCTGGATTAAAAATGAAAATTATAAAAAAATACCGAAATTGAAACAAAGAAAACCCTCAAAGGAAATGCCAAAAAATTTAAAATTTCTTTATGGTTAAAAAAGCAATCCTACCAATAGCCGGTCTTGGAACTAGGTTTTTTCCTCTTTCAAAAACTCTTCCAAAAGAATTTTTGCCCTTAGATTCAAAGCCAGTTATCCATTATGTTGTAGAGGAGGCAATTCAGGCAGGAGTAAAAGAATTTATTTTTGTAATCTCTCCAGAAAAGAAAGAAATTTTTAGAAAGTATATTTTAGAATACTTCCTGAAAGAAAAAGGTAAGTTAATGAAAATTTTGAAAGAAAGAAAAAAAGAAGAAGCAATTTCGATTTTAAAGAGCATTCCAAAAATAAAGTGGAAGGTTGTAGTACAGAAGGAACCAAAAGGAGATGGGGATGCTATCTTGAGAGCAGAAAAATTTATTAAAAAAGAGCCATTCTTAGTTTTATTCGGAGATGATTTATCCTTTGGAAAAAAATGCTTTCCTTTACAATTGGTCGAGGCTTACGAAAAATATAAAAAGCCTATTTTGTGTCTCTACAGAATGCCAAAGAAAGCTTTATCAGATTATGGAGTTCCGAAGGTAAAGAGAATTAGAGGAAAAGTTTATAGGATCTTAGATATTGTGGAAAAGCCAAAAGAAAATCCCCCCTCATCATTTGCCTTAGTTGGAAATTATCTTTTAACCCCTGAAATTTTTAAATTTCTAAAGAAAACACCTCTTTTCAAGGGAGAATTAATTTTAGCAAATGCCTTAAGGAAAATGATCGAAGAAGGAAAAGAAATTTTGGGATTGGAAGTTTCTGGAAAATGGCTAGAATGCGGAGATTTGAAAAAATGGATGAAAAGCTTTCTGTTTTTGGCAAGAAAAAGAGTAATTTAGTTGTAAGTTGTTAAGTCGTAAAGTTGTTTAGCTAAATTTCTATGCGGACGTGGCGAAATTTAGAAGACGCTGTGGCCTCAGGAGCCACTGGGGTTTTCCCCTTGTGGGTGCAAATCCCACCGTCCGCACAATGAAAAAAGACTTTCTCAAAATAATCCCTCTTGGAGGGCTTGGAGAGGTTGGTAGGAATATGATGCTCCTTGAATTAAAAGGGGAGATTTTGATTTTGGATATGGGATTTAGATTGCCAGAGGAAGATATGCCAGGAGTGGATTATATAATTCCGAATGTTGACTATTTGAAAGATAAAAAAGATAAAATTTTGGGTGTTGTTTTCACCCACGGCCACTATGATCACATTGGAGCAGTTCCCTATTTAATGCCAAAATTGTGGACGCCCAATTTAGTTTTCTTTGCCTCTCCCCTAACCAGAGGAATAATTTTGAAAAGACAAGAGGATTTCCCAGAACAACCAAAATTGAAAGTAAAGGAGGTTTACGATAAATCAAAAATAAAAATTGGTCCTTTTTCGATCGAATTTGTGAAAATGAATCATAACATTCCTGATAATTTTGGGCTTTTCATTGAAACTCCGATTGGAAACATTTTCCACACTTCAGATTTCAAATTTGATAAAAATCCAGTGAACGATACTCCAACTGATTTCAAAAGGTTGAGGGAAATTTCAAAAAGAAAAATTTTGCTTTTGATGTCAGATTCAACAGATGCTGAAGAGGAAGGGCATTCTCTTTCTGAATCTGAAATTTCAAAGAATTTGGAAGAGATAATAAAGAATGCAAAAGGAAGGGTGATTGCAGCGACCTTTGCTTCTTTGATAAACAGAATCCAGCAAATAATTTCAATTTCTGAAAAATATCAAAGGAAAGTTGCGATCGAAGGTTATTCAATGAGAACTAACGTTGAGATTGCAAAGCATTTGGGTTATATTAGGGCAGATCCAAAGACTTTTATTCTAACAAAGCAAATTGAAAACCTTCCAGATCAAAAAATTACGATTTTGTGCACCGGGGCTCAAGGAGAGGCTGAAGCAGTTTTAATGAGAGTTGCAACAAAGGAACATCCGATAATTAAGCTGAAAAAAGGAGACACTGTGATTTTTTCTTCTTCAGTAATTCCTGGAAATGAAAGGACTGTTCAGATAATGAAAGATGAAATTTTAAGACAGGGGGCTGAGGTTTTCCATTACAAGATGATGGATATTCATGCAGGAGGTCACGCAAAAAAGGAAGAGTTGAAAAAAATGATAAAGATAATGAAGCCAAGGTTTTTCATGCCAATTCATGGACAGTATTCAATGCTTGTTGAGCATGCAAAAATTGCAAAGTCTTTGGGAATGAAAGAAGAAAGAATAATAGTTGCTGAAAACGGAGATGTTGTGAATTTGTCAAAGAAAAAAGTTTTTGTTGAAAGAAAGAAGGTTCCTTCAAGCTATGTGATGGTCGATGGTTTGGGAATTGGAGATGTTGGAGAAGTGGTTTTGAGGGATAGAAAAATGCTAGCAAAAGATGGAATCTTTGTAGTGATTGCGGTAGTTGATAGACAAACTGGAAAGGTTAAGGGTTCTCCTGATATAATTTCAAGAGGGTTTGTTTATTTGAGAGAATCGAAGGAACTTTTAAGGAATGTAAGAAAAAGAGTAATTAAAATCGTTGAAACTGCAACCGGTTCTGGAAGAGCGGTAAACTGGGCATATGTCAAAAACGAAATCAAAGAGAAAATTGGACAATTTTTGTTTTCAAAAACACAAAGGAGGCCAATGGTTTTGCCGGTAGTAATTGAGGTATGAAAGTTTTTAGCGGAATTAGGCCAACTGGAGAATTGCATATTGGAAATTATTTGGGATCGATCTATCAATGGGTAAAACTTCAAGAAGAAAATGAATGCTTTTTTTGTATTGTCGATTATCATGCAATCACTACACCCTTTAAACCAGAAGAGATGAAAAGAAATATTTTCGATACATTAATCGCTTATTTGGCTGCTGGACTGGATCCAAAAAAATGCACAATTTTTGTCCAATCTCATGTAAAAGAACACACGGAATTAGCTTGGATTTTGGGAACGATAACTCCTTTGGGAGATTTAAAAAGAATGACCCAGTTTAAAGAGAAATCAAAAAAGCATCCAGAATATGTTAACGCTGGACTTTTGAATTATCCCCTACTCATGGCTGCTGACATTTTGCTTTACAAAACTGATTTGGTTCCGGTTGGAAAAGATCAAGTACAACATGTTGAGTTAACAAGAGAAATTGCAAGAAGGTTTAACAAAATGTTTGGAAAAGTCTTTAAAGAACCGAAAGTCTTGCTTTCTGAGGGAGAAAAGATAATGTCTTTGCAAAATCCAAAAAAGAAAATGTCAAAGACTGACGATCCAAAAGGTTGCATTTTGCTTTTTGATGAGCCAGAAGAAATTGAAAAGAAAGTAATGAGGGCTGTTACAGATCTTGGGAGAGAAATAAAATACGATCCAGTAAAAAAACCAGGAATTTCCAACCTTTTGAAAATTTATTCTCTATTTACCGAAAAGCCAATTAAGGAGTTAGAGGAAAAATATAAAGGAAAGGGTTATGAGCAGTTTAAAAAAGATTTGGCAAAAATCTTAATTGAAAAATTGGAAATTTTTAGAAAGAGAAAAAGGGAATTAGAAAAAAGAGAGGTTTATTTGAAAGAAATTTTGAAGAAAGGGGCAGAGAGAGCTGAGAAGATTGCAAAATTAACGATGAAAGAAGTAAGGGAAAAGATGGGACTTGAAAATTAAAGATTCTTTGATAAAATAAAAATCATGTCTTTTTCTGTAGGAATCGTTGGGTTGCCAAACGTCGGAAAATCGACCCTTTTTAAAATATTGACAAAGAGGGAAGTAAAAATTTCGCCAAGACCTTTCACGACAATAGAACCAAACGTTGGACAGGTAACAGTTCCAGACCCTAGATTAGAAAAAATTGGAGAGTTAGTAAAACCCCAAAAATTAACACCGACAAAGATCGAATTTGTGGACATTGCCGGTTTAGTAAGAGGAGCGCATAGGGGCGAAGGGTTGGGAAATCAGTTCTTATCTTACATTAGAAATTGCGATTCAATTCTTTTTGTTTTGAGGGCCTTTGAAAGTCCTGAGGTCGAGAACGTCTTAGGGGAAATCAATCCAGCAAAGGAAATTGAAATTTTAAAAGTCGAACTTTTAATGAAAGATTTGGAAACATTGGAAAGGGCAATTCAAAAAGTTGAAAAGAAAGAAAGGAAAAAAGTTGAAATTTTAAGGAAGATTAAAGAAGAAATTTCGAAAGGAAGAATGATTGGCGAAATTGAACTTGGAGAAAAGGAAAAAGAGGAAATTAAAGAATATCAGTTCTTAACTCAAAAGCCATATTTTTGTGTAGTCAACGTGAATGGAAAAACTAAGTTTGAAAGATTAAAAGTTCCCCATCTTGAAATGAACTTAAAGGAGGAAGAGGAAATTTTGGAACTGAATGAGGAAGAAAGAAAGGAGTTGGGGGTTGAATCAAGAGTTGAAAAATTAATAGAAAATTGCTACAAAATTTTAAATCTAATCACTTTTTATACAGTAGCAGGTGGAAAAGAAGCAAAAGCTTGGACGATAAAGGAAGGTTCTTTTGCACCGGAGGCAGGTGGCATAGTTCATTCAGATTTTAAGGAAAAATTCATAAGAGCTGAGGTAATAAATTTTGAGGATTTTGTAAAAGTTGGTTCTTGGCAAAAGGCAAAAGAAATGGGATTATTAAAAATTGTGGGAAGAGATTATGAGGTCAAGGATGGTGATATAATTGAATTCAAAATATGAGAATAAGGTATTATCAATTAGCTTATTTGCTTTCTCCAGAATTAAAAAAAGAAGAAATCGATAAATTTCAAAAAGATTTAACCTCTTTTTTTGAAAAAGAGGGGGTTTTGGATAAAGTCGAAGAGCCATTAAAAAGAACTCTCTTTTATCCAATTAAAAAGAAGAGTGAGGCTTTTTTGGGAGCAATTTATTTCTATTTAGAACCTGAGAAGGTAAAAGAACTTGAAAAAAAGTTGAAGAAAGAAGAAAAAATTCTAAGGTATTTAATAGTTTCTGAAAAGGCACCAAAGAAAATTAAGGTTGAAAAGAAAGTGAAAAAGCCTGAAAAGGTCGAATTAGAGGAAATTGAGAAAAAGATTGAGGAAATTTTAAAAGAATGAATCTGAATAAGGTTTTTTTAATTGGAAGGTTGACAAAGGATCCAGAGCTAAAAAATTTGCCCTCTGGAAAGAGTCTTTGCCAAATTTCGATTGCAACTGATAGGTTTTATACTGATAAAGATGGAAATAAGAAACAAGAGACAGAATTTCACAACGTGATATTGTTTGGAAGGCTAGCAGAAATTGCTTCTCAGTATTTGAAAAAAGGTTCTTTGGTTTTTATTGAAGGAAGGTTGAGAACCAGAAACTGGGAAGATGGATCTGGAAATAAAAGGTCAAGAACTGAAATAATTGCAGAAAGGATACAATTGGGACCAAAAGCTGCACCGAAAGAGGAATTGCCACCGATTGAAGAAAAAGAGGAAATTCCGATTGTCGAAGAGGAAGAAGAAATTAACATTGAGGATATTCCATTTTAATTTGGAAATTGGAATTTGGAATTTGGAATTTAAATAACATGCCTTGCTATTTTTGTCAAAGGAATATGAATGAAATCGATTTTAAAAACACTCAGCTTTTAAAGAGATATCTTTCTGCATTGGGAAAAATTAAACCAAGAAAAAAAACTGGAGTTTGTGCATTCCATCAGAGGAAATTGGCAAGGGCAATAAAAAGAGCCAGATTTTTGGGGCTTTTGCCTTATTTAGAGTAAACCTCGAAAATTTTCTTTCTTATCTCCTCTGCCAAATTTGGATTTTGTTTCAAAAATTCCTTTGCCTGCTCAAATCCTTGCCCCAATTTTTTATTTTCAAATTCTAACCAACTTCCAGATTTTTTAATCACCCCATATTTTATTCCTGTGTTTATCAAATCTGCTTCTTTTGAAATTCCTTCGTTGTAATAAATGTTAAACTCTGCGGTTTTAAAAGGAGCTGCAACTTTATTTTTGACAATCTTTGCCAAAATTTTGTTTCCAATGATCTCATCTCCTTTTTTAATTTGAGCTGTCCTCTTTAACTCTATTCTTACTGAAGCATAAAATTTTAAAGCCAAACCTCCTGGGGTCGTTTCTGGTTTTCCATAAGCACCAATTTTCATTCTTGTTTGATTCAAAAATATGACTATCGATTTTGTTTTTGCAATCGAACTTGATAAAACCCTCAAGGCTTGACTCATCAACCTTGCTTGAAGCCCAATCTCAAACTCTCCCATTTCTCCTGCAATTTCTGCTTTTGGAACCAAAGCCGCAACAGAATCTACAACTATAACATCAACCTCTCCAGATTCAACAAGGGTTTTAACAATCTCTAAAGCTTCTTCTCCAGATTCTGGTTGTGAAATTAATAACTCTTCAACGTTAACTCCAATTCTCTTTGCGTATTCAGGATCTAGAGCATGTTCTGCATCGACAAAGGCTCCTACCCCTCCTTTTCTTTGGGCTTCTGCAATCACATGCAAAGCAACCGTTGTTTTTCCACTCGCTTCTGGCCCATAAATTTCAACTACCCTTCCCCTTGGCAATCCCCCAACCCCCAATGCCAAATCCAAAGAAATGCAACCTGTAGAAATAACGTCAACGCTGGCAGGCTTTACCTCTTTCAATTTCATTATCGCTCCCTCACCAAATTTTTGTTTTATTTCTTCTATCGCCTCCTTCAAATCTCCTTTTTCAATTTTTTCCTTTTTTGCCATTTTTTTATTTTACCCTTTAAATTTGCAATTTGCAATCTTCAATTTGCAATTTATACCTTTTTCCATTCTTCTTCCTCTTTAATATAAACTTCCCTTGGCTTTGCCCCTCTTGGAGGTCCGACCACTCCCCTCTTTTCTAAAATATCCAACAACCTTGCAGCCCTAGCATATCCAATCTTTAATCTCCTTTGCAAAAGAGATGCCGATGCCTTTTTTGCTTCAATAACTATTCTCTTTGCCTCTTCATAAAGGGGATCTTCCAATTCCGGACCTTCGGCAAGAACTTCCATCTCCCCAGTTTCTTCTGATAATTTCTCTTCTAAGCTTTCGATTCTCTCTTTCTCATATCTCGAAGCTAAATATTCAACAACTCTTTGAACTTCTTTTTCTGAAACGAAAGCGCCCTGAATCCTCCTTGGTTTTGGATTTTCAGCAGATAAAAAGAGCATATCACCCATTCCTAAAAGTTTCTCAGCACCAGCCATATCGATAACGGTTCTCGAATCAACTTGGGAAGCAACTTGAAAAGTAATCCTTGAAGTAATGTTTGCCTTAATCAATCCGGTGATTACTTCAGTAGAAGGTCTTTGGGTTGCTAAAACTAAATGAATCCCTACTGCCCTCGCCAATTGGGCAAGTCTAACAACCCCTGCCTCTATCTCCCTTCCCCTGGCTACCATCAAATCGGCAAGCTCATCGATGATTAAAACAATATAGGGCATAGGAGGAATTTTTTTCTCAAGAGAAATTTTATTAAAGGATGAAATGTCTCTTGCCTTAAATTCAGCCAAGGTTTTAAACCTCCTTTCCATTTCTTCAACCAACCACCTTAAAGCATTGATTGCTTTTTGGACATCAAAAATCACATCGGTTAAATTGTGGGGAAGGTTGTTGTAAACTGGAAATTCTACTCTTTTTGGATCGATCAAAATAAATTTCAAAATTTCCGGAGAATTTCGATAGACCAAAGATAAAATCAAAGAATTTAAAAAGATTGTCTTTCCAGTACCGGTCGCTCCAGCTACCAATAAATGGGGCATTCTTGCCAAATCGGCAAAGGCGGGATTCCCAGAAACATCCCTTCCTAAAACAAAATAGAGGGGCGATGGATGATTTTGAAACTGGGGATCTGAGATTAAATTCCTTAACCTTACCAAAGTTCTCACTTTATTCGGAACTTCGATACCAACTAAGGATTTTCCGGGAATTGGTGCTTCTATCCTTATTGGATGGGAAGCTAAAGCCAAAGCGAGATCGTTAGAAAGGGAAGTAATTTTTGAAAGTTTTACGCCGTCTGCCGGTTTTAAAGTATATTGGGTAACCGTTGGACCAACGTTTACCTCACCCATTTCAACTTCTATTCCAAAATTTTCGAGCGTCTTTTTGATTATGGCAATGTTTTGTTTAATATCACCTGCTGCAGGAGTTCCCTGATCTTTTTCCAATAGCTCAACGGGTGGTCTTTGATATTTAAATTGAAATGTTTCAACCTTTTTACCAACTTCTTTCTTTTCCAAAGCTTCTGGCTTTTTCTCTTCAATTTTTAAGGTTTCAACTTTTTTTACTTTAAAAGAAGGGGCAAAAATTTTTTTGAAAAGAGAGGGTTTAATCTCAACTCTCTCTTCCTTCTTAAAAAGGAAAAACAGAATATAAATTCCAAAAAATATTAAAAGAAGGAGAAAAAGGTTAGTTAAAAGCGGACCAAAAAGTTTAAAAAGAGGCTTAACAAAAATTTTCCCAAAAAATCCCCCGCTTTTTTGCTTTAAACTTTCAGAAAGAGTGGAGATCCCGAGAATTATTAATAAAAATGAGAAAAAAATTGGAAGGAAAATTTTTTTGTATTGACTGAGAAAGTAGGAAAGGCCGGCTAAAAAGAAAAAAATTGGTAAAAAAATTTTAGCTGTATAATTTCCGAATAAAAAAATTGAAAAGGAAAGTAGCCTTTCTCCTAAAATTCCTCCCTTATTAAAATCGCTCAAAAGAAAAAAGAGTGAAAGAAAAATAAAAAAGACTCCTATTGAGTACCTCCTTATTTCCTCTGGTAATTTTGAGATTAAATTAAAAGGGAAAAGGAGAATTTTTTTGAAAAAAGAGGAAATTTTTAAAGCACTTTTTTTATTCTTTTTATTTTTTCTCTTCATATTTGAAACCGGTTCCTGCTGGTATCAATTTACCAATTATCACATTCTCTTTCAATCCTCTCAAATAATCTTCCTTTGCAGATAGCGCTGCTTTAATCAAAACCCTAGTAGTTTCTTGGAAAGAGGCTGCAGATAAAAATGAGTCCGTAGTTAAGGCAACTTTTGAAATACCGAGCAAAACTTGAGTTGCCCTGATTGGCTTTTTTCCTTTTTTCTTCAACTCTTTGTTTTTCTCGTAAAAGAGGGCTTTTTCAATAATTTGTCCTGGTAAAAATTCAGAATCTCCAGGATCTTTTACTCTTACTCTTGAAAACATCTGCCTAATTATTATCTCAAAGTGCTTATCATGGATTGCTGCTCCCTGCGAAACATAAACTTTTTGAAGTTCCTTTATCATGTACTTCCAAACGTCCTCTTTTTTGACCAACTTCAAATACTTTTTCAGATCGATGCTTCCTTCTGAAATTTGATCTCCTTTTTTAACAATTTGTCCCTCTTTTACTAAAATCGCTGCCTTTGGAGGAACTTGATATTCTAAAACCTTAGGATTTTTCAATTTTGTCTTAATTATTACTCTTTTATCTGCAGTAATTTTTTCAACCTTTCCGTCTGCTTCACAAACTATTGCTTCTCCTTTTGGCGGCCTTGCCTCAAAGATTTCTTCTGCCCTTGGCAAACCCATTGTAATATCTACTCCAGCAACTCCTCCCATGTGAAAGGTTCTCAAAGTAAGCTGAGTTCCAGGTTCTCCAATCGATTGAGCAGCAACGATTCCAACAGCTTCGCCAAGTTCTATTAATCTATTCCTTCCCAAATCCCATCCGTAGCATTTTTGGCAAACTCCTCTGATTGTTTTGCAAGTTAGTGGCGATCTCACTCTAATTTTTTCAATTTTTGCCTCGACAATCTTTCTTCCTTTTTCCCAATCTATTATCTCCCCTGCCTTAATTATTCCTTTAATATCATCCAAACAAACTCTACCAACAATTTTCATTAGAAAGTCTTGGCCGATTTCATCAGCATCCGACCTTAAAATTTCAATTCCCTTTTTATCTCCACAATCTTTTTCAGTAACGATTACCTCATGAGCAACATCTACTAATCTTCTTGTCAAATATCCTGCAGAAGAAGTTCTCAAAGCAGTATCGACCGCTCCCTTCCTTGCACCATGGGTTGAAATAAAGTACTCCAAAACTTTCAACCCTTCTTTATAACAACTCAAAACTGGAAGCTCTATGATTTGTCCCATCGGATTAATTACCAACCCTTTCATTCCGCACATTTGGACAGGTTGACTCCAAGATCCTCTCGCCCCAGCATTGACCATTTGAAAAACAGGGCCTTCATTTGGCAAGGTTTTTGGAACCAGTTTTTCAATTTCACCCTTTGCCTTTGTCCAGATTTCAATTGTCTTTTCAGATTTTTCTTCCCTTGACAAAAGTCCCATTCTGTATTGCTTTTCAATTTTTTCTATTTCCTTTTTTGCTTTTTCTATTATATTTCCTTTTTCTGAAGGGATTACCAAATCATCCATTCCCCAAGTTATTCCAGAAAGGGTTGAATATTCAAATCCCAAATCTTTGATTTTATCTAAAGTTTCCCTTACTGTTTCTATCGGATATTTTTCTAAAAGTTGGGCAACTATTTTTTCCAATTCCTTGATCGTGATTAGTTTATTTTGGAAAGGAAATCCTTTTGGCAAAGCATCGTTGAAAATTATTCTTCCGAGTGAGGTCTCAACCAATTCTCCATTAATTCTCACTTTGATTTTTGCCTTAACATCCAAATCTCCAAGTTCGTAAGCTAAAATTGCCTCTTCAGATGAAGAAAAAACTTTCCCCTCTCCTTTTCTTTTTTCCCAAATGTCTGTTAACCAATAACATCCCAAAACAATATCTTGGTATAAAGTAACTATCGGAGTTCCGGTTGCAGGCTTTAGAAGGTTCAAAGAAGAAAGCATTCTTTCCCTTGCCTCTGCCTGAGCTTCATCAGAAAGTGGCAAAAAGATTGCCATTTGATCTCCGTCAAAATCTGCGTTAAAAGCTTTGCAGATCATTGGATGGATTCTGATAGCTTCTCCCTCAATTAAAACTGGATAATAAGCCTGAATTGATAATCTGTGCAAGGTTGGAGCTCTGTTGATTAAAATCAATTTATCTTTGATTACTTCTTCTAAACATCCCCAGACCTCATCGGTTTCATCTTCTATTAACCTTGTTGCTGATTTTACGTTATATGCCAAACCCTTCTCCATTAATTTTCTAATTACAAAGGGCTTGAAGATTTCCAAAGCCATTTTCTTTGGAACTCCAACCTGATCTAGTTTTAATTCAGGACCGACAACTATAACCGACCTTCCAGAATAATCTACTCTCTTCCCCAAAAGGTTTTGCCTGAATCTTCCTTGCTTTCCCCTAAGCATATCTGCAAGAGATTTCAATAACCTTCTTCCTCCAGTAGTTGCCTTGGTCATCACTGCTTTTCTCATTCCATTGTCTATTAAAGCGTCGACTGCTTCTTGGAGCATTCTTTTTTCATTCCTGACAATTACTTCAGGAGCGTTAATTTCTAACAAATATTTCAACCTATTGTTTCTGTTAATCACCCTTCTGTATAAATCGTTCAAATCTGAAGAGGCATACCTTCCCCCATCCAACTGAACCATTGGCCTCAAATCTGGAGGCAAAACTGGCAAAACTGTCAAAAACATCCATTCTGGCCTTATCCCTGCCCTGTCCATTTCTTTAAAAAGCCTCAGCCTTCTCAAAATTGCCTTTTTTGTTTGAGGCCCTGCCTTTTCATATTCCTTCTCCAATTTTTTAATTTCCTCTTTCAAATCCAATTTTTCAAAAATTTTCCTAATGGTTTCTGCTCCAGTTCCTGCCTCAAAACATTCTCCGTATTTTAAAGATAAATTCCTGTATTCCAATTCTGACAAAACCCTCAATGGTTTAATTTCTAAAACTTCCTTCCTTGCCCTTTCCCTCTCCTCTTTTAATTTTTCTAAAACTCTTTTTAATTCCTTTTTATCTTTTACCTTTGCCTTTTGCTCTTTTACTTTTGCTTTGTATTCGCTTTCAATTTCTTCTAAAATCTTTTTCTTTTGATTTTCATCAACTTTTGTAATTATGTAAGAAATAAAGTAAATTACTCTTTCAACCTCCTCCCTTGGTAAATCTAAAATCATTCCAATTCTTGATGGAACTCCTCTCAAAAACCAAATGTGAGCAACTGGAGCTGCTAATTTTATGTGTCCCATCCTTTCCCTCCTCACCCAAGATCTTGTTATTTCAACTCCGCACCTGTCACAAATTAACCCTTTGTATTTTACTCCCTTGTACTTTCCACAATAGCATTGATAATCCTTTGTTGGACCAAAAATCTTTTCGCAAAATAGACCATCTTTCTCAGGTCTCTGAGTTCTATAATTTATTGTCTCTGGTTTTGTCACTTCGCCGTGAGACCAAGATAAAATCTCATCTGGAGAAGCCAATTTTATTCTGATTGCTTGAATATCCTCAACTCTCATTTTTTTCCTCTTTTTCTTTTGGTTTTTCTTTAATTTCGACTCCCAAACCCAACGACTTTAATTCTGAAACTAAAAGGGAGAAAGAGGCTGGAATGTTTGGTGGTTTTATTTTTTCACCTTTCAAAATTGCCTCGTAAACTGCTGCCCTTCCTGGAACGTCATCTGATTTGTAAGTTAGCATTTCTTGTAAAGTATAGGCAGCACCGTATCCTTCCAAGGCCCAAACCTCCATTTCCCCAAACCTTTGCCCTCCAAACTGTGCCTTTCCTCCAAGTGGTTGCTGAGTAATTAATGAATAAGGACCGATTGACCTTGCGTGGACTTTATCTGCAACCATATGAATTAATTTCATAAAATAAATGTAGCCAACTGTAATTTTTTCAGGGAATGGTTTTCCAGTCCTTCCATCGTAAAGAGTCATTTTTCCTGAAATATCAAAACCTGCCTTTTTCAATTCTTCTTTAATTTCTTCTTCAGTCGCTCCAGAAAGCCCTGGAGAGATGGCATGATAACCTAATTTTTTCGCAGCCAATCCCAGATGGGTTTCTAAAACTTGACCAATGTTCATTCTTGAAACAACAGATAGAGGATTGATTATAACATCTACTGGAGTTCCATCTTCCAAAAATGGCATATCCTCAATTGGCAAAACCTTTGAAATCACTCCTTTGTTTCCGTGCCTTCCTGCAAGCTTGTCCCCTGCCTGAATTTTCCTTAAATCCGCAACCTCAACTTCTATCATTTTTATCACTCCAGGATCTAACCTGTGTCCCTTTTCCCTTTCAAAAATTTTGATTCCAATCACCCTTCCCTTTTTCCCATGCTCCATTCTCAATGAAGTATCCTTTACATCCTTTGCCTTTTCTCCAAAAACTGCCATCAACAACCTTTCTTCTGGAGTCCATTCCTTTTCTCCTTTTGGAGAAATCTTTCCAACTAAAATGTCTCCTGGTTTTACCTCTGCTCCAATTCTCACAATTCCCTCTTCGTCTAGATCTTTTAATCTTTCTTCAGAAACTCCAGGAATGTCTGAAGTTGTAATTTCAGGTCCAAGCTTTGTTTCTCTAACATCGCAAGTAAAGCTTTCAATGTAAATTGAGGTTAAAACATCTTCTCTGACCAACCTTTCAGAAATCAAAATAGCATCCTCAAAGTTTCCCCCTCTCCATGGCATAAAAGCAACCAAGAGGTTTTTTCCCAAAGCCAAATATCCATTCTTTATCGCTCCCCCATCGCAAAGAGGATCTCCTTTTTTAACTTTTTGCCCTTTTTTAACAATCGGTTTTTGATCAAAACAAGTAAACTGGTTTGTTCTCAAAAATCTCTTTAAATAATAAATCTTTGTCTTTCCGTTTTTGTATTTCACCTTGATGTAATTTCCATCAACATCCAATACAATTCCATCATCCTCTGCCAAAATTATATGTCCAGAATCCCTTGCCACTCTTTTTTCCAAACCAGTCATTACCAATGGAATGTCAGGATCTATTAAAGGAACAGCCTGCCTTTGCATATTAGATCCCATTTGGGCTCTGTTTGCATCGTCGTGGGCTAAAAAGGGAATCAAAGAGGTAGCAACTGAAAAGCACTGCTCTGGAGAAACATCGACAAAATCAATCTCCTCTCTCTTGCAAAAACCGGGTTCTCCCTTTATTCTCGCCTCAACAATTTCAGGAACTATCCTTCCATCTTTATCTACTTCGACTCCAGCAGAGGCAATGTTATACCTTTCTTCTTCTAAGGCATTCAAATAATAAATTTTCTTTGTTACTTTTCCCTTTTCAACTTTAAAATAGGGTGTTTCTAAAAACCCAAGTGGGTTTATTCTTGCAAAGGTTGCCAAATGAGTGGTTATTCCAACGTTTTGTCCCTCTGGAGTTTGAATTGGACAAATTCTTCCATAGTGTGAAGGTTGAACATCCCTTACTTCAAAGCCTGCCCTCTCTTTTGAAAGACCACCAGGTCCTGAAGCAGTCAACCTTCTCTTGTGTTCCAATTCTGCCAGGGGGTTTTCATTATCCATAAACTGAGAAATTTGGCTTGAGGCAAAAAATTCTTCAATGACTGCAATCAAAGGTCTTGGGTTTATTAGCTGAATTGGAGTTAAAAGGGAAGGGTCCAAAGATGCCATTCTATCTTTTATCGTCCTCTCCATCCTTTGAAATCCAACTCTCATTCTTTGTAACAAAACTTCAGTAAATGGTCTTACTCTTCTGTTTCCCAAATGATCTATTTGGTCTGGCTGAGCTGTTGGGTCGTTGTTTAACCTAATAATTTCTCTAACTGTTTCTAAAACATCTTCTGGTTTCAAAACCCTATCTTCTATTGGAATTTCGTACTGGACAAATGAAATTTCCTTTGCCAAAACTGGGTTTGATTTTTTTGGATTCAATTTTGGTAACCTTTGCCAAAACCTCCACCTTCCAACCTCAGAAAGGTCATACCTTTCAAAATTGAAAAACATATTAAAGATCAAATCCCTTGCAGCATCAGCAGTAACTTTTTCACCAGGCCTTAACTTTTGATAAATTTCAACCAGTGCCTCTTCTTGATTTTTTGTTGGATCCCTCTCTATTGTCTTTTGAATGTAATCTATTTCTCCAGTGTTTACATCTTTGAAAAGCTCCTTTAATTGATCATCACTTTGATAACCAAATGCCCTCAAAAGAGTGGTTGCAGAAACCTTCCTTTTTCTATCAATCTTTACCCCAATGTGGCCTGAAGGATCTGTCATGAATTCGAGCCAAGCTCCTCTAATCGGTATAATGTTTGCACCAAAATAATTCCTTCCAAAAAATTTCTCTGCAACAAAGAAAACTCCAGGAGATCTGATTAATTGAGAAACTACAACCCTTTCAACCCCATTAATGATAAAAGTTCCCCTTTCAGTCATTAAGGGGAAATTGCACAAAAATACCTCTTGCTCTTTTATTTCCCCAGTTTTCAAATTGACCAATCTTGTCTTGACTCTCAGGGGAGCATCGAAAGTATCGTTGTTTTTCCTTGCCTCAAGGTCTGTTTTGTACCTTGGTTGCCCTAATTTATAATCCAAAAAGTAAAGCTCAAATTCCTTCTTTGTGTAATCTTTGACCGGAGAAACTTCCTTTAACAATTTTCTCAAATCCCTTTCCCAAAATCTCTCCCAAACTTCTTTCTGGAAGGTTAGAAAATGAGGCCATTCCAAAGAGATTTTGGTTTTGCTGAAGTTTTTTATCTTCATAATGCCAAAAATAACCCTCTAAGGGGGTTGAATTTGAATTTAAAATTTAGTTTTTAATTTTTGAAATCAAATTTATAATTTCAATTATAATTTTCCAAAATTTTTTGTCAACCCCTTAAATTATAATAAATTCTCAAATTTTTTCAAGCTATTTTTCCAATTCTTTAATTTTTGATAAAACAACTTCATTCCCAGGATTCAATTCCAAAACCTTCTTGAAATATTCGAGAGCTTTTTCTTTTTCTCCCTTTTTTTCGTAGCAAAGGCCCAAAAAGTAAAGGGAATTTGAATGGTTTGGCATCAAAAGTGTTGCCCTTTCAAAGCTTGAAATTGCCTGATCTATTTTTTCTTGATTAAAGTAGATCCTTCCCAATTGAAAGTTTGCCTCAACGCTCAAGGGATAATTTGAAACCAATTCTTCAAGCTTTCTTTGAGCCTCCTCTAAATTCCCCCTTTGTTCTGAAATCAAAGCCAATTGAATCTTTGCATCCAAATAATCCTCTTTCGATTCAATGGCTGATTTGAATTTCTCTTCTGCCTTATCCAAATCTCTTTTTGCAAAGTAAAGCTTCCCAATTTCAGTTTTTAAGATTGGGTTTTTAGGTTCCAGTTTTTCTGCCCTTTCAAAAGATTTAATCGCCCAATCTACAGATTGCCCTCCAGTCAAAGGAATTATTTCTCTGTAAACAATTCCCAAATTCTCCCAGCCAACAACCCAATTTGGAGAAATTTCAGTCGCTCCTTTTATCTCTATTCCTCCTTCAAACTTTGCTCCTTTTAAATAGTTTATTGCGGTTGAAACTGAATTTGAAATCAAATTCGAATCTTGTTGATCGATCGGTTTTTGAATTTCTGCCAAGGCTCTTGAAAGGTTTGCCCTTGCAAAATCAACCTTATATTGAGAAAAAAATGGGTTTAATTTTACTGCCCTTTCCAAAAGAGAAATTTGCTCTTTAACATCTTGGCTCTTCACTGCCTTTAAATAATAATGATCTGCAAGATAAAACTTGATCGCAAAATAGAAAATGAAAATGAAAAATACAAAAATCAAAATTGAAAAGCTGTTAAAGATCAAGCCCAATTCAGGAATTTTTTCAAAAGAAATTTTCCTTTCTGAAATTTTTTCAAAATTCAAAACCAAAAGGCCAAAAAATAGCCAAAATGAAAACGCTAAAACAAAGTTTTGATAGTAAAAAACCTGAGCCAAAAACAATGCCAAAAATGGCAAAAAGAAAATGAAAAATTCTGGCTTTCTGTACAAAATCAAAAATGAAACTAAAAAGAAACTTCCCAAAAAGGTCAAATAGGATAAAAATCCTAAAAATCCCATAGTTCCTAAAATTTCAGCAAGATGGCTGGAAGCCCGATCGAATCTAATTAACCAAAGCGCAGTTTTATTCAATTCTCCTGGCTTAAACTTTAAAAAATCGTAAAAGAAAGTTCCAATTCCAGAGCCCAAAAAGATAGATTTTGGATTTTCTTTCGCTGCTCCAAAAGAAACTTGCCAAGAGATCTTTTGTGGTAAAATTTGCTCTCTCAAAACCTGAAATTTTCTTGGAATCGGATTGTAAAAAAGGAAAAAGAAAGAAAGGAAAATCAAAAATATTGGCAACAAAAGTTTGTTGATATTTTCCCTGAAAATTTTGCTCAAGATGGCAAAGATCAAAAAGAGAGAAAAAGAGAGAATTTGCAAAAGGAAAGAAAATTTAAAATCGATGAGCAATAAAAAGGCAAAAGATAAAACAAACAAAATTGAATAGAGAATGATTTTGATTTTTGATTTTTGAGTTAGCAAAAGAGAGGTCAGCAAAACTAAAATGAAAGTTAAAAAGATTGATAAACTTTCAAAAGAGCCAACCGGGCTCAAAATCTGGAATTTTAAAAACCTTTGAAAAATCCCAGAAACAGAAAGGGCTGAAATCAAAATGACAAAAAATGAAGAAATCGAAAGCAAATCCAAAATGAAAATTGTGTTTTCTTTTTTAAAGTTGTTGATGAGCAGAAAGTAAAATAAAGCCAAAAGTAAAAGAAAAATTAAGCTATTTGAAACCCTGATGTAAAAGGCAAGGGGAGGAAGAGTGCCGTTAACAAAGAGGAATGAAGATAAAATCGGATTAGAGGAGCCAAAAAGGGAAAAATTTTTATCGACAGAAAGAACGGCAGATAAAATTGCGATGATTAAAAAGAGAAAAAGGAAAATCGAAAATGGAACTTTTTTAAACCTCAATTCTTTGTTCAAGGCACATTTTAAAAGCCAGAGCAAAAAGGAAATCAAAACAAAAAACAAAAATAGATAAATTTTATTGAACTCTAAAAACTCAAAAGAAAATGGCAAGAAAAAAAATGGAATTAAAAAGATACAAGAATAAAGAAAAAAATGGATAATTTTTATCGGTAATTTTTCCATATTTTCTATTTTAACCTTTCTTTAAAAAAAATCAAGCCAGACACAGAACGGATCCTATGTTGTTTATTTTAGCTCTTTCTATAAATTTCTTTTCGATGGCCAATTTTAAAAATATGGCTTTCCATTTCTGAAATAAAAAAGAGCTCGATATCGGCGAGTAATCCGAAAAGAATAAACTCCAGGGAGTTCTTTAATTCTTTTTGTATGCAATCTTGGATCGAGCCAATTTTCTTTGAAAATAGCCTTCTGTTTTTGATAGAGCTTTTTTATCTCAGAGGCAAATCTTTTAAATCTTTTTTGAAATCCTCAGTTTCTCTAATATTCATTTCGGTGGATATAATTTCGTTGCTTTGATAAAAGCCTTTTTGATTTGAGAAATATTTTTGTATTCCTTTAAACTTTCTTCGGGAATCATCAATAAAAACTTCTTGAGATTCTTATTAATCTCTCTCAATTCTTTCAAAAGAGCTTCCATCGATTTTTCTTTTTTAGTAACAATTTGATTTGCCATACGATTTTATTATACTCTTTTTGAAATCGGCGTCAAATTTAATTCAGAAAATTCAATTTCGCCAGGTTTAGTGGCAAGGACGCTCACACTGCCGGAAGGCGTGAGTTCCTGCTTGACATTTTATTGATTAGTAGTTGTTGAGGGTTCAGATTGCACATTGCCAGATTGCTCACTGTTTAATTGTTCATTGTTCAATTGTTCGTTGCCTGATTGTTCGTTGCTCGTTGTTTGTTGTTCGCTGCTCGTTGCCTCATTGCTTAATTGTTCGTTGCTCAATTGTTCACTGGTTGAGGTGGATTGGCTCGATGTTGTCTCATTGCTCACTGTTTCATTGCTCGTTGTTCCATTGCTCGCTGCTCCATTGTTCGTTGCTTGATTGTTCGTTGTCCCATTGTTCGTTGCTTGATTGTTCGTTGTTCCCATTGTTCCTGTTTTTTCCAACAATTCCTTTAATTTTGCCTCATCGATGCAAGTTTGACCAAGGCAAAGTTGATTTGTAACCACAACTTTGGCTGAAAGTTTTTCAGTGATTATTTCTTTTATTTGAGCAATTCCATTTTCGATAATTAAACCGAGTTTTTCTAAGGTCCTTTTTATTGCTAATGTGAACTTATCCAAAATTCCCAATTGCTCAGTCGTTGTGCTTTCTTCAAAAATTGGGCCAAGCCAGAAATGGGGATTAACAAAAACTGTAATTTTTCCAATTCTTTCTCCCTTGTAACCTTCCAAGGCAATTCCAATTACCCTTCCTGGTTCTGTTGCTTTCATTGCAACTCCTGGAGTTGATGAGGCAGAAGTCAACAAATCTCCTGGTTTAATTTCCCCATTTTCGGTTGAAACCTTAACCAAAACTCTACCAGAAAGAGCAACTGGCATTGGATTGTCTTCATCTTTTATGTTGTAGCCAATGACATTGAAATCAGTAATATCTTTCGGATCAGAGACAACACCAATCATTGTCGATTGATAGGGCTGTGTGGTCTTTGTTAATTTAGTCAATTTTTTGCCATCTGTTGTTTCGACTATGACGCTAGAAGGAACAACTAAGTCCCCAGGTTCAATTCCTTCTTCAACTGGATACATTTCAGCATAATCTGCTACAGGTGACCAAGTACAATCAACAATCTCTTCGCTCGTTGTCCCAGTTTGGGTGGTATGGCACAAAGCATAACCTGTTCCAGCCCCGGGCAGATTTAATTTTACATTCCCATAAACCTGGAGAGTTGCGGCCGGAGTTGTCGTCCCGATGCCGACGTTGCCAACGGGTTTTAGAATTAAATTAGAGCCATACAATTGAGAACCATAGATTGTACCTGTTCCAGCATCGTTGATCGATGAGGCGCCAGTTCCAGAATATCTGTTTCCAACTAAGTAGTTGTTGTTGCAATCTGAAGTAGAAATATTTATAGCATAACCTGTTCCAGCAGTATCAGTAATATCGTTTGAGGAAATTAAATTGGCATTGCTGTTAGAGGAAATACTTATTCCGTCATAAGCTCCGCTTCCTCCATTATCATGAATTTTGTTTCCAGAAATGGTGTTGTTGGAGGAGGAAGAGAGTAAGACGCCATGATAACCATTTCCTTGAACAGTGTTTCCAGTAATGGTGTTGTTGTTGGAGGAGGAATAGAGGAAGACGCCATACCAACCATTTCCTTGAACAGTGTTTCCAGTAATGGTGTTGTTGGAGGAGGAATAGAGTAAGACGCCATACCAACCATTTCCTTGAACAGTGTTTCCAGTAATGGTGTTGTTGGAGGAGTAGGAAGGGGAGATGCCATAACCATTTCCTTGGACAGTGTTTCCAGAGATGGTATTGTTGGAGGAGAAATAGAGGTAGATGCCACGAAGGTTACTCCTGATGTCGTTTCCTTCGATTATGTTATAGGAATTTGACTCTCCAGAGGCAGTAGCATAAAAGTAGATTCCGTATCCAGCGCTATTTTGAATCCAGTTTCCTTTTATTTTTGATTTTGTGATGTATTTTTTAAAGAAAATGGCGTGGTTGGTACTATTGGCATAACTCCCTTTATTTCCATCGATTGCTAAGTTTTCAATTAAAATTCCTTCATAAGCATTCGTTGCATCTCCAACTGTGATTACTCCTTCATCTGAAGAGGAATTCCACATTCTCTTTAATACTGTTGCCTTTCCAGAACCGATTATTGCTACGTTCGATTTTGTGATTGTAATAGGTCCTGTTAAATTGTAAGTTCCTTCTAAAAGATAGATTATTCCTCCTCCTGAAGGTAAAGCAGAAATTGCATTGTTTATCGTTGTTTGATCTCCTGAACCAGAACAGATATAATCTGCCTTGTATTTTTGTTGAGAATCTGAGGCAGCAACGATTATCGTTGCCACTCCGTTTGAAATACAATTTGCTATTCCTCCTTGTTGATAGCATTTGAATTTATCAGCAGTAGAATCGTAATAAATAACCCCGCTTGTTGCTGTTGGAGCAGAAATTGGTCTCAACCTCAATGAACCATTAACATCTAAAGTATAGAGAGGGCTCGTCGTCCCGATGCCGACGTTGCCATTGTCTAAAATCACTAATCTTTCATTACCATTAGTGTCTTTAAAAGATAATCTATAGGTTGGAGTTGTACTCATAACGATATTTTGAATGTTCCACCAAACTGCCAATGTTGCTCCTTCTGTAGAATCGTAGTAAGCGCCTTGGAGTGCTAAAATATTTGAGTTTGTTGTTAGTCCGGGTCCTAGTGTATCACTGATCCTTCTCAATTGAAGAGTTCCTTTAACATCTAAAGTAATTCCTGACTCTGGAGATGTTTTAATACCAACATTTCCAGATGAATCTATCCTCATTCTTTCTAAACCACCAGTGGAAAAAGCCAAAGTATCAGCTCCCGGGCTAAAAATACCAGTATTTAAATCTCCACTGAATGAATAAGAAGGAGCTGCGGCAGAGCCAAGAGGAACCGAAATTTGACCTGTGCCTATTGTTAAGATCGTTCCCGGAGTCGTCGTCCCGATGCCGACATTGCCAGAAGAATCAATTGTTATTCCAGTTGAGGTTGAAATATCAGAAGAAGGAACGATTTTTAATTTTCCTGTTGAAATATCAACTCCTAGAGTGAAATTTGTTGTTGGAGTTGTTCCTGTTCTAAATGCAATTTGAGGAGAATAAGTTGTAGAAGTTGCAGAAGTTATTGTTAAAATCGGTGAGGCATTTGTTTTGTAGAGTTCTAAAAGTGAAACAGGTCCCGTCGTCCCGATGCCGACGTTGCCGAGGGGTTTTAGAATTAAATTAGAGCCATACAATTGAGAGCCATAGATTGTTCCTGTTCCAGAATCGTTGATTGATGAAGCGCCAGTTCCAGAATATCTGTTTCCAACTAAGTAGTTGTTCTCGCAATCTGAAGAAGAAATATTTATAGCATAACCTGTGCCAGCAGTATCAGTAATATCGTTTGAGGAAATTAAATTGGCATCGCTGTTAGAGGAAATACTTATTCCGTCATAAGCTCCGCTTCCTCCATTATCATGAATTTTGTTTCCAGAGATGGTGTTGTTGGAGGAGGAATAGAGGTAGATGCCATGATAATTATTTCCTTGGACAGTGTTTCCAGAGATGGTGTTGTTGGAGGAGGAAGAGAGGTAGATGCCATTAGAACTATTTCCTTGGACAGTGTTTCCAGAGATGGTGTTGTTGGAGGAGGAAGAGAGGTAGATGCCATTAGAACTATTTCCTTGGACAGTGTTTCCAGAGATGGTGTTATAAGAGGAGTAATAGAGGTAGATGCCCTCATAGTTACTCCTGATGTCGTTTCCTTCAATTATGTTATAGGAATTTGACTCTCCAGAGGCAGTAGCATAAAAGTAGATTCCGTTTCCAGCGCTATTTTGAATCCAGTTTCCTTTTATTTTTGACTTTGCGATGTATTTTTTAAAGAAAATGGCATGATTATTAGTGTTTGTATAACTTACTTTGTTTCCATCAATTTGAAGGTTGGAAATTAAAATTCCTTCATAAGAATTGGTTCCATCTCCAACTGTGATTACTCCGCTGTTATTAGCTGTTGTCTCATCCCACATTCTCTTTAATACTGTTGCCTTTCCAGAACCGATTATTGCTACGTTTGATTTTGTAATTGTAATAGGTCCTGTTAAATTGTAAGTTCCCTCTAAAAGATAGATTATTCCTCCTCCTGAAGGTAAAGCTGAAATGGCATTGTTTATCGTTGTTTGATCTCCTGAACCAGAGCAGATATAATCTGCCTTGTATTTTTGTTGAGAATCTGAGGCAGCAACGATTATCGTTGCTACTCCGTTTGAGATACAATTTGCTATTCCTCCTTGCTGATAGCATTTGAATTTATCAGCAGTAGAATCGTAATAAATAACCCCGCTGGTTGCTGTTGGAGCAGAGATTGGCCGCAACCTCAAAGAACCATTAACATCTAAGGTATAAGCAGGTGCGCTCGTCCCGATGCCGACGTTGCCGTTTGATCCTAAAACTAATTGATTTGTATTTCCTGAAGTGTATAAAGTTGTAGTTGCAGGGAAAAGTAAGTCTCCATTTTCTAAAATCCTTAATTTTTCGGTAGCTGCTGGCTCAAAAACAATATCATCGGCTCCGGCGCTAGCTGAAGTTCTTATATACAAGGTAGTAGTGGCAGCGCTGGTGTTTTGAATTAACCAGGGGTCAACCACACCTACTGTCAATTTTCCTTCTCCTCCACCTATTAAAACTGTATCAGTTGAAGAAGCACCCAACCTGATCGTGTTTCCGCCAGCGCTGTAAACATCCAATAAATAGGCAGGGCTCGATGTTCCAATGCCAACAAAACCTCCAACCTCAACGATAGTTGAAGTAGATAATGTGTTAGTTCCAGTCCATTTTGCAATGTAGTTTGCTGCACCCGTTCCGGTTGCAATTGAAAGATCAGAAAGGGATGACCAATAGGGAGCTGAGGTTGAAGCAGTCAAAATTGTCCCTGGAGAACCAAGAGATAAAGTATTCAAAGTTGTTCCACCAGAGCCAAAAAGCAAGGCACCCGAAGCAACAGAAGTCAAGCCAGTTCCACCAAAAGATACAGAAAGGGTTCCCCAGGTTGGAGCGCCAGATCCCCCTGATAATAAAGGCTGGCCTGCAGTTCCGACTGAAGTGAAAGCATAGGTTGTTCCGTTTGAATAAACAACAGAACCTGCAGAGCCAATAGAAGTTGTTGCCGTTCCACCAAAAGATATTGCCAAGGGTGTCGTTAGCCCAATTACTCCTGTTGAAGATAAAGTAATTGGAGCAGTTGAAGAAACGGCAACTGTACCTGATAAATCTGGGAAAGTAATTGTTCTATTTGCAGTTAAGGTAGCTGGAGTCAAAGTTAAATTATACGATCCACTCTGCAAAATAATATTTCCAGAACCCCAGATATTTCCATAGACAGTTAGTTTCTCATTTGAATAAGGAGTTGAGGTTGCAATTCCAACAAAACCAGCAGTCGTTGCCAAGGTTGTCGTACCAGGAATGTTAACAACGCCTCCAATTTCAGTAATCGTTGAAGTTGTCAAAGTTGAAGTGGCGGAAAATTTTGCCAAATAATTTGGCGTTCCAGTTCCACCAACATAATTGTAATTTCCAGCGCAATTTCCTGAAGAATCGCAGACAATGTAGGTTGTTGGAGTCGGTCCTCTAACGACTTGAATTAAATCGTTATTAAAACCAATCCAAAGTTCTTCTTGGTTTGCTCCAAAAATTTTTCCTCCAGAAATTGTCAAATTACCAGCAACAGTTAGAGCAGCATCGGTTAAAGTAGTAGTAGCCACTCCAACCCTGCCTCCAGCAGTTGCTAAAAAAACTGAACCTGCTTCGCTTGCCAAAGTCGTCGTGGCAGTAGTTTCAAACATTCCAACAATCCTCGTTATTTGCTCAACGATTACTCTTCCCAAATCCAAATCGTAATAAACATTCGCACCAAATATCAAACCAGCCACGATTAAACCGGGAAAAATCGCAGTGAATATTTTTTTATATTTGAGCTTCATAGTTTCGTATTGCGTATTCGGTATTCCGTATTGGTATTGCAAATTTACTTTTTGCAGTAGCGGATTAGGCCACTAATCAGCTTGTTCACTCTAATGGATTGTTCTTCTAGTTCTTTGAATTTTTCTCTGCTTAAATATCCAACATCTTTTGCTATTAATAGTTGATTCTGGAGTTCGGTATTAGAAGCTTTTGCCATCGAGTAAAACTGAACTTTTTCTTTTAATGAATTCCGAGAAAATCCTTCAGCAATATTAGAAGTAATCGAAACTGCTGCCCTTCTTTCCAGGCATCCAAATCCCTAAATGACCTTATTTTCTCCATACCCTGCTATACGAAATACGTTATACGGTATACGACCTACGCAATACGGTATACGCTCTAGGGATTACAGAATCTGATCATAAGCTGCCAGGAAAATCTGGTAAACCTGAATCGTCATTCCAGAAGGAGTTTGTAATCTCAAGTGCCATTTCTTTCCTGCAGGAGGAATGTTCACATTACCTGTAATGTATACTTTTCCTTTTGACAAATCAGAATTAGTTGCTGGGACGGTGAAGGTGTCAGTTGTTGTCGAATCGGTTTCATTCCAAACTATCCAGGTTGAAGAAGCGGTACTTCCAGTGTCTGCGTATCTGATCACAAATTTGTGAACTCTGGTTGTTCCAGCTGCTGCTGATGAAAATGGATAATCTTCGATCGTCCTCGAAACAGTAGTTGCGGTATTGCAAGCATTTCCGCATCTAAACGGTAAATCAAATCCCATGATCGGTATCATTTCTCTCAAAACCTGAGTGCCAGATTTTCCGATTTGATAACCTTGAGCAGTTTCAATCCAATCGCCATTTCCCAAAAGAATTCTTGCTTGGGTGTCTCCTTGGGAATTTAAAACTAAATCTGTACCCGCAGGTGATTTAATCGTATTAACAATAAGCGTTCCGCCAATCGTCAAAGTAAGAGTAGAAGTACTCCAAGTGAAATTGGGATCGCTGGCAATGCTTGATGTTGAATCCCAGAAGGCAACTCGACCTGCAGCACCTTGTCCTGTGACTGCACCAGCTTGACCTGGAGTTGCCCAAAATAAATTTCCAGCACTATCGGTTCTTAAGAAATAAAAGGTTGTATTTGCATCAGATGGAATGCTTGCAGGCCAGTAATAAGTAGTGTTCTGAGTCATTGTTGAGGTAGCAGTGAAACCTAAATAGTAGCCGGCAGCTGCGCTAGAATAAATTCGAATTTCGGCTCTATTTCCAGCACTTCCCAGTTGTAAATATCTGGTGCTAGTAGACCAATAGAGGTTGGCATCTTGACCCAATGTATAGTCACCGGTAGCAAACATTATTCTACCTGAGGTTAAAGAGCCTGGAGTAACCATCAAATAATTCGTCCCGGAAACAGCAGGGATAACAGTAGTAGCGTTAGCAGTCAATCCACTATCAGCAGCAGTCAATGCCATAGTGTAGGTAGCGTTCGGGTGGAACCAAAGGGTGTTTCCGTATTGAGTGCCAGTGCTGGTAGTGAAAACACGACCTGTTGTTTGAGTACCTAAAGCGTCACCAACTTGAACGATAGCACCAGTTCCAGTTACCGATGACCAACTGAGTTGTCCACTAGTGTCAGAAGTTAAGACATAATTTTCTGCAGTGGGAGCACTAGTTGGAAGGGTGTAGGTTAAGGTATAACTCAGAGTAGTGGGTGCTTTAATTCCGATATAGTTTCCAGTTCCACCAGTAAATCTCAATTCCTGATTGGCTGCAGATAAAACAACATTTCCTGCACTAAAGAGAGAGGAGGTGGCAACCTCGAATCCGTAACCAGAAGCTGGGTTTTGATTGGAAGCGCCTCCAACTATCAATCCGGCGGTAGCTCTCAAAACTCTTGCCACTCTCTGAATTTCTTCAACAACCACTTCACCAGTGTCGATGTTGTAGTACATATTGGCAGCAAACAAAATTCCAGCAGCAATGACAATCGAGGTGGCAATAAAGAGAAATGATGTCGTCCTCGTCCCAGGTTCAAGTTTCAATCTTGATTTGAACAGGTTTTTGATTTTCATTTTTCTTTTTGTTTTTTGGGGAGCCGACCTTTATTAAAATTGGATTTCAAAATTTTCTCCCCAATTTTGACCTTTAAAGTATTTGGTCATAGCAAAGTAAATAAATATTAAAGATTCTGATTGCGTTTTCACTGCTTGGGACTTCGACCTTTAATGTCCAATTGTCGCTTGCTAAGTTTTCAATTCCATCTTTCAAATGCAAAATTCCAGAATCTAAAGAAGGAAGGTTTTGTCCTTGAAACTCAAAGTCGTAAGGTGGATTGTTTTCAAACTCTATTCTCCAAGTAGAAGATGCATCTTGTGGAATGTTATCTGCAAACTTTATTAATAATGCAAATTTCCTTTGAGAGTTTTCAATTTGTTGTGGCAAAATCTCTGCCAATGTCGATGTCGAAATTTTGTTTGAAATCGAAACAAAAGAAGTTGAGGTAGTTTGGGCTGGAGTTGGATATTTGAAAATTGGAATTGAAGCTCTTAAAAGTTTTGTACCAGAAGGAATTGCGCCAGGCGGAGGAGCGAAAGTAATATTTCCTTGATCGTCTGCTGCAACTAAAATATAACCTGCGTGGGTGGTAGTAGCGATTCTTAAAGCAGAAGTTGTCAAAAGTCCTGCAATGTTCATATTTCCGGTTAAGGTTAAAGTTGAACCAATTTGGCTTAAAATTGAATTTCCAAGAGTGGTTGCACTTGTCCAAATCGGAATATAGTTTGTCGTTCCGCTCCCCCCGATTCCCCTTCCAATCGCAACCGGAGGAGCCAATTGACTTAAACATTTGCCCCCTCCCAAATCTGTACAAATATCGCCGGTTGCCTGAATTCTTCCTCTAACATGAAGCGGATATAAAGGATTATCAATTCCAATTCCTACATTTCCTCCCGAAGAAATTGTGATCAAAACACCAGTAAAGAAATCTTGGATTGAAGAATCTCCAATCCTCCTTCCTCCAATAAACTTTGCTAACCTGTTTGGAGTTCCACCTGGACTCAAAACTTCACCTGCCAATCCCACACAATTTCCAGTGGAAAGACAAACAATTCCTGATTGGTCAGGGAAAGTGTAAGTTCTGTCAGCAGTCAGCGGAGCAGTTGCCAAAGTTGCATTGTAAGTTTCTCTCTTGATGACAAATGACGGAGAAGTTACTGAATCTCTGACATTGAGACTTCCTTTGATTGCTGTTTCTGCATTGATTGTCAAATAAGGTTCAGTCTCTGGAAACTCAAAAGTCTCTTTTCTTTCCAACTCAGGAGTTGCTGGAACAGGAGCTTGGACTAATTTTTTAAAATTTGTCATGATTGCTGCCAAAAAATATGAAATTGATTTTTGAAAATTGAATTTGATGTTGAGGAAGAAAAACAAAATGAAAGTTGCAAAAAAGATTGGAAGGAGTTTGACAAAAGGAATTCTTAACTTCCTTTTTGGAATTATTTTCTCTTCAAACTTTGGTAAGACAAAAACCCTTTCTTTCTCTTTTTCTTTTTTTTCTTTCTCTTCCAGCTCTCTTTTGATTTGCAAAATTCCCTTTCCTGCTTTTATCATTCTGTCGATTTCAAAAAGTTTCCAAACTATCTCTTCAGGATATGCTCCCTCTGGAAATTTGTTTTTGAAAGCTTTCCTCTTTGCGTGAGGTAAAAGTCCAATCTTTACGTAATACCTCAAACGGTTCCTCGGATCTCCTTTCCCAAAATCAACTCCAAGCCTTTTTGCCCTTTCGATAACTTCATCGATGCTGATTAGTTTTTCATTTTCCCCGTTCATTTTTTGTGGAAAAATTGTGGATCTGAAAAAACTTGACAAATTTTCTTGAATTTTTTAGATAAAAGGTGAGGGCCCGCACCCTGCTTTGAAAAGCAGGAATGAAAAAGCGCTCAAAGTTGCCTCGACCTTTGGGCCGCAGTGCGGGCCCTCTTTTATTTTTTAAATTTCTTGTTGTTTCTAATTTTTGATTCTTTCTCTCTTACCAACTCCTCTTTTTGTTTCCAAAACTCTTTGTTCCCAAAACTCTTGCTTTCTTTCTCTTCGCGCTCTCCTCTCAACTTCTTTTCCCGTGGCGGAAATTTTTCTCTTACTTTCATTATCGTTTGAGCAAGAAACCTTGTCAAGAGGAAAATTGTGGAAAATTTTGACTCATCAAGAATTCAGAACATTGAGAGGGATGGTTTTTAATGCTTTCAAAATTGCCTTCTTTTAAGTACTTCAATTAGAAAGCTAACTACGTTGAGTGTTAGGAAACATTTAAAAAATCAAACTCATAATTTTTAAATTTACTTTTTAAAAAGCGCTTAAAAAAACAGTTTGGGAAGATTTAAAAATAAAATATATTGAGGTTAAAGCTTCAGTCCATTTTTAAAAATAATTTCAAAAGGCTTTTTCTTACTTTACTCTTTATTAAATTTTTTTCTTCCCCTTCGCGGAAAAATCATAAAAATTTTAATTTTTGAACTAATTTTTGTATAATTAAATAATGGAGATGGTAGGAAATAAAATTATTTGTCCAAGATGCGGAAAAGAAAAGTTTTGGAGAACAGGGGATGGAAGGTTAAAATGCAAAAATTGCAGGTATCTTTTTAAACCAAAGATTAACCCTTTTAATATTCCCAACGATAAGTTAAGAGAGATAATTTCTGAATTCCTTTTGGAGCATTCTATTGATTCAATTTCTTTAAAGGTTCAAATTTCAAAATATAAGTTAATTAAGATTCTAACCATTTTAAGAAAATCGATGCTTTTAGACCTTCCTGAAGAAATTAAAAAAGTTATAAAAATTGAGCCAAATTTTGGAAATGAAGTAAAAAGAAAACCGATTATAGGAATTTTTTCATACAAAGATTGGGTCTTTGCTAAAGTTTTAACAGATATTAGACCTAAGGATATAAAAAGTTTTATTGAAAATACAAAAAATGAACCAATTGAAAATTGGCAAAAAAATTTAGGATTAGTTTATAACAAGAACCTTTATAGATTATCTGAAGAGAATGAGGATGTGATAAGTTATTTTTGGGAATACTTAAGAAATAAATTAAGTTCAAAGGGAGGAATTAGAAAAGAAAAACTTCCCCTTTATCTCGGAGAGTATGTTTGGAGATTCAATTATAGAAAAGAGGGGTTGAAGGAAAAGGAAGAAAGGCTTTTTAACCTTCTCAATAATTTTTTTCAGAAACGAAAAACTGATATAATTTAAAGATGAAAAAAATTATCCTTTTTACAATTCTCCTTGGAATTTTTTCTTTCCAAATTATTTTTGCACAAGGAGTGCCAATTATTGCCCAATATTTCGAAATTAAAGATCCTGAAGTCAAAAAAGGAGATATTGTTTCTTTAAAAGAAGGGGGAATTTTTCGTTCAAACATCCCTTACGATAAAAATATTGTTGGGGTAGTTGGAGAAAATCCAATTTTGGTCTTTGGAAAAGAGACTGAAAAAAGCTTACCTGTCGTTTCTTACGGAAAAACTTTAGTAAGAGTAACAAACAAAAACGGAGAAATTAAAAAAGGAGATTTTATTACCTCCTCTAACATACCCGGAGTTGGACAGAAAGCAACCGAATCTGGATTTGTTGTAGGAAGAGCCCTAGAAGATTTTAATAAAAATGAGGGGTTAATTCCAGTTTTCGTAAACATTCAGTATTTGGCTCTTGCTCCAAAAAGACCAACCTTTGCAGGAATAATCCAACAGATTCTTACTGCTTTAAGGATTCCAGAAAATGTACCTGAAGTTTTAAGATACATTTTTGCAATTTTTTTGGCTGGAATGAGTTTTCTTTTTGGTTTTATATTTTTTCTAAGGACTTTAAGAGAAGGAATTGTTGGAATTAGCAGAAATCCTCTTGCTAAAAGAAGTATTCAAACAGCAATGATTTTGAATCTAATAGGAATTTCAATTTTGACTCTGGCTGGAATAGGTTTGGCTTTATTTGTTATACTTTATTAATATGGAGTTTGGAGAAATTTTAATTTTTATTTCCTTGGGTATCGGATTTTTAGTAATAATTTTGTTATTGATAGACATTTATGTTTCAAGAAAGAGAAGGAATGGGAGAGGAGAAATTTCTTTAAAGTTCTCGGAAGAGTTTTGGAAGAGACTGGAGGGAATAATCGAAGAAGAAACTAAAAGAATGGTGATTGAGATTGAAAAGAAAATTTTGGAAGATTTAATCAATGAACAAAAAAGACAAATCTCAAACTTTCGCCAAAAATTAGAGGTAATGGCTGAGGAAGAAAAGAAGGAGGTTTCAGCTTTTTCTCAAAAATTGGAAGAAAAAAGAAAAAGTTTTGAAGAAAGTATAAAAAGGGAGACTTTAGAATTCGCCCAATCTTTGACTAAAGAAAAGGGTGAAATTTTGAAGGAAATAAAAAGAAATGGTGAAAAATTAATCGATGAATTAAACAGAAAATTTTCTCAAGTTTTAGATTCTTTTTCAGAAAGTATTAAAAAGAAAATTTCAGATGCCGAGACATCGATTGAGAATTACAAAAAGAAAAGGTTAGAGGAAATTGATAGAGAAGTTTATAGAACGATTGTTGATGTCTCAAAGAAAATAATAGGAAAGGCAATCGATATTTCGACTCATGAGAAATTGGTAATGGATGCATTAGAAAAAGCAAAGAAAGAAGGAATTTTCTAAAATGGAAGAAATTTTTGAAAAATTGGTTGAAAAAATAATAACTGAGGAAGATCTTGTTTTTTTCTTAGATCAGTTAAGCATTTTAAGAAGATTTCTTTTTTTGCAAACTCAAATTCCCCTCTCTGAGAGGTTGAAAAATAAAATAGATGAAAAGCTTAGAAAGGAAATTGAGAAATTGGAAAAAGGAAGAATCCTCCCCTCCTCTCCCGAGGAGCAATCTTCTTTTTTTAAGGAATTGGAAAATTTTCTTTTGAAGATTCCAAAAGTAAAGTTAGAAATTGCTTTCGAACCTAGCGAAGAATTCATCTCAAAAGTTAAAGAATGGTTCAAAGAAAAAATTAAAAAAAGAGTGATTTTGGATATTTCTGTTAATCCAAAAATTGTTGGAGGAGCGAGAATAGAATTTGAGGGAAAATGGAAAGATTTTTCTTTAGAAAAAGAAATAGAGAAACTTTATGGAAGAATTTAAAGAATATTTAGAGGAAACCGGAGAAATCGGGAAGGTTGTAGCAATCTCAAATTTCATTGCAAGAGTTTCTGGACTCCCAAATTTGAAATTGAACGAAATGGTAATTTCAGAAGGAGGAGAAAGAGGAATTGTTTTTGGTTTGGAAAAAGAAGAGGCTGAAATTTTAACTTTTGGAAAGAATTTAAAAGTAGGAGAAAGAATTGTTAGAACGAATAGAATCTTTCAGATTCCAGTTTCTGAAAATTTACTTGGAAGGGTAGTTAATCCCCTTTTAAAACCAATAGATGAACTTGGACCGATAACTGGGGAAAAAGAATATTTGGAAATATACAGAGAGGCACCGGGAATGATCCAAAGAAAAAGAGTTAAGAGACCTTTAGATACTGGAGTAATGATTGTCGATCTCTTAATACCAATAGGATATGGCCAAAGGGAATTAGTGATTGGTGATGCAAAAACGGGAAAAACCACTTTCATTTTACAAACTATCGTAAATCAGGTAAGGGAAGGAATAATTTGTATTTACGTTGCAATCGGAAAGGAAACTTCCGCAGTAAAATTCGTCGAGGATTATTTGAAAGAGGAAGGAGTTTTTGAAAATACATTAATAGTAGTTGCTTTTGGAAAGGATCCTCCTACTTTAAACTATCTTGCTCCTTTTTCTGGAATGACCGTCGCTGAATATTTCCGCGATAAAGGAAAAAATGTTTTAATTGTTTTGGATGATTTGACTACCCATGCAAAATTTTATAGAGAGATTTCCCTTTTGGCAAAAAGACTTCCGGGAAGGTCTTGTTATCCTGGTGACATTTTCCACATTCAGGCAGCCCTTTTGGAAAGAGCAGGAAACATTGAAGGAAAATATGGTGAAGTTAGTATTACTGCATTGCCCGTCGGAGAAACTTTGGAAAATGATATCTCTGGTTATATCCAGACAAATTTAATAGCAATGACAGACGGTCACATTTTCTTTGATAGCGAAGAATTTAGAAAGGGAAAGAGGCCAGCGATCAATGCTTTTTTATCTGTTTCAAGGGTTGGAAATCAAACAAAAAATCAGATTGAAAAAGAATTAGCTCAGTTAATAAGGAAAAATTTGATTGAATATCAAAGGGCTCAGGCAGTTGCCCAGTTTGGAGTTGAGCTTTCTCCAAGGACTAGGAAAATCTTAGAAATTGGAAGAAAAATAGAAATTCTTTTTGAACAAGATCCAAAGACTCTAATCCCCTATCCTTTGAGAGTCTTTCTTTTTGGTCTTTTGTTTTTTGGTTTTTTTGATGGAAAACCAGAAAACCTTACAAGATTGGAAAAGGAAGAAATAATTAAAAAGTATAAAAAGAGGGAACTAAAAGAATTGGATGAAATTAAGAAACTGAGAAATTTTGAAGAAGTAAAAAATTTTGTTGAAAAAATGATACCAAAGGTTAGAGAAATTTTGCATCTCCCTTTTTAAAATGCCAATTTTGAAAAAAATAAAAGAGAGTATAAGGACAATTTCTTACATTGAAAACATTGCAAGAATTTACCAAGAGGTTGCAAGAATTAGAATGAATGAAATCAGGGAGATGGTGTTAAAAAATAGAGAATTCATTGAGGAACTTTTAAAGGTTTATAGGTTAGTGAGAGGGGTTCAATTTGAGAAAAGGAAGGTAGAAAAGAAAAAAAGAGTTTTGGTTTTTCTTTCATCGAACGAAAGATTCTACGGAAGTTTGATCTTGGATATTTGGAGAGAGGTTGAAAAATTCTTGAAAGAGAGGGGTGGAGATTTAGCTATTGTTGGAAGAATGGGAAAGTATTTAGCAGAAAGAAGCGATTTGAAATTGAATTTTTTCTATTTTGAATTGGATGATGAAAAACCTGAGCTAGAAAAGGTAAAAGAAATAGTAGAGTTTTTAAAAGGCTACGATGAAATTTTGGTCTTCCATGGAAAATTCAGAACGGTTTTGGACCAAAGAGTCGAAGTAACCAATATCGGTGGAAGAGAGGTTGGAAAAGAAAAGGTTGAAAAACCTTATCTCTTTGAACCCTCTCCAGAAGAGGTAGCGAAGTTTTTTGAAGAAGAATTACTTTTTTCATTTTTTAACCAGGTTCTTTGGGATCATCAACTCTCAAGGTATGCAACCAGAATGGTCTCAATGTACAGAGCACAAGAGAATGCAAAAAATTTAAAAGAAAAAATGAGAATGGAAATGGAGAAATTAAAAAGAGAAATCTATAACAAAAAGCAAATTGAGCAATTTGTAAATTATAAACTATGGAGCTAGAAAGGGGAAATATAGTTTCAATAAAGGGTGAAATCGTTGAGGTTGAGTTTTATAGAAATCCGCCATTCATTGGAGAAATTTTAACTTTAGAGAAAGATCCAAATTTTTTCCTGGAAGTTTACAAATCCTCAAAGGAAAATAGCTTTTTGTGTTTTTCTCTTTCTGATCCATCAAAACTAACCAGAGGAGAAAGAGTAATAAGGACAAAAAGATTTTTTGAAATACCAGTCGGAAAAGAACTTTTGGGAAGAGTGATCGACATTTTTGGAAATCCTCTAGATGGTTTGCCAAAAATTGAAACTAAAGAGAAAAGACCAATTTTTCAAAATCCCCCTTCTTATCCAGAGATCATTCCTGGAAGGGAAATTGTTGAAACTGGAATAAAAGTGATTGATTTCTTTACTCCTTTAATAAAGGGAGAAGAATTGGGAATTTTTGGAGGAGCTGGAGTAGGAAAAACTGTCTTGCTTTGTGAATTAATGCACAACCTTGCTTTTCTAAAGAGAAAGTATTCAGTTTTTGCAGGCCTTGGTGAAAGGATTAGGGAAGGTCACGAACTTTATGAAACTTTAAAGAAAAATAACATTTTGCCTTGGGTGAGTTTGGTTTTTGGACAAATGAATGAATCTGCATCGAGGAGAATTAAGGTAGGTTTTGTAGCAGCAACGATTGCTGAATATTTTAGGGATGAATTAAAAAAGGATGTTTTCTTTTTCATCGACAATGTTTATAGGTTTTTACAGGCTGGAAACGAAATATCAATGATGGTGGGTGAAATATTGTCTGAAGATGGTTATCAACCAACGCTTTACAGTGAAATTGCTTCTTTAGAGGAAAGGTTAGTTTCTACAAAGAATGGATCGATTACTTCAATTCAGGCAATCTACGTTCCTGCAGACGATATTACAGATTCTGGAGTTCAGGCAGTTTTGCCATATTTCGATTCTGTTGTCATTTTATCTCGTGAAGTTTATCAAGAAGGTAGGTTTCCGGCAGTTGATGTTTTAGCTTCCTCTTCTTCTGCAATAAACCCTGCAATTTTAGGAAAAGAGCATTACGAAGCTTTACTTGAAGCAAAAAAAATTTTAGAACAATATAAGGGCTTAGAACAAATAGTTTCGATTGTTGGTGAGGCTGAGCTTTCAGTAGAAAATAGAATAATTTACCATAGAGCTAGAAAGATATTGAATTTTATGACCCAAAATCTTTTTACTGTTGAAGATCAAACAGGAATCCCTGGAAAGTATGTGAAAAAAGAAGAAACGGTAGAAGGAGTTAAGGCAATTTTGGAGGGAAAACTAGATCATGTTCCAGAAGAAGCCTTTTTGTACATTGGAGGATTAAAAGATTTAAAGTTTTAATCATGGAAAAAGAGTTTTTAGAAGTAAAAGTTTTTTGCTCCCCTGCTTTGAAAGCTGAGAATTTTTTTGGATTAGCAGAAGCAGTTTCTTCAAAAAACAGGCTGGGAAATTTTGACATTTTACCAAGACACATTAATTTTATTAGTTTGATTTTTGATGAATTAATAATCCATACTTTAGATAAAAGGAAAATTGTCTACAAATTTCAAAGAGGAGTTTTAGAAACTAGCGAAAACAAAGTGAGAGTATTTTTAGGAATATGAGTTTAAAAATTTTGATAGTTGAAGATGATTTGCCAACTCTTAAACTATTAGAGGAAACCTTGAAAATAGAAGGTTTTGAAATTGATTCTGTAATGCTAGCTAGAGAAGCAATTGAGAGAATTGAAGAAATCAGAGATGGAAAAAGGGAAAAACCTGATTTGATTTTATTGGATTTGATTTTGCCAGATATGAATGGAATTGAAGTTTTGAAAGAATTAAAAAAATATCCTGAAACAAAAGACATTAAAATTTTTGCCTTTACAAATTACACAGATCCAGAAATGAATAAACAGTTGATCAAAGAAGGAGTTGACAAAATTATACTAAAGGCAGAAATATCATTAAAAGAATTGTGTGAGATTATAAGGAAGGAAATATCACAAAAATGAAATTTTTAAAAAATCTTTCCTTTATTTTCTTTTCAATCTCTTCTCTTTTTTGGTCATTTTCTTTTTACTTTTGTCTAAATCCAGTTTTTCTAAGCATTGAACAGTGGGCAAAAATAAATTTTATCATTTCTTTTTTGTTTTTTGGAAGTATTTTGTTTTTAATTTTTTCTCTCTCAGAAGTCAGTTTAAAAACTAAAAGAAGATTTTTTATTGGCTGGGCAATTTTTTCTATTTTGTCCCTTTTTATTTTTTATTTTAAAATGAGGGGCATTCCTCCTTCTTTGATTTTAATTTCCTCTTTCTTTTTGATTTTTTTATTTTGGCTTTTTTCTTTTTTTACTGGATATTTTCTCAAAATTTTTGAAAACTTAAGAGTTCTTTATTCTTTGATCTTGGTTGGAATTTTTTTAATTTGGAATGGCTTTTTTTACTTTTTCTTCCCAAAAGATCTTTTAAAGAAAGAGCATCTTTTAATGGGGCCACTCTCTTCTCTTTTTCTAATTTTCTTTGAAGGTTTAACAATTTCAATTCCTTTTCTTGAGGCAAGAATTTTTTTAAACGAAATTTTAATGCTAATAATTTTTGGAACTCTCTTTTTCTTATTTTTCTCAATTTCTGAAGTCTATCTTCAAATTTTAATTTCCATAGTTTTCTTTTCCTTTTTGATTTTTAGCCTCTATTTCATGAAAATTTTATTCGAAGAAGCGAAAGGGAGAAAAGAAATGGAAAAAATTTTGAAAGAGGAAAGGGAATTGACAGAGGCAAAAGACCAATTTATTTTGGCAATTCAGCACCATCTTAGGACTCCTTTAGGACCAGTTAGAGGATATTTAGAAAGAATACTCGATGGAACTTATGGAAAAGAGGAAAATCCGGTGATTAAAGAAAAGCTTGTTGAAATAAAGAAATTGGTCGATGGTCTTTATTCTTTAGTCGAAACTTTGCTCGATATTCAAGAATTAAAGCTCAAAAAGGAAAAATTGAATTTGGAAGAGTGCCAAATTGAAAATTTGATTGAAAGCGTAGTGGAAGAGCTTTTACCTTCTGCTCAAGAAAAGGGAATTTATTTAAAGTATGAAAAAACAAAGTTGCCAACAATAAAAGTTGACAAAAAAAGAATCAGAGAGGCAATCTGGAATTTAGTCGATAATGCAATAAAGTATACGAGGAGTGGAGGGGTAAAAATATCAACTAAAATCGAAGATGGGAAATTGAAAATTGAAGTTGCTGATACTGGAATCGGAATGGAAAAGGAAGAAATCGAAAGGTTCTTGGAAGGGAAAATTTTTGAAAGAGGAAGGGAGGCTAAAAAAATGTATGGACCTGGAAGAGGAATCGGTTTGGCTTTAGCAGTTGAATTTGTAAAAGCTCACGGAGGAAAAATTTTGGCAAAATCTGAGGGTTTTGGAAAAGGATCGACTTTTTGGATAGAACTTCCGATAAAATAGATTATTTTTTAATTTCTGGAGGTGTTTCTCCTATTGGTTGCTGAGTTTGAGTTATTCCTTCTAAAGCTGGTAATCCTTTTTCAAGGTTTTCCAAAATCTTTTTAACTTCTTGATTTTCTGGATTTAGTTTTGCAACAATTTCAAATTCCTCTTTTGCCTTTTCTTTTTCTCCAATTTTATCAAAAATTAATCCTAGCATATACCTAGCATTTGAGTAATTTGGATTAATCGCAATAGCTTCTTCAAATTGAGTTTTTGCCTTTTCTATTTCCCCTTTTCTCCAATAGAGCATCCCCAATTGAAAACGAATTCCAAAATCTTGAGGGGTCAAATTTTTTGTTTCCTCTAATTTCTTGATTGCGTCATCCAATTTTCCTTGCTGATCCAAAGCTACTGCTAAAAGATAGTTTGCTACGGGATAATCTGGTTTTAGCTGAAGGGCTTTGTTTAGAACTTCGATTGCCAAATTCAAATTTTCGATCTTTTTTTCATCTTCACCTTTTTGAGCATAGTTTTGAGCCAAAAGAATATAAACTCTTCCCATTTCACCATAAGAAAAGGGTGAAGATGGTTCCAGTTGAATTGCTCTTCTGTAAGAAATTAATGCCTGGTTTTCAGCCCCTTCAATTCCAATTAAATTTTGGTAGAAAAATCCCCTTACGTTCCAATTTGCAACGTTCATTGGTGCTAAATTTATTGCCCTGTTGATCGCTGCATTTCCCAGATTGATTGCCAAAGTTACTTTATCCCTCTTTTCTTCTAGAGAAATTTTTTGATCTTGGGCAATAGAATTTGCCTGAGCCAAATATAATTGGGAAAGATCTCTCCAATAATTATCCATTAAAGAATTTAATCTAGTTGCTCTGTTTAAATATTCAATTCCTTTTTCAAGATTAGAAGTCCTCATTCCTTTTAAATAATTGACCTCGGCTAAATACCACTTTGAGTTGTAGAAAATTAGAAAAAGAGAAAAAATCAAAGAAAGAATAAAAACAAAATTGAAAAACATTGTTTTTTGAGGTGTGTCAATCCTAAACTGAATTTTCTCTTCAGAAAATAGAAAAATAAAAACGCTAATTAGAAGCCAAAAGATAAACCAAAAGATAAAGTTAAAAGGGTAAAAAAAGGAAACAAAAATTAGAGAAAAGAGGCTGGAGGCCATTGCCAATTTGATATCGAAGAGATTTTCCTTTAACAAATTCTTAAAAAAGTAATAAAAGATGAAAAAGAAAAGGGAAATTAAACCTAAAGTTCCCAAAATTCCCTTGGTCAAAAGCCAATCAAAAAACATTGAATGCCCTCTTAAAAATCTCGTTCCCCAAAAGAGAGTTTGATTCAAAAGCGGAGAGCGGTATTGAGAATAATCTAAAATGAAGGTAGAAGGACCTGTTCCTAAAATCAAGTTTTTAATTTTGTTTGAAAACGCTCCCTTAACAATCTCAATTTCTGAAACAAAGCTCAAAGAAACCTCGGGTGGCAAAATAGGAAACCATTTTAGAGGAAGAGAAAAGAAATAAAAGAAAATGGAAACTATTAAACCAAACATTAGAATCGGAATGAAAGCAGAACTAATTTTTTTCTCTCCAAAACCAAAAATAAACAAAACCAAAATTGAAACTATCAAAGCTGACCAACTGGTTTTGAAATTGATAAAGAGAATGTTTGAAAAAAGAATTAAAGAAATCAAGATAAAAATTATTTTTAAATTTCCTCTCCCTCTAAATGCGAAGGTTAGGGAAATTGGTAAAAGCAATAAGGAAAAAATTGAAAAAGCGTTTGGAGTGCCGATTGTGTTGAAAGAAACTGACTTTGCAAAATCGAAAGGCAAAATGAAGATTTTGTAAATTTGGAGAAGGTTTAAAATTCCAGCTATAAAACCAGAAAATATAAAAAGAGAAAGAGAAAATAAAATGTCTGTTTTTTCTTCAAAAGAGTTCAAAATTAAAAAGGCAAAGATTATTAGCAAAAGATGGTTTACAAAACTATCTACAAAATCTAAAGATAGACCTAAAAAAGAGTGTTTTAGAGAAAGAGAAAGCGAAGATGAAATTAAAAGAGAAACTAAAATGAAAAGAAAAGGAAAATAGATTTTTTTATTTCCCCTTAGATTCAATTCTCCTTTTAAAATTCCTTTACCGAGCCACCCAATGAAACTAAGAGAAATTAAAATTTGAGCCAGAATTTGCTTTGGAAAATCTAAAAAGTTTTGGGTCAAGGGCAAAAAGAAAATTGGAACTAAAAACAAAAGAAGATAAAGGGTGATTTTGTTTAGCTTTTCAAAAAATTTTGCTAATTCCATTATTAAAATATCTTAGAAAAATTTAGAAAAAAATCAATGAATTTTAATACTTTGAATTATACCCAATCCTATAAAATTTGCCAACAAACTACTTCCTCCATAACTAATAAAGGGTAAGGGAATGCCAACTATTGGTAAAATTCCGACGTTCGTTCCAACATGAATAAAAACTTGAGAAACTAATAAAAATGCATAGCCTGAAGAAAAAATTCTTGCAAAATTCGATTTTGCTGAAAGGGAAATTTTAAATATTCTCCAAATTAAAATTGAGAAAAGGAAAAATAAGATTGAAATACCAATAAATCCCATTTCCTCAGCTATTGCTGAGAAAATAAAATCGGTCTGTGGCTCTGGTAAAAATCCAAGCTGAACTTGGGATCCCTTTTTTATCCCCCTTCCAAAAATTCCTCCAGAGCCAATGGCAATTTTTGCCTGGTTTTGGCTCCAGCCAACTTTTAAAGGATCTGAAAATTTGGGAAATAAAAAACTCAAGACCCTTTCTTTTTGATATTCTTTCAAAAATGTTTCCCAACCGATCGCAAAAATCAAGATTGCTAAAAATAAAAGTAAAAAGAAATGACGAACTTTAATTCCAGAGATGATTAAGACTCCGATCCAAAGTGAAATTAAAACCAAAACAGAACCCAAATCTGGTTGAAAAAAAATCAAAATTGAGGGAATTAGAAGATAAAGACCGGAAATTAAAATGTGAATTATTCTATACATTTCAACATGCCTCATCGAAAAGTACTTTGCCAAAATTAAAAGCAAAACTATTTTTGTGAATTCGGTCGGATCTATTGAAATTGGACCGATTTTATACCAAGATTTTGTTCCCCTAATTTCTGGAGCGAAAAAGAAAAGTAAAATCAGAGATATTAAAGAAAGGAAATAGAAAAATAAAAGCAAATAGGGACTTTCTTTAAGGGGTCTCCAATCTAGAAAGGAAAGTAAGATCATCAGAAAAAATCCAAAGATGAAAAAAGAGATTTGTTTTTTTAAGTTTAAAAAATCACCCTTTGAAGAACTATAAATCGATAAAAGTCCGATCAAAACTAAAAAAATGGCGCAAAGAATCATTGGCCAGTCCAATTTTTTTAAATGAATTAAAATTTGGGTCATTCTTTCTTTAAAAGTTCGAGAAATTCCTTTTCAGTAATTGTTTTTATTCCAAGTTTTTTTGCTTTCTCGAGTTTTGAACCAGGTTCTTTTCCAACGACGACATAATTTACTCTTTTTGAAACAGAATCGGTTACTTCTCCTCCCAATTCTCTTACTTTTCTTTTTGCCTCTTCCCTAGTCATTGAATCTAAGCCCCCAGTGAAAACAAAGACCAATCCTTTCAAAGGTTGCTTTTCTGGTTTTTTCTCTTCAATAATTTTCACTCCAACTTTCATTAACTTTTCAATGAAATCTAAGTTCCTTTTATCTCTGAAAAACCTATAAATTGATTGAGCAACTACTGGCCCAATATCTTTGACCATTTGGAGTTGGGGCAAGGTTGCAGTCTTTAATTTTTCTAAAGATTTAAAGTGTTTTGCAAGGTCTTCTGCGGTTTGTTCTCCAACGTTTCTAATTCCCAAAGCATAAATGAACCTTGCCAAAGAAATTTCCTTTCTTGATTGAATTGCGTTGACTAAGTTTTTTGCTGATTTTTCAGCAAACCTTTCTAAGGGCAAAAGGTCTCCCTCTTTTAATGTGAACAAATCTGCCGGATCTTCGATCAATCCTTCATCCAATAACCTATCGATTATCTTTGGTCCCAATCCCAAAATGTCAAAAGCTTTGACAAAATGATAAAAATACCTTCTTTCTTTTGCTGGACATTTTGGGTTGACACATCTCCAGATTACTTCCCCTTGAGGTTTTTCAAGTTTTGAACCACAAACAGGGCATTCTCTCGGAAACTGAATTTCTCTTTCCTTTCCAGTTCTCAACTCTGGCAATGCTCCAACTACTTCTGGAATTACATCCCCTGCCCTTCCAATGACAACCGTGTCTCCAATTTTCACTCCAAGTTTTTTAATCATATCTTCGTTGTGCAAGGTTGCTCTGGTAATCGTCACTCCTCCAACTTCAACAGGTTCTAAAATTGCAACCGGAGTTACTGCTCCCGTCCTTCCAACTTGAAATCTGACATCCTTCAAAATTGTTGTTGCTTGTTTTAATGGAAACTTAAAAGCAATTGCTCCCCTCGGAGCCTTCCCGACAACTCCTAATTTCTCAAAAATTTTATTATCGTTTACTTGGACAACGGTTCCGTCGATTTCATAAGGCAATTTTTCTCTGTTTTTTAGCCAATAATTTCTGTATTCAAAAACTTCTTGTAAATTCTTGCAATGTTTGCAATATTTGTTGTTTGTTTTAAAACCAAGGGCATGCAAAATTTTGTGCTCTTGCTCATGGGTTTTTTGACCCAAATAGGTTATTAAATCATAAGCATTAACATCCAATCTCCTTTTTGCAGTAATTTTTGGATCCAATTGCCTGATAGATCCTGCAGCCAAATTCCTAGGATTTGCAAAGGTTGGCAATCCCAATTTCCTTTGTTCTTCGTTCACCAATTCAAAATTTTTCTTTGTAATTACCGCTTCCCCTCTAACCACTACTTCTTTCAATCCATTCTTTTTTATGTATTCTGCGATTTCCTTTTCTCCCTCTTTTTCAAGGTCTGCCACAACTTCTTCAATATCTCTCAATCTCAAGGGAATTGATTCAATCGTTTTTAAATTTTCAGTCACGTTTTCACCATAGATTCCATCTCCCCTTGTTGCGCCAATTTTAAAAATTCCATCTTTGTAAATCAATTCAATCGCCAACCCATCCAATTTTGGTTCGCAGAAAAAGTCCAATTTTTCAACTTCTTCTTTAGTTAAAAGTTTTGAAATCCTTTCTAACCAATCTTCCATATCCTTTTCTGAAAATGCATCGTTCAAAGAAAGCATTGGAACTGGATGCTTTGTCTTTTCAAATTTTTCCAAAACTTTCCCTCCAACCCTTTGAGTTGGGGAATCTGGGGTGATAAACTCTGGAAATTTTTGTTCCAAATCAAAAAGCTCTTTCTTTAAAGAATCTTCAACCTCAATCGGAACCAATTCTTTATCCAAAACGTGCCTTGAGTACCTATATTTTTCGATCAATTTTTTTAATTTTTCAATCCTCTCTTTTGCCTCTTCTCTTGAGATTTCTTTTTCCATATTTTTATTTTATCAAAAAGAGGCATCGATTGCTCTGGTGACACCCTTGAAATTCCCCCGAGATTTAATACAAAAAAATGCAGCTCCGCATAAACTACCATCAGAAACTTGAACAGTATAACTTGCACCGTTTTCTAAAGTTGTTGAAGCAGAAAATGACAAATTTCCATCTTTGTAAATTGCGTAAAGCGCCCTCTCCACTCCAGTATCGGCTGCACAAAGAGCGATTACTGAATATCCTATTTCCCTTTGCATTTTCAGCTGACCAAAAATTATTAAACTCAAACTCATCGCGATTGTAAAAATTACGCTCAAAATCAAAATTGCAAAATATAAAATTGTCCCTTTAGTACTGAACATCTATATCTCTCTGCGAAATCGTTGTTTGAAATTGAAATTTCTTACCCCCTCTTTCAACTTCCATGAAAATTGTCACCCTTGGTTGAAAGTTATCATTTTGGCTTTCGCCAAAAACTCTAAATTTTAGAGAAGTTATTTTCAAGGCTGAAGAAGTTAAGGGAAGCTGAGGACCTCCAGTATCATAATTTTTTTGCTCATAGATTGTATTTCCGAATAGAAAGAATTTTTGACATTCGTTGTTATAATTTCTAAACCTAATCTCACTGTCTGAAGGAGTTTCATAATTTACTTTATTTCCTGAAAGGCAATATTTCGGTCCCCCTCCAAAAGAAATATCATCTTTTTTTGCCATCCTAATTGCTCTTCCCATGTACTCTATTACATAGCTTATTTGATTCAAAACCTCTTGCTCTGCCAAAATTTTTCTTTGAGAAGAGAGACCGGAAACAAAAATGGCAGAGATTGAACCGATCGCAATCGAGAAAATACCAGTTACGACTAAAAGCTCTATTAAAGTAAAGCTTTTCATTGTTGCCAATTGTAAATATTTTCTTGGGCCTTTAAAGAGTGTTTTCTCCCCTTTTCCTGCCAGCTAACTTCAACCTCAACTTTCACTCCAGGAGGACTAGAAATTTGAGAGATGGTAACTTTCCTCTCAAGTTGGATCGGAGAGGTTGAAGTGCATTCATAAAAATTGCCAACCACACCCAAATAGTTCTTTGAGTTGCAATTTCCATCAGGAATTGTTTGACTTCTATAGTCAAAATTGGTGCAACCAGGGGGTCCGCAATTGCTCACTGTATTATTCCAATTGCTTGCATCTCCTGAAACTATAGCAGTATCCCTTATATTCCTCACTATCTCAATTCCCTCTTGGGCTAAATAGGCAGCAACCAATGTCTGAGTCGAAACAGAAGAGCTAGAGATTAAATAAGATACCAAAGAATAAATAGCTAAAATTCCGGTAGTCAAAACGAAAATTGCAACTATTGTTTCAATCAATGTGAAAGATTTATTCAACATAAATTAAACCTGCTTTGTTTATTATAATTTTTTTTGTTTTTGAGGGATCGTTTTTTAAAGCAATGGTGATAGCAGCTGAACCTGAACCGCCGCCCTGAATGAAAATAGTTGGCTCTGGAGGCATGAAAGTAATTGTTAAAGGCGAATTGGGAGAAAGGTCATTAAGTTCTACTTCCGGTCCCAAATTCAAATCTTTAATTTTCTCAGAAAATTTAGGAGGAGTGCCGCAAACATTGCCTGATTCGTATTGGTGATTACCGTTGCAATCGGCAAAGATGATAATTTCTTGTGAACTCAATTTCAAATAGATCCCATAACCACCACTCGGAACGAATTTTTCGCTTGGCTTGTTTGGATTAGTAATTTCTTTTGCCGACATTCCCATCTCTTCAACTTTTCTAATTTCCTGTGCTAATTTTTGAGCTTCACTTTCTAAAATATATTGTTTTTGGGCGTTTCGATAAAAAGGAAAAGAAATCGAACTCAAAATTGTAATTATTCCTATGACTATTAAAAGTTCAACAAGGGTAAAACTCTTTTCCATAATTTATCTTAACAAAATCAATCCTAGATACCAATTAATGATTTTTTCTCCAAAAAACATTGCAAAAAAAGTTCCAGAAACTAAAAACGGAGCAAAGGGAATTTGAGATTTCATAGTTTTTCGCTTCAAGAAAATCAAAATTAAGCCGATAATTGCACCGCTAAAGAAAGAAAAAAATAGGGCAACTAAAATTTTAGGCCAGCCTAAAATCAATCCCATCAAAATCGAAAGTTTAAAATCTCCAAATCCCATCCAGGTCTCATGAGAAATAAGAATGATTGATAAGAAAAATAAAGAGGGTAAAATTCCAACGACCAGATTCCAAATCCCAAATAAATCCCAATGACCGAAATTCCAAACTTTGAAGAATTGATAAAGAAAAGTAAGGAAGATTGCTGAATAAATTACTCTATCTGGAATTAAATAATGTTTTAAATCGTAAACGAAAATTATTATCAGAAAACAGGCCAAGATCCAATCAAAAATCAAATCTATGAAAGTTCGACCTCCATAAATTAGGAATAAAACGAATAAAATTCCTGTGAAAAATTCAACTAAGGGGTATTGAAAAGAAATTTTCTTTCCGCAGTATCTGCATTTTCCTTTCAAAATCAAAAAGCTAAAAATTGGAATTAAATCTTTCCAAGATAAAACATGCTTGCAATGGGGACAATACGACCTTCCTTTTAAAAAACTTTCTCCTGTTTCTAACCTATAAATTACGCAATTTAAAAAAGAGCCAACGGCTAACCCCAAAATGAATACAAAAATATAAACTAAAAATTCCATTTTTCAATTATAACAAAAACTGGCGGGAAATTCCCGCCAGTTAAATAATCGGAGAACTCTTAATCTTTCTACCAACTAACACAAGTACAAGCATCAGTGGGAGGAGATGCTACATAATCAGTATTTGAACAGTATTCTTTGCTTCCGTTTTGAGTAGCAATGAAGTAGCGATAAGCAGTAGTGCAGGTTCCCTTGCTTTCAGCTTTTGCATAAGCACAAAAATATTGGTATGCATTCGGGCCACCAGCACAATCAACGTTATTCGCTAAAATAATATATTTATAACCGCCACTATTTATCGGATCGGTAGCGCCAGCAGGATAATAAACAGTACCAGCTTTATTTGCAATTGCAGGCAATGTTCCGTCAGTATCATTTGCGTCTTGATGGGCGTATTCTTCATCATCCCCCATCACCATTTCTTCAGCAGTAACAATTTGCCTCATATCAGCCTGCCTCTTTGCATCCCTTGCTTTTGACCTCGCTCCACCCAGAGAAACCAAAACAATCCCAGTTAAAATTCCAATTATAGCAATGACGACTAACAATTCTATCAAAGTAAAACCTCTTTTCATGATAATTGTTATTTATTTCTGACCTTTAAAATTTTATTAAATTCTAAAATTATACATTCGCGAATTGTTTTTTTCACTCTCTTTTATTTTTTAACTAATTTACCAAGTAATACAAGTACAAACAGGAGGAACGGCGGCTGTATAATCGGCAACGTTAGAGCAATATTCTTTTGATCCATTTTGATTGGCAATAAAGTAGCGATACGGTGTACCACCACTACAAGTACCAGGATTTTCAGCCTTTGCTATCACACAGAAATATTGACCTTCAGCCAAATTTCCGCAGGCTCCGGTTCCATTATTGTCAACCCAAATATATCTATAGGCACCACTATTTGTAGGATCAGTAGTACCCTTGTAATAGACATAACCGGCATCGTTCCTGATATCTGGTAAAGTACCGATCACCTGATCGCTTTTGAAATAGTGTTCGTCGTCTCCCATTACCATTTCCTGGGCCGTTACAATTTGCCTCATATCAGCCTGCCTTCTTGCATCCCTGGCTCTACTCCTTGCTCCTCCCAAAGAAACTAAAACGATCGCAGTAAGCATTCCAATAATTGCAATAACTACCAACAATTCAATTAGGGTAAAACCCTTTCTCATAAGGTTTTTTATAAATTTTATTTAATATCGACCTTTTTTATTATTTTAGTATCCCCCCATTAATCGGTAAAGGGGGACAAGTACTGAATACATCAAACCCCCTACCAATCCTCCTAATATTATTATTAACAATGGTTCTAAAATTCTCAAGAAATCTTCGATTAATTTTTCTGCTTCTTTTTGATAAAACTCAGAGATTGATGAAAGAGAACTAGAAAGGGTTCCAGTTTTTTCGCCGACTAAAATCACCTGATTGAAGATTGAAGGGAAAAGTTCTGGATAAAGAAGAGAAAGTGTCGAAATAGATTCTCCTTTTTTTACTCCCTCTTTTATTTTAGAAATTGCAGACCTATAAGTCTCGTTTCCAACTACTTCTTCGACAATTTCTAGTGCTTCGGTTACTGCCACTCCTGCTGAAAGCAAAGTTGAAAGGTTTCCGGCAAACCTTGCTAAAAGAGATTGTTTAAAAATTCGTCCAAAAAAGGGAATTTTCAAAGAGATTTCATCGAAGAATCTTTTTCCCTCTTTAGTCCTTGAGTAAGAAAAAATTAAAATAAGGGGTATTCCAAGAATTAAAATTAAAATTAAAAATTTTTCTCTTAAGATTCTTGAAAAAGAAAGGATGATTCTTGTCACTAATGGAATTTCAACATTGCTTTCAGCAAAAATTTTTTCAAAGGAGGGTAGAATTGAAAAAATCATCAAGCCAAAAACTACCAAAAATACAACCAAAACCAGAGAAGGATAAATCAGAGCACCTTTTATTTTCCCACTGACAGTGTATTCCCTTTCTAAATGGTTTGCTAAAAAATCAAGGGATTGAGAAAGTTTTCCCGATGCTTCCCCTGCTTTTACCATCGCAATATAGAATTGGGGAAAGATTTTTGGATATTTAGAAAGTGCTTTTGAAAGAGTGCTTCCTGCTTCAACTTCTTTAGCAACATCTGAGATTGCTTCTTTGAATTCTGGATTTTTTATTTGAGCAGTAAGAGTTATCAAGGCTTCAACTATCGGCACTTTTGAGTTTAGCATAATGGAAAGTTGGCGAGAAAAAACAAAAAGATCTTTAAGAGAAACTTTTTGAAAAATTCTCACTTCACGAGCGTAAACAGGTGGTTTTTCTTCTTCTAAATAAGTAACATAATATCCAAGTTTTTGAAGTAAAGAAAGAGCCACTTCTTTTGAGGAAGCTTCGATGGTTCCTGATTTTAAATCCCCCTCTTTTGTTCTTGCCTGGTATAAAAATTTCATGAGAGTAGCATTCTCAATTCGACAGGATTTAGAGAATAATTTAGGGCATTTTCAAAAGAAATTTCTCCCCTTTTCACTAAATCGGCAAGCGATCTGTTCAAAGTAATCATTCCAATTTCTGCCGATGTCTCAATTACTGAAGGAATTTCATGAATTTTATTCTCCCTTATCAAATTTGCGATCGCCGGAGTGTTTATCATTATTTCGCAAGCTGGAATTAACCCCCCTCTCACTCTTGGAATTAATCTTTGAGAAATAATTCCCAAAAGGGAACCTGAAAGCTGAGCCCTAACTTGATTTTGCTGCTCTGGAGGAAAGGAATCAACAATTCTATGGATGGTTTGGGCTGCAGAATTGGTGTGTAAAGTTGCAAAAACTAAATGACCAGTCTCTGCAGCGGTTATTGCTATTGCCATTGTTTCAGGATCTCTCATTTCCCCAACCATGATTACGTCTGGATCTTCCCTCAAAGCAGCTTTTAAAGCTCTGGCAAAGCTCAGGGCATCTTCTCCTACTTCTCTTTGATCTATTATCGATCGATCATCTTCAAAAACGTATTCGATTGGGTCTTCGATTGTGATGATGTGCTCTGTTCTTGTATGGTTTATTTCATCGATCAAGGCTGCCAAAGTAGTTGATTTTCCGTGAGAGGCAGGACCGCAAACTAAAACGAAACCTTGCTGAGCTTTTGTAAAATGATGCAATACCGGCGGCAAATTCAATTCTTCTATCGTCCTAATCTTTGAAGGAATCAATCTCATTGCAACCGAAACTTTTCCCATTTGGAAAAATGCGTTGACTCTAAACCTTGCCTTTCCTTCGAAATCGTAAGAGAAATCTAAATCCTTTTCTTTTAAAAATCTTTCTCTTTGCGATTCGTTCATCATTAAAAAAGCTAAATTTTTTGAATCTTCAGGGGTGATTATTTTTTCTTTAACCAATGGAAAGAGACTTCCAAAAATTCGCAAAATCGGAGGCTGTCCTGGAGAAAAATGGACATCGGATGCTTGTTCCCTTATTGCCGTTTCCAAAATTCTTTTTAAAATTTTTCTATAATCTTCCATTTTAAGTTGTTTCTCTTAATACCTCTTCTATTGTTGTAATTCCATTTAGGACCTTTAAAATTCCATCTTGCCTCATCGTGATCATTCCTTGCCTTCTTGCTTCCTCCATGATCTTTGCTTCGGATGGTTCTTTTAAAATTATTTCCTCTAAATTTTTTGTCATTTCTAAGACTTCAAAAATCCCAATTCTTCCTGAAAAACCAATTCCATGGCATTCATCGCAACCTACTGCTTCGTAGATTTTAAAGTTTTGGGGAATTTTGATTTTCTCTTTTTCTTTTTCTGGCAATTTCTCAACTTCTTCTAAAATCAAGTCTCTGATTTCCTTTGTTGGTTTAACTTCCTTTTTACATTTATCACAAAGCCTTCTTACTAATCTTTGAGCAACTGCTAAAGATAATGAATAAGGAATTAAAAAGGGAGAAATTCCCAGGTCGATTAATCTTGGGATTACTCCAAGAGCGTTGTTTGTGTGAAGAGTAGATAGAACCAAATGGCCAGTTAAAGCAGCGTGGACTGCTAATTCAGCAGTTTCTTTATCCCTTATCTCACCGACCATGATAATGTCTGGGTCCTGTCTCAATACCTCTCTTAAACCTGTAGCAAAGGTATATCCAATTTCTGGTCTAATTTGAGATTGATTTATCCCCTCTATTAAATATTCGATAGGATCTTCAAGGGTAACTATGTTAACTCCTTCTTGATTTAACTTTTGCAAAATTGCGTACAAAGTGGTACTTTTTCCACAACCAGTCGGCCCTGTTACCAAAATCATTCCGAATGGTTTTTTGATTGCCTTTTTCAAGACTTCGAAATTCCTTCCAGAGAGTCCAAGTTCTTCCATCTTTTTCAATCCAACCTTCGGGTCCAATATCCTGATTGCAACTTTTTCTCCCATTGCGGTAGGAAAAGTGGAAACTCTAAAATCGATTTTTCTTCCTGCAAGCATTATAGAGAACCTTCCATCTTGAGGAATTCTTGTCTCATCTATCCTCAAATCTGAGAGAATCTTTATTCTAGAAACGATTGCGGGATGAACTTTGATTGGTAAAAAGAGGCTGGAGTAAAGCTTTCCAAGAAATCTGTAACGAACTCTCAATTTATCTTTAAAAGGCTCAATATGAATGTCTGAACTTTCTCCTTCTATTCCATACCTCAAAATAGATGCTACAGCTTTTGTAATTGGCGCTTCCTCAACTACTCTTTCTAATTCTGTAATCGTCGGTTTTTCTTTTTCTACTTTAAGTTCCTTTTCCAGTTCCTTCAAAGCCTCCTCTATCTCTTCTCTTTTTGCTCTGTATTGCTCGAGTGCTTTTTTAAAATCGCTTATTGTTATCAGAAAAATTCTTATTTCAAGGTTTTTCTTTCTTGCCAAAAACTTTATTGCCTCCATTGCATCCAAATCTTCAGGATAAACCATTCCTACTTCCAGTGTTTTTTCTTTTTTTGAAATCGGAATGATTTTGTAAAAATTAGCAGTTTCTTCTGGAATTTCCTTTAAAACCTCGGGCGAAATTTCTTTTGGTTCAAACTTCTTTAAAGGAATTTTCAAAATTTCAGATTTTATTGAAAAAAGTTCCTCTTCTTCCAAAATTCCTCTTTCTAAAATAACTTCCTCTTCCCTTTTTCCAGAAATTTCAACTTCTTTTTTGAGGTTTTTTTCTTTTTCTTCTGTCAAAATTCCTCTTTTTGTTAATTCTTCGATTATCATTTTATTGGTGAGAATGGGTTTTCCCTCCCTATTTCTTCTTGAGGTGGAAATTCAATTTTTTCAAAAGGTTGGAGTTCTTTTAAAATTGGATTTTTAAAAACAGAAAAATCAATCTTGATTTCCTTTTTGGGAACAGAAACTGGAGGGGGAGTTTGTACAACTTCCTCTTTTTTGAAATAGCCAAAATAAAGTATTGAAAAGGTGATTATTAAAAGCAGGAAAAAAACAAGCAATAAATTTCTCTGTCTTTTTACTCTTTGATAGACTGATTCCATTTAATAACTAAAAACTGAAATTGTAAGATTAAAAGAAATGGATTCCTTTTCAGTAGAAATAGAAACCTTCTCGACCTTTATCAACCTAGCAGATTTTTCTATGGTTGAAATGAAATTTTTAAAAGAGGGGTAATCTCCTTTAAGTTTTAAACTCGTTGTCCATTTTTTTGGTCTTTCTTCCTCTTTTACGCTTACCGAACCAACGTTCTCTAGCAAAAGCCCGGATTGAGATGCGGTTTTTTGAAGAAAGTCAAAAAGAGAAGGAAGGGAAGGATCGTCTGGTAAAGCAGAATCTATTTTTGAAATTTCATCTTGATAATTCTTCAATTCTTCAAAGGTTTCTCTTACCTTTTTGAAATATTCTTCAGAACTTTGAAGCTCCACTTCTTTTTGTGAAATTTCAGAATTCAAATGAGAAAGAGAAGACCTTTTTGGAGAAATGAAAAGGAAAAAGATTAGAATGGAGGCTAAGATAAAAAATATTGAATAAAAGTTTTCTTTTTTCATTTTAGAATGTTTTTGTTAAATTCAATTTCGATTTTAAACTCAACTTCACCCTCTTTTCCTAAATTTGCTGCTTGGAATTTTGGACGAAGGGAAGGATCGCTTTTGAGAATTTCGATTTGCTGTGAAAGAATGTAGAAATTTGGAGAAGAACCTGAGATTAAGATTTTTGAGTTCTCAAAATCCAATTCCATTTGTGAAAGATAAACTTTTTTGTGAATCTTTTGTTCTAGATAGGGAAAGATTTTGGAATAAAAAAGATAATCTTTGATTAAATTTGAAAAATAGAAAATTTTATCTTGATACTTTTGAAGCTCTTCTTCCATCTTTTTAATTTCGGGGGTTTGAAGGGATGAAATTTTTTCTTTAATTTGAGAGAGTTCTCTTTTTTTCGAATTTTCTTGGAACCAAAAATAAAGAGAAAAAAGAATTGAAACAATGAAAATTAAAACAGTAAAATATAGAAAAATTGTTTCTGGAGATGGAAATTTTCTTTTTGGTTTTGGAATTATTTCCATTTTATTCAAAGGCTCTTAGGGCTAAACCGGCTGCTACCGAAAACGAAGGCCCCGTTTCTTTTAGTGTTTCCTCTAAAATTGTTGGGAAATAAATTCTTTTGAAAGGGTTTGCAACCTCTACTTCTTTTTTAAAATAATCTTGAAAATATTGCAACAAGCCTGGCAAATTTGCTGTTCCTCCTGCTAAAATTATTTTTTCGATTTCTTTTCCCTCAATGTTTTTGAAACTAAAGAAGGTTCTTTCTATATCTCTTAGAAGGGAATTTATCAATGGAAGCAAAATCTCTCTTACTTCTTTTCCTTCTTTGATTTCTGTAGCTGAAATTCCATATTTTCTTTTGAGTTCCTCTGCCGTTTCCTGACTCACGCTCAAACTTTTTGAAATGGCTTGGATGAATTCATCCTGAGAGAGATCAAAACTTCTTGAAATTTTTAAAGTTTTTCCCTCAACTATACTACAGGAAGTGGTTCTGGCACCAATATCAACGATCGAAATTATTTTTCCCCTTTCATAAAGAGCTCTAACTAAAGAAAAGGTTTCTGCTTCCAAAGCAGTAAATTCTATCCCTAATGATTTGGCAATTAAATTGTATTGGTTTACCACTTCCTTTGGAACGGAAACTAGTAAAATTCTAAATCTTTCCTTTCCCATAATAGACCTTCTTCCAATCACTTGCCAATCCCAAACAACCTCTGAGATTGGTAAAGGAATGTGCCTCCTTGCCTCTGCCTCAACTGCAAAAGGAATTTCTTCTTTTGTCATCGGAGGAAGTTCGAAGGTGGTAAAGAATGTTGCAAAATCTGGAATCGAAAAATAGGCTGCTTTTGTTTTAATTTTTGCTTCTTCAAAAATTGCTTTAATTGCCCTAACGATGTCTTGGGTAGAAAGCAAAAGAGTGCTTTTTTCAAAACTCCTAAAAGGTTTTTGGTATAATGCCTTTGAAGAAATTTGGCCGTAGTTTTCAAGCTTTATTCTCCCAGCAAAAGAGGAAAGCTGAACTACTTTTATTTCAGAAGTTCCAATGTCAATACCGACTGAAGTTTTTGGAAATAAAGATGGAAATTTCATTATTTTTATTTTACCATTAATCAATGAAAATTAAAGAATTCATCTTAGATTTAATTTTCCCAAAATTTTGCTTAGGTTGCAAAAAAGAGGGCAGTTTTTTGTGTGAAGATTGCTTTTCGATCTTAGATATTTCAACCAACCATCAAAGGTTTAAAGGTAAAAATTTGACTGATCTTTACTTTCCGGTAAATTATGAGAATTTTTTGGTTAAAAAATTGATCCAAAATTTTAAGTACCCACCCTTAATCAAAGAGTTAAAAAAGGAGTTGGCTTTGATAATTATTTCTCATCTTTTGCTTTTGGACAAAAAACCTGATTTTTCAGATTTTGTTTTAGTGCCAATTCCCCTGAGTAAAAAGAAATTGAGGTGGAGAGGATACAATCAAGCAGAGGAAATTGCAAGAGAGTTGGCCAATTTTTTAAAAATTCCTTTGATTTCTGATTGTTTAGTTAAAATAAAAGAAACAAAAGATCAGGTGGAGCTTTCAGAAAAAGAAAGAAGGGAAAATGTAAAGGGGGCGTTTTTTGTAAAAAATAGAGAGGAAATTTTTGGGAGGAATATTTTGTTAGTTGATGATGTTTTTACCACTGGTGCAACTATGGAGGAAGCAGCGAGAGTTTTAAAGGAAGCTGGAGCAGAGAAAATAGTTGGAATTGTAATTGCTAAAGCTTCTCCTGACCAAGATAAGTTGACTTGAGGAAAAAGTTAAAGTAAAATGAAAGTGAAAAAAGGAAGGGGTGACAGCGAGGACGATTTCCTTTGGGAATGTCCGAGCGCCATGGAGGGGAAACCCTAGGTTCCCCCTATGGAGAGCGGATCCGAAGCCCCTAAAGAGTAAAATATCCACCTACCAGGAAGGGGTGACTGCGGAGCGAGCATTGAAGCGATAGCGGAAATGTGAGCGGAGCGCAATCGAGGGGAAACCTCGGTTCCCCCTATTGAGGGGAAAAGGTGGGTTGGCTGAGTGGTCTAAAGCAGGGGCTTGCTAAGCCTCGGGGAGTAAATTCTCCCCTCGCAGGTTCGAATCCTGCACCCACCGCTAAAATTTAGGTTTTAGGGAATAGGTTCTAGTGACCAAAGATGGGGTGACAGCGAGGATAATTTCCTTTAGAAATGTCCGAGCGTCATGGAGAGCGAAGCGAGCCGAAGTCCAAATAAAGGTGTATAATTCTACCTACTAGGAGGGGTGAGCGGAGCGCAATCGATTTCAAAATTGCAAATTTCAAATTGCAAATGGCAAATTGAAATTGGGAAGAGGGGTGACAGCGAGCCAATTACGCTCTGCGTAATGGCGAAGCGCCATGGAGGAGTGAATTTCCTCCCCGAAACCTTTTAGGGTGTCTCCCCTATGGGGAGCCAAGCACGGCGAAGCTGCGCGCAGGCGACAAAGCCCTCGTAGTTTAATGGATAAAACGCGAGTTTGCGGAACTCGAGATTGGGAGTTCGAATCTCCCCGAGGGCACCAAATTTAGGAAGTAGGAAGAGGGAATTAGGAAGAGGGGTAACAGCGAAACAATTACGCTTACGTAATGGCGAAGCGCCATGGAGAGCGAGCCGAAGCCCGTAAAGAGGAAATGTTCTACCTACTAGGAGGGGGTGACTGCGGAGCGAGCATTGGAGCGATAGCGGAAATGCGAGCGGAGCGCAATCGAGGGGGAACCTTGGTGCCCCCTATTGAGGGGAAATGGGCCCATAGCTCAGTTGGCTAGAGCGCCGATATGGCATGTCGGAGGTCGTGGGTTCAAATCCCACTGGGTCCACCAAAATTAAAAATAGGAAGGGGTGACAGCGAGAGCGATTCCTTTCAAGAAATGCTCGAGCGCCATGGAGGGGAAACCTAGGTTTCCCCTATGGAGAGCGGAGCGAAGCGAGCCCGCGTAGTGTAAGATTTCTACCTACCAGGAAGGGGTGACTGCGGAGCGAATCCCCGAAGCGAAAGCGGAGGGGTGAGCGAAGCGCAATCGAGGGGAAACCTTGGTTTCCCCTATTGAGGGAGCCGGGGTAGTGTAGCTGGTGCGCACGCATGTCTGAAAAACATGAAGAGCCAGTTCGATTCTGGCCCCCGGCACAAAATTGCGGGTGTAGTATAACGGTTATTACGCAGCCTTGCCAAGGCTGAAAAGGGGGTTCGACTCCCCTCACCCGCTCAACACCCTTACTCCTCGAACTTGCCTCCCTAGTGCTTAAGCACCAGCGCTCGCCTATTGTGAATTTCTTCACATAGGCTCGCTTCGGCAAGTTCTCCATAGGGGAGAAACCAAAGTTTCTCCCCTTCATGGCATTCGGTCATCACGTAAAACGTGATCGACCTCACTGTCACCCCTCTTCCTAAAAATTCAATTTGTCATTTGCAATTTGAAATTCGCAATTTTGAAACCCCCTGACGCTCTCTCCCCAGATATACATCATGGGGAATCCGCTGTTACCCCCTCTTCCTTTTAGGAGATCAAATTTTGAGATTTTTCTCATCCCCTCTCCCGCTTGACACCCTCACCCCTGAAGTTCGCCTCCCAAGCACTAAAGTGCTGGCGCTCACTCCGTTCGCTTCGGCGAACTTCCCATAGGGAAGAAACCCAGGTTTCTCCCCTCCATGGCGCCCAATCATTTTGTGGCAAAATCGATTGGGCTGTCACCCCTCTTCCTTTAAAAAGGTGTTCGACCGCTAAAAAATTGCGGACCAAATACCCGTTTTTGCCCCGCAGATTGATTTTCAAAAGAAAAAAATTTAGGATAAAGGAATGAAAAAATGGCTAAAAATTGGAGTGATTTTTCTTTTAATTTTAACGGGAATCCTTTTTGAATTTCCCTTAGAAGCTGAAAATTCAAATATTTTGCCAAAAGAGTCTGAAAAAGTCGTTATTTCTCAAGGAAACTCGATTTTGAGAATTTCAAGCCCTAACAATCCAGAAAAAAAGTCAATAAGAATTTCTGCGATCGTCACTGCCTATTCTTCAACTCCTTGGGAAACTGATGAAGATCCCCATGTTACTGCATCAGGAAAACCTGTTAGAGATGGAATAGTTGCAAACAATTTTTTACCTTTTGGAACAAAAATTAAAATCCCCGAGATTTTCGGGGATAAAATTTTTGTTGTCGAAGATAGAATGAAAAGAGGAAAATCAAAATATCAATTTGATGTCTGGTTTGAAAATTACTTTGAAGCCCTAAAATTTGGCGCTAAAAGAACCTACGTTGAGATTTTAGAATAAATTTCAGTGCCCGGAGAGGGACTTGCACCCTCACGGGGAATACTCCCCAGCAGATTTTAAGTCTGCTTCGTCTACTTAATTCCGACACCCGGGCATGAGGCCTAGGTGGGATTCGAACCCACGTGAGCTGTTTTGCAGACAGCTCCCTGAACCCCTCGGGTACTAGGCCTTGTTTTCACTTAAAATTTTAATAATTTCACCATCCAATTGATCCTTTCTAATTTTAAAAAATTCTTTAAATTTCTCAAACTTTCTTTTAAGAAACATTCCTTGAGCGTTGCTGTACATGAATTTGAAAATCCTTATGCTTTCTTTTAAAGAATATGCTATTTGAAAACTTCTAACTCCTTTATAAACCTTTGCTTTTCTTATTCTAAGGAACTTTGCGATAATTTCGGAGAAACCCTCAAGAAATGCTCTGCTTCCGCTAGAAAAAATTGTTCTCATTCTTTTTATCCTTATTTTCCCCTTAGAATTTTTTCTTTTCTCTACATACACCGTTCCATCACCATCGAAGTAACCTCTAACAAAATGACTCAGATATAAAGATGGAACTTTAGGGAATTTAATAATTTTTGATTTCCGAGCTGGCACCCCTAATTTTTCTAATTGAGAAACCAATTTTTTATTTCCGATTCGAAAATAGAATGTTCTCGAAAAAGTGTAATACTTTCCATTGGGAAAGAGCTTCTTTTGAGAACTCCTTATCCTAATCGGATGATTAGAATTCAAGGTTTTCCTGATTTTCTCCAATATTTCTTTATCTTTGCTCGCAAATTGGACGTACCTAGTTCGAGAAGAATTTTCAGAATCTATTATATTTCCATCAGCGCATAAAAACCCGAGAATATATGCCATCTTTTCTGACCATTTTTGAAAAAAATTGACATTAAAATCATATCTATTCCATCCACCACGAGTTTCTAAATTGTTCTTTTCCATCTTTAATAATTTTACCTTATTTTTTCTCTTTTTTCAATTTCTCTAAAATTTCCTCGATCCTGGCTGCCTCCACAACCTTCTTTTCTTTTTTAAATCTTATCATCGGCACCCTTTTCAAGAACAATTTCTTGTTTAGCCTTCCTTGAATGAAATAAATTTCTTTTTCTAAAATTCTTAAAACATCATCAAACTTACTTTCGGGATAGCAAGAGAAAAAAACTTTACACTCTGTAAGGTCTTTATTTGTTTCAACTCGAGTAATTGTGACCAAAGTATTCTCTGGAAAATCAATTTCCTTTCGAATAATTTTTGAGATCTCCTCTTTTATCAAGCTATTTATTTTTTCAATTCTCCTTTCCATCAAATTTCAATTTTTTTCTTTTCCTTTCTGAAAACGTTCAAAATATCCCCCTCTTTTATCCTCGCTTTTCCCTCATACAAAATTCCAATTTCCTCTCCTCTCTTTGCAAACTGAATATCCCTTTTTTCTTTTTGCAAATTTAAAATTTTTCCTTCGCCAATCACCTCCCCATCTCTAACAACTTCTAAAAACAAATTGTTGTGGACTTCTCCCTCAATTACCCTTCCTCCAATGATTTGTCTTTCTCCCTTTTTCCAAAATTCAACCAAAACCTTAACTTTTCCAACATCCACTCTGATAATTTCTGGCTTTATCATTTCTGAAATTAATCTTCTTACCCCCTCCACTAAATCATAAATCAATTGAAATGTAAAAATCCTAACTTTTTGTCTCATTGCTAATTCCATTGCCGATTTTTCAGTTTTTACCCTAAAACCCAAAATTGTAGCTCCTGCAGTCTTTGCCAATTTCACATCCTCTTCATCAATTTGACCAACTTGAGATTTTATAATTTTCAAAACTACTTTCTCTGATTTTAAATTTTTTAAAACTTGTTCTACTGCTTCTTTCGTCCCCAAAACATCGCTTTTTAAAATTAAATTTAAAACTTTTTGTCCTTCTTTTACTTCGATAGGTTCTACTTTTTTCTCAACAGGCTTTACATACTCTCTTGCCTTTTCCAAACTCTCAAAAACCAAAAACTTTTCACCGATTATTGGAACTTCTTCAAAACCAACAATAATTCCTGCTTGGCCTGGAAAAATTTTTTCAATCTTCTTTTTTTGTGGATTTTCCAAAATTCTAACCTTTCCAAAAGTGCTTTTTGTTGCAATAAAATCTCCCCTCTTTAAAATTCCTTCTTCCAAAATTGCAGTAGCTGTAGGACCTCTTTTTGGATCTAAAAAAGATTCGACAATTACTCCCTTTGCAGGTTTTGAAATATCTGCCTTTTGCCCTTCCATTTCTGAAATTAGCAAAATCAAATCTAAAAGATCTTTTATTCCCTCTTTTGTTTTTGCTGAAGTTTTTACTTCTGGAACCTTTCCTCCATAAGATTCAACCAAAACCCCTTCTTTTGCCAATTCCCTTTTTACTCTCTCTGGATTTGCCTCAGGTTTATCGATTTTATGAATTGCAACGATCAAAGGAATTTTTGCTTCATTCACGCATTTTATTGCTTCTTTTGTTTGCTCTTTTACTCCCTCAACCGAATCGACTACCAAAACTGCAATGTCTGCAACTTTCGCCCCCCTTGATCTCATCTGAGAAAATGCCTCGTGTCCTGGAGTATCCAAAAATGTAATTTTCTTTCCGTCTTTTTCAACTTCAAAAGCCCCAAGGTGTTGAGTAATTTCTCCCCCTGGTTTTTCCTCTTTGAATTCAAGTTCTCGAATAGCGTTCAAGAGACTGGTTTTTCCAGTATCAATGTGACCCAAAATTACCACTACCGGTTGCTTTTGAACTTCCATGTTTTGCTAAATTTATTGCCTCAATTTCCTCTTTTGAAAGATTAAACTCAGATTTCCCTCCTTTGATCGGTTTTGCAAAAATCCTATTCCCATCTTTCAAATACAAACTTGTAATCACTATCCCATCATCTTTTCCATCCAAAAGTGCAATAGAAAAACTCTGATTTCCTCCAACTTCCTCAAAAGGATTGAACCTTACTATTCCGACTTTTTGAATGTTAAATTTTTCTCTTTCTTTCAAAATTTCAAGTTCTTTCAAAACTTTTTCAAACTCTTTCTTTAATTGATTAAATTCCTTCAAAACCTCCTCCAAACTTTCTGGTTCTTTTTTCTTTTTTAAAAACTTAAACATAATTGCGGCGGGTGCAGGACTCGAACCTGCAAGGGGATAGAATCCCCACCGGTTTTCAAGACCGGCGCATTAGCCAATTCTGCCAACCCGCCCCCTCGCTCGCCTCCCCAGCGCTGACGCGCTGGCGCCCTTTTTGGGCTTCGGCTCGCTCTCCATGGCGCTTCGCCATTACGCAGAGCGTAATTGGCTCGCTGTCACCCCTCTTCCTAATTTAGCTTTGGTGGGCGCGTCAGGACTCGAACCTGAGACCTTCCGCGTGTAAGGCGGACGCTCTACCACTGAGCTACGCGCCCAGTCGCTCGCCTCCCCAGCGCTGACGCGCTGGCGCCCTTTTTGGGCTTCGGCTCGCTCTCCATGGCGCTTCGCCATTACGCAAGCGTAATTGGCTCGCTGTCACCCCTCTTCCTAAAAGCTCAATTTTACAATCTGCAATTTGAAATTTGCAATCATAAAGTTTTTTCCATCAAATATGCGTTTTCTCCGTTTGAATAATAATTTTCGACCAACTCTATGATTTTGAAACCCAATGCCCGATAAAAATTGATTGCCTCTTTATTTTCCTCTCTCACATGTAAAAAAACAATTTTGGCTCCTTCTTTTTTAAAATTTTCCAACAATTTTTCGATTAATTTCCTCCCTATTCCCCTTCTTCTCCACTCTTTTTTCACAGCTATTGAAATAATCAATCCTGAATCTTTATTCTTTTCTCCAATTGCATAACCTACGGTTTCTCTATCTATCCGTGCCACCAAAAATCCTTCTGGCCACCTTTTTGAAAGTTCCAAAAAATATTCTTTTGGAAAAAGCTCTTTCTTTTCAAAGGCATTTCTTTCAATCTCCAAAATTTCATTCAGGCTTATAGGATCAAATTTTTCAATCAATAAATTCTCCATCAAATTCTTTTGGCACGCTCAGCGTGCCGATCACAACGCTTAACGTTGTGCCCCCGGTAGGAATTGAACCTACATCCAGGGCTTAGGAGTCCCTTGTTCTGTCCGTTGAACTACGGGGGCATAAAGTATTTTACTCAATTTTTTCCTTGTTGACAAGAGAATTTAATGATAAAATTAAATCATGACATACAAAGGACCTTTTGTTGAAATTGCAAAGAAGGTTTGCCCTGGAGTAATAACCATCGTTATCACAAAGGACCTTCCAAAAATCGAAGGTTTTTATTTTTTTCCCCTTTGGGGCGAAGAATTTATTTTTCCAAAGTTCAAAAAGGAAAAGGAAAAAACTAAAATTGGAGGGGGATCTGGTTTTATAGTTTCGCCAGATGGTTATGTTTTAACTTGCAATCATGTTGTTTCAGATCCAAGCGCAGATTATACAGTGATTTTGGACCCAAAGAATAAATTCAAGGCAAAGGTTTTGGCAAGGGATCCTCTAGTTGACATTGCGGTTTTAAAAATTGATGGAAAAAATTTACCATATTTGGAACTTGGAGATTCAGATAAAGTCGAGTTGGGAGAGCAGGTTTTGGCAATCGGAAATCCCTTGGGAGAATTTGAAGACACAATTTCTGCAGGGATAGTTTCTGGACTTTCAAGAAAAATTACTGCTTATGGAGGAATTCCTTTTAAGGCAACGAGTTTAAGGGGATTAATTCAAACTGATGCAGCGATCAATCCTGGAAATTCTGGAGGACCTTTAGTGAATATGGAAGGAAAAGTAATTGGAATTAACACTGCGATGGTAGTTGGAGCAGAAAACATTGGTTTTGCAATTCCGATAAACTATGCAAAGCCAGTTTTGGAAGAAGTAATGAAATTTGGAAAAATCAGGAGGCCATTTTTGGGAGTAAGGTATGTAATTTTAAATGAAAATTTAGCAAAGCTTTACAAGCTTCCAGTAGATTATGGAGCTTTGGTTACAAGAGAGACATTTGGAGAGAGGGCTGTGATTAAAGATTCTCCAGCAGACAAAGCAGGAATAAAAGAAGATGATATTTTGCTGGAGGCTGATGGGGAAAAAATTAATGAGGATAACACTTTAGCCGACATTCTCTCGAAACACAAAGTCGGAGATGAAATTGAGTTTAAAATTTTGAGAGGGTGGATGGAAGGAAAAGGGGAAGAAATCTTTCTTAAAGTAAAATTGGAAGAGAAAAAATAGTTGATCTTCAAAAAATTTCTGGTAAAATTATAATTTAGGAAAGGGGTAATAGAACCAATCCCCGAAGCGAAGCTGAGGGGTGAGCGGAGCGCAATCGATTTCAAAATTTCAAATTTCAAATTGCAAATGGCAAATTGATATAAGGAAGAGGGGTGACAGTGAGGTCGATCGCGTTTTTACGCGATGACCGAACGCCATGGAGGGGAGAAACCTAGGTGTCTCCCCTATGGAGAGCGGAGCGAAGCGAGCTCATGCAAAATTTTGCAATGAGCGAGCGCTGGCGCGATAGCGCCAGGGAGCGGAGCGAAAGTCCCCGTAGCTCAATGGATAGAGCACGGGCCTTCTAAGCCTGAGATCTGGGTTCGAGTCCCAGCGGGGACACGGTGGCCGTAGCTCAATTGGCAGAGCACCTGGCTGTGGCCCAGGTGGTTGCGCGTTCGAGTCGCGTCGGCCACCCTTTTATTTTTCTTCAAATGGATTGAGATAGGTTTTTTGGTCTATCTCCTCAAACTTTTTTTCTCCTTCGCTGAATTTTTCTAAAACTTTTTGATAGAGGCTTTGATCGAAAACTTCAATTTTTGAGACAGCTTCCTTTTTAAAAGAAGTTGAGGTTTTAAAAATAAAAAATCCAAAAATTAAAGAAAGGAATAAAAGGAAAGTTAAGGTGAGAGCAAATTTTTCTACTAAAACCCTAGGCAATCTTATTAAAAAAGTTTTTAACTTTTTTGTCTCGATTTTCATTTTATTAAAACTGAAAAGGAAACTTCAAATTTTAAATCGTTTTTTGAAAATCCTTCGTATTCTTTTATTTTCAATTCGGCTTCTGTCAATTTAGAAATTCTCAATCTTTCAATTTGAATTAAAAAATTACAATTTTCGACTTTTTCTAAAAATTTAAAAACTTTTTCAGGAGAACCTGCCCCTTTAATCTCAAAGGAAATTGAATCCTTCGATGAACTCAAAATCGAAATCTCACTCCGAATTTGCAAATCCCTGGCCATTTTTTCCAAAAATTCAACAAAATCTACTGGAATCTCTTTGCTAACGAATGAATTTTCAAATTTTAAAAGGTTCTCTTTAATATCTGGAAAGATTTTTTTAAACCTCTCAATTTCCTCTTGCTGCTTACTAATTTCTTCTAATCTTGCTTTTGTTTTTGAAATTTCTTTTGAGGTTTCGCTTATTTTTTTAATGCTCGGTAAAATCAAAAGAAAAATAAACAAAAAGAAAAGTAAAAGTGAAATTAATAAAAATAAGGTTGTTTTTTTCTTTGCATTCATTTTATTTTAAAACTGATTGAAAAATCTATTTCGGCTCCTTTTAAAAGGATCTCTGGAGAAAAGGTAACATCTTTATAATTTTCTTTTAAAGTTTTTATTAAGTTTAAAAGGCCTTCTCTAGTTTTTGAAAAACCAACCACAGAAAAGGAGATTTCTCCTTTCTTATCAATCTTTAATTCGATTTCTTTTAAATAAATCTCAGGAGGGATTTTTTCAAAGAAGCTCTCAATCTTTGGGAAAAGAGGAATTCTTTTTTGATAAAATTTATCTATTTTTGATAAAAGTTCGTTGTATTTTTTTATTTCATCTTTTTTCCCCAAATCTAAAATTTTTTCTTCTTTTTCAAGAATAATTTTTTGAGAATCTAAAATACCAGAAAGATAAAACCTAATCGAAAGCAAAATCAAAAAGAAGGAAATAAAGAAAAATAGAATCAGGAAGAAAATGTTTAAAAGAATTTTAAAATTTTCTTCTTCTTTCAATTCCCTTATTTGTTCTGGTGGTAATAAATTGATCATATTCCTCTTAAGGCTAAGCCGATTGCGGTCGTAAAGCTTAAAGAATTTTCTTTGGGAAAATTTTTGACTTCCCCAACATTAATCCAAGGATTACCAATTTCAACTGGAATTTTCAACTCCAATTCTAAAAATTCATCCAAACCCTTGAGGTTTGCTCCTCCCCCGCAAAGGATAATCTTTTGAATTTTTTTCCCTTCAGGACCTGCCAAATAAGCATGAGCTTGGTAGAAATCGAGATATTTTTTTATTTGCTGAACTAAATCGACTAAGCCTGGAATCAGAGCTTCAAAGATTTTTCCTTTTACCTTCTCTAAAGTTGTTTTTTCTCCTAGTTTGATTCTCAAACCTTCTCTTAACCCATGAATGATTTTCAATTTTTCAGCTTTTTCAAAACTCACTTTTAAATTCTTGGCAATCAACTCAGTAAAGTGAATTCCAGAAATTGGAATTGAGCAAGTAAACCTAACTGAGTTTCCAGAAAAGATGACAAAAGAACTTCTGGTAGCGCCAAGATCGATTATCAAAACTGGTTGGGTAGTTTTTTGGTCCTTTATTAATGCCCTTGCAATCGATAAAGATTCTATTTCAAAAGCGATTGGCTTTAATCCTGCCTTCTTTAAAACTCTTAAATAGGGATCGACTACCCTCTTTGGAATTGCTGCCAAAAGAACATCTAGATTTTTTGAAGCAGCATGAACTGAAGAAACAATTTCGCAATCCAAATAAACTTCGTTTACCGGTAATGGAATATAATTTTCTGCCTCAAAGAGGATTGCTGATTTTAAATCTTCTTCTGACATTAGGGGCATTTTAATGACTTGTAAGAATGCTTTTTCTTCTGGTAAAGAAGCGACAACGTATTTGGTTTTAACTCTCTTGATTATTTCTTTTATTATTCCTGCTAGTTTTTCCTCATTTTTTACTTCTCCGCTTTCGATTATTCCAGGCTCGATTTTTGATTCACCAAAGGAAACAACTGAAAATTTTTTCCCTTTTTTCTTTAGCATTAAAAATTTCAAAGATAAATCAGAAATATCTAGTCCAAATGCTTTTGGCTTTAAAGAGAGAAACTCCATAATTCAATTATAACTCAATTTCAGAGTTCTTCCCAACCGACAATTTTAAATTCTGAAGATAAAAAAGGAGTGAAAATTGGAGGATTATAGAGTAAATTTGGGTCGACATAGGTTTCTCTATTCAAATAGCCAGAAATTATCTGTCCTCCCTGATTGGTCCACTGAGTTCCAACTCTCCCTGAAGAAACGATAGAACCTGTGATTGTTAATTGATCTCTTATGCAATATGGAGAATATTTTGAGCAAGGATAATAATTCCTTCCAAAAAATCCGTTTTGGGCAACAAAAATCCCTTTAATAGACATAATATTTGAAGAGTAAAGGCCAATTAGAAGGTTGTTTTGAGAAATTATAGTTAAGCCATCGACTTGGCTCGAACTTGCGTATTCAATGCTTCCCTGAAGCCAAACGTTTGTCTTTTGAGAAGTTCCTGTTAAATTGGCAGAGACTATTGTAATTTTTCCTTTTATTGTGCTTGTTTGATTTTCGTTTCCTATCCAAAGGTTGTCCTCAAAAAAAATTGCCCCACAATCTGAGGGAATTTGAAAATTTCCAAGGTCTGTTTCTGATTTAATCACTGGCTCTTCAACAATACATTTTCCAGATTGGCAGCTAGTACATTCTGAACTGCAAGGATCTCCTTGACAAATTATTTTGTCGTTAACTACCGTACAAAGTTCATCGATTATTCTAACTTGAGTTACTTTTTTGACATTAATATAATCTCCGTTGACAACAACATGATAACCAAAAGCTCCAGAGGGTCCAAAATACAATCCCATTCCATTGTCTTTTGTAGTTTTTTTAACTTGAGCTAAATCTACAGTGATTCCTGAGAAATCGAATTGGGGAACTGGGTATAAAAACAAATCTCTGTTTGAATTTTGGGTGGTTGAAAAAACTCCAGGGCAAACGCATTGAAAATTAATAATTTGACATTCTGGAGGACAAAGACCTATACCGTAACCTACTCCGCTTGGGCCGCAACCAAAGGATGCAGTACAAACCCAGGAAGATTGAGCAGAAGATACAGTTGAATAGTTTGTTCCATCAAACCTGATTCCCCCGTTTGAATGATAGGGCCCTTTGATTACGTGATCTGAACCTACCCAAACGTTTGAATTTAAAATGTAAGAATATTTTGCAACTGATTCTTTTGCATAAAAAGCAGAAATTTTTCTTTTCAAATTTGGAAAGTCAGAGGTATAACCAACAGAAACTACTTTTTGTGAAATGAGTTTTCCGCAACTTTGATTGCTCTCAAATTGAATTTCAAATTTCCCGATTTCTTTTCCTGAAATATCATAATAGCTTTTTGTAGTTGAACAATTTTGGACATTGTTGTTTAAACACCATTTGTAATATTCTAAACCTGCTTCGGCAATGTTGAGGGCTTCGTGCCAAGCAATTTTTTGCTTTGAAATTCTCAGTTGAGTCAAAATAAAGCCCAAAAGACCAGCTAACATTATCAAAAAGATAACTCCGAAAATCAAAACGTAAGTTGTGATTATGCCTTTTTTCATTGTTTTAAATTTCTCAATTGTACGTAAGATTCCAATTGATATTCATTCGGTGGCCTATTAGGATCGACATTAACAACCAAAAAAACTTTCATTACCTTTGTATCTTTTAACCTCGCAGGATAATCTTCGATTTTGTTTCCGTTTTCATCGAAATATTCAAAAATTGGTGGTGAATTTCTGACATAAGAAGTAATGACTTTAACTTTCTCTTGATCTAAAGGATAATTAGGAGGAGTTCCAGTGGCTTTTATTACTCCTTTTTTCAATTGGGTTGTCTGAACTTCCTGAATAACTGTTAATTCAAATCTTGCCTTAAAAGAAATTGTGTTTGAATCGCAAATCACGTCGACGCATTTTGATTCAACTTTTGAGTTGGGGCAGGAAGCTTGGGCTGTAATGTTCAATGAACCTGTTTTTGCAAAATCAGTCACATCGAAAGTTTTTAAACCTTCAAAGTTTGCGGGGCATTGGGAACATCCAGTGTCGCAAATTTTATCTGAAAGTTGCTGACCGTTTACTGAAATTGTTAAATACTCATTAGGACTGTTTAAATCCCCTCTGGCTGTAACTTTTAAAGTGGCTGAAGTTACTTTTCCATTTTCCTTTATAAAATTTGAAAAGTAAACTGAACAAGATCCTCCTTTTTGATTGCTTTGGCACTCATTTGTGAGAGTTTCGGTTTGAATTTCGCCCAAAAAATATCTAACCCTTTCTGTTTTCCCATCGTTATCAACATCTGAGTAAAAAATGAATTCTTTATCCCCAGCATATTCTATCGGATAGGCTCCATTTTCCCCTTCCCTTGCTTCCCTGATTTCTTTTACCATAGTTTCAATTCCTCTCCTTGCTTCTTCGATTGCGATAGATTGTTGCCATTCGTAAGAATGGGTCCGATAGAGCATCAAAATCATCCCAGAAACTGCTCCCATTAAAAGAGAAAAAACGAAAATCGCAACGATTGTTTCAGTTAAAGTGAAGGCTCGAAGGAATTTGGAATTTGGAATTTTCATTTAGTCTTTCGGTTCCAATTTTATAACCTTTGTCGTTTTTCCAGAAACAAAAACAGTAGTTGATGTTGAATAATATCCTTGTGCTTCTACTGAAAGATTATAACTTCCTTGATCTAAAGGAATGAAAATTGCTTGGCCATTTAAATTTGTCAACTGTGTCTCTTGAAAATCAATTTTTGATAGGGTTGTAGTTGCTGAAAAAATTGGATTTAGGGTTTCTGAATCGAAAACTGAAACCAAAAGGGAATTTTGGCTTTTCAAATACAAATTCACATCCAAAATTGTATCTGGGGATAAAGAAACTGGTAAAGAAGGGGAAGAGGTTGCTAATTCTAAACTTTGAGAATCTTTTTGAAAATTGGAAAAATGGTACGTATCCCATTCCAAATTTGAAATTTGAATTTGGCCTTGAGAATCTGTCTTTGTTGTCGTTGAATATTTGTAAACTGGGTTTTCTTCAGCATCCCTTCCGATTATTTTTTCTCCCCTTAAATTGAAGCTCACATTAGGAATTGGCGTTGGGTTGGAACTTTGCCAAGAAACTTGCCAATCATACAAAATTGGGGTTTGAGAAGTTGAATTTGTTGAAAAATTTGCTTTAAGTTTTAAAGAAGAATAAGTAGTTGTTGATAAATTTGAAAAGTCGACTGGAGAATCGTCAAATCCAACTGAATTTCCTGGTAAATCAGAATCTGGAATTAAAACCCATTCAGTTCCTGAGGCAAAGTAAACTTGATATTTTAAATCAGTGCCTGCAGGTTCCTCATCGTTAAAAGAAAAACTTTCCCATTTTACTAAACTTGCTGGAGAAATTTCAACTGAAAATAAATAGCCAGAGGTTAAATAGCCTTCGGTATTGGTAGCTAAACTCACTTGCCCCCCTCCAACAATTACGTTTTCTTTTTGTGAAATTTTGCTTTCGTCTAAAAAAGAGTCTGAAAAAAATCCCTCAGAGAAAGTGGTCAAAGTTTTCAAATTCATTTTTGAAATTTTGTCAATCAAAAAGGAAATTTGGGTGATTTGATTTTCAAAAACCGTTGGGTTTGGTTTTTCAGGAATGGCAATCTCTTCTATTGAATAAGTTCTTTCTGTCGAATAACCAGATTTTGAAACAACGACTTTGTAGGTCCCAGGAGATAAAGGAATATCGTATTTTCCTTCAGAAGGAGTGAAGGTTCCTTTTAAATTTCCTTGGGAATCATAAACTTCGATAGTAGGAGAAGGAACGAATTCACCGACAGCATTTAAAACCTGGACTGAAAGAACTCCGATTGTTTGTTGCTGGCAAATTGCCAATTCTTCGCTTTTAGTTTTTGGCATCACATCTGTAGTTAAAACCACTTCACCTTTTAAGATTCCAGAGAAAGAAACTTTAATCTCTGCTCTTTTGTAGTCAACAAGGCATTCTTCATCTCCGTCTGAGGGATCAGAAATTAACATCACTTTTCTCTCAATTTTGTATTCAACTCCATTCAAAACTGTTGAGGTTGAGGCTTCGAGAGTTCCTGAGGCATAGGGAGCTTGAGCCCCGATAGTTCCAACATCTAAATAGGGCATATTCCTAATTTTCTCAATTTCTCCCTGGGCAATCTGGGTAGCAGTAATTTTCCTTTCTGATAAGCCAACAATCCTCAAACCCAATCTATAGGCTCCGAATATTCCTAAAAAAACGATTAAACTTAATGAAACTGCTACCAATGTTTCAATCAAAGTAAAACCTTTTTTCATTTTATTGCTCCCATCATCGAATACATTGGTTGGACCATTGAGATTGCGAAAAATCCAACTGCTGCACCGATAATTAGCATTAAAACTGGCTCGATTATAGAAGTTAAATTCTTTGCAGTATCTGAAACTTCGCTTTCATAAAAATCTGCAATCTTTGATAAAACTTCGGAAGTTTCTCCAGTTTCTTCACCAACTTCTATCATCGAAATTAGGGTCAAGGGATAGATTTTTTGATAAGCTTTTAAACTTTCTGAGAGTTTCCCTCCTTTCTTTACTTTTTCTGCAGCCTCGATTAGTGCATCTTTATAAAAAACATTTCCAAGAGTGTTTGCGGTAATTTCTAAAGCCCTTGGCAGAGAGACTCCAGCTGAAATCAGAGAGCTCAAGGACCTGGCAGTTGATGCCGAGTTTGATTTTTTGACTAAAGAAGAAAAGATTGGAATGGAGAGGGAAATTTTATCAAAAATTCTTTTTCCGATTCTCGTTCTTAAAAATTGAATGAGAAAGAAAATTATAAAAATCAGAGAGACTAATAAAATTAAAAAATTTTTTTCCAAAAATGTCCCCAAAGAAATTACAATTCTAGTTGTCATTGGCAATTGAACTTCGAGTTCTTTGAAGGTTTCTGCCAATTTTGGAACGACAACCACCAACATCAAAAATCCAATTCCAATTAAAGCACAAACTATCACTGCTGGATAAATCATCGCTCCGATAATTTTTGACCTTAATTCATTTTCCCTTTCCATCTGCCTCGCCAAAATTTCCAAAACCTCCTCTAATCTTCCAGTTTCTTCAGCGACTTTGATCATATTTTGATAAAACTCATTGAAAATTTGAGGAAAATAAGAAATTGCATCTGAAAATTTCTCTCCTTTTACGATCCTTTCTGAAATTTTTTCTAAAGCAATTTTAAATTTTTTGTTTTTTGTTTGCTGAGATAAACTCAAAATCGCTCTCGGCAATGGAACTCCAGCAGAAATCATTACTTTTAAATTTCTTGTAAAGAACATTTTTTCTGAAAGGGGAACTCCACGAGAGGGAAGAGAAAACTGAAACTTTTTCTTTTCTTTTATTTTCTCTGCCCTGATTAAAATCATTCCTCTTTCTTTCAACACTTTTGCTAATTCAAATTCATCTTTTGCCTCCAAAACTCCCTTTTCACTCTTTCCATCTAAAGACTTTGCCAAAAAAGAGTACTTTGGCATCAATTAAATTTTAGCATAAAATTGAAAGTATGGAAGAAAAAATTGGGAATTTGAAATATTTGAAAAAAAGAGAGATTAATAGATTGAAAAAATTGGGAATAGAAACCATCGAGGATTGCTTTTATTATTTTCCAAACAGGTATGAAGATTTTTCAAAAATTTCAAAGATTTCTGAGGCAGAAATTGGAGTTCCAGTAACTATTCAGGGAAAGATAGAAAATGTGAAAAATTTATTTGTAAGGGGAGGAAAAATTTTAACTGAAGTTGAAATCTCTGATTCTACATCGAAATTAAAGGCAATTTTTTACAATCAGCCATTTTTAAAGAATGTTTTCAAAAAAGGAGATTGCTTTTCTTTCTCAGGAAAAATTGTTGAAAAAAGAGGAATTTTCTATTTGCAGCACCCAGTTTTTGAAAAAATTCCAAAATTTCCGCATTTTAAACTTTTGCATACTGGAAAGATAATTCCAATTTATCCTGAAACAAAAGGAATCACTACAAAATGGATAAGGGAAAAAATTTCTCTGATTTTGAAAAATGAAATCTGGAGGGCGAAGGAATTTTTGCCAGAAAAAATTTTAAAAAAACTAAGCTTGATTCCTTTGAAGGATGCAATTTTAAAGATCCATTTTCCTGAAAAAGAAGAAGACATTAAAATTTCAAGGTTTAGGTTTGCTTTTGAAGAATTGTTCTTGTTGGAAATTGAAGTTTTGAAAGAGAAATTGAAGGTAAAAAAGAAAAGGGCTTATCCCTTGAAAATCCAGGTTGAAACAATAAAAAACTTTATAAAATCTTTGCCATTTGAATTAACCGAGTCTCAAAAAAGAGAAACCTGGAGAATGTTAAAGGAAATGGAAAAGAATGTTCCAATGAATAGGTTATTGCAAGGGGATGTTGGTTCTGGAAAGACCTTGGTTGCAACGATTTTGGCTTTAAATTGCGCAAAGAATGATTATCAATCTGCGATGGTTGTTCCGACTGAAATTTTGGCGGCACAGCATTACAAAAGAATTTTTGAGATGCTAGAACCGTTTGAAAAAAGAATTGGGATTTTAACAAAAGGATATTCTGAATTTGGAGGAACAAAAATTAAAAAAGAGGAAATGGTAAAAAAAATTAAAGAGGGGGAGGTTAAAATTTTAATTGGGACTCATTCTCTTTTTGAAGAAAAAATTGAATTTCAAAAATTGGCATTTTTAATTTTTGATGAGCAACATAAATTTGGAGTAGAGCAAAGAAGAAGGCTTTTGGAAAAACAAAAAATTTTGCCCCATTTTTTGTCAATGACCGCAACTCCAATACCGAGGACTTTGGCTTTAACTATTTTTGGTGATTTAGATATTTCTCTTTTAAAAGAACTACCTTGCGGAAAAAGAGAAATAAAAATTGAAGTTGTTTTGCCAAAAGAAGAAAAAAGGGTTTTTGAATTTATTAGAGAAAAAGTAAAAGAAGGAGAACAAGTTTTCTTTGTCTGCCCAAGAATTGAATTTTCTCAAAAAGGGAGGCTTTTTTCTGAAGTTAAAACTGTAAAAGAGCAGCATTCACTTTTGAGAAAAATTTTCCCAGAATTTAAAATTGGAATTTTGTATGGAAAAATGGATACGAAGGAAAAAGAGATTGTGATGAGACAATTTGAAGAAAGATTTTTGGACATTTTGGTTGCGACAAACGTAATTGAAGAAGGGATTGATTTACCGCAAGTTAACGTTTTAGTTGTTCAGAATGCAGAAATGTTTGGGTTATCTCAACTTTACCAATTGATGGGAAGAATTGGAAGATCTGGGAAAAAAGCCTATTGCTTTTTAATCACCCATTTGCCAACAAAAAAATCTGCACAAAGAATTGAAGCGCTTTTGTCTTCAAAAAATGCTTTAGAATTGGCAGAAAAGGATTTAGAAATTAGGGGACCCGGAGAACTTTTGGGAGAAAAACAAACTGGAAGGTTGGATTTGAAAGTTGCAAAATTGACTGACTTGAGTTTGATTGAATTGGCAAGGGAAAAGGCAAAGGAAATTTTGAGAGAGGATCCAAATTTAAAAAAGTACTCAGAGTTAAAAGAGAAATTAAGTAAAAGGAGAAAAATTTACTTTGTTTAATTATTCAATAATCACTCTCAAAACTTCTTCGATTGAGGTTATCCCTTGGGCTGCTTTAACAAATCCATCTTCAACCATGGTTATCATTCCTTCTTTTTTTGCCTGCTCTTCGATTTGATCAGCGGTTGCCTCTTTAACGATTAATTCCTTAATCGTTTGAGTCACTGGTAAAACTTCAAAAATTCCAATCCTTCCTTTATAACCGTCTGGGCATTCCTTTGTTGGTTTTGGTCTGTAAAATGGAATTTTTGTTATTGGTTGATTTGGTTTTGCCAATTTTTCTTCCCTTAAAATTTTCAAAATTCTATCTAGATCACAGTATTTTGAAATGTTATCCAATTCGCTTTCTTTTAAATAATATTTTTCTTTCTCTGGGCAGAGCCTTCTAACCAATCTTTGTGCGATTATCAAATTCAAAGTTGAAGAGATTAAAAATGGTTCAACCTTCATATCGATCAATCTTGGAATGGCGCCTGCAGCAGAGTTTGTGTGCAAGGTCGATAAAACCAAGTGGCCAGTTAAAGCTGCGTTGATTGCTAAAGAGGCAGTTTCGTTATCTCTGATTTCTCCGACCATGATAATGTCTGGGTCCTGTCTCAACAAAGCCCTCAAACCTGCAGCAAAAGTTAAACCAATTTTTGGATTGACCTGGGTTTGATTTATCCTTGGCATTCTGTATTCTATTGGATCTTCGATCGTGCAAATGTTTACTCCAGGATTGTTCAAAATTTCCATCATCGAGTACAAAGTAGTAGTTTTTCCGCATCCAGTAGGACCGCAAACTAAAATCATTCCAACTGGTTTTCTTAAGTTATCTTGAACATCTTCTAATGCTTTACCTCTCAAGCCAAGTTGCTCTAAAGTAAATCCCCTGGCAGTTTCTGGCAATAACCTCATCACTACTTTTTCTCCATCGAAAACTGGCATAATAGAAACCCTGATTGAATATTTATAATCTGGAGTTTCTACTTTAAACCTTCCATCTTGGGGAAGCCTGTGTTCATCCAACCTCAAATTTGAAAGAACTTTTATCCTCGCTACTATTCCAGATGCTGCAATTTTTGGTAAAGTCATCGCATCCCTCAAAATTCCATCTATTCTGTACCTCACCAAAACTTCTTTTTCCATTGGCTCAATGTGAATGTCTGAAGCTCTTTGTAAAATTGCATGCTTTATCAAGGTATCGACAATCTTTATTATCGGAAGTTCCATTGCCATCTTTTCCAATTCCTCCTTCTCTTCAACTTTTTCTTCTTCTTTTATCGCTTTTATTTCCCCAACTTCTTTTTTAATTATTTCTCCAAATTCTACTTCTAGAGTTTTTTGATATTGCCTTAAAACATGCTTTATCGATTCTGGAGTAGTCAGCCTTGGTAAGATTCTGTAGGGAAAGGCTTTTTTCAAAAATTCGATCGCTCTCAAATCTTCAGGATCGAGCATTGCCACTTCCAAATCGTTCCCTCTTTTTCTAAAAGCAACGATGTTGTTTGCTCTAGCAACTGGCTCTGGAATTATTTTTAATACTTCTGGGTCGATGGTCTCTTTTTCTAAATCGACGAAGGGAATTCCTAAAATGTAAGCTTCCAATTTTCTCAAATCGTTCTCAGAAATTATTCCCTCTGAAACTAAAATGTCTTCAACCTTTACGCCTTTTTCTTCAGCCTTTTTTAAGCATTCATCAAACTTTTCCGAACTTATTATTCCGGCATCCATCATGAATGCCTTCAATTGTTGTGGTTCAACCCTCATTATTTTTCTAGTGCCTTTTTTACCTTTTGAATAACTTCTTCTAAAGTGTATTGGGCTTTTACTAAATAAGTTGTTGCCCCAAGTTCAATTGCCTTTTCCACAGATTCTATGTCCTCGAGGTTTGTTAAAACAATGACTGGAATTTCTTTAGTAGATTCGTCGCTTTTCAATTCCTTTAAAACTTCAAAACCATCCTTTTTTGGCAAAATTAAATCTAACAAAATCAAATCAGGCTTTTGAGCCTTTGCCAATCTCAAACCGCTTTCTCCATCTAAGGCAGAAATCATTTGATAACCTTCTTTTTCTAAAACATCTCTGAAGGTTTTTTGCAATGCTGATTCATCTTCTATGAATAAAATTTTCTTCATTTTATTGGAAGCTTAAACCAAAAAGTTGTTCCTACCCCCTCTTGGCTTTTAAAGCCAATTTTTCCCCCCGACCTTTCAATGATTGCTTTTGAAATGTAAAGTCCCAGGCCAGTTCCTTGAGTTTTATACCTTAAAACGTTTGATGCTCTGAAAAATTTTTGAAAAATGAATTTTTGGTCTTCTTTTGGAATTCCAACTCCGTTATCTTCGATTTCAAAATGAATGAATTTTTTCTCCTTCATTATTCTTATTTTAACTTTTCCTTCACCTTTAGTATAGCGGATTGCATTATCCAATAGATTTTCAATCACCTGTCTTATTTGATACCTATCCCCTAGAATTTTTGGAAGGTTTTCTTCGGGAAAAAATTCAACTTGGCAATTTGATGCTTTTGCAAAAGGTTCAAATTCTTTAATTATTTCTTTTGTTAATTCCTCCAAGGAAAATTCTTCTTTTTTTAGAGAAAGTTTTGCAGACTCAATTTTCGAAACTATTAGTAAATCCCTAACCAAATCTCTCATTCTGTCTGAGTTTTCTTTTAGAATCTTAAAATATTCCACTTGTTCTGGTTCAATCTTCCCAAACCTTCCTGACATTAAGAGTTCAAGGGTCCAGGCTAAATTTGAAAGCGGAGCTCTTAGTTGATGTGAGACTATGCTAATAAATTCTGATTTCATTCTGTTTGCCTCGGCCAATTTTTCAAAAGAGTTTGTGATAAGAGTAGCCAAGGCAAGTAAAATTGCAGCAACAATTAAAACTATTAAAGCGACTATTCTAGGTTCTTCAATATACCTTGTTCCGATGGCATAAGAGAGAATCGAAACTAAACCAATGATTATTCCCATTATCAAAAATAAAAAAGAAGGGCATTGCCAAAGGGAAAGCCCATATTTTTTGCACTGTTTTGGAATGTTCAATTGCTCAAGAACCTTCATTATTCAATTATACAATTGACGAGAAAAAAAGAAAATGGTAGATAAAAAAGAGGCGAGCGACGGGGTGTAGTATAACGGTAGTACGCATCCCTTGGGAGGATGTGGCCTGGGTTCAACTCCCAGCACCCCGAAACGCTGAGCGTTTCAATTGGCACGCTTAGCGTGCCGATGCGGGAGTAGCACAGTGGCAGTGCAACGGCCTTCCAAGCCGTGTACGGGGGTTCGATTCCCCTCTCCCGCTTAACACCCTCACCCCTAGAGCGTCGCTTTCTGGAGCTATTGCGCCAACGTAAAATTTTTTAGGTTACCTCTCCATAAGAGACTTGACAAGATCTTTAATTTTGCTAAAATATTAATGGTACTTTTCAATGGCCTGAAAGCCGTAGTCCTCCTTTAGTCTCGAGTTTTCGGATAAATGATGAAACGATGAGAGGCTGTTGAAGGCCTATGGAAAGGACTAAAGAACGTCCCCTGTGTGGGGTGATGACAACAATATCAGGGTGTAAAACCCTGAACTCGTAGGCCTTCCGGGAGGATGATGGCAAGTAAGGCCTTTTTTCTTTTTACTCGCTTTTAAAACTAAAATTATTTTTTCGGATAGAGAGCTATGTAAACCACGTAAAGGAAATTTTCCCGTTAAATGCGTATTTTTAACTCAGAGATTTTAAAGTTTGCATGCCAGCTTTTGGAAATTCATCTTCAACTCATAAATTATTTTTTGCTCTAACGAAAATATGCAAAAATCGGCTCAAATACGATTTTGAGCCGCTGGTAAACAGAAACCAGTAAACCAAAAACTAGTTAATAAATATTTCACCTTGCGTATTCTATCACCTTCATTTCTCGAACTACGGTGACTTTAATTTCTCCTGGGTAATTTAATTCTTCTTGAATTCTTTTTGCAATCTCTCTTGCCAATTTCCTCGCACCAAAATCATCAATCTCTTCCGGCCTTACAAAAACTCTAATTTCCCTACCTGCTTGCAATGCCCAGGCTTTTTCAACTCCTTCAAAAGAGAGGGCGATTTTTTCTAATTCAGAAATCCTCTTTAAATAATTTTCTAACGTATCCTTTCTTGCCCCTGGTCTTGCTCCTGAAATTTGATCTGCAACTTGGACTAAAACTGCTTCTATTGATTCGTAAGGGTATTCTTCATGATGAGATTTCATTGCATCGATCACTTCTTTTTCAACTCCGAATTTTTCCAAAATTTTAATTCCAATATTGGTATGGGAACCTTCAACCTGCAAATCCATTGCTTTGCCAATATCGTGGAATAACCCTGCTTTTTTACAAACTAAAGGATTGGCTCCAATTTCCTCTGCCAGGGCTGAGGCTAAGAGGGCAACTTCTATCGAATGCAATAGAACATTTTGGCCGTAAGAGACTCTAAATTTCAACCTTCCCAAAATCTGCAAAAGTCTGGGGTCTATTCCAACTAAACCCAATTCCATTGCTGCCATTTCTCCTGCCTCTTTTATTTGCTCTTGAATTTCTCTTTTTGCTTCTTCAACTTTCTCTTCGATTTTTGCAGGTTGGATTCTTCCGTCTTTTATCAATTTTTCTAAAGCCAATTTTGCAATTTGCCTCCTTATTGGGTCAAAACATGAAATGGTTACTGTCTCTGGAGTTTCGTCGATTATTATTTCAACTCCTGTCAAGTTTTCTAAAGTTTTTATATTTCTTCCCTCTTTTCCAATGATTTTCCCTTTTATTTCCTCATTTGGCAAGATTACGGTGGAAGTTGTTGTTTCCTGAACGACTGGAAGGGTCAGTCTTTGAATAACGCTGGCTAAGATTTCTTTCGCTCTTTTTTGAAACTTTTCTTCTCCTTCTTTTTCTAGTTTTTTAATTCTCTCTATTGCATCTTTTTTAATTTCCTCTTCTATTTCCTTTAAAATTTCTTTCTTTGCCTCCTCTTTTTTTATCCCAGAGATTTTTTCCAACTTTTCTCTAACTTGATTTTTCAAATTCTCAATTTCTTCTTTTTCTTTTTTTATTTTTTCCATCTCTTCTCTTAACTCGCTTTCTTTTCTTTCAACTTCAGAGATCTTTCTTTTTAAAAATGTTTCTTTTTTTGCTAAACTTTCTTCCTTTTCTAAAATTTCTCTTTCTTTCTTCTTTCTTTTCCTCTCTGCTTCTCTCAAAATCAAATCTGCCTCCTCCCTTGCTTTTTGGAGTTTCTCCTGGATTTCTTTTTCTTCCCTTTTTACTATCGTTTGCCTAGCAAAGTAGCCTAAAACTGCCCCTAAAGATAGAGAAAAAATTGTCAAAATTAGGTAGTAAATTTCTGCCATAGATTTTTATTAAGTTTTCAAACATGTTATTTTTTTGGCTGGATTACTTCGTCTATCAACCCATAAGCCTTTGCTTCTTCTGCAGTTAAGTAGAAATCCCTGTCAGTGTCTTTTTCAATTTTTTCTAAAGGTTGACCGGTATGCTTTGCCAAAATTCTGTTTATTTTATCCTTTATTTTCATTATCTGCTTTGCAGTAATTTCAATTTCTACTGCCTCTCCAGTTACTCCTCCCATTACCTGATGGAGCAAAATTTCTGCGTTTGGCAAAGCATACCTTTTTCCCTTTGTCCCTGCAGCCAAAAGGGTTGCAGCCATCGAAGCTGCCATTCCAACGCAAACAGTAGAAATCGGACATTTTATGTATTGCATTGTGTCATAAATCGCAAGTCCTGCAGTAACCACTCCACCTGGTGAATTAATGTAAAATTGGATTTCCTTTTCTGGATCTTTGGATGCCAAATACAAAAGCTGAGCAATTATCGAATTTGCCACTTGATCTGTAATTGGCCCTCCCAAAAAGACTATCCTTTCTTTTAACAACCTTGAATAAATATCGTAGGCCCTTTCCCCATAGGGGGTTTTTTCAATGACCATTGGAATTAGAGTTGCCATATTTTTATTTTAAGAAGTTTTTTCTTCTTTCTCAATCTCACTTTTTGATTTAACATCGATTTTCCAATTTGTCAATTTCGCTGCCAACCTCACGTTCTGACCATCTCTTCCGATTGCCAAAGACAATTGGTCGTCTGGAACTATTGCTAAGGCCTTATTTTTTGGCAAAATTTTAACTTCTAAAACCTTTGCAGGTGAGAGAGCGTTGGCAATGTATTCTTCTGGCTTCTCTGAATACAAAACAATATCTATCTTTTCCCCTCCCAATTCGTTGATCACTGCACCAACTCTCGTTCCTCTATGACCTACCATCGCCCCTATTGCATCTATTTCCTTTACTTTTGAGATAACAGCAATTTTTGTCCTAGAACCTGCTTCTCTAGCGATTGATTTTATTTCAACTTGCCCTGCCTGAATTTCTGGAACTTCCAATTCAAAAAGTCTTGAAACCAATTTTGGATGGGACCTGGATAAAATTACTGAGGGTCCTTTTGGTGTTTGTTCCACTTTCAAAACATAGACCCTTAACCTTTGTCCCGGTCTATAAAATTCTCCCTGAACCTGTTCTTCCTTTGGTAAAACTCCCAAGGTTTTTCCGATGTTCATGTAAACTGCTTTTGGCTCCACTCTCTGAACAACTCCAGAAACAATCTGTCCTTCTTTTGCCTTGTATTCTTGAAAAATTAATTCTCTTTCGACTTCTTTTAATTTTTGCAAAATCACCTGCTTTGCAGTCTGGGCTGCAATCCTTCCATAATCTTTTTTCACTTCCAGAGGAATTATCAATTCCTCTCCCGCTTTTATATCAGGCTTTATCTTTTTAGCTTCCTCTAAAAGAATTTGTCTATCTGGGTTAAATTTGATCTTTCCTTCTTTGACATCTTTTTCATCAACTACTGTTTTAACCTGCCAAAATTTAACTTCTCCGGTTTCCAAATCAATTTTTGATCTGATTACTTGTCCTTTTTTTCCGTATTCTTTTTTATAAGCAGAGGCTAAGGCCTGCTCAAAAGTTTCAACAACTTTTTCAAACGGTATTCCCCTTTCTTCAGCAATTTGAGATATTGCAGCTTTTATCTCCTTTAATTCCATAATTTTATTTTGCCAAAAATCATTTTTTCGTCAACCTTTTGATTATTTTTTGAATTCTCATTGAGTGGAAATTTTCGTCATCAAAAATTAATCTTGAAAAAATTAGATTCTTGTTTTTAAACGAAAGTTCGCCTATTGGACTCAATCTTTTCAAAAGAATGAAAAAGAAAACTGGAATGGTAAAAAGTGAAGCTTTGGTTTTAAAAGAAAGAAAAATTGCACAAAGTAAAAATAAAATTGTAGCAATCGAAGTATCCAAAATTAAAGTGAAAATTAAAAAGGGAATTAAAGAATAAAAAAGAATTTTTGGATCTAAAATTAAAAGACAACCCATAAAAGTCCCGATTCCCCTTCCTCCTGCAAATTTTAAAAATATTGACCAGTTGTGACCCAAAACTGCAAAAAGGGCACAAAGAGATTGAATTTCTAAAGGAAAGCCAAGTTTTTTTGCCAAATAAACCGCTAGAGTTCCTTTTAGAATATCACAAATTCCAGTCAAAGCTCCTGGTAAAGCTCCTACATTTTTGAAAACGTTAGAACCTGAAGTTTTTCTCCAGCCAATTTCTAAAATATTCTTTTTCGCAAAGATTTTTGTGAAGATAAAACCAAATGGGATTGAACCCAAAAGATAAGAAAGAATTAAAATTAAAATTTCTTTCATTTTTTTGTCACGCTTAGCGTGACATTAAGGACGCTAAGCGTTTTGCTCTCTCTAAAATTTTTGAATTTATTGGAACTTTAACCTTTAACTTTTTTGCCCCGCTTAGCGGGGCCTTAAAGGCGCTAAGCGCCTTTGCCATTTTCAATACCGCACCGTTGTAATAATCTATTTCATCTAAATCTTTTTTCTTTCCCCTCCTTCCCTCTTCTATTTTCTCTGCCAAAATTTCTCTAAATGGTAGCAAAAAAGAAATCGGGAGGGAAATCAAAAATGAAAGAAATTTTACAGGATAGCCAGGAAAATTCAAAAATTTTCCTCCAGAAAGTTTAACCACCCTTTTGTACTCTCTTAAGGCTAAAATTTCCTCTTTAAAAATTTCCTTTTTTGAAAAACCTTCTTTGATTGAGAGACCATGGGTAGCAGAGGGTATCCCAATCAAGTTTAAAAGGAGCTTTGAATATTCCATATTCTTTGCGTTTTTTGGATCAATAAAGAAAACTTTAAAATTTTTTCTTTCGAAAATTTGAGAAATATCGATTTTTGGTCCTGAAATTTGGGCTATTGCCATTTTAACTGGCAAAGAATAAGAAATAAAAATTCTTCCATTTTTTTCTTCTCTATCCACTGGATTAAAAAGCGAAATCCTAAAAACTGGAATTTCTTTTGATTTTTCTCCAAAAATTTCTTTTAAAACAGAAAGGGCTTCCTCTGCTGCTTCAATTCCATTTTGAGAAAGGAAAACTGCAGGAATTTTTATTTTTTTCTCTTTTATCCTTTTAAAATAAAAAGAAATTGCAGGGCCGACTGGATTTTTTACTGTAAAAAAGAGAAAATCAAAAGAATGGTCAAACTCACTATCAAAAAGGAAATTCCCTTTTAAAACTTCCTCTTTTCCATTTTTCTTTATCCAAACTTTTCCTTCCTTTATTAGCTCAATATCTTCTTTTTTTGAAATTCCAAAAACCTCAAAAGAATCTTTCAACTCTTGAAAAAACATTGAACCAGTCCTTCCCATTCCAACAATTCCAATAAGTTTGGAATTTGGAATTTGGAATTTGGAATTTCCTTTTAAAGGGGTATGTTTCCGTGTTTCCTCGGAACTTTCTCCCCTCTTTTTTGAAAGATTGATTCTAAACATTTAATTAAAACTTTTCTTGTATCTTTTGGATTGATTACCATATCGACATGACCTTCCTTTGCGGCATTGAAGACATCAAGATAAATTTCTTTGAATTCATTTATTTTTTCTTTTTCAAATTCTTCAGGGTTTTTTGCCTGAGCGATCTCTTTTTTATAAAGAATCTTTACTGCCTGTTCAGGTCCCATCACAGAAATTTGAGCAGTTGGCCAGGCAATGACGTAATCATAACCTAAATTCCTTGAAGCTAAAGCAATGTAAGCTCCACCAAACGCCTTTCTTAAAATCACCGAAATTTTTGGAACCGTAGCTTCTGCAAAAGCGTACAAAACCTTTGCCCCATGCCTGATTATTCCACCAGATTCTTGTTCTTTTCCAGGTAAATAACCTGGAGTGTCGACCAAATTAATTATTGGAATGTTAAAGCAATCGCAAAACCTGACAAACCTTGAAATTTTATCTGAAGAATCGATGTCCAAAACCCCTGCCAAAATCTTTGGTTGGTTTGCAACTATTCCAACAACTTGTCCTGCTAATCTCGCAAAACCAACTATTGCATTTTGGGCAAAACCTTCTTGAATTTCAAAAAAGCTTCCTCGATCAAAAATCTCTTTTATTACCTCCCTCATTTCATATCCTTTCTCTTCCTCCTTTGGCAAAATTTCCAAAAGCTTAAAACTTTCTTCTTTTTCAAAAAATTCAGCTAGCATTCCAACCTTTCTTGGCGGATTTTCCAAATTATTTTGTGGTAGATAAGATAAAAGTTTTTTCACTCCTGAAAAGCATTCTTCCTCTGTTTTGAAAATGAAATGGGCGCATCCTGATTTTTGAAAGTGAACCTTTGCTCCTCCCAAATCCTCAAAGGAAATTTCCTCTCCCAAAACTTTTTTGATGACATCGGGTCCTGTAATAAACATAAAAGAAATTCCTTCTACCATAAAAATGAAATCTGAAAGCCCAGGGGCGTAGCAAGCTCCTCCGGCAGAAGGACCGACCATCACTGCAATTTGAGGAATTACTCCAGAAGCTAAAACCTGTTCTCTGAAAATTTTTGCATAGCCTTGTAAAGAAAAAATTCCTTCTTGAATTCTTGCACCCCCAGAATCGTAAATTCCAATGATCGGGCATCCATTTTCCCTCGCCAACTTATAAACCTTAGCAATTTTTTCACCATGCATTTCTCCCAAGGTTCCTCCGATCTTTGAAAAATCTTGAGAGAAAACAAAAACCTGCCTTCCATCAATTTTTCCAAAACCAGTAATTACCGCATCCCCGGGAAACTTTTCTTCTTTATATTTCAATTTCAAGTACTCAGACCTGCTCTCAACAAAAGGATCCAATTCAACAAAAGTATCTGGATCAAAAAGCAAATTTATCCTTTCTCTGGCAGTTAATTTTCCTTTTTGATGTTGTTTTTCAACATACTCTGGCTTTTCCAATTCTTTCAATTTTTTATTCAGTTTTTCAATCTCTTTTTCCATTTTAACTAATAATTTCTAATTTCTCTTTTAGTTCCTCCAAAATTTTTTTCAGCAATTCTTTATTTTCGACCTCTTTTTTCAATTCAATTTTAATCGAAGTTGCAATATTTTCCAAATCTTTTGGGAATTTTTCGATGTTTGTGTTTAGACCAATGCCAATTATTGAATTTTTAACTTCCTTTCCCAAAATTATGTTCTCGGTTAAAATTCCGCAGATTTTTTTATTGTTAACATAAACATCGTTTGGCAATTTTATAAATGGTTCCAATTTAAGATTTTCTTTCAAAATTTTTGCGATGCAAAAGGCTGCCAAAATAGTTAAAATTTGTAAATCCTCAATCTTTGTTTCTGGCAAAATTACAGAAAAATAAAGACCACCTTTTGGAGAATACCAAAAATTTCCTTTCCTTCCATAACCTCCAGTTTGCTCTTTTGTTAATACAACAGTCCAGGGTCTTGCTTTTCCTGCAATTTCCTTTGCCTTCTTTTGAGTAGATTCCAATTTTTCAAATTCTAAAATTTTCATTCTCCGATTAAGAGAATTTGATCTTTTTTGACGTTTTCTCCTTTTTTTACAAAAATTTTTTTAACCTTTCCCTCAAAATCTGACAAAATTTCGTTTTCCATTTTCATTGCAGAAAGCAAAAAAAGCTTTTGCCCTTCTTTTACAAAATCTCCTTCTTTAACAAAAATTTCAGAAATTGTCCCAGCAATCGGGGCCAAAATTCTCTTTTCTTTAAATTCCTTTTTTTCAAATTTAGTTTTTGCCAAGAAAACTTCTTCTTTCTTGAAAGAAAATTCCTTCTTACCAACTTTTATTTTCACCTCTTCTTCTCCTTCTAAAATCTCAATCGGATATTCTTTGTCACCAATTTTTATCGAAAATTTCATGTTATTCAAACATTTTTAATCTTTCTGCAATCTGCCATTTTGAAACTTCTTCTTCTCCTGGTTTTTCTTTTTTTAGAGCTTGGTAAATTTTGAAAACAATTTCGGCTATCTCTTTCTCAGAGATTTCTTCCTTTCCAATTAAACTTGGTTTTTGACATGGAACTTCCTTAATTCTTTCTAACAATCTTTTCCTTTCGATGAATTCGGTATCGAAATTCCCAGCTAGGAAATCTTCATCTTCCAACAAAACTTTGAAAAATGGAATGTTAGTTTTAACTCCTTCAATGATCGTTTCATCGATTGCTCTTTTTAATCTCGAAATTGCTTCTTTTCTATCTTTTCCAAATGCAATAATTTTCATCAAAAGAGAGTCAAAGTATGGCAAAATTTCTTGCCCCTCGTGCAAAAATGTATGAACAAAGATTCCCTGGCCACCTGGTGGTAAATATCTTTCAACTTTTCCAGTAGATGGCTTGAAGTTTTGTAAAGGGTCTTCAGAGCAAATTCTTGCTTCAATTGCCCACCCTTCAAAAGAAATGTCATCTTGAGAAAACTTTATTTTCTCTCCCTGACAAATTCTAATTTGTTGCTCGACCAAATCGATCTTTGTCCTTGCTTCAGTAATTGGATGCTCAACCTGCAGCCTCGGGTTAACCTCCATTAAGTAGAAATTTTTGTTCTCATCGACTAAAAATTCAAAAGTACCTATGCTATTGTACTCCAATTCTTTTGCAAGTTTTATTGCACAATTTGCTATTTTTTCTCTAGTTTTTTCATCCAAAAATGGAGATGGGGATTCTTCTAAAATTTTTTGAAACCTCCTTTGAATTGAGCATTCCCTTTCTCCCAAATGCAAAAATTTTTTTCCATCTGCCAAAATCTGAATTTCAATGTGCCTTGCCTTTGGTAAAAATTTTTCAAGAAAGAATTCGGTATCTGAAAATGCCATCGACATTTGCCTTCTTATTCCCAAGGCAATTGTAAAAATTTCTCCGATTGAAATTTCCCCGTTGATTGCTCTAATACCGATTCCTCCTCCTCCTTTTCTAGCTTTTAAAACAAACGGAGGACCGATTTTGAAAATCCATTTTTTAAGATCCCTCAAAGAGTTTATCGATTCTTCGCTCATTGGCAAAATTGGAATTCCAATTTTTCTTGCCAATTTTTTTGTTTCAACTTTATCTTCCAATTTTTTCAAAATCGAATAATGAGGACCTATAAACTTTATTTTGTTTTTTTCACAGAGCTTTGCAAAAAGCCAGTTTTCTGCCAAAAATCCATAACCAGGATGGATTGCATCAACTTTTGCTCTTTTTGCAATTTCCAAAATTCTTTTAATGTCTAAATACCCTTTTGCCCCTTCCCTTTCTAGATAATAAAATTCATCTGCTAAAGAAGTTTCGATAAAATTTGATTCTTGTCCCTTTTCAGGGCAAAGAGCAACTGTTTTAATTCCCATTTCTTTGCAAGTTCTGATAATTCTCAAAGCGACTTCTCCCCTGTTTGCGATTAAAATTTTTTTGATCATAATTTGTCAAAAAGTTTTTTTATTTCCTCCATTACCCTTTGGGTTATTTTTTGACAAATTTCTTTGTATTCTGGGGATTGGCAATTTAAATTCCTTCCAATTTCTAATTCTTTTTTAAATTCCAAGGGTTTTCCGACATTGATTTTTACAATTTTTTTGAATTTTGGAAAAGATTTTCCAACTGGCATTATTTCAAAATTTCCTTTAATTGCTACTGGTAAAATCGGAATTCCAGTCTCAAGATAAATTTTAGCAATCCCGGGCTTTCCCTCATGGATTTTTCCATCTTTTGACCTTGTTCCTTCAGGATACATAATCAAAATCTCTCCTTTTTTCAATCTTTCAACGCATTCTCTTATCGCTTTTCTTTTTGATTCCTCATTGTAGCGATGGACTGGAATTACCCCAGCGACAAAGTAGAGAAAATTTCTTAAGAAAGCTTCAAAGCCTGAGTACTTATCAATCTGCCCAAGATAAGTAAACCTTCGTGGAACGCACAAATACGCAGTAATTACCTGATCCCAATGGCTTTGATGGTTTGCTGCCAAAATAAAATTTTCCTTTGGAATGTTTTCAATTCCCCTAACCTCTTTTATCCAAATCAATTTAACAATGGGCTTTAAAAATAGGTAACAAAACCAACTTAATGCTTTGTTCATAGTTTAGTTAGTTCAGCTACAATTTCATTGATTATTTCTTTTACTGATTTTATTTCAGAAATCCCAGCAGCAGATAAACCTGCCAAAAAGGGAATGTCATCAACGTTTTCCCCTCCCAAAGATCCCGCAATTTTTTCTGCTCTAATTTCCTCTGGAAAAATCTTATCTTCAATTTTTTTAATTTTCTCTGACCAGGCATTTTTTATCACCCTTATTGGATGTCCTGTATTCCACAAAATCACTTCAATATCATCCATCGTTGCTTCAACTATTTTCTTTTTATAAGCCTCAGAGACAATGCATTCTTTTGAAGCCAAAAACCTCGTTCCCATTTGGATTCCTTCTGCCCCCAACAAAAATGCAGCCTTTGATGTCTTCCCATCGTAAATTCCTCCTGCGGCAATGATTGGAATTTTCACAATTTTTTTAGTTTCGATTAAAAGAGAAAACAGAGTATTCTTTCCAACATGTCCTCCTGCCTCCCATCCAGAAACTACCACTGCATCCGCCCCATTTTCTTCCATTTTCTTTGCCAACCTTGGAGAAGGAACTACTGGAATTATTTTTATTCCTGCCATTTTCAGGTAAGGGAAAACTGGTAAGGGATTTCCCCCTCCTGTGAAAACAACCGGAGGTTTTTCTTTCATTAAAACTCTTACTAATTCCTCAACCCTTGGATTTTGCATAAACAAATTCACTCCAAAAGGATTTTTTGTTTTCTCTTTGGTCAATTTAATTTCCCTTTCTAACCAAGAAGCAGCCATCAATCCAGAACCAATCACTCCCAAACCCCCTGCGTTTGAAACTGCAGAAACCAAATTCGATTCAGAAATTCCTGCCATCCCCCCTTGAATGATAGGATATTTTATTCCCAATAGCTGACAGACTCTGTTTTTTGAAAAATCCATGTTAGATAATTTTTATTTCCTTTCCAATTTTTTTTCTTTTTGCCTCTCTGTAAACTAAGGTAGCTGTATAAAGATCTTGGATTGCAAGACCAGTTGAATCAAAAATTGTAATTTCCTCTTCCTTTTCTCTGCCTGACTTTTTACCAGAAACTATTTCACCGAGTTCTCCAAAAATATTCTCCTTTTTGATCAAACCCTTTGCCAAAGGAACGTTTATCTCCCCAGAATGGCTCGCTTGTTCCCAACAATCGACAACGATTTTTGCTCCCTTTAAAATTTCAGGATCCAATTCTTCCTTCCCTGGTGCATCGGCTCCGATTGCATTAATGTGAGTTCCAGGTTTTATCCATTCTTTTTTAACAACGGGTTCTCTTGCTGGAGTTGCGGTCACCAAAATATCTTTTTGACAAACTTCTTCCAATTTTCCTTTTTTAATTTTGATCTTTTCTTTCGCTAAAATTTTGGCCAACCTCTGGACCGCCTCTTCTCTAATATCATAAACTAAAATTTCTTTTATTTTTCTTACTTTAGAAATAGCTGCAATTTGAGTTATCGCTTGAAAACCAGCTCCTACAACCCCTAAAGTTTTTGCATTCTTTCTTGCCAAATACTTTGTTGCAACTGCCGAAGCAGCTCCAGTCCTCAAAGCAGTAATCCAGGTTCCGTCCATTAAAGCCAGGGGCATTCCAGTTTTTGGATCGTTCAAAACGATCATCGCCATGACAGACAAAAGCCCCTTTTTTGGATTTTGAGGATGAACGTTAACGATTTTTGTTCCTGCCATTAAAATCCTTTTTGAAAAAGCTGGCATGATTCTTAAATCACCATCAAACTCTCTGAAAATCAGATACATTTTAGGTGGCATTTGAGCTATCCCTTGTGAAAAATCGAAGAACGCCTTTTCAACAGTTTTGATCACTTTTTTAATTTCCCTTAAGGGTAAAATTTTTTCTACTTCTCTCTTTGTAAGAATTAGCATATTTTAGATTTTTTCAATTTGACCTTTATATTTTTTCTCGAATTCATCTTTTTTGATTATAACTATCGAAAATCTAGCCTCAGATTTTAAATCTCCCTTAACAAAAGCTTGAGCCTTAACCCTTGCAATTTTTGTTTCTGAATCTGGTAGGGGATAAATTGCCAAGATTTCTGCTTCAATATCGATTCTGTCTCCCGGGAAAATAGGTTTTAGAAATTGGACTGATTTTACATCGTAAGCTAAAAAATGATAATCTTTGTGATTTTCTCCGATTTTTTTTCTCAACAAAATCGTAGATAATTGCGCCATTGCTTCAACAATCAAAACCCCGGGCATGATCTTAAAATCTACAAAATGTCCTTTGAAATAATAGTCCTCTTTGGAAGTTTGATAGAAACCGAAAATTTTATCATCTTTTATTTCCTCAACTCCATCGACAAACAAAAACGGTTCTTGGTACGGAATAATTTTTTTAATCTCTTTTTTGTCTAAGATCATAATTTTAGTTTTTTGATCAATTTTGGCAAAATAATTTTAAACCATTCAGTATATTTTTGTGGATTTTCTTTAATGTCCTTCTTTAATTCTTCTAGGCTTATCCATTTCCATTCTTCAACTTCTTTTTTATTCGGTTTTGGCTTCCCATCAAACTTTCCTACGAAAACGTGGTCGAATTCATACTCGATTAAATCTCCAACTTTTGCCTTATAGATTAATTTGAAAACTTTTTTTAATTTGCAATCAATTCCCATTTCCTCTTTCAACCTTCTTTTTGCAGCTTTTGCTACATTTTCGTTTGACCTTGGGTGAGAACAGCAAGTGTTTGACCAAAGTCCACCGGAGTGGTATTTTGACCTTGCCCTTTTCTGAATTAAAAGTTCTCCTTTTTTGTTGAAAATAAAAATTGAAAATGAACGATGAAGCTTTCCTTCTCGATGAGCCTTGATTTTTTCTTCAATACCAGTTTTTTTATCTTTCTTATTGACTAAAATTACATTTTCCATTCTAAATTCTCCTTTCGATTAAAAAATATACGAATTCTCGCAACCTTTCTTTCGCCTTAGAATTAAAAAATAAATTCTCAACTTCCCTCCAGCTTTCTTTAGCAATTCCTTTAGCAATTTTTCTTGCATATTCTATTGCGCCGTACTTTTCCATTATTCCTATTGCCTCTTTTATTTCACTTAAGTTTTGAGTATGCTTATCCAATATCTCGATCAATCTTTTTTTGTCTTTTGGGTCTGCTCTTTTTAGGAGATAAACCACCATTAAACTTCTTTTTCCTTCTTTGATATCGTTTCCAAAAGATTTTCCAAATTTTTCTCTTTCTTCTCCTTTCAATTCAACATCTAAAATATCATCTTGGATTTGAAAAGCAATTCCAACGTTTTGGGCAAATTTTCCAATTTTATTAACGATCTTTTCTTTCTTTTTTGCAAAGATTGCTGCTAATTTTGCTGCCAACCTTGACATACATCCTGTTTTAAAGGCACACATTTGAAAATACTCTTTCTCAGAAATTTCCCTTTGTTTTCCCTTGTGCCAAAAAATATCTGTTCCCTGACCAACGTGCAATTTTTCCATCTCTTCCAAGTAAGTTTCTATTGCTTTTAAATAAACTTCCTTTTCAAGTTTCCTTTTGTTTTTCTCAAAAATATAAATTGGCAAAAAATATAAAAAATTTCCTGCGTTCAAAGCAATATCTACACCAAAAATTCTGTGCAAACAAGGCTTTCCTCTCCTCAATTCTCCTTGGTCTTCAACATCATCAACGATAAGGCTTCCTTCATGCAAGATTTCAGGAATTATTGCAAAGTCAAAAAATTTTTTTGAATCTTTACCAAAAGCTTTCAAAATTAACAAAAACAGTGCCGGCCTCCATCTTTTTCCTCCCCTGTCCAAAAAATCCCAAATCGGATCCAAAATTGCTTTTTGGATTGCTTTTAAAGAATAATTTCCTCTTCCAAAAACTTCTTCTACCCATTCTTTACTCACTTTTCTTGGTAAATATTCCTCAATCTTTCTGTCAATCTTTGGCCTCAAATTTTCAAGATACTCCAAAATATTTTTAGATTGAGAGGCCTCCATCGATGTTAATTACAGCTCCGGTAATGAACGAAGCTTCTTCAGAAGCTAAAAAATAAACTAAATTTGCAACTTCCTCTGGCTTTCCAAAGCGACCAAGAGCAGTTAATTTCTTCACCATAATTTTTACCTCTTCTGGAACTTTTTCTGTCATTGACGTTTCTATAAATCCAGGAGCTATTGCATTCACCCTTACTCCAAACCTTCCAAGTTCCTTTGCTAAACTCTTTGTAAAACCAATTATTCCTGCCTTTGCCGCTGCATAATTTGTTTGCCCATAATTTCCCCTTTCACCAACTATAGAAGAGATCGAAATAATGTTTCCTTTGTTTGCAATTATCAAAGATAAGGCAGCCTTTGTGCAATTGAAAACCCCATTCAAATCAACATCTATTACCTTTTTCCAATCTTCAAGACTCATTTTTGCTAAGGTTGCATCCCTAATGATTCCTGCATTGTTTACCAAAACATCAAGCCTTCCAAAATCCTTTTCAATTTCCTTTATCATTCTTTCTACCTCTTCATATTTTGAAACATCTGCAAAATAACATTTAGCTTCTGTTCCCAATCCTTCAATTTCCTTTTTCACTTTCTCCATATTTTCTTTTTGAATTTCAATATCGTTCAAAGCAATTTTTGCCCCTCCTTTTGCAAACTTTAAAGCAATTGCTCTTCCAATTCCTTGGGCTGCCCCTGTAACTAAAACAACTTTATCTTTAAACATATTTTTGAATTTTTTAGACCTTTAATTCACTAGACAATTTCCGATAAACAAAGGCTTCAGCAATCATTGCAGTTGGAATTGACCAAAAAAGCCCAATGATTAAAGCAAAAACTCCTAAAATATTGATCAAGCCCAGCAAAAGATAGAACAAAAATAGATTCCAGGTATTTCCCTTTGTAATTTCCCAGCTCTTTTTTAAAGATTCAACAATTTTTGAGTTTTTATCAACAATTAAATAATCGAAAAATCCCAATCTTATCGAAAGAATAATTCCAGGGATGATCAATAAAATAAAACCAAAAAGAGTAATTAGATTACAAAGGACTGAAGCAAAAAAATATCTAAAGAAGAGTTTATATTGAGAAATTACATCAGAAATTTTTGGTTCCTCGTTGTCGCAGATTTTGAGAGAGATTTTAATTAAACCTAGACTAAAAATTATTGAGAGTATGCTGCTGGCTACGTTTAAAAGAAAACTTATTAAAAAATTTTCCTTTTTTACCAGATCAGAAAGAGAATTGAGAAAGGCAGGCAAACCATATACTAAAATCAGCAGGGGGACGAAAAATTTAATTTTCTTTTTTGCAATTTCCCAGCCAAATTTTATTGCCTCTTTTTTTGAAAATTTTTCCATTTTATTTTTTTATGATCTTCCAACTTAAAGGCAAAATTAAACTTGCCAAAAATAACTTAATGATATCGCCAACGATGAAAGGATAAAAACCAATTAATAAAACCTTTTCAAAGCCGACGAATCTTGCTAGCCACAAAAGCCCTGGAAAATAAATCAAAACGTTACCAACAAGCATTGCCAAAATTGCAGTTTCAATTTTTCTATCAAATCCTCTTTCGCACAAAAACCCAACAAAGAAAGAAGCCAAAACAAAACCAATAATGTAACCGAAAGTAGGACTCATCAAATAGGAAATCCCTCCCCCTCTGGCAAACCAGGGAATCCCAGCCAGGCCTCCTAATAAATAGAAAACTTGAGATAAAGCTCCCTTTTTTGCTCCGAGCAAAGCTCCAGAAAGCAAAACTGCAAAAGTTTGTCCTGTTATTGGGACAGGTCCAACTTCAATCTTTATTTTTGCAGAAATTGCGGTTAATAAAGTAAAACCAAAAACCAGGAGAATATCTTTCAATAAAACCAAACTTTTATTTTCAACTCTTGGGAAAATTGCATCGATTAATGCTAAATTTTTTTCCATGTTTAAAAATAAAACTCCACTTCTGAAATTTTTCTTCCTAAAATTTCTATATTTTCAATTTTAACTTCTTTTACTATCTCTGGCAACTCTTTTTCTTTAGTTATTTCGCAAAATACTCTGTCTAAATTTTTTGGATTGAAAGATGCTAAGGTCAAATTTAAATAATGCACAATCCCATTTTTATCTTGAACTCGATTTGCTTCTCCAATTGTTAAAACTTCTGGAATTTGGTTTTTTAATTTTTCAAAAATTTCAATTTCAGAATAGAGATATTTTTGAGCCAAATAATTTTCTTTTTTCAAAAGAAAAAATAAATTTTCGCAAGAGCTTGCTCTTTTTATTTTTAAAATTGGCAAATTCAAAATCAAATCTACTTTGAAAACTTCCTCTGAAATTTCCAAATCCCCCTTTTTAATAAAATTTCCCTTTGCTAAATCAAAAGGCATTATTTTTTGTCTTTGGCAAATTTCCAAAAGCCCAGCTTTTGTTGCTTTCTTTCCAATTTCAACTTCATCAAAACTTTGAGAGCAAACTTTAATGTTTTGGGGTTGAATTCCATTTTCTATTAAAAATTGAATTGCAGCTTCTAAAAATTCTGGAGAGGTATTATCCCTGAAATAAGAATGGGAATCTTTAACTAAAGTTGGCAAAATTAAAATTTTTGAATTATTTTCAAATTTTACATTCAAAATTTCAACCAACTTCTCAATTGCTTCAAAAAAATCATACTTTACCCTCCAGATTGCCACCGCATCTTTATTTTTTGCTTTTTCTATTTTAATTTCCTCCCCAACTTTCAATTCTTTTTCCGATTTTTGGATCCATCGATTTTTGTTCTCATCTTCCAAAACATAAACAAAATAAGGAACTTTTTGATGAAAAATCGAGGGAATTGTCGTTTTCCCTCCCCCAATTACCCTTATTTTTTTACTTTTCACCCTTTCCAATTTCAAAAAACAATCAGGACATTTCTCGATTGGATATTGCCAAACCCTTTTACATTTTGGACATTTAAAAAATGCCATATAATTATGATATGCAAAAAACTTATATTTTGCCAGAGGAATTGAAAAAGGAATTGAGAAAGATTTGGGGAGTTCCGATTTTTGGAAAAAAGAAAGAAGTGAAAGAAAAATTTAAAAAATTTTTAAAAAAAGGAAAATTTAAAAAGATAATTACAGTTGGAGATTATTGTTCGATCAATTTATCCTCCGATGTTAAAATTTTTGATGGAAAGGTGAAAAGAAAAAAAATTAAAAAGATTTTACCCTATTCTTTAAAATGCAAAAACCCAAAGGGAACGATTCAAAAAGAGGTTTGGCCAATAATTAAAAAGGCAATAAAAGAAAATAAAAATGTTTTTGTTAAGGGAGAAGAAGATCTTTTAGTGATTCCTTCAGTTTTTTTGGCACCAAAAAATTCTTTGATAGTTTATGGAATTCCAAAAAAGGGAATTTGCGCAATAAAAGTCGATAAAAAAATGAAAAAGAAAATTAAAAATTTGCTCAAACTCTTTTTAAAATGTGAACAGTAACTGAACCTCCTGCTCCTCCGATGTTGTGGGCCAAACCAATCTTTGGAATTGGTTTTATTTGTCTTTCTCCAGCTTGACCCCTTAATTGTTTCACTATCTCATAAATTTGGGCCAATCCTGTTGGAGAAATTGGATGGCCCCTGGCTTTTAGACCCCCTGAAGGGTTTACTGGCAATTTCCCATCTAAATTTACAACCCCTTTTCTGACCAATTCCGCTCCTTTTCCTTCTGGTGCAAACCCTAAATCCTCGTAAGAGATTAATTCAACTGAGGTGAAGGCATCATGAACTTCTGCAACTTGAACATCTTGAGGTTTAATCTTTGCCTCTTCGAAAGCTTTCTTTGCTGCGATTTTTGTTGCCACAAAATGAGTCGGATCTTTTCTACCAAAAGTCAAAAGATAATCAGTGGCAAAGCCAGAACCTATAATTTGAATATCAGTTTTTTCTTGAGTTAAGATCACTGCCGCTCCGCCGTTAACAGAAAGAGAGCAATCGTACATTGTGAAATCTCCGGCAATTTTTGGAGCGGATTTGATTTGATCTAAAGTTACTGGTCTTTTGTAAAAATAAGCTTTTTCGTTTAAAGTTGCGTTTTGATGATTTTTAAAGGAAATTAACTCTAGATCCTCATGAGTTGCTCCGTATTTTTTCTTGTATTGTTCCCAAATTAAGGCATTTTGCAATGGAAAGTTCAATCCCTCTGTTTGCTCAATTTCTCTTTCAATCGCAGAGGCAATCCAATGGGTTGTAACCGGAGTTAAATTATCAACTAACCTTTCTCCTGATAAAACTAAAATATTTTTAAATCCTTTCAATTTTAAAGCAGTCCAAAATGCTACCCCTCCACCAGCGCAAACTGCTGGAACTTCAATTATTGGTACATGAGTTTTGAAAATGTCAGATAAAAGCGAGGTTTTATGGGTTTGATGCTCAAAAAATCCATCGGCATTTTCCATTCCGGTAAAAACTATGCAATCTATTTGAGAAATTCTCATTCTTGCATCTTCTAAAGCTTCCATTGCTGCTTCAAAAGCGAACTTCCACCATGGTTTTTGGGAATAATCAAATTTTGTCATCCCAACTCCTTTAATGAACATATTAAAATTTGAAGGGGGTTTTATACTCTTTTCCCTCTAGCAACCTTTTTATATTATTCCTTAGCGCAAAGTTTATCAAAATTGTTTCTAAAATTCCAAATAAGAAATATTCAAAAGGAAAAATTCCAATTTTGTACCAAAAGTAAAGAAAAAAAGAAAAAATCCAGGGAAAAATAAAATTTGTCAGACCTGTCATTTTTGTAAGAAAGAAAATTAAAATCCAAACAATGAAAAGGGGCAAGAAAAATTTAATTCCAATTAAAGCTACGGAAGCACCAAAAAAAGTTGAGGCTCCTCTTCCTCCGTGTTTGAATTTGAAAAATATTGGAAAATCATGGCCCAAGGTTGGCAAAAGGGCAACTAAAACAATTTGCAAATTATTGGTCAAAAAACTTTTTCCCAAAAGAGTGGGAATTGCTCCTTTTAAAACATCTAAAATTCCGCTGATTATTCCATATCTCCAACCCAAAACTCTTGCCAAGTTTGTATGGGTAATCGATTTTGAACCAATTTCCCTCACATCAATTCCTTTTAATCTTCCAATAAAAAATGCAGTTGGTATTGAACCAAAAAGATAGGCAAAAATTGAAAGTAAAATGAAATCAAGCATGGTAGCAAGCTGCGATTAAAGTTCCAGGGCCTGAATTTGCTCCAACAATTGGAGGGACCATTGAAACAAATAAAACCTCAGCTTTTAAATCCTTTTCCAATTTTTCTTTCAACTTCAAAGCAATATCAGCATTATCAGTATAATTTATCCCCACTCTAATTTTTCCTTTTTTTGCACAATGCTTTAATTGATTGAATATTGCTTCTAATTCATCGTAAGTCCAAAGATTAAACCCAGAAAATCCAATTTTTCCTTCTTTCGTTCCAAAATAAGGATAAATTCCAAGAATTCTCAGAGTGGTAAAAGCAAGAGCCATTTTTTTACTAATCCTTCCGATTTTCTCTGCCCAATAAGTTGTCCTCAAAAACCCAAAGAGTTTTATTTTTCTTTTTAATTTTTCTAAAACCTCCAAAATTTCATTTATCTCCTTTCCCTCATTTATTAATTCCACTGCTCTTAAAACCAAAAGTCCCTGAGCAGCAACTGCTTGAAGCGAATCTAAAATATAAACTTTCTCTGGGTTTTCAAAAATTTCTCTGGCTTGGAATGCAGAATTGTAACAGGCAGAGAGTTTGGAAGATAGAGTAATCACTAATGCTATTTCATGATTTTCTAAAACCTTTTTATAAGCTCTCAAATAATCACCTGGAGAAGGTGCAGAAGTTTTCGGAGTCGCTTTTGTTTCAACCATTAATTGATAAAGATTCTTTTCTGGAAACTTTTCCCATTCTGGAAAATAAAGTTTTGTTTTTACAATTTCAATTCCAAAATCCTGAATCATTTTTTCAGGTAAAGAGCAAACATCTTCAGTTATAATTCCGATTTTCATTTTCCAAACCTTCTTTCTCTTTTTAAATAATCATTAATTATTTTTTCAAATTCCTCAGGAGAAAAATCTGGAAAAAGAGTTTTTGTGAAATAAAATTGAGAATAGGCAGTGTGCCACATCATAAAGCCTGCAGAATTGTGAGGATCTCCTTCGCATCCTGTCCTGATTACCAGATCAACTGGCGGCAAAGATCCTGTCCATAAATTTTCAAGTAAAGTTTTTTCATCAATTTTTTTAATTCTTTTCTTTGAGATTTTTTTAATTGCCTCTAACATTTCATCAGTTCCGTTGTAAGCTAGCAAAAAAGTTAAAAAATAGCGATCATGATTTTTTGTTTTCTTTATAATTTCGGAAATTGTCTCTTTTAATTTTTTTGGAAAAATTTCCTTCCACCTCCCAAAAATATTTACCTTCACTTTCTCTTTAAAAATCCTTTTTTCTTTCAAAAGCCTCTTAAAATATTTTTGATACAAAGAAAGCAAAACCTTAACTTCTTCTTTCGGCCTCTTTGTAATGTTATCCAAGGAACTTCCCCAAAAGGTAAAATAGAGAATTTTCATTTCCCATGCCTTTTTTAAAATTTTTTCTAAGGTTTTTGCTCCTTCTACGTGCCCTTGCCAAGGAGGAAGTCCTCTTTTTCTTGCCCATCTTCTGTTTCCATCTGGAATTAAAGCTATGTGCATATTTTTATTCAGTTTGCCAAGCTAAAGCCACAGCCCCTGGGCCTGAAAGCCCGCCAACTATATTTCCAATGATGTTTTTAAATTCAACTTTGCAATTTTTGACCTTTAAAATTAAATCCTCCAATTTTTTTGCCTCTTTTTCATTGTCTGCATGAGTAATCGCTGCTTTAATTTCGGATTTGATTTTTTCTTTTAAAATTTTGTTTTTGAATTCCTCAAAAAGAGCGCTAGATAAATCTTTTACTCCTTTCCTGATACTGCTCAAGCCTATTTTTCCTTTTTTAAGAGTCAAAACCGGATAAAAACCCAAATTTTGCATTCTTTCTAAAAGAGTACCAAGAACTTTTGGTATCCTCCCAGAAGCAACTGCCCATTTTGGACTTTCCAAAACAAAAATCAAATTAGTTTTTAAAACAGATTGTTTTAATTTTTCCAAAATTTCATTGATTTTCAAACCACTTCTGATTAAAGAAACTGCTTTCAAAATTATTAAACCCTCCCCTCCAGAAACGCTCATTGAATCTACAACGTGAATTTTTTCTTTCTCTAGCAAATATTCCCTTGCTTGCAAAGCAGAATTGAAAGTTCCAGAATGTTTTGAAGTAACAGTAATACAAATTATTTCTTCGAACTCTTTCAATTTCTCTCTAAACGCTTTCAAAAAATCTCCGGGCGAAGGTTGTGAAGTCTTAACAAAACTCTTTAATCCTCTTTTTTCTGCTTCCCTAATTCTTTGATAAATATTTCCTGTCAAATCTTTCATTTCTCCCAAATCAACTTTAAAAGGCACAATTGAAATTTTGTGTTTTTCAATTAATTCCTTTGGCAAATCCCCTCCTTCATCTGCAACAATTCCAATTTTTGATTTTAGATTTTCATTTTGCATTTTGATATTTGATTTTGAATTTTATCAAATTGGCTGCCAGCCCAAAACTAAAATCCCAGGACCTCCTGCAGCAAAAATTATCGGGCCTTCAGTGACGAATTCAATCTTTACTCTAAATTTTTCAAAATATTTTTTTAAAACTTCAGCTCCTTCTCGATTGTCGCACTGATTGATTGCCACTCTAAAATCTCTTTTTCCTTTCGTTTTTCTTTTAAAATGTTTAAACAAAGCCTCGGCCATGTCTTTGGCAAAGTAGGCCCCGCCAAGTTTAATCGAACCTTCTTTGAACTCTGAAATTAAATAAATTTTTAATTTTTTTGCTATTTTGATTGCAATTGCCTGAGCTTTTGTAATCCTTCCGATCGATAAAAGATATTTTGGGTCTTCCAACAAAAAACAAGTTTTTGTTTTTGGAACAAGGTTTTTCAAAATTTCTAAAATTTCTCCAATTTCCTTTCCTTCTTTTGCCAATTCAACTGCTTTTAAAACTAAAAGTCCTTGGCCAGCTGCTGCGTTTAGAGTATTAAAAATAAAAATCCTTTTCTTTTCATTCTCAGAAAGCATCTCTTTGGCCTGATTCGCACTATTGTAACATCCCGAAATTTTTGATGAAACATTTAAGCATAAAACATTCTCAAATTTTTGGAGTTGTTTTTTAAAAGCATCCAAATAAAATTTTGGGGGAGGTTGCGATGTCTTTGGTAATGTCTTTATTCCAAATTTCTCAGCATTCCTCATTTTTTCCCAAATATTTTCACCAGGAACTTTCTTAATCTCTGGCCAATTTAAAACAGTATGGACTAACTCAATTTCGTTTTTCTTTAGAAATTCATCCGGTAGAGTAGCAGTATCTTCAGTAACAATTCCGATTTTAAATTTGAGATTTGACATTTAAGTTTTAAATTTATTCAATTGGCATCCATCCAGCAATCAAAGAACCTGGCCCAACATGAACTCCGACAATTGGTCCTGTTAAATTTATAAATGAAACTTCGGCCCCGATTTCCTTTAGTTTCTCTTTCAGTTTTTTTGCCTCTTCTAAATTATCACAATGAGTAATGACAACCCTAATTTTCTTTCCTTTTTTTCTAATTTTTCTAGTTTTTGCCTCGATCTCCTTAAAAATTGCTTCCCAAATTTCTTTTACTCCAATTCTAAAACCAATTTTTATAACTTCTCCTTCTTTTAATCCCAAAAGAGGTCTGATTCCAATTTTTTGCAACCTCCTTAACCAATTTGCCTGAGAATGGGAAACCCTTCCTCCCCATTCAACCCATTTTGGATCCTTTAAAAAGCCATAGAGTTTAATTTGAGGAATTTCTTTTTCTAACTGAGCCAAAACTTCATCAATTTCCATTTGGGCCTGAATCAATTCGATCGCTCTTAAAATTAAGAGGGCTTCCCCAGCTGAAGCATTCTGAGAATCCAAAATAAAAACTTTTTCTTTCTTTTCATCAGGAAGCATTTCTCTCCCCTGCAAAGCGGAATTGAAACCGCCAGAGAGCTTTGCTGAAATTGTAATGCACAAAATTTTTTCAAAACCTTTTTTGAATTGTCTTTCAAAAGCCTCAAAATATTCTTTTGGAGATGCCTGAGCAGTTTTTGGCAAATTTTTAATTCCAAATCTCTCTGCCTCCCTCATTTTTTGATAAATGTTTTCTCCTTTCAATTTTTCTCCTTCTGGCCAATCAATTTTAAAAGGAATTACTTCGATTTGATATCTCTCGACAATTTTTTGCGTCAAATCTGCCAATTCATCGGTAACGATTCCGATTGAAACTTTTCTTACAGAAGGTTCTCCAACAATTTCTTTTGCCATATCTTCAATCCTCAAATCTTCAATTTTTCCAATTTTCCTTAAAACATCCCTAACCTCATCTGGATAATCAGTGTGAATGTGAATTTTCATTTTATTTTCGACTTTAACAATGTCTAAACAATTTCCTAATCTCTTCAATTTTTCCCTTACTCCCTCCTCATCAAGTCTTGGATCAAAAATCAAAGCAACAACCTCAAACCTATTTGTCAAAACTTGAACAAACCTTCTGATTTCTTCAGATGGCCTTTCTTTCTTTTCTTCTTTCTTTCCTTCTGGCCTTAAAGCATCAAGATAACTTTCCAAAATCATCAAAAACCCAAGCCCTCCTGCATCGACAACGTTTGCCTTTTTAAAAATTTCCATTTTCTCCCTTGTTGCCAAAAGAGCCTCTTTTGCTTTTTCAATTACTTTTTCAAAAATTTTGACAATATCTTTTTCATTTTCTGCCTCCTTTTTAAAAGTTTCTGTTGCTGCATCTATTACATCTAAAATCGTTCCTTCTTTTGGGTTTGCCATCGACCTCCAAGCCCTTTTCCTTCCTTCTTCAAACGCTTCTGCCAATTTTTTTGCATCGACTGGATTTTTATTCAATTTTGGTAAAAATCCAGCTAAAAAGCCGGTGTAAATCACACCGGCATTCCCTTGAGCAGAAATTAAAGCACCATCTAGAGCAACTCTTGAAATTTCCTCCAAATCCTTGAATTCCTTTCCTTCAATTTCCCTCTTTATTCCTTCTAGTGTCTTTGCCAAGTTCGTTCCAGTGTCCTGATCTGGAACCGGAAAAACATTTATTTTGTTAATCTCCTCTTTTTTCTCCTCTATTCTCTCATAAGAGAGCAAAAACATTTTCTTTAACTCATTTTGAGTTAAGTACTCCATTTTATTTTAGTTTTTCTTCGATTTCTTTTAAGAATTTTGCAGCAACTTCCTTTCCTGCTAGACCAAAGGAAATCCCGATGACTAAAACTAAAATGAAAATTACTCCGATAAAGATTGTTAAAATTAATTCAGGAACTATTTTCAATTGATAAAGAATCGCTAAAGCAGTTAAAACCCAAATTGAAAGAGAAAATCCTTTTCCAAAAATTCTTGAATAGGTTATTTTTTCTTTTTCAAGAGAGCCAATGAAAACTTTTTGAGAAAAATCGATCAAATAGGAAGATAAAATGAAAATCAAAATTGAAATGAAAATGTTTTGGAAATAAAGAATGATTTTTTCTAAAAAGTCGGCAAACTTTGATAATCCCAAAATTTCAAAAGAGAGCATCAAAAACAAAATTATAAAGAACCATTGAACGATTTCTGAGAAAAATTTTTGAGCATCTAAAGAAATTCCAATTTTTTCAAAACTATCTTTCAGCCCAATTCTCTTTAAAACTGAATTTATTCTTATTCTTTCAAAAAATCTTTGGCTTATTCTTTCAAAGAATTTGGCAACTAAAATTCCAAGAAGAAGGGTCAATCCTGCCCAAAAAAATGAAGGTGAAATTTCATAAATTTTCTCGAGCATAATTTAATTTACCATTTTGCGTTGTGGATTTTCAAGTGATAACCTAAGCGATTAAAAATGATATGTAAAAAGAAGGTTGAAATTAAAATCGTTAGCCAAATTTTCAAATCCAATTTTAAATAAGGTTGCAAAAGGAAAAAGCAACCAAAAACATAGTTTGTTTGGTCGAAGGGAATAAAAGGGGCTCCAGGTTTTAGACCAATTCTCCTTTTAATAAAAGCAAAAATCAAATCTCCAAAAACTTCGCCAAAGGAAATCAAAAAGGCAAAAAGGAAAATGTTTATCTTTGAGTAATCGACAATCGATAATTTTTTGAAAAACTTAAAATTAAAAAGAAACCTTTGAATTATTGCAGTTAAAAACCCAACAAAAAATGCCAAGATCGCTCCCCTCCAGGTTTTGTGAGAACCAAAAATTGGCTTCCCAAAAAATTTTTTTTCAAAATCTATCGGTTTTGCCAAAGATTTAAAAATTCCCAATCTCTTTGCAATCGGTGGGGTCATATTTGCAAAATAAGCAGGCAAGAAAAAATAAAGACAAGAAATTATAAATTGCAAATTGGAGATTGTGGATTGAGTAAACATAGATTAAAATGAAGAATGAAATGTAACTTACACGTTCATACAGGTTACTCTTTTGATAGCAATTCTTCGCCAAAAGAAATTGTTGATAAAGCAATCAAAGAAGGAATAGATTGTTTAGCAATAACTGATCATGGGGAAGTAAAAGGGGCTCTTGAGGCAATGGAATATGCAAAGGGAAAACCTATTTTAATTATTCCAGGAATTGAGGTAAAAAGCAAAGAGGGAGATGTTTTGGGATTGAATGTAAAAGAGAAAATTCCGAACGGACTTTCGGCAAAGGAAACAATAAGAAAAATAAAAGAGCAAGGCGGTTTTGTTATTATTCCTCATCCATTTGGTTTGTTTTGCAAATTTAGAGGAAATTTGAAAGAATTGATAAAGGAAATTGATGCAATCGAAATATTGAATGCATCAATTTTTGGAAATGGAAATGAAATTGCTAAAAAATTTGCAAAAGAAAATAACCTTCCTTTTACGGTTGGAACGGATTCTCATTTTCCAAATTTCATTGGTAAATGCTATTTGGAAATTCCTGGAGAAAATTTGTCGATAGAGGAAATTTTTGAAAGAATAAAGAAAAAAGAGGGAAAAATAGTTGGCAAAGAGGCAGGTTTTTTTGAAAAAGTAATCGATCATTTAAGAAGGAATTTTGTCAAGTTAAAAAAACATGTTGGAGGAAAAAAGAGAAAGGTTTAAAAAAATTGAAAATGAGATTGGAAGGATTTTTTCAAAATTGGGACCTAGTCCAAACCAATATACTTTAAACTCAATAGTTTTTGGAATTTTTTGCTTTGTTTCTCTGATTTTTAAAAATTTTATTTTGGCTTTAATTTTCTTTTTAATCTCAGCAATTTTGGATTTTGTCGATGGAGCGGTTGCGAGATACTCAGGTAAAGTGACAAAATTTGGAGCTTACTTGGATACAATTTCCGATAGATTTGTCGAAGGGTTGATTTTTCTTGGACTTTTGTCTTTACCCTTGCCAAAATTCATTATCGAAGCAAAATACTGGATATTTCTTTGTTTTTTTGGTTCTTTAATGACAACTTATGCAAAAGCTGCGGCAAAGGAAAAGGAATTAGTGGCTCAAGAATTAAAAAAAGGATTTTTTGGAAGGGGAGAAAGAATGATCTTACTCTCTATTATTTTTTTTCTTGGAATTTTCAACCAAAACTTAATGATTTACCCAATTTCACTTTTGGCAATATTTACAAATTTAACAGCAATTCAAAGAATAATTCTGGCACTAAAATAAAAATGTCAAGCAGAAATTGCGTTCTCAAAATGAGAAATTTTTGTTTTCCCTCCTTTAATCTCAACTGAAATTACATCGATTTGCCACTTTGAATCCAAAGGAATTTTATTTTTAATTAGCCAACTCTCTGCAGTTGCAATTAATTTTCTCTTTTTTGAAAAATTTATTTTATCTTCTGGAAAAATTTCAATTTTTGGATCCTTCAATGTTTTAACCTCAACAAAACAAATCGTATCTCCCTTTTTTGCAACAATATCGATTTCTCCTCTTTGTAAATCTCCGGGAATTTGAAATTTATAATTTCTATCTAAAATCTGATATCCTTTTTCTTTTAAAAACTTGACTGCAATTTCTTCGCCAATTTTTCCAATTCCTCTTCCCATAAATTAATCTTAAAGATAATTTAATGAAATTTACTTTTGTGATTGACGTAAATTGAAAAAATCCCGCAGGAAATAAGATAAGAAATCATTAAACATAAAATCAAGTATATTGGATTAAATAAATATCCCCATCCAAATAAACGCATGGATACCGCAAAAAGAATTTTCGACAAAAGACCGCATGGATAGTGCCAACCAGCTCCTGAGCTAGGCAGACCATGCGTTTCATAAGGAGAGCAAAAAATATTTAAAAAATTGATAAAAATAAAGATTAAGAAAGTTAATAAAATTTTCGGAAAATTTGGCTTAAAGAAGTTTTTAGCTAACATATTTTTTTATCTTACTAGCACAAGAATAATTTTATGGACCCGGTGGGAATCGAACCCACATTTGCGCAATGCGAATGCGCCGTTCTACCATTGAACTACAGGCCCGTTCCCTCAGCCTTTGGGTTGTTAAATTCAAAATTGAATTAAATTTTTTAATTCTTTTAAGGAACTGATTTTCTTAATTTGCGCATCCTTAATTTTATTTTCTCTGTCAATTAATATTGCTTCCATTCCCAATTTTTTTGCTGGGATTAAATCTCTTTCTATTTCATCGCCAACCATTAGTGCTTCTTCTGGCTTTACTTTAAAAAAGTTTAAAACTGTCAAAAAGGCTCTTTCATCTGGCTTTGAAAATTTTGTTTCTTTTGGAGTAAAAATTTGAAAATATTTTTCCAAATTTAAATGGGAAAAAAGAAAGTGGGGAGCTTCAGTCAAAATTGCTTTTTGATGTGGTAAATCAAGAACTTCTTTTGTGTCATCGAAAAGTCGATAATTTAGATTTTCCTTTAAAAATTGGCTCAATTTTTCTCCTTTTTCTCTATCTTCTTTTTGAAAAACCATTTTAATAATTTCATTTCCTAAATTTTCCCAACTGCTTGAGTTTTTTAGGGCCTGAGTAAAAATCTTTTGAAATTGTAAAATTTCCTCTTTTTTTCTCAGATTTATTCCCAAACTTTGATAAAACTTAAAAAATTCCTCAGGTTTTTTTCTTGTCTGGGGCGAAACTAATGTTCCTATTAAATCAAAAATTATCAATTTTAATTTCATTTCGGGGCGCTGGGAATTGAACCCAGACCACATCCTCCCGAAGGATGCGTACTTCCGTTATACTACGCCCCGTCGCTCGCCTCTCCAGCGTTGTCGCGCTGGCGCTCACTTCGTTCGCTTCGGCTCGCTCTCCATAGGGGAAACCTAGGTTTCCCCTCCATGGCGCTCGAGCATTTCTTAAAAGAAATCGCTCTCGCTGTCACCCCTTCCTAATAGGTAGAAGTTATACCTAATCTCAATTTGCAATCTGCAATTTGAAATTTGCAATTTCAAGTGACCCAATATTTCCTTTTTGTCATTTCGTCCCTTTTTTGCTCTATTTTTTCGATTTTTTCTCTCGCCTCTTTAGCTAATCTCTTTAATTCTTCGTCTGGCAATTTTCCCAATTTCTTTATTTCCTCTTTCAAAAAGTTTTCTTCATTCTTTTTTGGATCTTCAATAACTTTTTCCAAAAGAATTTGCAAAATTTGTCCAACTTTCGGTCCAGGTTTTATTTTTAAAATTTCCATCACATCGTTTCCGTCAACCTTTAGCATTTTTACAGAAATTGGATCTCTTGAAACTTTTTCAATCATATACCTCAAATGTCTAAGTTTGTAAGGTTCTGCCTTTGGAACTCCAGATCCAATTCTATCTGCCATCCTAACTTGAATCAATTCTTCAATGTTTTCTTTTCCGACTTTTCTCAACAACCTTCTCACTGAACTTTCTCCAACTTCTCCTGGATTGTAATAAAAGAGATGGTATCTCACTAATTTCACAATTTTCTCAATATCCTTTTTTGGAAATCTCAACCTGTTTAAAATCTGGGCTGTCATTTTTGCTCCAACGATTTCATGGCCATAAAAAGTTGCATCGGGTCCCTCTCCCTTCTTTGTCCTAGGTTTTCCGATGTCATGTAAAAGGGCAGCTAATCTTACATACATATTAAACCCTTTTTTTGCTGCAAAATCTAGAGACCTCAAATAGTGCTCGTAGCAATCGTAAATATGATGCTTGTTTTGCGTCACTTTGTATCCTTCTTCCAATTCAGGGATTATATATTTTAAAAGTCCCAATTGCCTCATTCTCTCAATTCCTTCAGCAGCCCTTTCTGACATTATAATTTTTAAAAATTCATCCCTGATTCTCTCTTTTGAAATTGCAGAAATCCAAAATGCATTTTCCTTTATTGCCTCTTTTGTTTTTTCCTCAATTTTCCATCCCTCTCCCAAAGTTACTGAAAACCTCACTGCCCTCATCATCCTCAATGCATCCTCTGAAAATCTCTCTCTTGGATCTCCAACAGCCCTAATGATTTTGTTTTTCAAATCCTCCTTTCCATTAAACAAATCTACAATTTGCAATTTGCCATTTTCAATTTTTAAAGCCATCGCATTTATCGTAAAATCCCTCCTCGCCAAATCCTCCTCTAAAGTTTTCGCAAATCCAACGAAATCTGGATGGCGCTTGTCAGTGTATTTTGCCTCTTTTCTGAAAGTTGTAATTTCGATTTCTTTCAATTTTGGATTTTGGCTTCCTGTCAAAACAGTCACTGTCAAAAATTTATTCTCATAAAAACTTTTCGGAAAAATTTTCATTATTTCTTCTGGCTTTGCGTTCGTTGTTACATCCCAATCTTCAGGTTCAACTCCCCTTAAAAAATCCCTAACGCAACCCCCGACTATGTAGGCTTCAAAACCATTTTCCTTCAATTTTTCGACAACTTCTAAAACCTCCTTTGGTATTTCCATAATTTCACCTTATCTTAAATTTTGCCTTTTTTCAATTTTTTGCTAAAATTTAATTGTCCTCGTGGCCTAATTGGAGAAGGCACTGCGCTTCGGACGCAGTAATGCGGGTTCGAGTCCCGCCGAGGACACCACGCTGAGCGTGGTTTATGAGACGCTTAGCGTATCACCACGCTGAGCGTTATAATTGGGACGCTGAGCGTCCGCAATGAAAATGAAAAGAGAAAAATTTTTTATAATCTTATCTTTAATTTTAATTCCAGGAATCGCTTTTGGAGCTGTGATAGATTGCCCTTATTTGGGTGGAGGGAAAAATTTATTAAATTATCCAAAGCAGGTTAACACTACAGGGGAATTGAAAGAACAGATACCAATTTTAATCGAAAATATTATCTATTTCCTCAGAGAATGCTTAGTAAAACCAGTACTAATAGGAGTAATCATTTTGGGAGGGATCTACATTATGATTTCTGCTGGAGATCCTGGAAAGTTAGAAAGAGGAAAGAAAATCATCTTGGCAGGAATAATTGGATTGATTATAATTTTTGCAGCAGAAACAATCGCAGATTTCTTTTCAAAATATGTTCATTAGCCCCCGTAGCTCAGTTGGTAGAGCAGCCGCCTCTTAAGCGGAAGATCGCAGGTTCAAATCCTGCCGGGGGCACAACGCTGAGCGTTGTATTAGAGACGCTGAGCGTCTCACCTCGTTTAGCGTGAAAATTGACATGCTTAGCATGCCACAAGAAAAAAGAAAGTAGGAATTAGGAGGGCCAGTCCTCAATCATTATTGAGGTCTTTTTGTTTTTTAATGGAAGTTTTTGATAAATCTCTTCAGTGATAAAGGGAATGAAAGGGTGGAGCAAAATCAGAGATTTCAAAAGAACATAAAGCAAAACTTTTTTGGCAAAAGGATTTCCTTCTTTTATTTCCTTTTTTGATTCTTCAATGTATTTGTCGCAAAACTCGTGCCAGAAAAAGTGATAGAGATTTTCTGCTGCTTTTCCAAATTCAAAATTTTTTAAATTTTTATTAACTGTCTTTATTATCTTTTCCAAAGATTTAATAATTTCTCTTTGCGCCTTTGTCATTTTCTTTGAGGGCTTCAATTTTTTCCCAATTTGCAATTTGCCATTTGCAATCTGCAATAGAACATATCTTGCAGCATTCCAAATTTTGTTGCAAAACTTCCTTCCCATTTGAATTATTGCCTCATCAAACCTCAAATCTTGCCCTGTTTTCACTTGCCAAATTAATCCAAACCTTGTTGCATCGGCTCCATATTTTTCAATCAAATCCATTGGGTCAATTCCCGTTCCCAAAGACTTTGACATTCTCTTTCCTTCTTTCGTTAAAACAGTCGGGTTGATAAAAACATACTTGAACGGTACTTTTTTCAAAAATTCAATTCCAGAAAAAACCATTCTCGCCACCCAAAGATTGATAATATCCCTTCCAGTCACCAAAACATCGGTTGGATAAAATTCTTTCAAATCCTTTGTCTTTTTTGGCCAACCCAAAGTCGCAAATGGCCATAAAGCAGAAGAAAACCAAGTATCCAAAACTGATTCTTCTCCTTCAATTGGAATTTTATGTCCCCACCAAATTTGCCTTGAAATACACCAATCCCTTGTTGAACTTAGCCAATCAAGATAAATTTTCTCAAATCTCTTTGGAACAAATTTTACTTTCCCAGTTTTCACTGCCTTTATCGCCTCTTTTGCCAATTTTTCCATTTTCAAAAACCATTGCTCAGAAGGCAAAATTTCCAAAATTCCTCCGCAACGATAACAAACTGGTAAAGAAATTTCATAAGGTTCGACTTTCATCAAAAATCCTTCTTTTTCCAATTTTTCAACTACTTTCTTCCTAGCTTCCAAAATATCCAATCCTTCAAATTCTCTTGGAACGTTAATCATTTTTCCCTCTTCATTAATTACTTGAAACATTGGAAGTTTGTGCAACAGGGAGATTTCATAATCTAAAAAATCGTGAGCTGGAGTCACTTTAACTGCTCCAGTTCCAAATTCCATTTCAACTCTCCGATCAGCGATTATTGGAATTTCTCGATTAACCAATGGCAAAATTGCAATTTTCCCAACAAATTCTTTATACCTTTTATCCTTTGGATTAACTGCCACCGCTGAATCTCCTAGCATTGTCTCTGGCCTCGTCGTCGCTACCACAATGTAGTTTTGGAATTTGGGATTTGAGATTTGAAATTTTTTCAGTGGATATTTAATGTACCACAAATTCCCTTTTTCCTTTTTGTATTCAACTTCTAAGTCAGAAAGGCTACTTTTACATCTTTTGCACCAATTGATCAACCTTTTTCCTTTGTAAATTAATCCTTTTTTATAATAATGCCAGAACGCATAATTTACTGCCTCACAATATTTCTCATCCATCGTGAATCTATTTCTTGACCAATCCAAAGAATATCCCATTTTTTTCATTTGATCCAAAATTATCCCTCCATATTTTTTTACCCAATCCCAAACTCTTTCTAAAAATTTTTCTCTTCCTAAATCAAACCTCGTTTTTCCTTCTTTTTTCAATTGCTTTTCAACTTGAACTTGGGTTGCGATTCCTGCATGATCAGTCCCCGGTAACCAGAGGGTTTTAAAACCTTCTAACCTTTTCCACCTAATTAAAATATCTTGAATGGTAAAACAAAGGGCGTGACCCATATGCAAATTTCCAGTAACATTCGGAGGGGGCAAAACAATCGAAAATTTTTTCTTTCTTTTCCCGGGAAGCTTATCAGGATTAAAAAATTCAGTTTTTAACCAAAACTGATAAATTCTATTCTCAACTTTTTTTGGATCGTAAACTTTTTCAATCATATCCTTAAATTTGGCTCTGCTACTATTTTATCAAAATCATTTGTTGCCTTCTCTTTGTTGAAGTAACCTGCAGCAGCAACCATCAATCCATTGTCGGTACAGAGTTCCTTTGGCGGAAAAATCAATTTGCAATTTGCAATTTGCAATTTGCAATTTTGTAAAAATTGTTTTCTCAATTCTTCATTTGCAACGACTCCTCCTCCCAAAATTATCGATTTTGCAGAAAATTCCTTTGCTGCCTTGAGGGTTTTTGAAATCAAAACATCGATCACTGCTTGCTGAACTTCCTTTGCCACCAAAATTTTATATTCTTTTGATTTTCTAATTTTTTCTGGCCTTTTTAAAAAATCATACAAAACCGCAGTTTTCAAACCAGCAAAAGAAAAATCATAATTTTTTTGCTTTATCATCGGCCTCGGCAAACCAATTTGCAATTTGCCATTTGTAATTTGCAATTTTGAAAATTTTTCTATGGCCGGTCCCCCAGGGTAACCAAGCCCCAACAACCTTGCAACTTTATCAAAGCATTCTCCGGCAGCATCGTCCCTTGTTTCACCAATCAATTTATATTTTCCGATTTTTTCCATTAGAATTAGTTGGGTATGGCCACCGGAAACGACAAGACAAACAGCGGGAAGTAGGAAGTTGGAAGTAGGAAGTTGGAGAAAGTTAATAAGGATATGGGCTTCGATGTGATTTACCGGAACTATGGGAAGATCCAATTTTTTTGCTAGATCTTTTGCAAAATTTACACCGACCCAAAGACAGGGTTCCAGACCTGGACCAATTGTTACAGAAACTAAATCAATCTGATTTTCTTTAATTTTTGCTTCTTTTATTGCCCTTTTAAAAACAATTGGTAAATTTTTCTTATGTTCTCTTTTTGCTAAAGTAGGAAAAACTCCACCATATTTTTTGTGGATTTTAATTTGCGAAGAGACAATATTGCTTTTAACCTTTAACTTTGAACCTTGAACCTCCAGTATTGCAACGCAAGTATCATCACAAGATGTATCAATTCCTAAAAGATTCATGTTTTGATAAAATAGAGAAAATGAAAAAAGAAATAGTCTTGATATCTATTTTCTTTTTTCTCTTAATCATTGCTTATTTTACCACCGACCAGTGGTTAGATCCAGATTTCGGATGGCATTTAAAAACCGGAGAGTTGATCTTACAAAGAGGAGTTCCAAAAGTTGATTGGTATAGCTTTACGATGCCCGATTTCCCCTGGATTGATCACGAGTGGTTAACCGATGTTTTGATTTATAAAATTTACTCTTTTTTTGGGTTTAAATTCCTTTTAGTTTTATTTCTGGCAATTTCTATTTTGGCTATTTTTTTGCAAATAAACTTTGAGAAATTCTGGTATTCCATTTTTTTAATTTCTTTAGGCTATCTTTCTTGCTTTTTTTATTTGGGGGTTCGACCCCAAATCATCACTTGGCTTTTTCTCTCAATTTTGTTAAAAATTTTAGATTCTTTTCTCAGGAAAAAAAGACAGAAAATAATTTTTGCCTTTCCGGCTTTATTTTTAATTTGGGTGAATTTACACGGAGGCTTTTTTGTAGGAATTTTTATCCTTCTCTTAACTTTATTTTTAAAAGGATTGGAAAGAGAATGGTCACTGTTTTTTTCTCTTTTCATTATTCTTTCTCTTTCTTTTGTCGCTACTCTCATTAATCCGTACGGAATAAGGATTTATGAAGAAGTTTTTCGAACGATCGGTGATAGGAATCTTATTTTCATAATTGCAGAATGGAGTCCTTTACCCTTCCATGTATCTGTCTTTCAGTTTCTTTATCTTGGTCTATTTTTAACTTTCTTTTTTGCTCTTCTTAAATTTAAAGAAATTAACCTTAAAGATCTAGTCTTACCTCTTGTTTTTTTGTTTTTCGCCTTATTACACACTCGTCACTTTCCTCTCTTTGTGATCGTTAGTCTACCTTATTTTACAGATTTTCTAGTAAAAGTAAAAAATAAAATTTCTCCTTTTGGAAAAAAACTTTTATTTTCTCATGATAAAATTTCATTATCAATATTAGGAGTTCTCGCCTTCTTAATAATTTTTCAGCTTTACTCTTTTCTTTCACCAAAGAATAAAGGGTTAACTTACCCTTCCCCAGAAGCCATTTCTTTTCTAAAAACGCTCCCTCTTTCTGAAAACCTTTTTAATCCTTATGAGTGGGGAGGGTATTTGATTTGGAAAATTCCTGAAAGAAGGGTTTTCATCGATGGAAGAATGCCATCTTGGAGAAAGGACGGAAAGTATATTGTAAGCGATTATTTAAAAATAAGAAGAAGAGAGGGAAATTTTCAAGAAATTTTGGAAAAATATGATATAAAATTAATTTTGCTGGAGAAAGAGGAAAAAAAGGAATTTAAAATGAAAGGGAAAATAGGAAATTTCTTATTAAAAGAAAATTGGATATTAGAATTTTTATTGGGTATTAAACCAGAAAAAAAACTGTATCAGATTCTAATCGAAAATGGCTGGAAAGAAATTTTTGAAGACGAAACAGCAATTATTCTAAGAAAAATATGATCAAAATCGAAAAGGAAGAATGGTTCTTTATTTTTTTAATTTGGTTAATTTTAACTTTTTTAATATTTTTTCCTTTCCTTGTTGGAAAAATTATGGAACCGAAAGATAGCATCTTTCTAGGATTCCAGAATATAAACATTATCGATACTCCATACTATTACTCACTTATAGAACAAGCAAAAGATGGACATTTCTTATTCAGGTATAATTCTACTTCAGAATCCCATCCTTATTTCATTTTTGACCCCTTTTGGTTATCAGTTGGAATTTTGGCCAAAATATTCAATCTTTCTTCAATTTATACTTTTCAAATAGTAAAATTTTTTGTCATACCAATTTTTTTAATTTCCTCTTATTTTTTAATTTCGTTTTTCTTCGAAGAAAAAAAGAAAAGAAAATGGGCCCTTTTAATTTTAACTTTTGCCTCAGGGTGGGGCTGGATTTTTCTCTCTTTTCTTCCTTTAATTCCAGGGATGAGCATTAACGGTGTGATAGATCTAAAAAAATTTGTGGACAGCAGAGGTGTTTTTCAGTTTCCAATCGATTTTTGGGTTCCTGAGGCATTTTCTTTTTTTAGTTTATACAACTCCCCGCATTTTGGTTTTTCGACAAGTTTGATTTTTTTAATTTTTTTACTTTCTCTTTTATTTTTTGAAAAGAAAAATTTGAAATATAGCTTAATGGCTGGCGTTTTGTCCTCTTTCTTATTCCAATTTCATCCTTATTATGTTCTAACAATTTTTGCGACTTTAGGATTTTTTATTCTGATTTCCTCCTTGGTAGAAAAACAATTAAATCTTTCTTATCTTATTCATTATTTTGTTGTGTTACTTTTTTCCTTTCCCCCGATTTTTTATTATCTTTGGACTATTTTTAAAATCCCGGTAAGAACTTCGCATTTCAGTAAAAACATCCTTATTACTCCATCTTTGCCCTATCTTCTAATTGGTTACGGACCTTTAATTTTTTTGGGAACGTACGGTCTTTCATTATTGCTCAAAAGCAAAAAAAGAAAAGAAAAAGATCTTTTTTTGATTTCTTGGTTTTTTGTCGAATTTTTTTTAATTTACTGTCCTCTAATTCCGTTCCAAAGAAAATTAACTGAAGGTTTCCAGATGGATTTAGCAATTTTAACTACCTTTAGTCTTTTTCATATAAAAAGTTGGTTTGAAAAAAGATCTATTTTAAGAAAATTTACTCTTTTAGAGAAAATTCTTTTCATCTTTTTTCTTTCGTTTTCGAATTTTATAATCATCGGAAATGACATTATTTCCTATTGTGAAAAAAATGAAATGTTTTACTTAAAGAAAGGAATTGTAGAAGGAATGGAATGGATAAGAAGGAACACTTCAGAAAATAGCGTGATTCTCTCATCCTTTGAAACCGGAAATTTACTTTTGGCATTTATTGATCGCCCAGTTTATTTAGCCCATCCACATATCACAGTAAACTTTCAAGAAAAAAAAGAGAGAGTTGAGAAATTTTTTAAGGAAGGAAGTGAAGAATTCTTAAAAAATGAAGGAATTGATTATCTCTTCGTTACTGAAAGAGAAAGAGAAAAAATTAAGTTCGATTTGGAAGAAAAAAATTATTTAGAAAAAGTTTTCACAAATGAAGAGGTAACGATCTTTAAAGTAAATTTGTAAATTCCACTTTATTTTTTTTTAATTTTTTGATAAAATTTTAAGGATCTTGGCCCCGTCGTCTAGTGGCCAGGACAACGGGCTTTCAATCCGTTAACAGGGGTTCGATTCCCCTCGGGGCCACGGAGAGGTGCCAGAGTGGTTAATGGGCCGCTCTCGAAAAGCGGTGGGGATTTTCCCCTCGCAGGTTCGAATCCTGCCCTCTCCGCAATGGAAAATTATCTTGAAATTTCTAAGGCCTCAGATTTAAAAAACAAAAAAGATAGGTATCTTTATCGCTTTTTTGAAATTTTGCCAGGATCTTTATCCTGGGTAACTTTGATTTTGGCTCTTTTTTTAAGCTATTTTGCCCCTACAATCGTTGGCATTTTTATTATTCTCTTTGACCTCTATTGGCTATTCAGAGTTACCTATCTTTCTTTCCATCAAGTTTCGGCTTTTTTGAAAATGGAAAAGAATCTTAAAGTAAATTGGTTATCTTTAGCAGAGAAAATGGAGGGATTTGAAAAAATTTTCCATTTAGTTTGTCTTCCTTTTTACAAAGAAGGACCAGAAATAATAGAGAGTTCTTTAAATTCAATTTTGAATTCGAACTATCCCAAAGAAAAAATTATTGTTGTTTTGGCTGCAGAAGAAAGAGGAGGAGAGAAAGCAAAAAAGGTTGCAGAAAAAATGAGAGAGAAATTTTCAAAGAAGTTTTATAAATTTTTTGTTTTTTTTCATCCAGAAAATTTACCAGGAGAAATTCAGGGAAAAGGAGCCAATGTAAATTTTGCAATAGAAAAAGTAAAAGAAGAAATTAAAGAAATAGATCCCGAAGATATCATTTTTTCAGTTTTTGATGTTGATACAAGACCCTATCCTGAGTATTTTGCTTTAATTACTTATCACTACTTAAAATTGAAAAGAGAAAAGAATGTTTGTTTCCAACCAATCCCTGTTTACAACAATAACATTTGGCAAGCCCCTTCTTTTTCAAGAGTCGTTGCAACTTCGAACACTTTTTGGCAAATGATGCAACAAGAAAGGCCAGAGCAATTAGTTTCTTATTCTTCACATTCGATTCCTTTTAAAACAATTTTGGAAGTAGGATATCCAAAAAATGTTGTTTCTGATGATTCAAGAATTTTTTGGAAAGCCTATCTTTTAAAGAATGGTAACTTTAAAGCAATTCCTCTTTTTTATCCAGTTTCGATGGATGCTGTCTTGGGAAAAAATCTCTGGAGAACTATCCTCAATCAATACAGACAACAAAGGAGATGGGCATGGGGAGCAGAAAACATTCCATATTTAATTTTTGGGTTTTTGAAAAATAAAAAAATCCCTCTTTCAAAAAAAATAAAAAATTCGATTATAGTTTTGGAGGGATTTTGGTCCTGGGCAGTTGCTTCAATTTTGATTTTCCTTTTAGGTTGGTTACCAGTAATTGTGGGAGGAGAAAAAATTAAAGAAAGGGTTTTTGGTTACAATTTGCCAAAAATTACCCGAAATTTAATGGCAATTTCAACTTTCGGAATGATTCTTTGCGCAATCTTAAGTTTTTTGATTTTGCCAAAATCACCAAAAAAAATTGGTGTTTTAAAAAAATTTTCGATCCTTCTTCAGTGGATTTTACTTCCCATCACCTTGGTTGTTTTTGGCTCATTCCCAGCTTTAGATTCCCAAACAAGATTGCTTTTGGGAAAATACATGGAATTTTGGACGACTGAAAAATTTAGAAAAAATGAATGAAGTTTTAAATTACCCATTATATTTTTTCTTTGCAATTTTGCCATCTTTTTTATGGCTTAATTTTTATTTAAAAGAGGACCAGAGACCAGAACCAAAATCGATGGTTTTGAAAGTTTTTTTATCTGGAATGATAATTGCTTTTTTGGCTCTCTTTTTAGAAAAGTACTTAATAATAGTAATTGAAAAATTAAATTTTCCTGAAAAGTTTCTTGATTTGATTAAAATTTTCCTCATAGTGGCTTTGGTTGAAGAATTTTTAAAATTTCTGGTTGTTAGGGAGGTTGTTTTTGAAAGCAGGGAATTGGACGAACCTATAGATTGTATGATCTATATGATAATTTCTGGTTTGGGATTTGCGACTACTGAAAATTTCCTTTTGCTTTTTCCTTTAAAAAGTGGGGTTTTTGGAAAACTCATCCAGGTTTCTTTTTTAAGATTCATTAGCGCAACCCTTTTACACGCTCTATCTTCTGCAATCGTTGGATTTTTTATTGGGCTTTCTTTTTTCAGAAAAAAAGAAAGATTAAAATTGATTTCTTCTGGAATTTTATTTGCCACTTTATTGCACGGACTTTATAATTTTTCTATAATTGAACTTGGAGAAAAGGTTGGGTTAATTATTTCAGCAATCCTAATTTTGATCGCAGTCTATTTTGTTTCAAATTCTTTTAAAAAATTGAAAGAATAAAATGGCAAACTTTTTTGAAAAATTGAAAAAAGGAATGGGAATTGAAATTCCAGTGGAGGAAGAGAAAAAGGAAGAAAAAGAAGTTGAGGTAAAAGAAAAGAAAAAGGAAAAAAGGAAAGAAATTCAGTTAAAAGAGAAGGAAGAGAAAAAGGAAGAAAAGGAGAAATGGCCAGAACCTGAGGGGGAATTGGCAATAGATATGTATCAGACTGAAGATGAGCTTGTGATTTTATCTGCAATCGCCGGAGTAAAAGCTGAAGATTTAAGTTTGTATTTGGAGGGAGATGTTCTTTTTATTGAAGGGGAAAGAAAAAAACCTGTCGAAGAGAAAGGAGATTATTTTTTACAAGAATGCTATTGGGGAAGGTTTTCAAGAAAGATAGTTTTGCCAGTTGAAATAAATCCTGAAAAGATTTCAGCCTCTTTTAAAGACGGAATCTTAACAATCAGGATTCAAAAAATCTCAAGAGAAAGAAGGAGAAAAATTTTAATAAAAAGTTAAAAAAGGGCAAAATTTTTTATTTTCAAAGCCCGTGTTTTTTTATTTTTGAAATACTTAGCGTTAGTGGGCGCTTAGCGTGGTGCGGGTGGTGGGACTCGAACCCACAAGCCTCTTTGGGCATAGGATCCTAAGTCCTACGCGTTTACCAATTTCGCCACACCCGCAAAGTGGCGGAATTTGCATTCCGCCACCTGCTAAAAGAAAATTTTTTGCTCTATCTTAAAAATTGAGCGCTTCTCTTTTTCTTCTCTCAAAGGAAAATCACTAACACACTACAGCCTTTATAATGCTCACTAATGTAGCAGCGATGAGAATGATTGCGACCCCAATCAATGCGTACATGATCTGTTTTCTTGCTGTTTCCACTTTTTCAGCAGAACCACCAGAAGTAATAAAACCATAGCCACCAAGAATGAGGAAAATTGCTGCAATGATTATTCCTGCTGCCACGAGGACATTTCTAATAGAGATCAACAAGCTATTCAATTCATTCGGTAAGTTTCCATTGATGCAATTGACTGCGAAAGCGCTCAAACTCCACAAAGCAAACAGGGTCGCGCTGGTTAGGATTTTTAAGACTTTCTTTCTCATTATTATTTTTTATTTTAATTTTTCGACCTTTGGTTTTTTAAATTATTTATTTTACAATATCTTGAATCCACTTTACTATTTCGGTGGCAATAGCGATTACAATAACACCGATGATGGAATAAAGCAAGGTTCTTTTTCCTGTCTCAAATTTCTGAGGATCGCCTGAGGCAGTGACCATTTGGTATCCCCCAATTATTATGAATATACCACAAACTATATATCCTAGGCTAGCAAGAGTATCTCTTATTTTCGTTAAAATATTTGTTAATTTATCACCCTGAGCGTTAGCGATCGCAATCGGCATCAGGAATAAAAGAAGAAAGATTATAAATTTTAATAAATTTTTCTTCATTTCATTAGATTTATTAACCATTCGGCTAATTCTTTGGCAGTGAAAACTAAAATGAATCCTATTGCTCC